>Ga0302270_10000133_pt1 | contig 79206 bp, 62 predicted proteins | sample III_Bog_E2_3_FD_198773 | JGI IMG/M metagenome (GOLD analysis project Ga0302270, IMG submission 198773) | Peat permafrost microbial communities from Stordalen Mire near Abisko, Sweden - III_Bog_E2_3 | ecosystem: Environmental > Terrestrial > Soil > Wetlands > Peat | place: Sweden: Abisko... | reverse complement strand
CCCAGCGGCGCAACGTCTGCACCGAGACTCCAAGGGCGTCCGCCGCCTCACCTATCGTCACTAATCTGCTCATTTCGGTAATGTATGAGCATGTTTGCGCAATGTCAATGCACTCTGTTAAAAACCCCTAGACACCGACCGGCGGCCTCATGATAAAGTCGCCGCCATGTCCTTCCGTGCGGCGCCTCGGCGCGCGAGGTCGCCGGGTTCGGCTGGATTCGCGTGGTGGTTCGGCAGGCAGGATTTGAACAAGACGCTGTTCATCAAGACCTGGGGTTGCCAGATGAATGTCTATGACTCCGCAAGAATGGCGGACGTCCTGGCACCCCTGGGATATAAGCCGGTTGACCGGCCAGACGACGCCGACATGGTGATCCTCAACACCTGCCATATTCGGGAAAAGGCGTCGGAAAAGGTCTTTTCCGAGTTGGGTCGGCTGCGGGCGTTGAAAAAACGCAAAGCCGTCGGTGGCGGCCAAATGCTGCTGGCGGTGGCCGGGTGCGTTGGCCAGGCCGAAGGCGCCGAGATTCTGGCGCGGGCTCCCTATGTGGATTTGGTGTTCGGCCCGCAAACCTTCCACCGGCTGCCTGAACTGGTGGCGGAGGTTCGGGAGGGCCGCCGCAACGGTGATCCGGGCGGCGTGCTGGATACCGAGTTTCCGCCTGAATCAAAATTCGATTTTCTGCCCGAAGAACAGGGTGGACAGGGGCTGAGTGCCTTTTTGGCTGTGCAGGAGGGTTGCGATAAGTTTTGCACCTTCTGCGTGGTCCCTTATACGCGCGGCGCCGAATTTTCCCGCCCGGCAGCGTCGATTCTGGCCGAAGCCCGGCGTTTGATTCAGGGCGGGGCCCGCGAGATCACGCTGTTGGGGCAGAATGTCAACGCTTGGCACGGCGAGGCTCCCGAAGGTGGCGGCCATCGCTGGGGACTGGGATCATTGGTGCGGGCGGTGGCGGAGTTGGAAGGCTTGGCCCGTCTGCGCTACACCACGTCCCATCCTCGCGATTTGGACGAAGCCTTGATGTCGGCCCATGGCGAGGTGCCGCAGTTGATGCCCTTCGTGCATCTGCCGGTGCAAAGCGGGTCTGACACGATTCTGGCTGCCATGAATCGTCGCCATACCGCCGATGATTATCGCCGGCAGGTTGATCGTCTTCGGCAATTCCGGGCGGATTTGGCTCTTTCTTCGGATTTTATCATCGGCTTTCCGGGGGAAAGCGACGCCGACTTTGCCGCAACGTTGGCCTTGATCGACGACATTGGCTTTGCTCAAGCCTATTCGTTCAAATACAGCCCTCGTCCGGGCACGCCCGCCGCTGAATTGGACCAGCAGGTTCCCGAAGCGGTCAAGGATGAGCGGCTCGCGATCCTTCAAGACCGACTGAACAGCCAACAACGGGCGTTTAACCAAGCCGCTGTCGGCTCGGTGATGCCGGTGTTGTTTGACCGTTCAGGCCGTCGCCCCGGACAGGTGATGGGGCGCAGCCCGTTTATGCAGGCGGTTCATGTGGCGGGTGACGTAAGTCGCTTGGGTGCGCTGGCGGATGTTCGAATCACCGCCGCTCATCCTAACAGCCTTTCGGGGCGTTTGGTTGATTCTGGCCCGGTTGAGGCGGCCTCAGCGGATGCGCTTCAGGCGCCGGAGGTGATCGCTTGACGGGTTTACCCGACCGGCGGATCGACCTTCACTTTGACGATAACCGGCTGGCCGCCACGCTTTATGGCCAGCATGACGAGCATTTGGCTCGGATCGAGTCGCAGCTCGGGGTTTCCGTGATCTCCCGAGGCAATCGCCTGACCATCACCGGCCCCCGCGCGGGGGCTGATGCCGCGCGGGCCGCTCTGGAAGCCCTATGGGGGCGGTTGAAGCGCGGTCTGGAGGTGAGCGAGGGCGAGGTTGACGCCGCCCTGCGGATGGCGGTCAGCGGCCCGAATGGTATCCAGCGGGGAACGGCTTTGGCGGCGATCAGTCGGCCCGACGTCAATGTCAAAACCAAGCGCCGTTCGATCACCCCCCGTTCGCCGACCCAGGCCGCCTATTTGCAAGCGTTGCTGGATGCCGAGCTGGTGTTCGGATTGGGACCGGCGGGTACCGGCAAGACCTATCTGGCGGTGGCGCAAGCGGTGGTTATGTTGGCCACAGGTCGGGTGGAACGGATCATTTTGTCCCGGCCAGCGGTGGAGGCCGGGGAGAAACTAGGGTATCTGCCCGGCGATCTGCGCGAAAAAATCGACCCTTATCTGCGTCCCCTGTACGACGCCTTGCATGACATGCTGCCCGCTGATCAGGTGGCCCGGCGCCTAAGCAATGGGGATATTGAGGTGGCGCCCCTGGCGTTCATGCGGGGACGCACCCTGGCCAACGCCTTCGTGATTTTGGACGAGGCGCAAAACACCACCCCCATGCAAATGAAGATGTTTCTGACTCGGCTGGGGGAGGGAGGCCGCATGGCGGTGACCGGCGATCTCAGCCAAGTTGATCTGCCTTCGGGACAACGTTCGGGCCTGCATGACGCCCTGGAGATTGTGCGCGACATTCCCGGTGTGGGCGTCGTCACCTTTAGCGACGCCGACGTGGTTCGCCATCCCCTGGTGGCTCGAATTGTCCGGGCCTATGACCAACGGGATCTGGGACGCACTGGCGCGCCATTGCCCGCCGCCGCCTCGGCACCTGTTGCGGCATCCGTGACGCCTTCGCCCTCAAAAACGGCCCCTCCACCCCCTCTTTCCCCCGCCAGTCCGGCCGTGGAGATCCCATGATCGACATCATCATCAATCGGGAAGCCGAGTCCTGGGAGTCGGGGTTCGAGGAGGAGGCTCGGCGCGCCGCCACGGCGGCGCTGACGGCGGTTCTTGGCGATAGGATTGGTGCCACCGAACTGGAATTGGGCCTCACCTTTGCCGACGACGAGACGGTGCGGACGCTCAACCGTGATCACCGGGGACAGGACAAACCAACCAACGTCCTATCGTTTCCCCTGCTGGATGCTCCTCTTGACGAAGAGTCTTTAACGCCCGAAGCACCGGGGGTTCCGGTGCTGCTGGGTGATGTGATTCTGGCTTGGGAAACCGTTGCCCGCGAAGCGCAGGACCAAGGGAAAAGCGTCACCCATCACGCTCTTCATCTGGTCATCCACGGTGTTCTGCACGTGCTGGGTCACGATCACGAGACCGAGACTGAAGCAGAAACCATGGAGCATCTGGAGATCGCGATTCTCCACGGCTTGGGCATCCCCGATCCCTACGGCGATCTCATCCCCACCCCCGCCGCTCCGGAACCGCCATGACCGACTATTCCGGCAGTCGCGCTGGTCGCGACGAAGACGACGATCAAAATAGCCTTCCCCAACAATTTCGCGGCTGGTTGCGCGGCATCCTCCGTCGGCGCGGCGACAACACGCTCCGCGATGCCATTGAAGAATTGATCGAGGAGCAGGGCGACGCCGAAAGCTCCATTGATGCCGGCGAGCGGGTGCTGCTGGCCAATATCCTGAAGCTCCGTGACCGCACGGTGGTCGACGCCATGGTTCCCAGGGCCGACATTGTGGGCGTCGACCTGGACATTGCCGCCCAAGACCTGATCACCCGGATGGTTCAGGTTGGCCATAGTCGGATTCCAGTTTACCGGGACACGCTGGATGATGTGGTCGGGATCGTGCATATCAAAGACGTCATGGCCTGCATTGCGGCGGGAAAGCCGGTGGATTTGGCCGGGATCGTCCGCGAGGTTCATATCGTCGCCCCCAGCATGCCGGTGTTGGACCTGTTGCTTCAGATGCGGCAAACCCGGCAGCATATGGCGCTGGTGGTGGACGAGTTCGGCGGGATCGACGGGTTGGTCACCATCGAGGACTTGGTGGAGGAGATCGTCGGGGAGATCGAGGATGAGCACGACGACGACTCGGAGCCGAGCATGATCGAAAGGCCAGACGGCACCATGATTGCCGATGCCCGTGTTCCGATCGAAGATTTCGAGGAGCGGGTCGGCAATCTCTTGGATGATGACGAACGGGCGGATATCGACACGCTCGGCGGTTTGGTCATGTCCATGGCTGGTCGGGTGCCGGGCCGAGGCGAGTTGCTAGGGCATCCCTCGGGCCTGGAGTTCGAGGTTTTGGATGCCGATCCTCGCCGGGTTAAACGGGTCCGGGTGCGCAAACTACCGCCCCGAGTCGAGGGGCAAACCGATGGATCATGAGGGGCCGTTGACCTCATATTCAAAGGACCGGCTGGCCCTTTGTGGGCGTGGGCAAAGCCCACAAAAAGCCCTCTCCCAACGCCAAGTCCCCAAGTTCCAACCTCTCGGATATTCCTCCCTTCAGCGAGCCCCCCAATGATACCGGCAAGCCCTGACAATGACATCGTGCCGGTATCGGGCCGCGACGGCGGTTCCGCGTCTGAGGGCATTCCTGGTGGGGCTCCATCAAGGTTCGAGGGGCCGGGTGAACCCACAGCGCGGCTTGAGTCCCTGGCCAAGGCCCTGGCCGCAACCATCGGCTGGCGGCGGCGCGGGCTTGCTGCGCTGTTCGGAGCCTTGGCGACTTTAGCCATGCCGCCGGCTTACGCCGTGCCGCTGCTGTTGGTGGCGGTACCGGGCCTGCTCTGGCTGCTGGACGGTGTGACCAGCCGACGGGCAGCCTTTGCCTTAGGCTGGTGGTTCGGGTTTTCTCATTTTGTGTTTGGACTGTACTGGATTTCCTTCGCGCTGCTGGTGGATATTGACAAATTCTGGTGGTTGATGCCGGTTGCCGTGGCTGGGCTGCCGGCGGTGCTGGCGGTGTTTATCGGGCTGGTGACGTGGGCGGTGTGGTTGCTGCCCTGGCGCGGCTTGGCTCGAGTGATTGCCTTTGCCGTGATCTGGACCCTGGTCGAGTGGCTGCGCGGCCATCTTTTGACCGGCTTTCCCTGGCTGTTGGTCGGATATGCCTGGGTTGACGTGACGTCGGTGCTGCAAACGGTCTCGGTGGTGGGGGTTTATGGCCTGAGTGTGCTGACGCTGCTGGTGGCAGGTTTGCCGGCGGCGTTTGGTTGGGCCGAGGTTCCCCGACGCACGGCATGGGCTGCCCTGGCCGGAGGGCTGGTGCTGTTCGTCGGCCTAGCCGCCGCCGGGAGCTGGCGCCTTGCCGGGGCCTCTGACGCTATGGTGCCGAATGTCCATCTGCGCCTAGTCCAGGCGAACATCGATCAGGGCCAGAAATGGGCGCCGGAGGTCCGAGAGGACAATTTTCACCGTCATCTGGCGTTGAGCTTGGCGGCGCCTCAACCTCCCGGCAGCGTGGCGCCAACCGTGGTGATTTGGCCTGAAACCGCCACCACCTTCTTTCTGGCTCAAGATCCGCAACACCGCCTGACGGCGGCGACGGCGGCTCCATCCGGAGGATTGCTGCTGACCGGCGCGCCGCGCGCGGCTCTTGAGGCCAATGGCAACGCCCGTTTTTGGAACAGCATGGTCGCGGTGGACGATGCCGGACGGCTGGCAGCCATTTACGACAAATCCCATCTGGTTCCCTTCGGGGAGTATTTCCCTGGACGAAACCTGTTACCGTCCTGGTTGCCTATCGCCACCATCGCCGCTGGCGGCACCGATTTTACCGCCGGGCCGGGCCCGCAGACTCTCCGGTTGCCCGGTTTGCCGCCGGTTAGTCCCCTGATCTGTTACGAAGTGATCTTCCCCGGTGCCGTCACCGACCCCACGGATCGACCGCAATGGCTGCTGAATCTGACCAATGATGGTTGGTATGGCCGCTCGGCGGGGCCGCTTCAGCATTTCGCCATCGCCCAAACCCGAGCGGTGGAAGAAGGGTTGCCGCTGGTTCGGGCTGCCAACACCGGCGTCTCCGGTGTGGTCGACGCGTATGGCCGGGTCATTGCCCGGCTTGATCTGGGACAGACCGGCTTTATCGACGCCGCCCTGCCGGTTGCCACCCCCGAGCCAACCCTTTACGGACGCTATGGCGATGGGAGTCTGGCCCTATTACTGCTCTGCTGCACCCTGATTGCAGGGCTCGCTCGGCCCGTTAGGACTTGACCCGAAGGCCGAAGCTTGCAAAAAAGGCCGGGCGAGATCGCCCGCGCCGAGGGAGCGGTCGCACTTTTTTCTTCTCCCCGCAACGTACCGAGGCTGCCCGTGGCCAAACTCAATTACGTTTTCACCAGTGAATCGGTTTCCGAAGGTCATCCCGATAAGGTTTGTGACCGTATTTCCGACGCCATCGTCGACCTTTTCCTTGCCGCTGATCCTTTGGCTCGGGTTGCGGTCGAAACGCTCACCACCACCAATTTGGTTGTTCTGGCCGGCGAGGTTCGCGGGCCGTCGTCGGTGACGCCGGAGCGTATGGAAGCGGTCGCCCGTCACGCGATCAAGGATATCGGGTACGAACAGGATGGGTTCCACTGGGAACATGCCCAGGTCCAAGTTCACGTCCATTCCCAGTCCGTGGACATTGCGGTTGGCGTTGACGCCGCCGGCAATAAGGACGAAGGCGCGGGCGACCAGGGCATTATGTTCGGCTACGCCTGCAATGAAACCCCGGCCCTTATGCCGGCGCCGATTTTCTACGCCCATAACATCCTGCGGTCTCTGGCCGAAGCCCGGCATTCGGGTGCGGCCCCCTTGCTCGGCCCCGACGCCAAGAGCCAGGTGACGCTCCAGTATGTCGACGGCAAGCCGGTTCGGGCCACCACCATCGTGGTTTCGACCCAGCATGACGCCTCGCTCAGTCAGGAAGAAGTGCGCGAGATCGTTCGTCCCCATGTGGTCAATGTTCTGCCGCCCGGCTGGATGTGCCCCGAGGACAAGTTCTACGTTAACCCGACAGGCCGGTTCGTGATCGGCGGTCCCGACGGCGACAGCGGCCTGACGGGCCGTAAGATCATCGTTGACACCTACGGCGGGGCGGCTCCGCATGGCGGCGGTGCCTTCTCGGGCAAAGATCCGACCAAGGTCGATCGCTCGGCGGCCTATGCGGCCCGTTATCTTGCCAAGAATGTCGTGGCTGCCGGTGTGGCCGATCGCTGCACCATTCAGCTTTCCTATGCCATTGGCGTCTCGCGGCCCTTGTCGGTGTATATCGATACCCACGGCACCGGGCGGGCGGGTGTTGACGAAGACCGGCTGGCCGAAGTCCTGCAACAATTGGTGGATCTCAGCCCGCGCGGCATTCGCGAGCATCTTGGCCTGAACAAACCGATTTACGCCCGGACCGCCGCTTACGGCCATTTTGGTCGCGAGCCGGAAGCCGATGGGGGCTTCTCGTGGGAGCGTGTGGATCTGGTCGACCCAATTCGGGCCGCCTTCAAGCTGTAATCGTGAGTCCTGGAGCCGAAAGGCTCCGGGTCCAGGTCCGGGGGGCGCTGCTCCCCGGATTTTTTTTCTTCTTTTGGGAAGAGGTTCGCCTTGCACCTGCCGAAGCTTTATGGCCGCCGACAAGGCCGCCCGCTCCGTCGGCACAAGTCCGAACTGCTGGAAACCGCGCTGCCCACCCTGCGGCTGGATCGGCCCGAGCCTGGCACCCGCATCGACCCCCGGACGCTGTTTACACCGTCGGTCTCTGCGGTTTGGCTGGAGGTGGGGTTTGGCGGCGGCGAGCATCTGGCGGCCCAGGCCGCCCAGCATCCCGATATCGGTGTGATTGGCTGCGAACCCTTCATCAATGGCGTGGCCAGCTTGTTGGGGCACATTGAGCGCGGAGCCTTGACCAACGTCCGCATTCTGGTCGATGACGCCCGCTTCTTGCTGGACGCCCTGCCCGATGCCAGTCTTGATCGGTGTTTCGTGCTGTTCGCCGATCCCTGGCCCAAGCGCCGCCATCACGAACGGCGCTTTATCGGCCCCGGCACTCTCGACCGGCTGGCCCGCGTGCTGGCCTGCGGCGCGGAACTCCGGCTGGCCAGCGATCATCCAGGATTGATTCCGTGGATGCTGGAACACACTTGGCGCCATCCGGACTTTGAGTGGCTGGCCCGCCGTGCCGAGGATTGGCGCAGCCGCCCCGCCGACTGGCCCGCGACCCGTTATGAACAAAAGGCCATCGCCGCCGGGCGGCGCCCGGTGTTTTTGCGCTTCCGACGTCGGGACCGTTAAGACCAACGGCCCTAGACAATGATCCGTGCCGTTGGTATCGGCGGCGCCCGCCGCTGCGCGCCTCATGGCGCGCAGCCCCAGTGTATGGACTCTAGGGGGCGCGGATGCGCCCGCCCGGCGTCTGAGGGCAGCCTTGATGTGTCCCCATCAAGGCCCGATGTCTGATACCGGCGAGCCCTGATACTGACACATCGCCGGTATCGGGCCGCGACGGCGGCCCCGCGTCCTCGTGGACGCGCAGCCAAGGGCGCGGATGCGCCCGCCCGGCGTCTGAGGGCAGCCTTGATGAGTCCCCATCAAGGCCCGATAACCGTCGCCGCTTTGTTAGGGGGAACCTGCTCCCCCTAGACTCCCTCGCCATCACGCTTGATCGCAGGTGCCGGTCCTCTGCGAAGCGGCTTTCGACACGCAAAAAACACACAATTATTTTGTTTAATAAAAGTCTATTGACATAGTGGTCTTGTGGACTTTATCGTTGAGCCCATCGCCTTCCTAGAACACTTTGGAATGAGGGCGTGCCGTGCCCTAGGCACTCCAGAGTTAGCGACGGTGCCGCCGGGAGCAGCCTAGTCGCCGCAGTAAGCTGGAGGTTGAAGTTAGCACTTCGGCAGGAACAATGTCGATGTTTTCCGCAGTGGTAGCGATGGAGTGTAAATAAATTATTATATTATTTTTATAGACCTGATTGAGGCTATTTAGTCCTCAAATGATATGGGAGTGATTCAAGATGGAACCCACAAAGATAATGAATAAGAGTCGGTATTGGGTGGCCATCGGTATTGGTGTTATAGCCGTTAGTCTATCTGGATTGGCCGGGCTCCTTCTTGGAGCAGCGGTCGCGTGGCTGGTGCTGACGATTTTGACATTGATAGCGACGGTAATGGTCGCAAAATTGGACAGCAATCGCTTTGAAGCCGAAATTTCTTTCGTCGCTGCGGTGTTGAATGGAAAAGCGGCGAAACCGCCCCGAGATAACGGCTGGAGAGGAATCTTCAGCCAATTCGAGATTTTAAATAACAAGCTCTCGCAAATTACGCAGGAGCACAGCAATGCACAGCAGCTTCTCGCGGTTATGGAATCGATGACGCTGGAAATGTCGCAGGTGAAGCAGCGTAATGCGGAGTTACAACAGCGATTAATTGACGCGGAAGCGCGGGAACAAAGCATGGCATTGAATACGGAGTGGGATATTGGACAAGCGCAAAGAAAAAACAAAATCGAATCTGTTATAAACGAAAATGTTGAACTGGTGTCCTCGTTGCGGACGCTGTCGCATGATTTGCTTGGTGCCGTAAAAGAAGGATTGATTTCAACCCACAACACATTCGAAGCCATTCAGCGGGTCGGGGCCTCTATTGACACAACTGCCGAAGTTATTCGTAACCTGCATGAACGCTCCGGCGAAATTACGCAGGTGGTGGCTTTGATTTCCCGTCTGGCCCGTCAGACCAACATGCTGTCGCTCAACGCTACCATCGAAGCCTCTCGTGCGGGAGAGCTGGGCAAGGGGTTCACCGTCGTCGCGGCTGAGGTGCGCAAGCTCGCCGAGGAGACCACCAATGCCACCCACGGCATTCGCACCATCGTGAGTGATATCCAGCAGTATGCCGATGCGGCGCTGCAATCATCTGCGGTGATGAGCAGCGATTCCCGGCAAGGTATCGCGATGACCGAACAAGCAAAGGCACGATACGAAACTGTTTTTGAATCATACACTCTGGTCGACGAATTGCTCGGACAGAACAGTGAAGACGTAACGGTTCTGCGAAATCTACTACAAGCGTAACCTATAGAAAGGAAAACACTCATGGCAACGTCTATCTCAAATATGTTAGAACAGCATGCGGCGTCACTGGGAGCCAGGGGAAGAGTTGATTTGGCAAGAGTGGCATTAAAATTTGGAAAGAAATTAAATCTTGCGACGGCTGATGATGATCATGAGTTGCGGGAATTAAGTAGGTCTATATTTGGCCTTAATTTTTAAGCTTGTTCCGCATGGAGATGTTTTATGTTCGATCTTGAGTTCAATGCGGATCGCGGTTTCTGCCTTCTGGCTGGAGAGCCGCTGATCCTTCACTGCAACCATTATAATACATACTTGCAGCGTACCATCCTCGACCCAGAGTATATTGATGCGCGCCCACTTTTACAGAGTTGCGCCAGCGCCGCCGTCTTTGCTCAGGCAAAAGAACTGTTTGCCAAAGCATCGGCGAATGATCTGGCTCAACGCCTCGGCGTGGCAGAAAATTTATTTCAATTCTTGGGGTTTGGCCTCCTGGATTTTTCCGCAGTGACCGCAGACGGGGGGCTTGTGAGTGGCCCGAGTTCACATTATTCCTACGCTTGGAACAATAAATTTGGCCAGTCGGACGAACCTGTGGCTTTTTTTGACGCAGGCTTTATCTCCGGAATTCTGGGGGCGGCGATCAATGCTGAGGCAGATTATTTCAAAGCCCAGCAGATAGCCTGTATCGCGCAGGGCGCTCCGACGAACCAGTTCCAGGTGTCTGTAGACAAAACGCCGGTAATTGCTTCGCCTGGTATTGGCATCAAGCAGAAGGGCGATATTCCCCCGATTTCGATCCCAAGCAACATCAATGAGCCAGGGATTGTCAGTGCGCTGGCGTCCATGCCGATTGCTGGCAATGATCAAGGGTTGATCCCTGCTTTCGGGGTGGTTCTAACCCGTATGTATGCCAATTACTACAATGGCATTAGTTTTGGCTTCGAAAAATTGCTTGAACAGGCTGTCGGCGACGAGACCCTGGGGGCCGTATTGCTGGTCGAGGCGGGCCATTCGTGCGCCTTCAACACCTTTGGCGGCATCATGGAGTCGGACGAGTGGGCCGGCTTGGTCAAGCCGATGTGCAAGACGCGCGAGGACTGGGTGCATGGCATTGTTGCGGTTGTCAATGCGCTCGGTTGGGGTATTTGGCGGATACAAGAGCTGGTGCCCAACGAACGCCTTGTGATCCGCGTCTATGATGGCTACGAATCCAACGGCTATTTGGCTCTGTATGGACAGTCGAAATCCCCGAAGTCTTACCTTGCCACAGGTGGAACGCAAGGCATTATGAACCTTCTCTATCACATTGATATTACTGAAGGCCCCGCTTTGACGCCGGAACTTTATGAGACTTGGTTCAGTGCTCCCGGATCCTTCACGGGTCGCCAGACCAAATGCCGGGCCATGGGCGATGACTTCGATGAATTTGTGGCCGAACGCGAATAGGCGCCTTGTCATATCGGCGAGCCTTGATGTTGACTCATCAAGGCTGCCCTCAGACGCCGGGCGGGCGCATCCGCGCCCTTGGCTTCGCGCGCATGGGCGCGCGGGGCCGCCGTCGCGGCCCGAGGACCGGCGATGTGTCAGTATCAGGGCTCGCCGGTATGATACCAATGGCCTTGGACGTTGACGCGTCCGCAGCGCCCTCAGACGCCGGGCGGCCTTGATGAGCCAACATCAAGGCTCGAGGGTATCTGCTCTGGTTTGGCAGCCGGCACGCCATGTTTCCGCATCGGGAGGATGGGATGAAACCAGAGATCGCCAAGCGAGGCTCGCGCAACAGGTTTCCTGTGCTGGTCACGGCACCCATCGACGTGGAGCCCATGGATGCAGGCCACAAGGATCTGTTCGATATTCGTCCCAGGCGAAACTGTATGGGTATGCCGAGTTTTGAGTACGTGTTCTCACGCGCGCTTGATGACTCATTCATTGATACGCTCGGATCGCTGGGGTCTGCGATATTCCCATTCGGTCGCAAGGGGTTGTTCGTTAAAATTGACGTCCCTCAGATGCTGCTGATCGAAGGCGTCAGGGGGGAGGGACGGCTGCGAATCACCCTGCGTATTGGTGCCAAGGTTGACGCCGTGCGCGCGGTCTTTGAACGGTTGCTGGTGCAGGCCATCATGAACTGATCATGGCGGGGTAGAGCCCATTGCGGTTTTGGGACTGGCGAGGAATGGATATGGAGCGGAAGGGCGTCGGGGAACCGCGCCCTCCGCGAAGGGGGTTTGCTGTCCGTTCATCCGATCAAGGCGAGCGGCATCGCGCCTAATGGCGTATCCTGCCTCCTCACCAAAGATCGGAAGAGAGACTCCGCCCATGCCCCACGCCGATTTCGTTCATCTGCGGGTCCATTCGGCCTATTCGCTGTCGGAAGGTGCCATCAAGATCAAGGAGTTGGTCAAGCTGTGCCAAAAAGGCGGAATGCCGGCGGTGGCGGTGACCGATTCGGGGAACCTGTTTGGGGCGTTGGAGCTGGCGTTGGCGGCGGCGGATGCCGGGATTCAGCCCATCATCGGCTGCCAGGTCAATATTCGGCGGAGCGGGCCGCGTGTGGTGCCGGGGATGGGGCCGGGAGCGGGTAAGCCAACACCGCCGGATCCGCTGGTGCTGCTGGCTCAATCCGCTACCGGCTACGCGAACTTGATGGCCTTGGTCAGTAAAGCCTATCAGGAGACCGAAGCCGCCGAAACGCCACAGATTCCGTTGGAAACCCTGGAGTCTCGAACCGATGGCCTGATTGCTCTGACCGGCGGGCCTTTGGGGCCGGTTGGTCGGGCATTGGCAGCAGGGCAGGCCGACGCCGCCCGCGTGGTGCTGGAACGGCTGATCGGCCTGTTCCCCGACCGGCTGTATGTCGAAGTGATGCGCCATAGCGACGCCCTCGGCGCCCTTGAAGACCAGATCGAGCCGGCCTTGGTGGATCTAGCCTACAGCTATAACCTTCCTTTGGTGGCGACCAATGATTGCTATTTCTCCGACGCCAGTCTGTACGAGGCCCATGACGCTCTTTTGTGCATAGCCGAAGGACGGTATCTCGCAGAATCCGATCGCCGTCACCTGACCCGCGATCATCGCTTCAAAAGCGCCGCCGAGATGCGGGCGCTGTTCGCCGATCTGCCCGAGGCGGTGGATAATACCCTGGTGATCGCTCGGCGCTGTTCGTTTCTGCTGAAACCGATCAAACCGATTCTCCCTCCTTACCCCGATGCCGAAGCCGCTGGCCATAGCGAAGGCTTTGCGCTGCGCCTCCAGGCCCGTGCTGGCCTAGAGCATCGCCTGGAGCGTCAAGTGTATCGGCCAGAGATGGACGCCGAAAGCCGGGAAGAGATCGCTAAACGCTATCGCGAACGGCTGGAGTTTGAATTGGACGTGATCGAGGGTATGAAATTCCCCGGTTACTTCCTGATCGTTGCCGATTTTATCAAATGGGCCAAGCAGCAAGGAATTCCTGTTGGGCCGGGGCGCGGCTCGGGAGCAGGCTCGGTGGTGGCGTGGTCGCTAACCATCACTGACTTGGACCCGCTGCGGTTTGGCCTGCTGTTCGAACGGTTCCTGAATCCCGAACGGGTTTCGATGCCTGACTTTGACATCGATTTTTGCCAAGACCGTCGTGACGAAGTGATTCAGTATGTCCAAAAGCGTTACGGTTACGACCGGGTGGCCCAGATCATCACCTTCGGTAAACTCCAGGCGCGGGCGGTGCTGCGGGATGTCGGGCGGGTGCTGCAACTGCCATTAGGGCAGGTGGATCGTATCTGCAAGCTGGTGCCGAACAATCCGGCCAATCCGGTCACGCTGCAACAGGCCATCGACGGCGAGCCTCAACTTCAGCACCATCGAGACGGTGATCCCCATGTTGCCCGGATGATGGCCATCGCCATGAAATTGGAGGGACTGTACCGGCACGCCTCGACGCACGCGGCGGGTGTGGTGATTGGCGACCGACCGCTGGATCAGCTTGTGGCGCTCTACCGAGACCCCCGCTCGACCATGCCGGTGACGCAATTCAACATGAAATATGTCGAGCAGGCGGGGCTGGTCAAATTCGACTTTTTAGGACTAAAAACCCTCACTGTGCTGCGAAAAGGCGTGGAGTTGACCGGACAGGATATCGATCTTGATACTCTGCCGCTGGACGATGAAAAAACTTATGCCTTGCTGAGTCGAGCCGAAACCACCGGGGTGTTCCAGTTGGAAAGTTCGGGTATGCGCGACGTGCTGCGTCGGCTCAAACCGAATCGTTTCGAGGACATCATCGCCCTGGTGGCGCTCTATCGGCCAGGGCCGATGGATAATATTCCCAAATATATCCGAGTCAAAAACGGCGAAGAACCCGCCGATTATCTGCATCCCTCGCTGGAAGGTATCCTGAAGGAAACCTTCGGCATCATGATTTATCAGGAACAGGTGATGCAGATCGCGCAGGTTCTATCCGGCTATACGCTGGGTGGAGCCGATCTCTTGCGCCGGGCTATGGGCAAGAAAATTCAGTCCGAAATGGATGCCCAGCGCCAATTATTCGTGGACGGTGCCAAAGCGCGCGGCGTTGAAGCCGGGCAGGCCGGCATGATCTTTGATCAGGTCAATAAATTTGCTGGCTATGGCTTTAACAAAAGCCATGCTGCCGCTTATGCCCTGGTTGCGTATCAGACAGCTTGGTTAAAGGCTAATTATCCGGTAGCCTTTTTGGCGGCCTCGATGACATTAGACCTTGGCAATACCGATAAATTAAATGTGTTTCGCCAGGAATTGGTCAGATTGGGAATTCGGCTACTGACCCCCGATGTCAACCGATCATCGGCCATTTTCACCGTCGAGCCGCTTCCCACTGGCGAGCTGGCCATCCGATATGCTCTGGCCGCGATTAAGGGCGTCGGTGCCGCCGCCATGACTGTTTTGGTGAAGGCGCGCCAGGAGGGCGGCGCGTTCAAAGACCTTTACGACTTTGCCCGTCGGCTGGATACCAAGGTCATTAACAAACGCCTATTGGAGAATATGGCACGCGCCGGAGCGTTCGACGAATTGGAGCCCAATCGGGCGCGGGTGTTGGCTTCGGTGGAAACCTTGATGCGCTACGGCCAAGCGGTGGCCGCCGAACGCCAATCTGGGCAGGTTAGCCTGTTTGGTGGCGGAGACAGCGGCCCGGCTCTGTCTCTTCCTGAATTGGCGACAGTCGTTCCTTGGGATCCGTTGGAAAAGCTGAAATACGAGTTTGACGCCATCGGCTTTTACCTTTCCGCCCATCCGCTGGATGCCTACGCCGTTCCATTGCGTCGCCTAGAAGCCGTTCGGGTTGCCGATTTACCTGGACGACTGGCACGCGGCGGTTCGACTCGGGTGCGGATGGCCGGAATCGTCATTGGTCGTCAGGAACGAACCGCCAAAAGCGGTAACCGCTTCGCCTTTGCCCAGCTTTCGGATGCCAGCGGCGTTTTTGAAGTGACGCTGTTTTCCGAAATCTTGGCCGTCGCTCGAGAGCAACTGGAGGCCGGCAAGGCGGTTCTGCTTCAGGTCGACGTTCAGCGCCAAGGGGAAGAGTTGCGGTTAACCTGCAACGAAATCAAGCCGCTGGATGAGGTGGTGGCCACTGTTGCCGAAGGCTTACGCATTGTCGTTCGGGATCCGACTCCTTTACCGGCGCTGAAGACAACACTGGACCAATTGGGCCGGGGCCGGGCCCGGATCACCATTGCGGTTGAAATGGCGCCCTTCCGGGAGGTGGAGATTACCCTGCCCGGCAATTATGCCATGGCGCCTAAGACGCGGGCCGCCTTGAGGGGGATTGCTGGGGTGGTGGATGTGGTTGATCTGTGAGGTGGGCGTGGGCCCATAGGCGCTCGGATAAGGTTTTTCGCGGGTCGTAACCACATTCTAATACCCTCGAGCCTTGATGGTGACTCATCAAGGCTGCCCTCAGACGCCGGGCGGGCGCATCCGCGCCCTTGGCTTCGCGTCCACGAGGACGCGGGGCCGCCGTCGCGGCCCGATACCGGCGATGTGTCAGTATCAGGGCTCGCCGGTATAAAAGGGCCGATCTGTCCAGGGTTCAAAAAAAGGGAAAGACTAAGCCGTGCGTCCTCGTGATACCGTTGTCATCTTCACCCGTCTGCCGCGTTTGGGCACGGTTAAGACTCGAATTGCTCGGACACTTGGTGCGGTGAGGGCCCGCACTCTTCACCGTCGTTTGGTCCTTCGCACCCTTCATCGTTTGGCACGGGATCGGCGATGGCGAACCGTGCTGGCCGTCACCCCCGAGCGGGGAGGGTGGCGTGAATGGCCGCGAACCGTGCCGCGTATGGGCCAAGGGCTGGGTGATCTGGGACGGCGGATGGGGCAGTGTTTGCGTGCCACCGCTGCGCTTCGGACGATCCTCGTCGGAACCGACATTCCCGACATTTCCGCCTCGGCGGTGGCGCGGGGGTTCAAGGCGCTGGGGCGAGCCCGCTTTGTGTTTGGTCCCGCCCCGGATGGCGGCTATTGGCTGATCGGTTGGCGCCGGTTGGCGGCTTGGCCGCGTAGGGCGTTAACCAAGGTTCGCTGGTCCTCGTCCCACGCCCTGGCCGACAGTCAACAGAGCCTCGGTGGAGCGCGTGTGGCTCTGGTTGATCTGTTGGCCGATGTGGATACGGTGTAGCCAAGGGTGCGGACGCGCCCGCCCGGCGTTTGAGGGCCGCTTTTGATACCGGCGGCCCATGACACTGACGCGTCGCCGGTATCGGGCCGCGACGGCGGCCCCGCGCGCCCATGCGCGCGAAGCCAAGGGCGCGGATGCGCCAGCCCGGCGTCTGAGGGCAGCCTTGATGAGTCACCATCAAGGCTCATTGGTATGATACCGGCGAGCTATAACCGATGACACATCGCCGGTATCGGGCCGCGACGACGGCCCCGCGCGCCCATGCGCGCGAAGCCAAGGGCGCGGATGCGCCCGCCCGGCGTCTGAGGGCAGCCTTGATGAGTCACCATCAAGGCTCATTGGTATGAGGGCCGCTTTACCGAACATTTTGAGGTTGAAGCCCCAGTAGCTCCCGCGCTGTTGTCACCAGCTCTGCCCGTGCCACCTCGCGTTGGGTACCACTGGCGAGGTGCTTGAGGGTGACGGCTCCTCGAGCCTGTTCCTCACCGCCCATCAGCACCACCAGCGGGATGCTGGCGCGGTCGGCATATTTCAGTTGCCGGCCAATCTTCGAGGCCTCCAACTGGACTTCGGTATTGAGGCCGGCGGCCCGCAGTGTCGTGGCCATGTGGAAATAGTCTTCCATCAAGGCCGGGTCCATTTGCGTTACCAACACTTGACTGATGCCGGCCCCGGCAGCATCGATCAGGCCGGCATCCAGCAGTTGCGCGAAAAGGCGGGTAGCGCCGATGGAAATGCCCACGCCGGGCAGGCGGGATTTGGTGTAGTGACTGGCGAGGTTGTCGTATCGTCCGCCCGAGCACACGCTGCCTAGGCCCGGACAGGCATCCAGGAAGGTTTCGTAGACGGTCCCGGTGTAGTAATCGAGCCCGCGTGCGATGGTCAGATTCAGCCGGAACCGTTCATCGGGGACGCCCAGAGCACGCATCCCCCGGACCACCGTTTCAAGTTCGGTCACACCGGCTTGGAGTTCCGGTTGCGAGTCCGCCAGCGTCCGCAGTCGGGCCAACACCGTATCGGTTCCGGCCTCCTGTCCCAGTCGGTCCAGCAGATGTTCGGCCTGGCTTTGGTCCAGTTGGGACTCGCCCTGGCACAGGCTGGTGATCACGGCCTCGCGTCCAACCTTGTCGAGCTTGTCCAGTTCGCGCAATGCTGCCGCCTGACGATCCGGGCCGTCCACGCCCGCCACCGTCAGCAACCCCAACAATAACTTTCGATTGTTTAGGTTGATGGTGAAGGTGCCGACCTTCAATTCGTTGAAGACATGGGCGATCACTGCCGGCATTTCGGCATCGTAGTAAAGGGGTAGGCTATCCTTGCCGATGACGTCGATGTCGCATTGGTAAAATTCTCGGAAGCGGCCCTTTTGGGCGCGTTCTCCCCGATACACCCGCTGCATTTGATAGCGCCGGAACGGAAACGCCAAGTCCCGCTCATGTTCTGCCACATATCGGGCCAAGGGGACGGTCAGATCAAAGCGCAAGGCCAGTTCCGGCTTGCGGTTTTGCTGGAGCGCCCCGGTGGACTGGACGAAATAGACCTGTTTTTCGGTTTCGCCGCCGCTTTTGGTCAACAGCACATCGACGTTCTCGAACACCGGGGTTTCGACCGGGACAAAGCCGAACCGCTCATATCCCCGGCGGATTGTGTCGAGTATGGTTTGAAAAGCGACTTGCTGCCGGGGCAGCAATTCCATCACGCCCGGCGGAGTCTTCGGAGTCATCAGCGCCATAACGGTTAAAATCCATCACATCAGAGGAGTCGAAGACTACGGCAGGAGTTTATTGGGATTCATAATCCCTTTGGGATCAAGCGCCGCTTTCACTGCGCGCATCAAATCCAGCTCCACCGGACTTTTGACGCGGGCCAATTCCTGGCGTTTGATCCGCCCGATGCCATGCTCGGCACTGATCGAACCATCCAGACGGCCAACAATGTCATTGACCAGGGTTTGGATTTCGTCCCACCGCGCCATAAACGCCGCCGTATCGGCGCCTTCGGGTTGATTGAGGTTGAAATGAATGTTGCCGTCGCCGACATGGCCGAACGGCACTGCCCGAATGCCGGGAATCAGGGCTTCGACCGCGCGGGTGGCTTCGGTAATGAAATCGGCAACCCGAGAGACCGGCACCGAGACGTCGTTTTTCAGCGAGCCGCCTTCGTATTTCTGAGCCTCGACCAGAGCTTCGCGAATCAGCCAAAAGGCTTGTCTTTGTTTGCTGTTTTCGGCAATGACGGCGTCAAGCACCAGCTCGGACTCCAGGCCACGAGCCAATCCGTCCTCGAACAGGGTTCGCAGCGCGCCTTCTCCGGTGCCGGCTCCGGCTTCCACCAGCACGTACCAGGCATGGACGTCGGCCAGAGGGTCCACCACGCCCGTTACATGGCGGCGCGCGAAGTCCAGGCCCCGGCGGGGAATCAGCTCGAACGCACAGAGGGCATCGCCGGTGGCTTCGCGCAGGTCGGCCAACAAGGCGATGGCAGCGGTCGGATCAGGCACCGCGACAAAAGCGGTTTCGACCTGCCGGGGACGCGGCACCAGTTTGAGAACCGCAGCGGTGATGATACCCAACGTGCCTTCGGCCCCGATGAACAGGTGCTTGAGGTCATAGCCGGTGTTGTTCTTGCGCAACCGACGCAGGCCATCCCACACCCGCCCGTCAGGCAAGACCACCTCGACTCCCAAAACCAGATCCCTGGTGTTGCCATAGCGCAGGGTCATGGTGCCGCCAGCGTTGGTGGCAAGGCAGCCGCCGATCTGGCAGGAGCCCTCGGCCCCGTAGCTCAGGGGGAGCAGTCGGTCGGCGTCTTGGGCCGCCTGTTGCACCGTCTGGAGCACACAGCCGGCCTCGACGGTGATGGTGTGGTTCAGGGCATCCAAATCCCGGACCCGGTTCATGCGGCCCAAATTCAGGACAATTTCGGTTCCGCTTTCGAACGGGATCGAACCACCGACCAGACTGGTGTTGCCGCCCTGGGGGACGATGGCTTGCCCGGCCTCGGCGCACAGCCGCACCACCTCTGCCACCTCGGCGGTGGAGGCGGGGCGGATAACCGCCCGGCACCGCCCGACAAAGCGCCCGCGCGCTTCGGTGACGTAAGGCGCGGTATCGGCGGGGTCGTCAAGGAAGCCACGAGGGCCGACGACGGCTTTCAGGGAGTCGAGAAGGTCCGGCAGCATCGATGAGCCTGCAATTCAGAGGAAAGGGGGGCAGGGGAGATGGGCGATCAGGAGGGAAACGAAGGATACCATGTCGTTTCTTGGGCCGCGACGGCGGCCCCGCGCGCCCATGCGCGCGAAGCCAAGGGCGCGGATGCGCCCGCCCGGCGTTTGAGGGCACCTTGATACATCAACATTCGATGGCAGGGCTGTTGCTGCGCGGGGCGGCGGCTCGGCGTAAGCGGTCGTTAATGGCAAAGCCGATGCTGCGTTCGGGAATCGGCATGACGGCGATGGCGGTGTAGGCTGGGTCATCCAGGCGATGGATCATCGCGTAGAGGTTAGAGGCCGCCTCGTGCAAATCGCCCTCGGGGCTGAGATTGAGCCGGGTGGCACCGCCTCGGATAGAGCGGTCGGGGCCGAACGCCAACAGCGCCTCGGTTGGGCCGACTGTGACGGCGTTCAGGCGAACCGGCAGGCGCGGCGCGTAATGGCTGGCCAGTTGTCCTGGAGCGTTTGGGGTCAGCGGAACCGCTTGACCTTCGCTTTCGGGGGCCGCAATGGGACCGATCAGGCCCTCGATCTCGCGGCGACCGACCCGGCCCGGACGCAGCAGGCGCGGCGGGTCGCAGGTCATGTCGAGAATGGTCGATTCCAAGCCAACCTGACAGCGCCCGCCGGCCAGAATCATGGCCACTCGTTCGCCCAGGTCTTTGGCGACATGCATGGGCGTGGTCGGACTGACGCCGCCCGAACGATTGGCGCTGGGGGCTGCAATCGGTCGATCCAGGGCCTTTAGCAGGCTGTGGGCCACCTGATGGCCGGGCACCCGCACCGCCACTGTGTCCAAGCCGGCGCTGACCATGGGCGAGATCGGCGCGTCCGGGCGGCGAGGTAGCACCACCGTAAAGGGACCGGCCCACAGGCCATGGCCCAGGGTCCGCGCTCGGTCGTCGAAGACCGCCACCCGCTCGGCCATTTCCAGATCCGCGACATGAACGATCAGCGGATTGAATTCGGGCCGGCCCTTGGCGGCGAATACCGACTCGACGGCATCTTGATTACTGGCGTCCGCGCCCAGGCCGTAAACGGTCTCGGTGGGGAACGCCACCAGATCACCGGCGCGCAGCAAGTCAGCGGCGCGAGCGATGGCTGCCGCCGTGGGCGGCAGGATTTCGGGTCTTACGATCATACCGTCTCTTTTACCCCAAGCCGGCCCGCGCTCCAACCGTCGTGAATCGTCGAAGCAAACCCTTCGCCTGCTTGCGCGCCCGCTGTACCCGTACTATGCAGATTGACCGGCGAGTCCATGGGCTGTGAGTCCAGGGGCAGGATGTCTGTGGGCGATTAGAGCGATGGGCGCTCGCCGCCCGGACGTTGCAGCGGTCGGCGGCGGGGGACGGGGCATGGGCAAGGTCATCACCATCGCGCAACAAAAAGGCGGCGCCGGCAAGACCACGCTGACGGCCCATTTGGCCGTGGCTTGGGGACAGAGCGGGCGCAGGGTTGCGGTGATCGACATTGATCCCCAAGGCAGCCTGTCAAGCTGGTTTCAGGTTCGGGCGACAGCCCTGGGGAGCACCGTCGGTTTGATCCATAGTCGGGTTGGTGGCTGGCGCACCGAGCGGGAAGCCGAGCGGTTGGCGCGGGAGTGCGATCTGGTGGTGATCGACAGTCCGCCCCATGCCGAAACCGAGGCGCGAATTGCGGTGCGGGTGGCCTCTTTGGTGGTGCTGCCGGTCCAGCCCAGTCCCATGGATATTTGGGCCACTCAACCGACCATTGATATGGCCAAACAGGAAAAAGTGCGAAGCCTTCTGGTTCTTAATCGGGTGCCGCCCCGGAGCAAAATGACCGAGGATTTGGTCGGTGTGATTCGAGGACTGTTGACCCCGCCTGTCGTCGACTTGGCCGACACCCGGATTGGCAATCGTGTTGCTTACGCTAGCGCCTTACTGGCGGGCCGGACTGCTGTTGAGACCGACCCCGGCTCGCCGGCAGCGGTCGAGATGACTGCGTTGGCCGAGGAAATTCTCCGCCGCCTGGGGTAGGGCGCTCCGGTTAAAGAAGGCACCCGCTTTTCCGCGCCGATGCGGCTCCGGTTATGCCTTGGTCTTGTCAAGCGGGGCGATGCTGTCCAACGCCCGCAGCATGGCCGGACTGAGGGCCGGTCGATCGTCGGAGGACTCCGACAAGCCCCGGTGCGGACGATCACGATCGGCGGCCTCTTTAAAATACCGGGTCAAATGGGTACGAATCGCCGTCACCAAGGCGGTGTTGCCGCGCGTCCGGTCGACCTCTGAGACGATGTCGTCTTCGCTGAGGCCCTGGCGCTGGCACAGCTCGTCCAGAGCTTGCCACACCGCAGGCTCTAGTCGAACCGTAAGGCTTCGGCCCCTCACCGTCAGAGTCTTGCTAATACGCATAATACCATCGGGCCTTGATGGTGACTCATCAAGGCTGCCCTCAGACGCCGGGCGGGCGCATCCGCGCTCCTCTAGAGTCACACGGGGGCTTCGCGCGCCTGGACGCGCGGGGCCGGCGTCGCGGCCCGATACCGGCGATGTGTCAGTATCAGGGCTCGCCGGTATAAGGCCAGAGGATTCCTCGTCGGAATCGGTGCTTTCGGACTCGCTCATGGGATTTTCCGGTGGTTGCCGGCCAGATACTCGCCCCAAACAACCGATCCGCCACCGATTGCTATGGATGCTTAATAAAGAAGCTATACATGCAATCGCATGCATCGATCAATACGGTTATGGAAGGCCGCCACCGACACGATCTTTCTGATTTCAATATGACAGGGTTGCGCCAGGCTGGTTATAGTGTGGCGCCGTGGTCGCGTCGGGGACCGGCACCGGCGGCAGCGGATTGTGATCGAGATTGACCGGGGGGTGGCGGCAAATGACGGATTTTTCCAAGAAGACCTTGGCCGAGTGGACGGCGTTGGCCGGCAAAGACATTGGCAAGGGCGGTTCAGTTGACCAGTTATTATGGCGGACGCCGGAAGGCTTGACGGTTAAGCCGCTTTACACCGCTGCCGATCTGGAAGGGCTGGAACTGGACGGGCTGCCCGGTTTTCCGCCGTTTGCTCGCGGTCCTCGCGCCACCATGTATGCCCACCGGCCCTGGACCATTCGCCAGTATGCCGGCTTCTCGACCGCCGAAGAATCCAACGCTTTTTACCGCAAAAATCTCGCTGCCGGGCAAATGGGGCTTTCGGTGGCCTTCGATTTGGCCACCCATCGCGGCTATGACAGCGATCACCCTCGGGTGGTGGGCGATGTCGGCAAGGCCGGGGTGGCCATCGATAGCGTCGAAGATATGAAGACCTTGTTCAGTGGCATTCCGCTCGACAAAATGAGCGTGTCGATGACCATGAATGGCGCGGTGCTGCCGGTTTTGGCCGGCTATGTGGTCGCCGCCGAGGAGCAGGGGGTGCGCCAGGATCAATTGGCCGGCACCATCCAGAATGATATTCTTAAAGAGTTCATGGTCCGCAACACGTATATTTATCCGCCCGAACCGTCGATGCGGATCATCGCTGATATTATCGAGTACACGGCACGCAATATGCCGAAGTTTAACTCGATTTCCATCAGCGGTTATCACATGCAGGAAGCGGGCGCCACCGCTGTCCAAGAATTGGCCTTTACGCTGGCCGATGGGCTGGAATATGTCCGGGCAGCCCTGGGCAAAGGGCTGCGGGTTGATGAATTCGCGCCTCGGTTGTCGTTTTTCTTCTCCATCGGCATGAACTTCTTCATGGAGATCGCCAAGCTGCGCGCCGCCCGGCTGCTGTGGGCGCGGCACATGAAGCGATTGTTCGCGCCGACCGATGACCGCTCGCTGGCTCTGCGGACCCACTGTCAGACCTCGGGCGTGTCGCTGACCGAGCAGGATCCGTTCAATAACGTCATCCGCACCACTATCGAGGCGATGGCGGCGGTTTTGGGCGGAACCCAATCCCTGCACACCAACGCCTATGACGAGGCGCTGGGCCTGCCGACCACCTTCTCGGCTCGGGTCGCCCGCAACACCCAGTTGATCATCGCCGAGGAAAGCGGCATTCCCCATGTGGTCGATCCGTTGGGCGGTTCGTATTATGTCGAGGCGCTGACCCACAGCTTGGCCACCGCCGCCGACGAATTAATCGCCAAGGTCGAAGGTTTGGGCGGAATGACCCGCGCCGTCGAGTCGGGTATGCCCAAGCTGTTGATTGAAGAAGCTGCCGCCCGGCGGCAAGCGGCCATCGATCGCGGTGACGAAGTGGTGGTCGGCGTCAACAAGTATAAGGTGTCAGAGGCTGATACCGCAGCGGTGGATGTGCTGGACATCGACAACAGCGCCGTGCGGATCGCCCAGGTGGAACGCCTGAAACAAATCCGGGCCAGCCGCGACGCCAATGCCTGCGCCGCTGCGCTGGAAGCTTTGACCAAGGCCGCCGCCGACAAGTCGGGCAATTTGCTGGAACTCGCCATCGCCGCCACCCGCGCCCGCGCCACCGTCGGCGAAATCTCCGATGCCCTGGAAGCGGTCTATGGCCGTCACAGCGCGGTGATTCGCTCGGTTTCGGGGGTTTATGGTGCGGCTTATGCCAATGATGACGGCTTTAAGCGCATTCAAGCCGATGTTGCCAGCTTTGCCGAGGCCGAAGGGCGTCGGCCCCGCATGCTGGTGGTCAAAATGGGCCAGGACGGCCATGATCGCGGTGCCAAAGTGATCGCGACCAGCTTTGCCGACATTGGCTTTGACGTGGATGTCGGGGCCTTGTTCCAAACCCCGGCAGAGGCGGCGCAGCAGGCGGTGGAGAACGACGTGCATATCGTCGGGGTCTCCAGCCAAGCCGCCGGTCACAAGACATTGGTGCCGCAGCTCATCGAAGAGTTGCGTAAGGCCGGAGCTGACGACATACTCGTGGTGTGCGGTGGGGTGATCCCGCCGCAGGATTATGACACTTTATACCAAGCTGGGGTTGCGGCGATTTTCGGACCCGGCACCAACATTCCGCAGGCGGCGGAAACGGTGTTGGCCCTTCTGAAAAAGCGTCCGACGTAACGGTCTGGGGCCGACCGGCCCCGGTGGCGTTTGGGGGTGTGTGCCCCCGAACGCCGAGGGCAAGGGAGCCGGGGGTGTGACCGACTGGAACGAACAAGGCAACCGGTTGCAGCTAGACGAGAACCGCCCCGAGGAGGCCGAGCAGGCTTATCGGCGGGCTATTGCCGAGACGCCCACCGATGCCCGGCCCTGGAATGGATTGGGCATTTTGCTGTCCGACCGGCTGGGGCGGTTCGACGAGGCGGCGGCGGCCTTTCAGCAGGCGATTGCGCTGGCCCCGGATTTTGCCGCCCCCTGGAACGGCCTGGGGATTTACCAGCAGGAACAGCTCTGCCGCCCGGACTTGGCCGAAGCCTCGTTCCTAGCCGCCATCGACCGCGACCCGCTCGATTTTACGCCCTGGTATAACTTGGCCGGATTGCTGCGTTTGTGGAAAGCCGACGTGGCCGGAGCCGCCAAAGCCTATCGTGTGGCACTGGAATTCGCCCCCGACGAGCCGTTTCTTTGGTTGGGTTATGGCGAGTTGGCGCTGGTTCTGGGGGATCGTGTGACGGCGCTGGCGCGGCTGAATCGGGCCGCCGAAGCCATGCGGTCCTGCACGGATCCTCAAGCGGCGGTGTTGTCTCTTTCGTTGGCCACCGCCCTGGATCGACCGCCATCGACGCTCGAGATTGTGGAGACCGTGGTGGCCATCGCGGAGACACCGGCCCGTCCCGTGGAAGCCGCCGTGGTCTTGGCCATCCACCATTTTGGACTGGGTGAGACTGCCCAGGCGGACTCTTGGCGTGACCGGACTCTGGCGCTTTTGACCCGCCATCATGACCGTTTCTCGGCCTTGGCCGAATGCTACGGCGCTGCCGGTTTGCGTCCGGGCTTGCGCCTTTGGCTGGCGGATTTTGCTCGGCGGTTGTTTGCCGCCGATCAACAGGTGGGCCGCGTGTTGTTTGGAACGCCAACCCCCGAAATGATTTTGAAACGCTTCCGCCGTTTTGCCTTTGAAGGGGGCCGGGGGGCCGGCGATCCTTTGGATCGGCCCTTCTGGTGTCGTGATGTCGCGGCGATGTGGGCGGAATCGGATTTAGGAGAGGAAGTCCCGAGTGATGCGCACGGCTTCGGCCAGGCCGACGCGCCGAACCTCAATTTTACTGGGAAAGGCTCCGTAAAGCCGACTCGGCATTAGCGGATCTAGCAGCACGAACACCCCTCGGTCATCGGCCCGGCGAATCAGGCGGCCAAACGCCTGTTTCAGGCGCAGCCGGGTCAGCATGTCATCATAACGCCGCCCACCAAAATGCTCGCGCCGGGCTTTGTGCAGGATGTTGGGGCGCGGCCACGGCACCCGGTCGAACACAATCAGTTGCAACGATCGGCCCGGCACATCCACGCCGTCCCGCACGGCATCGGTGCCCAACAGGCAGGCCTGTTCCTCGGCCCGGAAAATGTCGATCAGGGTGGCCACGTCCATGCCGTCCACATGTTGAGCATATAGCGGCACGCCGGCGGCTTCCAGAGGCTCGGCGATCCGGGCTTGGACACCGCGCAACCGGGAAATGGCCGTGAACAATCCTAACGCGCCGCCATGGGCTGCCAGGAACAGATCCCGATAGGCCGCCGCGACTTGACCGAGATCATCTTTGCGGACATCGGTTACCACCAGCACGCGGGTATGGGTGGCGTAGTCGAAGGGCGACGGCACCGCCACTCGCCAGGTGGGGGTTGAGAAGTGAATGGCGCCGGTGCGGGATTCGGCGGCCTGCCAGTCCAGTTCGGGGTCGCCGCTGCCATCGGTCAGGGTGGCCGAAGTGATGGCCAAACCATGAGTTGGCCCCAACACCGCCTGACTGAAGGGCAAAGTCGGGTCGACGAAGTGGCGATACAGACCGACATCGACATCCCGTCCCTCGTGGCGCTCCAGGGCCAACCAGTCGACGAAACCGGGCTGGGTGTTGCCGGACAGGGCACCCAGCATATCGAGCCAAGGCAAGAGGGTTTGCTGAACCCGTCGGGTCAGTCCTCGGGACAGGGCGTCGATGCGTCGCCGTTGGTCGGGCTCCAGCACTGCGGCCTGATCTTCGAGTCCCATGGCCAGTACTGTGGCCAGCGTCATCAGCGGCTTGACCAACTCCCCCAGCGCCACAGACAGGGCCGCCGCCGTTTCGACCAAGGCGTCGGTGGGTGGCATGGTTTCGGTTTCAAGGCTGTAGGGGGAATCCGGGCCGGCGGTGCGGGCTAACACTTGGCGTCGGACCTGATCCAAAAAGCGTTCGGTGGGACCGTTAGGATTGTCGGCAGCCAATCGCAACCGCCAGCCGTCGGCGGGCAGGATGCGGGCCGCCTGCAACACCTCGTCCAGTGCCTTTTCTGCGTCGTCGTCGGCGGCCACCAGATCATCCAGCCGCCGCCGCAAACCACGCGCTCGGCTGTTGGTACTGGTGCGGCCATCGGTATCGCCCAACAGCCAGCGCCGTAATTCCCGAGTCTCAAGGCCGGTGAGATGGGCGGCGAAGGCGCCGTCGGCGGCCTCGAAGACCTGATGTCCTTCGTCAAAGACGTAACGGGTCGGCAATCCGCTGTCTTCACTGCCGCCTTGGGCCGCCTGGATCATCACCAGAGCGTGATTGGCGATTACGATATCGGCCCGTCGTGCCCGGCGGATGCTTTTCTCGATGAAACATCGATTGTAATGCTCACAACCAGAGTAAATGCACTCGCCCCGGCGATCGGCCAGCCCCAAGGTGGCGGCCCGCCCCAGGACATCCACCAGCCAGCCGGGAAAGTCCGATCCCTGGAGATCGCCATCTCGCGTGGCAGCGATCCAGCGCGCCAGGAGGGCCAAGCCGATCCGATAGCGCGGATCCAGGCTGCTGGCCCGGATGGCTTCTTCGTAATTCAAAAGGCACAGATAGTTTTCCCGTCCCTTGCGGAGCACCACCTTGCGGGCCTTGATGCTCGGGTCGGGATAGAGCCGATCCAATTCGGCATCGATCTGATGTTGAAGATTGCGGGTATAGGTGGAAATCCAGACCGTGCCCCGGTTCTTTTCCGCCCATAGGCTGGCTGGTGCCAGATAGCCAAGGGTTTTGCCAACCCCGGTTCCGGCTTCGGCTAGAACCAGATGGGGTTCATTGGCCTCGGTTCGGGGGGCAAAAGCGGCAGATAGGGCGTCGGCATAGTCCGATTGCTGGGGTCGGGCTTCGGACGCATAGCCTTCGGTGGCGGTCCCTCCAGCCCCACTTCCCCCTGTTCGCCGGGGCGCCGCCACCAACTGGGCGAGGCGACGCCGAGCCTCACCCGGTTCCAAGGCCAATGGAGCCGGCGTTGGCTCGGGGGCTTCCATCGACCATTCGGGCAAGTTCCGCCACACCGCCAACCCGGCATCGCCAGTCTTGTGGCTGGGGCCGCCGGGCACTTCCAGCGCGGGAAGCACCATGGGCGCCCAAGGCCATCCCGCCACGCCCAGAGTCCAGGCCAATGCTACCGGGTCGGCGCGCTCGTCTTTTTGAGCCCCGGTTTTCTGCCGATCAGCAAGACGGTCCAACAACGCTTCGGTGACGTGGAACAGCGTCACCGCCGCTTCGGTTGGAGTCGTGGGGATGGGCAGGTTCAGGAAACGCGCCAATCCTCGAGGAGTCGGCAGACAAAACTGGGCCGGGCAAACGAAAGCAAACAGCTCCAGGACATCGAAAGCCTCGAGCCGGTCTACTCCCAAACGGCGAGCCAAATTCGGGGCGTGGCACACCATCACCGCCCGGTCGGCCAACAGGCGACGGGCGGTGGCGATCTCCCAGGTTTCCACCTCGCCATCGGGGCTGACCAGGACAAGCTGTCGGGGACCGGCCACCACTGCCGGGATATCGGAAAAAAGATATGGCATGGAGATCGGTCTTTGCCCCCATAGGCGCTGGGATAAGGTTTCTCGTCGTCCTCACCCTTGACTTCGCGTGTTGGGCCGCGCGGAGCCGCAGGTGTAGCCTTCAGGTCTGTAGCCTTCAGGTCTGTCGTCGGACAGTGGTCGCAAACATCTTGCTGACCATGGGGCGTCCCAGCAAAAACCCTTGGGCCACATCACAGGCGCAAGCATCCAGAAAGGCCAGTTGCTCTCTACTCTCGACGCCTTCGGCCACCACCGTCAATGCCAGCCGATGGGCCATGGCGACGATGGCTTCGGTCAGGGCGGCGGCGTCGGCACTGGTGGTGACATCGCGAATGAAGGAACGGTCGATCTTGAGAGTCTTCAAGGCAAAGCGGCGCAGGTAACTAAGGGACGAATAGCCCGTACCAAAATCATCCACCGATAGCCCGATCCCCATATCCACCAATTCCCGCAAAATATTAACCACGCGCGGGACGTCATCCAGCAACAGGCTTTCGGTGATTTCCAAATGCAATTGATCACTGGAAAGGCCGTTATGACTCAGGGCCTTGGCGGTGATTTTGGCAAGGTCTCCGGTGGCAAACTGACGGCTGGATACATTGACCGCAATGTGGGACAGGCACAACCCGCCATCCAACCATACCCGCATGTCTCGACAAGCCTGATGCAGAACCCATTCCCCGATGGGAACAATCAGCCCGCTTTCCTCAGCGAGCGGAATAAAGCGCACCGGCGGCACTTCGCCAAGGTCGGGGTTGATCCAGCGCAGCAACGCTTCGGCTCCAATGATTCGCCCCGAAGTGACGGCCACCAAGGGCTGATAACAGAGGTGAAACTCGTCATGCTCAAGGGCATGCCGAAGCCGGGACTCCATGGACATGCGGACCCGCGCTTTTTCATTCAGGGCTTGAGTGAAAAAGCGTGCAATGTTGCGGCCATCGGCTTTGGCCTGATACATGGCGACATCGGCGTTGCGCATAAGAATGTGAGGGTCATCTCCATCAAGTGGCGCCACTGTGACGCCAATACTGGTTGAGCTGAAAATCTCATGCTCTTCAATACGGAACGGTGCCGCAAAGGCCGCCGCGATTTTCTCGATGACGACTTCCGATTGTAGGGGGGAGCGCAATCCGGTCAAGACCACCACAAATTCATCCCCGCCAAAGCGGGCCACGGTGTCTTCTTCCCGCACGCAGTGTTCTAGGCGCCGAGCGGATTCCCGAAGCAACTGGTCGCCGGCATCGTGACCCAGAGTGTCATTGATCCGCTTGAAATGGTCGATATCGATAAATAGCACGGCCACCAGCGTATTTTCCCGGCGCATCCGTGCCAGAGCTTGGGTCAGACGATCCAGAATCAATAATCGATTGGGTAGGTTGGTTAATTGGTCATAGTGAGCTTGGCGCAATAACTGTTCTTCATGATGTTTCCGAACCGTGATGTCTTCTTTAACCGCAACAAAGTGAGTTATGATTCCAGAAGGGGCGGCGATCGGCGAGATCGAAGCAAATTCCCAATACCGGGTTCCGTCTTTTCGAAGGCTATGCAATTCACCGCGCCAAACCTGACCAGAGAGAATCGTTTTCCAAATATCTTGATATTGTTCTTGTATGGCATAGTCGGTCTGTAATAATTTTAGATTATGACCGATGACTTTATCAGAGTCATAGCCGGTCACTTCAAAAAACTTTGGATTAGCATATTCAATAATACCATCAACGTCAGTGATCAGTACCGATGCTGGGCTTTGTTCCACAGCCAAAGAAAGCTTTTGTAAGGTCTCTTCGGCCCGCTGGCGCTCGATCATTTCGGTCCGTAACTCTTGGGCTCGGACTTCAGCCCGGCGTTCCAATTCATCATGGGCGAGGCGCAGGGCGTTATGTTCGCGAAGAGCCTGTATTTCTCCGTCACGCCGTTGCTCTCCGGCGCGATCGGTGATCACAACCACCAAACCGCCCTTTTCGGCAGGATATTGGTCGATCTCGATGCCATCTCGCTCTTGCAGCACTCCCGACACCTGTCCATCGACGTCCAGTCGGAAGAGGTCGTGGAACAGGACTCCCCGAACCACGGCGCCGATCCCGAGCAGAGCGCCAAATGCCCGATTGGAGAATACCAGCGCCCGATCCCCGTCAAACACGGCGAACCCCTGGTCCAGCCGGTCCACGCCGGTTTGGATTAAGCCAAGATTCTGCCAAATCGGCGTAGAGGTGTGATCCTGAGACATTTAGTCGTATTCAGTCGATAGTTGCTGTGCGTGACGACGGGCCATCGATCACTTTGCCATCATTTGACGATTGGAGTGGTAGTGTCGGTTTTTTCTTACGAGATTGTCAAGGCACGCCCACGCGCTCAAAGCCAATGATGGCGCTTTCGGCAGCATCCAGGCAATCGCCCGTGATGCCGATGGTAATGGTCCCTTGTCCATAAAGGATAGTACTATTCTTGGCCAAAGCAATGGTCTTGCGATTTTCAATCCGAACATAAGTCCCATTTTTGCTCTGATCGACCAAAATAAAATCAGAACCTTCGACATGAATAACAGCATGAGTACGAGATGCCGTATTCCAATCTATCGTTAATTTTGACTCTGGACTTCTGCCGATGGTAAATGGAGTTTCTTCTGCAACTATAACATAGCGAAGACCGCGATAAGTTAGAACTAACTTACCAATGTTAACAGAGTGCGTATTTTCTATCTTCGATGAACTGGCGCTCATTGAAGCATTATTTTGTAAAATTTCAAGTTTTTGGATTAAACCATCGGCCAAGGCATGGGGAATTCCGGCTTGATAGAGGCGGCATCGGAACTCTTCCCGAACCATGTCATGGGACCAAGTGCTATCGGCATGGGGTGCAAAATCGCGGATGGAGCGTAATTGCGAAAAAAGGTCTGCTACCATTCTGGTAATGTGGGCGGTTCTTCGTCGGCCCATGTCCGAAGACAGCAGGTCTAACAGATAACCGATCTTACCCGCTGGATTGGGAAGAAAGGTGCAAAGAGTATTGATGGTCTCTTCGAAGGATAAATCTTCCGGACGTGTGCTGAGGTCGACCTTAACCCGGCGAGTCAGGGCGGCTGCCATGGCCGGCCCACCCATAAAGCCGCCGAACTGCTTCAATTTCGGCAGTAATCGCTTCAGGGCTTCGCCATTACTGACCCGATCTCCCTTGGTCAAGGGGGTTTGCCCGCCCAGTGCGGTGCTGATCCGGTTCAGCAACGCCGTTCGCACGCGCGGCGCCGACTGCCGGGCCATCACTTCGTTCAGTTTGCGCAAACTGGGCGTTCCCGGCAGCCGGTCATCCCAGGTTCCGTCCAGCGCCGCCACCAATGCAGATAAAGCCGTCGCCAGATCCGGCGCATAACCCACAATCGCTTTAACCGCCGCGTTGCCGTCGATGATTTCGGCCAACAACTCGTCGATCCAGGCGGCGGCGGGGGCGCTTTGGTTTTCGTCGAACAGATCATGGGCGGCATTAAGTTTAAGCGCCCAATCTCGGGCTTCGCGAAGATGGCGCGCCAAGGCAAAAGTGATGACCCGAGCCTGCTCGTCTTCTGGCCAATCCATCGCCACCCGATCCACCAGGGCGGTTAAACCTTGGGGAATCAGGTCTTCGGCATAAGACGTCAGTCGATCGGATGTCTTGGATAAATCTAAAATATCGCGAAACAGTCGGCTTAACCGATCGTACCGCTCGGTCGGTTTGATCCTAAGCTGTTGTCCTTGCAATGCGGCCAGACGATGCAGGGCTTGATTGAATAAGAGGGCGTCACGCTCCAAATAACGGAGAGCCATTGGGTCATGTAGTAATTCTAATGGAAGAATTAACTGTTGATCAAAATATCCACGCAGTAAATGCAGAAGAGTTGATCGGCTCTCAAATAAGTATACATCATGAACTGTTGTGCATACATAAGCGTGATCAATTGCAGCAATTATCGATGCGTTATTACCGATTGCGCCGGTATGAATTTTTTCAAAAATAAGACGATGACTATCATTTATGCCAATTTTATAAACTCTAACTGCTGTGTATTTAGCCAGTTTCAGCAAGTCCAGTGCTCGATCACGGGCAATCTTTTCATCTGGATAAATACCTTCGATTTCGGGTTTTCCCGAAATTTCGACGCTGACTTCGAAGGTCGCGGCCCGCATCATCAAATCTCCAGCTCCTCCACTGTGGCTCTTGGCATCTCATGGCCCCAGCGGTCTTTCGCGACAGGTTATTCCGTGCCTGTCGTGCTCTGTCATTCGGGAGCTTAGGAGCGATCGATGATAGATCCAAGAGCCGTTCAGCGTTACGGCCCGCGTGTATTGCGGGGGATTGCCTTGGAATTGGCTGGCTCTGGGAAAAAAGGTTTACAGCATAAAGGGTTATCCTTGACGAGACGCTTTTCTTTTGGCACGCTGACAAACCGGAACGCCTTGCAGCGGGGAGCCATCACGGCCATGACCAAGTCGGAGTTGATCCTGCGGTTATCGGAGCGCAATCCGCACCTTTACCAGCGCGATATCGAAAAAATCGTCGGCACCATCTTTGACGAAATCACCGAAGCGTTGGCGCGGGGTGATCGGGTCGAGTTGCGAGGTTTTGGGGCTTTTTCGATTAAACGTCGCGATGCCCGCACGGGTCGCAATCCCAGGACTGGGGAAGCCGTGACCGTCACCGAGAAATACATCCCTTTCTTCAAGACTGGCAAGCAGTTGCGAGAGCGAATCAACGTCGATTGACGCCAAGGGCGCTTCTACGATGTATTTAATCACCGCCGGCGAATTGCGATCGGTTCTTCATTATCGCATGCTCATCGAGCGGTTGCGTCAGGGCTTTCGAGCCGGTTGCGAGATGCCGACAGGGACGCGGTATGGGATTCCCACCTATGGGGCTCATGACGCTGTCCTGGGGCTCGAGTGCGCTTGGCAGGCGGGTCGCCATATCGGGGTCAGCGTCGCAACCGCCTTCCCCGACAATCCGCAACGCGATTTGCCGGCGACCAATGCCAGCTACCTTCTGCATGACGGGAAGACCGGCATGCTGCGGGCCGTGTTGGATGGCCGGGCTTTGGCAACGCACCGGGCCGCCGCGACGTCGGCCTTGGCTGCCAGTTACCTAGCCCGCCCGGATGCCGGGCGATTGCTGGTGATCGGCACGGGGGCGTTGGCGCCCCATGTGATCGAGGCTTACGCGGTGGTGCTGCCACTGCGCGAGGTTCTGGTGTGGGGCCGCGATCGCAGCAAAGCCGAGAAAATCGCGGCCCGGTTTCGACGCGGTGCCTTCAAGGTGGCGGCCACCACCGATTTGCCGGGGGCGGTGGCCGGGGCTCATGTGGTGGTCTCCGCGACCTCTGCCAGCGAGCCGGTTGTGCGGGGCGCGTGGTTGGCGCCGGGAACGCATGTGGATCTGGTGGGCGGCACCTCCCCTGACGTTCGGGAAGCTGACGACGAGGTGATCCGAAAGAGTCGAGTGTTCGTCGATTCGCGCGACGGGGCGAGTGGTCAGGCCGGCGATTTGGCTCGCCCCATGGCCGATGGCCTTCTGTCCCCTGACGATGTGGCGGCTGATCTGTTCGACCTGACTCGGGGAGAGCGGAGCGGTCGGCGCTATTACGATCAAATCACCCTGTTCAAGTCAGCCGGGGTGCCCCTCGAAGACCTCGTTGCGGCTGAGTTAGCGGTGGAAATGGTCGTTCATAACGAAACCCTTCGATAGACGCGTCCCGCTCGAGAGAGCAAACTCTAGGTCTTAATAGAGTGCGCTGATGTGATTAAATGAAGGTGTTCGCACTGCGGCGCACGTCATGAACGGGACGAAAATGCGGCAAGGACTATTGAGCGGGTAGGGCGGGCTAGGCCCGAACCGTCGGCGGATCATCCGCCGACTATGCACGGTAAGGTTGCGGCGCTGGCCGTCTTGCAAAAGATGGTGAAACTGCGGTCGGTGAACCGTGAACGACAACCGAGCGCACTTGTGCGCACAAAGTAAGAAGCCGCTAGCTTTTCAGGAAAGCCAATCGCGGATCGGCAACCCGGATGGCGTGGTCCAGAATCTCGACCCGAATCAATCCGGCTTTGGCGAATGGGTCTTCGGCCAAACGAGCTTCCAGCGCCTCCCGCGTGAGGCCGTGCGCTAAGATCACCCCGCCAGTTCGGGGCGTCAACGGCCCGGCGGCGACGAACACTCCGTCGGCCACACCGGCTTCGACCCAGGCCCGATGAGGCTCAACATGCTGGTCGATCTCTTCGAGGGGGACAAGATAGCTCAGGTGAACAATGAACATGGCAGGCGCTCTCGATTGATGGCGACGGCTCAAGCTCTCCTTTTCAGCAAAAGCAAGTCAAGGGTATCATACCATCGGGCCTTGATGGTGACTCATCAAGGCTGCCCTCAGACGCCGGGCCGCCGTCGCGGCCCGAGGACCGGCGATGTGTCAGTATCAGGGCTCGCCGGTATCATCAAAAATAAAAAGGAGGGCGACCTGGCGGCCGCCCTCCCACTTTATCGCTAAAACCAGCCTTTCCTGTGTCGGAAAGGCGATCTTAGACCGATGGCCTTGGACGTTGACACGTCCGCAGCGCCCTCAGACGCCGGGCGGGCGGCGGTCGCCGCCGATACCAACGGCACGGATCATTGTCCAGGGCCGTTGGTCTTAGAAGTCCATATCACCCATGCCGCCCATGCCGCCGCCCTGGGGGCCAGCCGGAGCCTTCTTCTCAGGCTTTTCGCCAACCATGGCTTCAGTGGTGATCAGCAGGCTGGCAATCGAAGCCGCATCCTGAAGGGCCGTCCGAACCACCTTAACCGGATCGATGATGCCGGCCTTGACCAGATCGGTGTAAACCCCAGCCTGGGCGTCAAAGCCGTAGGATGGATCATTCTGATCGGTCAGCTTGCCAACCACGATCGAACCGTCAACGCCGGCATTGATCGCGATCTGACGCACCGGAGCCTGCAACGCGCGACGAACGATGTCGATACCGACCCGCTGTTCGTCATTGGCCGGCTTCAGGGCATCAAGCGACCGAATGGCATAGAGCAGGGCGACGCCGCCGCCCGGAACGATGCCTTCTTCGACGGCAGCGCGGGTGGCGTGCATGGCATCGTCAACCCGATCCTTGCGCTCCTTCACTTCCACTTCGGTCGCACCACCGACGCGGAGCACGGCGACGCCGCCCGCGAGCTTGGCGAGGCGCTCCTGGAGCTTCTCACGGTCATAGTCCGACGTGGTCTCTTCGATCTGACCGCGAATCTGACCACAGCGTGCCTGGATGTCGGCCTTGGAGCCGGCGCCATCGACGATGGTGGTGTTTTCCTTGGTGATCTGGACCTTTTTGGCCGTGCCGAGCATGTCGAGGGTGACATTCTCAAGCTTAATGCCGAGGTCTTCGGAGATGACCTGACCATTGGTCAAGATGGCCATGTCTTCGAGCATCGCCTTACGGCGATCCCCAAAGCCCGGCGCCTTCACCGCTGCAACCTTCAGGCCGCCGCGCAGCTTGTTGACCACCAGGGTAGCCAGAGCCTCGCCTTCCACGTCTTCCGAGACGATCAGCAAGGGCCGGCTGGACTGCACCACCGCTTCCAGCACTGGCAACAGAGCTTGCAGGCCGGACAGCTTCTTCTCATGGAACAGGATGAACGGGCTTTCCAGTTCCACGGTCATCTTGTCGGTGTTGGTCACGAAGTACGGCGACAGATAGCCGCGATCGAACTGCATGCCCTCGACCACTTCGAGTTCGGTCTCGAGGCTCTTCGACTCTTCGACGGTGATGACACCCTCGTTCCCGACCCGCTCCATGGCTTCGGCAATCTTATTGCCGATTTCCGTTTCGCCGTTGGCCGAAATGGTGCCGACCTGGGCGATTTCGGCGTTGGTCGCAACCTTGCGCGAACGGCCCTTAATGTCGGCAACCACGGCTTCCACCGCCAGATCGATGCCGCGCTTCAGGTCCATCGGGTTGAGGCCAGCGGCCACCGCCTTGACACCTTCGCGCACGATCGCCTGGGCCAGCACGGTCGCGGTGGTGGTGCCGTCGCCAGCCAGATCGTTGGTCTTGCTGGCCACTTCGCGCACCATCTGCGCGCCCATATTCTCGAACTTGTCGGACAGTTCGATTTCCTTGGCAACGGTCACGCCGTCCTTGGTGATCCGGGGCGCGCCGAACGACTTGTCCAGAACCACGTTGCGGCCTTTCGGTCCCAACGTCACCTTGACCGCATCGGCCAGAATATCAACGCCGCGCAGCATCCGATTGCGCGCATCAACTCCGAACTTAACTTCCTTGGCAGCCATTTTCGTCTTACCCTTTTTGCAGATCAGAAGTGAATGCTAGAGCTTAACTGTCGGACGATAAAAGAGCCCGAACGGCATCATCACTTCTCGATGACGCCCATGATGTCGGATTCCTTCATGACCAACAGCTCTTCACCATCGATCTTGACTTCAGTGCCGGACCATTTTCCGAACAGGATACGGTCGCCAGCCTTAACATCGAGCGCGACCACCTTGCCGTTATCGTCCCGAGCGCCAGGACCAACCGCAATCACTTCGCCTTCTTGGGGCTTTTCCTTGGCGGTATCGGGGATGATGATCCCCCCCTTGGTCTTTTGGTCGGATTCCAGGCGCTTGACCACCACGCGGTCGTGCAGCGGACGGAACTTCATCTCTCGTCTCCCACAACAGGCTGTAAAATAATGGAAACTGAGGGCGGTTAGCACTCCCCCTCAGTGAGTGCCAGATACCTAGTCGGTGTGCTGCGTGGTTTCAAGAGGCTTTTTTTTGACAGTCCGGGGCATCGGGCGTTGATGGTGGTTCCTTAAAGCCGCTTTTGCGCTCGATGCTTGACCCGCCCCATAAAAAATGTATATTCGAATATACGAATAAAATAGGAACGCTGGAACCGCCAAAAGGACTCTGAGCATGCACAAGGATTGGCCCAAGCTGGCGCGGGAGTTGTCCACCCTGATGGGGTCGGCCCGCCAGGGCGCCCCGGAAACCTGGGGCGCTTTTGCCGCCATGAGCAAAGCCGCCACGGCGCCGGGCGCACTTGACGCTAAAACCAAGGAGTTGGTGGCCTTGGCGCTTGGCATTGCGGCTCGATGCGACGGGTGTTTGGCTTTTCACACCAAGGCGGTTGCCCAGCTTGGCGGCACGCGAGCAGAGGTTCTTGATGTGATCGGCATGGCCATCTACATGGGCGGCGGTCCCTCGGCGATTTACGGCGCCATGGCGTTGGAAGCTTTCGACCAGTTCAGCCCTTCGACGGTGGCGGCTTGATTCTTTGCTGTGTTCAATAGAAGCGATCGTGATGGTTTCTTGGCTTTCGGAGGGCTCTGCCCTGCACCCGCAAGGAGGCGCAGCCTTCTTGACCTCAGGACGTTATGGGAAAAGCATCACGGGTTTTTGCGGGTGTGTGCAGAGCCCACGAAAAGCCTAATATCATCGGGCCTTGATGGTGATTCATCAAGGCTGCCCTCAAACGCCGGGCGGGCGCATCCGCGCCCCCGAGAGTCCACAACACTGGGGCTTCGCGTCCACGAGGACGCGGGGCCGCCGTCGCGGCCCGAGGACCGGCGATGTGTCAGTATCAGGGCTCGCCGGTATCACTCATCGAAAGGTCTCGATATGTCCTGGATTCCGTCGCTTGTGGGGGGGCTTCTGATTGGATCGGCGGCGGTCCTGTTGATGGCGCTGTGTGGTCGGATCGCTGGGATCAGCGGCATCCTGGGGGCCGTATTGTGGCCAAGCGCCGGCTTTGAGCCCTGGCGCCTGGCTTTTTTGGTTGGCTTGGTGGCGGCAGCGCCTTTGGTGACGCTGGGGTCAGGCGTAACGCCCCTCAAACCGCCGGAGGGTTCGGTGGCATGGCTAGCGACGGCAGGCTTGCTGGTGGGTCTGGGGACGGGACTGAGCGGCGGTTGCACCAGCGGGCATGGGGTTTGTGGCTTGGCTCGATGGTCGCCGCGCTCTCTGGCCGCCACCCTGACCTTTATGACGTTTGGCTTTCTGACCGTCTTCATCGTTCGGCATGGGCTGTAACGGCGCTTCCCTCAACACCCCCTCAACACCCCCTCAACACCCCCTCAACACCCCATCCATAGGGGAAGCTTCATGCGTTTTATCATTGCGGGCCTGATGGCCGGGCTGCTGTTTGGCGTTGGTTTGGCTGTTTCGGGTATGACTGACCCTCATATCGTTCTCGGCTTTTTGGACGTGGCGGGCGACTGGAATCCTGCGTTGGCCTTGGTGATGATCGGTGCTTTGGCCGTTGCAACGCCGGGTTATAGGTTGATTTTTAAGCGCGGACGACCCTTATGGGCCGACAGTTTCGCCCTACCCACCGCCAAAATTATCGACTGGCGATTGATGATCGGAGCCGCCCTATTCGGTACAGGCTGGGGGTTGTCCGGGTATTGTCCGGGACCGGCCTTGGCGGCCTTATCGGCCTTGTGGCCCGGAACCCTGGTTTTCGTTGTTGCCACCGGGGTTGGGCTGGTTGTGGCAAAGGGGCTCATACCATCGAGCTTTAATAATGTGTTAACACGAAAGCGGCCCTCAGATGCCGGGCGGGCGCGTCTGCGCCCTTGGCTCCGCGCACATAGGCGCGCGGGGCCGCCGTCGCGGCCCGATACCGGCACTGTGTCATTGTTATAGCTCGCCGGTATCACCCGTTGAGCCGCCAGGATCAGCGAGTTACGGCCTCCAGGGGGACAAACACTCGGCTCGGAACTGGTTTCTGAAAGACCTTGAACAACCCGGCATCCTGGGGGGCGACGGACTGGGCGTCGGCATAGGCTGCCGCCAGAGCGGCGGCGACGGCGGTGCGTTCGGCGGCGGGATCCAGGCCCGTGAGCGTCAAAGCGGACAGGCGCTCGTTAAAGTGCTTGAGGATATGCAGACGCTTAACATGAAGATAATGGGGGTCGAAGGGGACATCCAGAGCAAGGAAGAAGTCTTCAGCGGTGGATAATGCCGCCAATTGATCCTGAAGTGCGCTCATGCTCGACCTCCTGTTTCCGAATAAGCCATGACGTCACCAAGAAAACGCCGAAGGTCATCCACGGTCGGTTCGGCTTTGACGGTGGTGGCGTGGCGGCGAATATGAGCCAGAACCGCCCGAGCCTGAACCGGCCCGACCGTGAGGCCGTGCCCGCGCATGACCTCCATGACGGCGGTGACTCCAGAATGTTTGCCCAACACGATTCGGTGATGGCGCCCGAGGGCCGCCGGATCCACGGCCTGATAGTTGCGCCGGTCATTCAAAAGACCATGAACATGAAGGCCCGACTCGTGAGTAAAAGCCGACGACCCCACCACGCTTTTGGATGGCGGAATCGGTCGTCGGGCCGCATCCGCCACCAATGCCGACAGGCCGGGCAGGTGGCGGGGATCAATCCCGGTATCGCGCTGGTGTAAATAAGACAAGGCCACCACCACCTCTTCTAGAGCGGCGTTTCCGGCTCGTTCTCCCAATCCATTAACCGTCACGCTCACCGCATCGGCTCCGCCCAGCACGGCTGCCAGCGAATTGGCGGTGGCCATGCCCAAATCGTCATGGGCATGAATCTCTAGACTAAGATCGGTGGCGGCGCGGAGTCGGCGAAACACTTCTCGGGTGGTAAAAGGGTCAAGAATGCCCAATGTGTCAGCAAAGCGATAACGAACGGCTCCTGCTTGTTCGGCAACCTCGATGACTCGCACGATAAAATCGGGATCAGCGCGCGATGAATCTTCGCCGCCCACCGCCACCATCAGGCCTTGATCTTGGGCTAAAGCGATCATATCCGGGATATGATTCAAAACCCAGCCTCGATCTCGCTTCAATTTTTTGACAATTTGCTGATCGGAAACCGGGATTGACAGATTGATCATGGGCACGCCGCAGGCCGCAGCGGCGGCGATATCGTCCCGGCGCATCCGGCACCAGGCTATGGGCCGAGCCGCCAAGCGTTGGGCGACGATGGCGCGCATGTCATCCTGTTCGGCCTCGCCCATGGCCGGAACACCGATTTCCATCTCGGGCACGCCGGCCCCGTCCAGAGCTTGGGCAATGGCGATTCGTTCTTCGGTGGTGAAGGCTACGCCCGCCGCTTGCTCTCCGTCGCGAAGCGTGGTGTCGTTGATGCTGACACGATGCATGGACTCCCTCCCCTTGCTCTGTTCCGAATGACCCCGGCGAGCAAAAACTCAAGTGTCCTTCCGGCTCCTAGGCGTAAGCGGGTTCAAACGCCTTGCCGGTTCCTTCTGTGGCATTCCAATAGGGCGATACGCCGCGCAGACGCTCGATGATGCCGGGCATAACCTCGATGACACGCTCGATGTCGGCGTCCGTGGTGTCTCTGGACAAGGAAAACCGGGTGGCGCCGTGGGCTGCGGTATAGGGAATGCCCATGGCGCGCATCACATGGGATGGCTCCAACGATCCTGACGTACAGGCCGAGCCCGACGAGGCGGCGATGCCCTCGCGGTTGAGCAACAACAGAATCGCCTCACCTTCGATGAATTCAAAGGCAATATTGGCGGTGTTGGGCAAGCGGTTTGCCACATCGCCAGTGACGAAACAGTGCTGAATCCGAGCCAGCAGCTCCCGCTCCAGCCGATCTCGCAAAGCCCGAACCCGCGTATTTTCATCATTCAATCCGGCTAGAGCCAATTCGGCGGCGCGTCCCAAGCCGACAATCCCCGGAATATTTTCGGTTCCAGCCCGCCGGCCCCGTTCTTGATGGCCGCCCCGGATTAGGGGCCGAAACCGGGTTCCGCGCTTGATATACAGGGCGCCGATCCCCTTCGGCGCGTGGAGCTTGTGACCCGAGAGCGACAACAGGTCGATGGCACTGTGCGCGAGCGTCATCGGAATCTTTCCGACCGCTTGAACCGCATCCGTATGGAACGGAATATCAAAAGCCTTGGCCATCTCTGCCAAGTCTTCCACCGGAAAGAGGGTTCCGGTTTCATTGTTGGCCCACATAATCGAAATCACGGCAACCCGTGCCGACAAGGCGTCGCGATAGACATCAAGGTCAAGTCGGCCTTTGTCATCGACGGGAATGATATGAAGCCGATAGCCCTCTTGTTTGGCCAAATACTGGCACAATGAGAGAACTGCGGGATGCTCGACTGCCGATGTGATGATCTCTCGCCGTTCAGGATGTGTGGCCAGAGCGGCCAAAATGGCCGCAGAATTTGACTCCGATCCGCCGGAAGTGAACACCACTTCATGATCATGGGCCGCGCCCAGCAATGTCTGAAGCTGGGTTCGGGCGTGGGCCAGCCCGGTGCCGGCGGCGGTCCCGAAGCCATGCATGGATGAGGCATTGCCGAAATGCTCGGTAAAGAAGGGGAGCATCGCCGCGACCACGTCGGAATCGACTCGGGTGGTGGCGTTGTTGTCGAGATAGATCGCGGGCGGCATGGCGGGACACTCCTGGATCGGATGGCGGGTGTTCAGGCAGCCTGACCGTCGGCTGGAACCACCCGAATGAAGCGGCCCAGGGCTTCGCTCAGTTTTTCCTGGACCATGTGTAAGGTGAAGGACGACATGCTACAATCGACACAGGTTCCAAAGAGCTGAACCGACACGGTGTCGCCCTCGACATCGACCAGCTCCACGTCGCCGCCATCGCGCTGAAAGGTTGGTCGGACGGCCTCCAGGGCTTCCTGGATCAGCGCAATCTTCTTGACCATGGTCATCGGGGGGGCCGGCTTGGCTGGCGCCGAGGCTGGCGTTGGCGCTGCTGCGGTGTGGGAAGGCCGCACCGCAGCCGGGCGGGCGGGCGCCGTGGCGCGGGCCGTGGCCGGGGTCGTGGTCGGAGCAGTGTCGGCAAGCCCCCGCCCGCGATACCGAAACGCCTTGGTGCTTTCCAATATTCCTTCGCTGACCATCTCGGCATTGACGTCACCCAAGACCATCTCGATCTTGTCGCGGCAGGTGGCGCAACTCCCGCCCGCTTTGGTGTAGGCCGTGACTGTTTCGACGGTGGTCAAGGCATTGGTGCGGATGGCTCGGGTCAGTAATCCTTCGGTGATCCCGAAGCATTTGCAAACCAGTGCGCCATCCTCGTCATCGTCGGCCTCCACGGCTTCGCCACGGAAATTGGCGATGGCGGCGCGTAAGGCTTCGGCGCCCATCACTGAACAATGCATCTTTTCTGGCGGTAAGCCTCCCAGATAACCGGCAATATCCTGATTGGTAACGGTCAAGGCCTCGTCAATGGTCTTGCCGATGATCATCTCGGTGAGAGCCGAAGATGACGCAATCGCCGAACCGCAGCCAAAGGTTTGAAACCGGGCATCGACAATTCGATTCTCTGTTGGTGCCACCTTAATCATCAGTTTAAGGGCATCACCGCAGGCAATCGAGCCAACCTCACCGACGCCATCGGGATTTTCCAACACGCCCACATTACGCGGGTTGAAGAAATGGTCCTTAACCGTCTCGGAATAGTTCCACATGACAGGGAATCCGTTCAGCAGGTCTGGGAATGACATGACCCGCAGCCGGATTTGGCTTTGGGATTATCGATCACAAAGCCGGAGCCATCCAAATTATCGACGAAGTCAACTTTGGCTCCGTCCAGGATCGGCTGGCTTTCGGCATCCACCAGAACCGTGATGCCATCGACCTGGAACACCGCATCGCTGTCTAAAATCTGGAAGTCGAGGCCCATTTTGTAACGGACGCCCGAGCATCCGCCCTCTTCGGCCATGATTCGCAGGCCGGCGGGCGGCGTTTCCGCCGTCTCGAAGACGCGACGAATGGCGATCACGGCATTTTCGGTCAGAGCCACCATGGCCTCTTCCTCCCTCCGAAGCCCAACCGGCACAGGGTGGGCAACGTTGCGCATGCCAAACGCAATGCAAACACCGTGCCGGGGGTGGCCGGGGCGCAAATGAAGGAAAGAACCAGAGCGGACAGGACGTCCGCTGCCGCTGCGTCTGGCGGGAGTGCAACAGAGCGACGGGGGATGTCGACTTTACGACAGATTCATATCATACCGGCGAGCCCTGATACTGACACATCGCCGGTATCACTGGTACCAGAGCCAATACATGTAACGGTGATCCGATGCCTTGGTTTCTTGAAACTCTTCATGCTTTTGGCGCTGCATCTCGCGCAGGCGGCGGCGATGGTCGCGCAAGGCGCTGTCTTCGTGACGGGAGGCCGCGAGTTCGGGCAAACGGCGCTCGATGCCGGTATCATGCAGCACCCGCTCCAGAAAGGACTCGGTGCCGGTGACGCGGAAACCAGGATGTTTGGCTTGAAGCACCGAAATCAATTGCTTGAAAAAGGCCGAACCGGAAACCCGCTTTTCGTCATGGACATCGTGCCGGGTTGGGCGGATGGTTAGGGTTGGCCCTTCTTTGATGACTTCGACCGCCCAGGTGGTCCCGGTGCTGTCGAACACCGAGAAGACCTTTTCATCCCAATGGCAGGCGTTGAACAGCTTGGTCAGGTCTTCGAGGCTGTGGACGCGCTCTAACGTGGCATCAAGTTTGGTGACGACCACCAATTGCCGGAAGGCGACGGACAGCAGGGCTTGTCCTTCAGCGGTTTTCATGGGCGCCCCCTCTCCTTAGCAGCGCCGGTCTTTGTTCGTCGGGACGGCATCGCCGTTGCCAAGAGCGGTCGGGCCGGCACGACCGGACATTACCGATCAAGCTAGGCCATTCATCGGCGAGATCAAAGCACCGACTTTTACAGTTGACGTTTGGCTCGATCCACCCCGGCGTTCCCCGGCCTGTTTTATGGGCCGTGGACTCGGGCCGATCAGTGCGAAGAAACGGAGCAAATAGCCGCTTCCTATTTACTCGGCAACCCGCTCCATAACCTCATTCGCGAGAGCGATATTGCTTTCATGGGCCCGCAGCATGTCCGTGAGATCGTCGCGTAAGAGATCGTCATCCACACGCGGTAGCATGTCGCGCAGTTTTTTGACCACCCACCCTTGGCCGCGATTGAGGAACGTGATGCGGGCTTTGAGATCCGGGATGGCCATGGCTTTTTCGTGAAAGGCGCCGACCTTTGGCGACGGCGTTTCGGCCAGGGTTTTGAGATGACGGCTCAACAGGGCGCACCAGCGTGCCTCATCCCGTTGAACGGTCTGCATCAGCTCGGCGATGGGGCCAGGGGCGGCGGCGCGGGCGCTTTCCAGGGCAACCCGTGCCCCGGCCCGCTCGGCCTCCAGCAGCTCGTTCAGGAAGGCGATCAACTCTTCCCGGCTGGCGGGGGGAAGTGGAGCGGCACGGTCATGGTCCTGAGTGGTCATGGCAAAGACATCCTTGGATTGGCTGGCTACAGAGCCTTCACCGCCGCCAGGACGGCCCCGGCGTGGCCCTCGACTTTAACCTTACGCCAGACCGAGCGTACCAGCCCGGCAGCATCGATCAAAATTGTGGCGCGGTCCATGCCCATATAGGTTCGTCCATAACGGCTCTTTTCAACCCAAACCCCGTATAATTTCGCCACTTCGGCCTGTTCGTCTGAAGCCAGAGAGAAGGGCAGGGTATATTTGTTCTTGAACCGATCATGGCTTTTGGGCGGGTCTTTGGAAAGACCGACGATGGCCACATCCAGCGCCGAGAAGTCTGGGAACTGATCCCGAAAGGCACAGGCCTCTTTGGTGCAGCCTGGGGTATCATCCTTGGGATAGAAATACAGAACCACCGGACGTCCGCGCAGGGCGGCAAGGGACAGCGTGCCGCCGCCATCGGTGGGGAGAGTGAAGTCGGGGGCGGGCTGGCCGGCTTCGACGGTCATAACGATGCTCCTTTCCGGGGTGGTTGTTCTGGCGCCGAACGGGCAAGGGCCAGGTGTTCGCGTTCGGCGGGCTCATCGATGAGCATTTGCAGATATTGGAAGGCCCGCGCCGCACTGTCACGCACATGGGCGTCAACATCCTTGAAATCAATCGGATCCTTGAAATCAACCGGCGCCAGCGTATCCGGTTGAGAGTCCGGGGGAGCCTTTTGGGGCTGTCCCGACTCTGGCCAAACGCAGCGGGCTAAGGCCAACCGTAACGCCAGGGGGGCGTCATTGGGCTCGAAGCCGCCGCCGGTGGTCAGGCGTAAGAAGCCCTGAATGCGGCGCCAAGTCCGATGGATGGTCATCAGATCATCGGCCAAATCCCGCGCCAAAACCCCCGCACTGGCTAATTTATCCAGAGCCTCGACTGTATTGGCGCTGATGACTTGGGGGTAATCATGAGCGTGACGCAGCATTAGATATTGGGCAATGAAGTTAATATCAATAAAACCACCCCGCATATATTTTATTTCCCAAGGATTTTTGGTGGCAAATTCCTTTTGGATGCGCCGCCGCATATCGGCCACGTCCATCACCAGACGAACCGGATCGCGGGGATGGGTCAACACGTCGTGAATAATCCGGCGGAGTTGCTCGCACAGCCAGGGCGATCCTGCAACCAGACGGGCTCGAGTCAAGGCCATATGTTCCCAAGTCCAAGCCTCGTCACGATGATAGCGGGTGAAGGCTTCAAGACTGACCGCCACCGGCCCGGCATGGCCAGAAGGCCGCAGCCGCATATCCACCTCGTAAAGCCGGCCCTCGGGCGTGGGCGCCGTGATGACGTGAATCAGGCGTTGGGTCAGTTTGATCGCGTATTCCGAAGGTGATAACGGTTTAGCACCGTCCGATTGGCTGACGTCGGGCGGGACATGGTAAACCAAAATCAGGTCCAGGTCAGAGCCGATGGTCATTTGACCGCTGCCCAGTTTCCCCATGGCGATGATGGCGATGCTGCCCCCGGCGATCCGACCGTGGCGCCGCGCGAAATCCTCGGTGACGCGCTCCAGCAGATCGGCTAGGGCGATATCCGCAACCGCCGACAAAAAGGGGCCGCAGTGGTCACCATCGGTGATATTGCGCAAAATGTGAACACCAGCCCGGAAAATCTGGTCATGAACCCAGCGCCGGGACAAAGACAAAGCCTCTTCGAAATGACGGGCCGGAGCGACGGCGTGCCGGTAAGCATCGGCTAGGGCGGTGGCTTGGGGCAGGGGGTCGAAAAAATCCGGCGCCAACACCGCTTCCAGCAACGCCGGATGAGCCGCCAGGGATTGGGCTAGGCGCGGTGCGGTGCCCATGACTTCGGCAATGATCCCCAGCAGCCACGGATTGGCGTGGAACAGCGAAAACAGCGGAATGCCGGCGGGCAGCCGACTCAACAGCATATCGAGCCGCCCCAAGGCTTCGTCGGGATGGCGGGTTCGGCCCAACTCCTGAAGCAGCGTCGGAGTGAGTTCCGTCAAAAGCTCGCGGGCGCGGGCGCTGCGCATGGCTCGGTACCGGCCATGGTGCCAAGCCGCCACGGTGGCGATTACGGCAGACGGATTGCTAAAGCCCAACCGCCCCAAGGTTTCGACGGTGCCGGGGTCGGGGTCGGTGCCGGTGAACACCAGATTGCCCGGTCCCGCCAGCGGCGGCGCTTCTTCGAACAGGTCGGCGTAATGCTCTTCCACCCGGACCAAATGGCCGAGCAGCATGTCACGGAATGCGGCGGGGGTGTCATAGCCCAAAAACACCGAAAGCTTTTCCACCCCTTCATCCGTTTTAGGAAGCTGGTGGGTTTGACGATCGTCAATCATTTGCAGGCGGTGTTCGACCTGCCGTAAAAAAAAGTAGGCGGCTTTCAACTCGACCGCCGTCATCGGCGCGACGCGACCGGCGGCAACCAGCGCCTCCAGAGCGGCACAGGTGGGCGACAGGCGCAATCGGGCCTCGCGGCCGCCAAAGATTAACTGCTGGGTTTGAGCAAAAAACTCGATTTCACGAATCCCGCCGCGTCCCAGCTTGATGTCATGGCCGTTGACTGCGGGCCGGTGGTGGCCTTTATGGGCGTGAATCTGGCGTTTGATCGAATGAATGTCCTGGATTGCCGCAAAATCCAGGTTCCGCCGCCAGATGAACGGCTTGAGAAACTCCAGGAACCGGGCGGCGGGTTCGGGATCCGAGGCCACGGGCCGGGCCTTGATCAAGGCCGCCCGCTCCCAATTCTGGCCGACACCCGCATAATAGGTTTCAGCCGCCGTCACCGAAACCGCTAACGGTGTGGCACCGGGGTCTGGGCGCAATCGTAGATCGGTGCGGAAGACATAGCCGTCCCGTGTCCGTTCGTCCATAATGCGGACCAGATCGCGGGCCAGACGAATAAAGGTGCGGGCCATGCTATCCGGTGGAGCCTTGGCCACTTCGTCGTCGTAGAACAGGATCAGATCAATATCGCTGGAATAGTTGAGTTCGCGCGCTCCGAATTTGCCCATGGCCAAAATGATCAGGCCCGACCCCAAGAGGGGCTGTTCAAGGTCGGGCAGATGCAAGAGCTTTGCGGTAGCCGCCCGGCGCAGCAGATGGTTGGCCGCCAAGTCCAGCGCGCACTCGGCCATATCGCTGAGGGCGCCGGTGACGGAGGCCAGCGACCAGGCGCCGCCGATGTCGGCCAGGGCGATCAGCAGCGCCGCCCGCCGTTTGGCCAAACGCAGTCCGGCCATCAGCCGATCGGTATCGGTTTCGCCGGCATATCGGCGGCGGAGTTCCGCCAGTGAGGCGGTTTGGGTGGCTTCAAAGCCGTCCCGGAGCAGGCCGCGCACGAAATCCAGGTCGCGGACGAGGCTATTGCCCAAATAGGGACTGTTGCCGCACACTGACAAAATTAAGTGTCGGCCCTCCGGGCTGTCTGCCAGGGATTCGGCGAACGCCCGAGTTTCCGGCTCGGCGGCTTTGGCGGCGGCCAGCCAGTCCGCTAGGCCACGGGCTGCCATGGCGTCATCGGCAGGCTTGGGAAACTGCAAGCCGGGCGGAACGAGTGACATGGATAACCTCCGGGGGCCGAATGATGGTGACGATAATATGAATCAAGGTCATCGTTCCAGCGACGCAAGAGGCACGCCATGATCGGTCGGGCGAGTGTGCGGTTGGTGCGGGCTGTCGGCTTTGTGGTTGCGGGCTTGGCTGTGCTGGTGGGGTTGGCGGCTTGGAGGTTGTCCACCGGCCCGGTCACCTTGACGTCGCTGACGCCGATCTTAACCCAGGCGCTGGATGGCGCCGTGCAGAGTTTTGGTGATCTGCGGGTGACGGTTGGTGAAACCGTGGTGATTTGGGGCGGATTCGAGCACCCGTTGGCTTTGCGTCTGCGTGATGTCCGCTTGACGACGGTCGATGGCCAGGCGGTGGCGGCGATTCCAGAATTGGGCGTTGGTTTTTCCGTGCGGGCTTTGGTCCAGGGCCGGTTGGTGCTGGCCAATTTGACCGTGGTTCGGCCAACCTTGCATTTGGAGCGGACTCCGGATGGTCGGTTGGTGCTTGATTTGAACGGCCCTGGCCAGCCGGAGTGGACGGCGGCTGTGACGGTGCCTATCACCGGCGGCGCTTCGGGGTCGGGAGTGACGGCGGCGTGGCTTGATGCCGTGCGCCATCCGACAACCGATCCGCTCGATCCGCTGGCGGCTTTGGTCCAGGTGGCGGTGACCGATGCCACCTTGACCATTGACGACCAAAAAACCGGACTCACATGGTCGGTTCCCAATGCCGCGCTGACGGCAGGCCGAACCGATGCCGGGATTCGCGTCCAGGGGCATCTGGAAGCACAATTGCCCAGCGGATTGGCGGTGTTCGATGTCGAGGCGATTGATCGTGGCCGTCCGGCTGAAGAGTCGGTGGGGGCCCCCGCGACTCCGACCACCACCACCACCGCAATGCTGCATTTTACCGGCTTCGATCCTACGGTTTTGGGGCTGTTCTTGCCGTTGCCGCCGACGCTGGCCGGAGTCCATGTGGTGTTGTCGGGTGAGATTGACGCGGCCTTTGACCCGGCCTTTGTGCCCCAGAAGCTGACGCTGTCGGTGTTGGGAGCCGAAGGCGGAACCGTGGACCTGCCGATGATTCGCCCCGAGCCCTTGGCTGTGGGGGCGTTTGCCCTGACCGCCGGGTGGGAGCCGGAAGCCAAGCGGCTGGTATTGGAGCGTGCCCGGCTCGAACTCGAAGACCCGGCCTTGATCGTGACCGCCGCCGGCCAGGTCGATGGTATGCCCGATGCGCCCTCGGGGACCGCGAGTCTGGACCTAAGGATTGGGACTGACCCGGATCATGTGGCGCCGGTTCATCTGGAGGCCCGCCTCAGCGCCGCCGACCATCGGCTGACCCTGCGGATGGCCGGGCTGGAGCCGGCTCGGTGGGCGGCTTTGGTGCCGCAATTGGCCCCGTTAGCCGCTGCCGCCTTTCCCATCGACGGCACCGCCGACGTGACGCTGGATGCCAGGGGTCAGCCGACCCGAGTGGCCCTGGATCTGGCCGCCGCCGAGGGGCAACTGGTCTTGCCGCCGGCCTTGCTGTCGGACCCGGTGCCGATTCGCAGCATCGCCCTTAGTGCGGTGATCGATCAGCCCTTAGACCCGATGCCGGCCCAAATCCAGCTCAAGACGTTAGCCTTGGATTTCGGAGGGCCGCGCGTGGCCATCGACGGGACGGTGACGCGGACCGGCGAGCGTGTGGCCATTGTGGGCGGGGTCAAGGCCGAGGCGGTGCCGGCGGATCGTCTGCCCAAATTATGGCCGGTGACGGTCGGCAAGCATGCTCGGGATTGGATCACCGCCAACATCACCGCCGGCATGATCGATGAAGGATGGTTGCGAGTCGATGGTTCCGCCCCAGTGGCGGACCCCAGCGATATTCTGGCTACCACTCTGGATGGTGGTGTCGTCGCCAGCAATTTGACGGTCGGCTATTTCAAGACGCTGCCGCCGATCGTCGGGATTTCCGGGCGGGGCACCAGTGATGGGCGCGCCTTGGTGTTGAACACCAGCGGCGGCCATATCGGCGATTTGGCGGTGGGTGATGCGAAAATCGTCATCAGTAAGCTCGATACCCCGCAAGAGTGGATTGATATCGACGCGCCGCTTTCGGGGTCTTTGCGGTCGGCCCTGGAGGTGTTGGACACGCCGCCGCTGCGTTATGCCCATCGGGTTGACATGGATCCGGCCAAGACCGAAGGCACGCAAACCTGCCGCCTTCATTTCTATTTTCCGCTTAAAAAGAGCATCGATATCGAAAATGTCGAGATTCGCGCCGTCGCCGCATTGCATGGAGCGGCGATTGCCGGAATTGCCGGTGGATTGACGGTGACGAATGGTGACTTAAAGCTGGCCTTGGACGGCACTGGGATGGATGTCACTGGCACTACGGATGTGGAGGGCATTCCGGCGGCGGTGCGGTGGCGTGAGAATTTCCGGGATGGAGCCGATCCCCGGACCCGAGTCGATGTCAAAGGCAAGATCGGCGCGGCTGACCTTGCCCGTTACGGTCTGCATTCGGCCCCTTATTGGGATGGAGCGGTGGGCGCCGATGTGCGGTTGGTGATCGATCACGCCAAGCGGACTTCGGTCAAGGGGCAACTCGATTTGGCCCCGGCGCAGTTGGCCTTGCCCGCCCTGGGATGGACCAAGCCGCCCGGCACTGCGGGCACCGCCCGCTTTACGCTCGACTTTGATCGGGGGAAAGCGGCGCGAGTGTCGGGGATCGGGATTGAAGCCGCCGGTCTTAAAGCGGCGGGAAGTCTCGATCTGGCGGCAGGAGGGGGGATCGCTCGGGCGACGCTCGGGGCGTTCCAAGTGGGGGCCACCGATCTTGGCGGAGAGCTGACGCTTCGGCCCGGCGGTGAGTATGACGTGGTGGTTCGGGGAACCAGCCTGGACGCTCGGCCTTTGCTGAAGGAGCCGGACGATGCAGGGGAAAAGCAGCACCGCCGGGCCGAGCGACTGGCCAAGCGCAACCATCCGCCCCAGCCGGGGCCGTCCTATGACCTGTCGATTCGGCTTGATCGCTTGATAACCGGCGAGGATCAGCGCGGTTTGAGCCAAATTCAGGGGCGGTTGGCCAGCCGGGGCCTGGGGTGGGACAGCGCTGATTTGACGGCAGCGATTCCCGGATTCGAGGGCAGCCCGTCCAGCGCGCTCACGCTGCGCTATCAGCCCGAGGGCGCCCAGCGCCGTTTAACTGTGACCGCCGGCGACGCCGGGGCGGTGTTGCGGGCTCTGGATGTGACCGACAGTCTGCGGGGCGGTGATCTGAAAATCAGCGGCACGGGTGAGCCGGGCTTTCCGGTGCGCCCCTTCACGGGTCAGGTGACGTTGGGCGCCTATCGGGTGGTCGGCGCGCCGCTGTTGGCCCGAGTCCTTAACGCGTTGTCGGTCACGGGCCTGATGGAGCTGCTTCAGGGGCAGGGGTTGGGATTCTCCCAGCTTCAAAGTGACGTGACCGCCAATGGCGACGAAATCAATCTCCGCACCCTGCGAACCTCGGGTGGGGCCTTGGGCTTGACCCTGTCGGGCCGGATCGATCTGGCCGCCGACACCTTGGCCGTCGACGGAACCATCGTACCGCTCTATGGGTTGAATCGCATGTTGGGCATGGTTCCAGTGCTGGGGGATTGGCTGAGTGGCGGCGCCGGTCAAGGAGTCTTCGCCGCCACATACGCCCTTTCGGGTGCTCTGGACGAGCCGACGGTGTCGGTCAATCCGTTGGCGGCCCTGGCGCCGGGGTTTTTGCGCAATCTGTTGTTTTTGAATGACGATAAGCAGAGCCCAGCCCCGAGTTCCCAAGACGGCCCGCCGCCTTGACCGTTTGGCGACGTGATACCGGCGATGTGTCAGTATCAGGGCTCGCCGGTATCACTCATTGATAAGCCGTTGTATGATCGGCAGTTGATGATGGTTGCAGACCCATATCACATACCTATGTGGAGAAGGATGTGTTGCAATGAGGGATGCTAGGACGAAGAACCCGCCGATACCGCCAACGAAATACGGATCGGGGGGAACCGCGCAGCCGGTTAAGGCCGCCCCCCCTCCTGTCCCGCCGCCCGCGATTCCGCGTGGTGGTTGTTCCTGCGGGGGACGATGTGGGGGGCGGTGTGGCGGTCGCTGCGGTGGTTCCTGTTCGCAAAAATCAGGCGCCGCCCAGCCGCGTATGGCGGCGCCCATCCACGGCGCCACTTTGCAGCAAATGGAGAAGAAGGCCACCTACGAATGGCGCGGGGGAAAGAAGGTTAAGGTCAAGCCGCCCCCCAAGGACAACTCGGGGAAGGGCGACGGGCACAAACAGATGGACACTCGCGGCACCTGCTACAGCGGCCGCGATTGCAGCGGCGACGTCGTCAGCCACCCTCACCACAAACATAATTGCTGCGGCGGGCGCGGCAGTTCGGGAACCTCGTTTAGGGATTCCTTCGGCGTTTGCAGCAACTGCTGATCCCGATCAGGACGCCCCCAGCGGTTAAGGTTCAGACGCGGGCGCCAGAAAACCAAGGGAGCCGCGGGGCTTCCTTGGCGGTTGGCTTGTTCGCTCTCAGTTTTGGGCCAGGAGAATGCGTCCAATCACCAGGACCAAGAAGCCCAAGGGCACCACCCACCGGGTGTGGTTTCGCACTTCTTGATAGAGGTCGCCCGGCGGTGGGGCCCCTTCTGGCCGGACCCGCATGACCGTTACCGAAGGCTCGAGGGTATGAGGCATCCTGGGGGCAGGGCTTTTTGCCTGCGCATCCCAGGATGCCAACCCTACTTGTCGAAACGGCGGACGTTCGTGACCATCAGGGTGTAAAGCTGCGTCACCAGCTCGCTCGGCCTCAGCCGGCCAAAGGGCATGTTGTCATGAACAAACGGCAACAACCCTTCGGGCGGACGCACCGGCACGATTTCGTAACCTGCTTTCTGCACCGCCTGGATCACCGCCGCCGCCTGTTTGGCATAGTCCTCGTTAAACATCGAGCTGTCGGCCTTTTTGATGGCCAGCGCGATGATTTCCTTTAAATCAGCCATTCTGTCCTCTTGCGGTCATCGCAGCGGCCACGGCCCGCCGTCGCCGCATTCCTTGGTCGATGTCGGCACTGTTGCAAAAGCACCAAGATCGTATTAGGTCAACGATCATTTTCCGTCCAGTCAAGGAAACACCGTCGCCATGGGCTACAAAGTCGCCGTGATCGGCGCTACCGGCAATGTCGGGCGCGAGATGCTCTCCACCCTCGCCAGCCGTGATTTCCCGGCGACCGAGGTTATCGCTCTGGCGTCCGAGCGGTCGGTAGGAACCGAAATCTCGTATGGTGAGAAGAAGGTGCTCAAGGTCCGAGACCTCGCCAGCTTCGATTTCCACGGCGTGGACATCGCCTTGTCGTCTCCCGGAGCCAAGGTCTCGGCGATCCACGCGCCAAGAGCTGCGGCTGCCGGCTGCGTGGTCATCGACAACACCTCGCATTTTCGGATGGATCCCGACGTGCCGCTGGTGGTGCCCGAAGTCAATCCCCAGGCCATCGCCGACTACCGCAAGCGCAACATCATCGCTAACCCCAACTGCTCGACCATCCAGATGGTGGTGGCGCTGAAGCCACTGCATGACCTCGCCACCATTAAGCGGGTGGTGGTCTCGACCTATCAGTCGGTGTCGGGAGCAGGCCGCGAAGGTATGGACGAGCTATTCAACCAAACGCGGGCGATTTACGTCAATGATCCGATCGTGCGCGAGAAATTCACCAAGCAAATCGCGTTTAACGTCATCCCCCATATCGACGTCTTCCTGGACGATGGCGCCACCAAGGAAGAATGGAAGATGGTGGTCGAGACCAAGAAAATTCTCGATCCCAAAATTGCCGTCGTGGCCACCTGTGTCCGGGTTCCGGTTTTCATCGGGCATGCCGAAGCGATCTCCATCGAGTTTGAGCGGCCCATCACCGCCGATCAGGCTCGCGATGCGTTGCGAGCAGCCCCTGGCGTAACGGTTATCGATCACCGTCGCGACGAAGGCTATGTCACCCCGGTCGAGGTGGCCGGCGACGATCCGGTGTTCGTGTCGCGCATCCGCGAGGATTACACGGTGGAAAATGGCTTGTGCCTGTGGGTGGTCGCGGACAATCTTCGGAAGGGCGCCGCACTCAACGCGGTGCAAATCGCCGAAACCCTTGTCCAGGATTATCTTGGCTAGCAGTCCCTCGGCTAGGATTCCCTTGGAACCTCATGCTATCCAAGTCTAGGGCGGGCTCCTGGTGCCCGCCCCCATAAGCCGCCAATCCGTTTAGGGAGTGAAAGCAAGAGTCATGGCCACTATCGTCCGTCCGCGTCGCAGCGTGCTGTATATGCCGGGCTCCAACGCCCGCGCCATGGATAAGGGTAAGGGTCTGGCCGCCGATGGCCTGATTTTGGACCTTGAGGATGCCGTAGCGCCCGATGCCAAGCTTGAGGCGCGCAAACTGGTGGTCGATGCCGTCGCCGGGGGCGGTTATGGTCGGCGGGAACTGTTTGTGCGGGTCAATGGCCTGAATACCCCGTGGGGTTACGGGGATCTGGTCGCGGCGGCCACATCGGGCGCCGATGCCGTGTTGCTGCCTAAGGTTGATTCGGGTGATACCGTGCGCCAAGCGGACGCGATTCTTCGTGCCGCCGGAGCGCCCGAGAGTTTGGCGCTATGGTGCATGCTGGAAACGCCCATGGGCATCTTGAATGTCCGGGAGATCGCGGGCTCCTGCGGGCGGCTCGGCGGTTTCGTGATGGGAACATCGGACCTCGCCAAAGATCTGCATTGCGCCCACACGCGCGACCGACTGCCGATGATCACCAGTCTTGGTCTGGCGATGCTGGCAGCGCGGGCTTATGGGTTGGCCATTCTTGACGGTGTCCATCTGGACCTGAACGACGACGATGGCTTTTATCTGGCCTGCCGCCAAGGGGTTGAGCTGGGCTTTGACGGCAAAACCCTGATCCACCCCAAGACCATCGAAGCCGCCAACCGCGTCTTCGCTCCATCGGAAAACGAGGTTGCCTTCGCCCGCCGAGTCATCGAGGCTCATGCCCAGGCCACCGCCGCCGGTAAGGGCGTGGTGGTGGTTGACGGTCGGTTGATCGAAAATCTCCATGTCGAAGCGGCACGCCGACTGGTCGCTCTCGCCACCGCTATTTCCGAGCTTTAGAGCTCGTCTCTGATCGGAAGCAGGAGCAGGAACAGAGTCATGACAAAGACCAACCCCGGAAATTTCTTCGAAGATTTCACCCTCGGCCAGGAGATCCATCACGCCACGCCGCGTACCGTAGCCAGCGGCGATACGGCCTTATACATTGCCTTGACAGGCTCACGTTTTGCGCTGCATTCAGCCGATACCTTTGCTCAAGCTTTGGGTCTGGAAGCCGCGCCGTTGGATGACTTCTTGGTGTTTCACATGGTGTTCGGCAAGACCGTGCCGGATATCTCGTTGAACGCCGTGGCCAATCTCGGTTATGCCGCAGGGCGCTTCGGGGTGCCGGTTTACCCTGGCGACACGGTAGCCACCAAATCCACGGTGATTGGGCTTAAGGAAAACTCCAACCGCCAGACCGGGACCGTTTACGTCCGTTCGATTGGCACCAACCAGCGCGGCGAGACGGTGTTGGATTATTGCCGCTGGGTAATGGTGCGCAAACGGGATCCCGAAGCCGCCGTGCCGGCAGCAAGCGTGCCCAATCTGCCCGAGGCGGTGCGGGTGGCTGACTTGGCCGTACCTGTTCACCTCAATCTGAATGACTATGATGCTGTTGCTGCCGGCTCTCCGCATTTGTGGGAGGATTACAAGGCCGGAGAACGGATCGATCATGTGGACGGCATGACCATCGAGGAAGCCGAGCACGCGCTTGCTACTCGTTTATACCAAAACACGGCTAAGGTTCACTTCAATCAACACACCGAAAGTCAAGGCCGTTTCGGCAACCGCCTGATTTACGGGGGACATATTATCAGTCTGGCTCGTGCCCTCAGCTTTAACGGCTTGGCCAATGCCATTCGGGTCGCCGCCATCAACGGCGGACGGCACGTCGCCCCGACCTTCGCCGGCGACACCATCTACGCCTGGACCGAAGTGGTGGAAACCAAGGCGCTAACCGCGCGTCATGATGTGGGCGCTTTGCGTCTGCGAACCTTCGCCACCAAGGATCGTCCTTGCGCTGATTTCCCTGGCGCCAGTGCCGATGGCAAATATGATCCGTCGGTGGTGTTAGACCTTGATTACTGGGTGTTGATGCCGCGTCGGGGCTGATCGGAAAGCAGAGGCACTCGCAAAGGGTCGGTTGGCCCTTTGAGCCCATGACGTTTTACTCAGAATGTCTTGAGGTCAAGGAGGCTATGCCTCCTTGCGGGTGCAGGGCGGAGCCCCGCCAAAGCCAAAAGAACCTACAGAGCCCCGCCCCCCAAGGCCTGCATCACGTCGCCCCGCTTCCAAACCCCAAGCCAACGCGGAAACTCGTCAGGCACCCAGTCCTTGAGGCAATAATCGGGCTGGGGCCAGTTAAAGGGTGGCTTGGTCAGATTCCGGGGGTGATAAGTGATAGGGCTGGTGGGGCTATCCCCGTTAGCCTCGCAATCCAGAAAATGGCTGGTCATCAGATATTTGATGTCCGAGCGCAAAAAGTTATCCAAAACTCTTTGAACGTCAGCCACCGACATATGAAAGAGGACATCTCGACAGAGCCACAGATCAGCCTCAGGTAAAGAATCCTGGGTAATGTCAAGAACCCGAAAGTCAACCGTCGGATGGTTGGTCCGCAAGTCATCGATCATCGACGGCACGATATCGGCGCCGATATAGGGCCGTCCGCCAAGATTGACGCCGCGCATCCAGTTAAAATCGCCACACGGCGCATCGAGAACGCTGCGACAATCAAGCAAGTCGAGCATCATCGGGATACTGCGCCGAAGCTGGCGCGTATAGGCTCGGGTCGAGCCTCGCCCGCTCCGGGTTTCCCCGCGCGACCATAGGCTTTTTTCATAAACGATGCTGAAGGCTGTTTTTGGGTCCATGGCCAGATCATACCCGATCCCGATGGTCGTGATCCAGCGGGCCTTTATCCCGCACATGCTGGAATAGAGCTTTCGTAGGCTCCACCCACACCTGCAAAGGGTCGAGCGGCCCTTTGAACTTATAATCTTCACCCCCTGAAAAAAACACGATAATCGTATTCCCAGACGAACCCCTTCGTCGTATGGTTCCGCGTCGTTTCTGGTGTGAGGGTTCCCGTGCCGCGCTTTCTTCACGCCGCCGATATCCACCTGGATAGCCCCCTGGACGGCCTCGCCGCGCGGGCCGGAGAGCACGCCAACACGTTGGTTGGCGCCACCCGCCGGGCGTTTAAGGCTCTGATCGATTGCGCCATCGAACAAGCCGTGGACTTCGTGATCATCGCCGGAGATCTGTATGATCGCGATTGGCGCGATTTCAGCACGGGCCTGACCTTTATGGCCGGCATGGCTCGGTTAGAGAAAGCCCAGATCCAGGTTGTCATCGTCCGGGGCAATCACGACGCCGAAAACCAAATGACCCGGCGCTTGACCTTGCCGCCCAATGTCCGAATCTTCGACTCCCGCAAAGCGCATAGCCTGCCGTTTGAAAATCTGCGGGTGGTCTGCCATGGCCGCAGCTTTGGAACCCAACACCAAGACGAAAATTTCGCTCTCTCCTATCCCAAACCGTGGCCGGACTATTTCAACATCGGGGTTCTTCACACATCGGCCACAGGCCGCCCCCTTCATGATGTTTACGCGCCGTGTTCCGTGGATGACTTAGTGGCCAAAGGCTACGACTATTGGGCGCTCGGGCATGTTCACAAGCGCGAAGTCCTGTGTCAGGATCCCTGTTGGATCGTCTTTCCCGGCAATCTGCAAGGCCGGGACGTCAATGAAACCGGCCCCAAAGGCTGCACCCTGGTTACGGTGGACGGTCAGCGCGTCGTTGCGGTGGAAGAAAAAATACTCGATGTGGCCCGCTGGGTGCGTTGCTTAGTTGATGTGTCACGCTGCACGACCCTGGAAGGTATGGGAGAAACGGTGCGTGCGGCTTTGGCCGAAGAGGTGGCCACCGCCGGTCATCGGACCCTGGCGGTGCGCATCACCCTGACCGGTGCCAGCCGGCTCCATCGTCGCTTGGTCAGCAATCCTGAAGCCACCGAAGCCGAATGCGCGGTGGCAGCGACTCGGGCCGGTGATATCTGGATCGAGCGGGTGGTGGTGGCCACCACCGACCCCGAGCCCCCTGCTCTGGCGTCATCCGATGCCCTCACCGAACTGTTTCGTGCCCTGGACGGGGTCCAAGCCACCCCCGAAGATTGCTTGTCACTGTTCGGGGAACCGCTGGCAGCCCTTTTGGAAAGACTGCCGATGGAAATCCGTGAAACAGCCGACCTGGCCACGATGACCGACGCGACATTGGGCGACATTTTAGCCGACGCCAAGACGCTGCTGCTGGACCGCTTGCTCGGCACCCCGGAGGAGCGGCCATGAGGCTGGAAGAGTTAACTCTTGAACGCTACGGCCACTTTCAGGACTTCCGGTTGTCTCTAGAGGGCGCAGGGACTCGCCTGCATGTGATCTTCGGCCCCAATGAAGCCGGGAAATCCACCCTGTTGGAAGCGATTTCCGACCTGCTGTTCGGGTTCCCCCCCCGGACCCGTTACGGCTTTTTGTGCGGATACGACAACCTGTTGATCGGCGCGACCCTGTCCAACCGGGCCGGGGATCGCCTAAGCATCCGCCGGCGAAAAGGCCAACGGAACACTTTGCTGGATCCCCAAGGCGGGGTTCTGCCCGAAACCGCCCTCAAACCTTTTCTTGGTAGCCTGGACCGCAAGGTCTTCGAACAAGAATTCGGCCTGGATCACTATCGATTGCGCCAAGGCGGCGATCAGATGCTGGCGGCTAAAGGCGATTTGGCTCACAGCCTGTTCCAAGCCAGCGGCCTTTCCGACGTAACCAAAATTCAGGATGCCCTTAAAACCGCCACCGACGAGCTGTGGTCCCCCCAGCGCAAAGTGGCCAGCAAGCCCTTGTGGGGCGCCATTGAGGACTATAACGAGGCCAAGCAACGGATGCGCCGGGAGGCGCTGCGGGTTGATGAGTGGGACCAAGCGGAGCGGGCCGAGACCGAAGCCACCGCCGCCCTAGCCGCCTGCAAAAGCGCATTAGAGACGTTGCGGCGGGAGCGAAATCGGCTCCAACGGTTGCGGGACGCCCTGCCCGCCCTGGCTCGACTCGATGCTTTGACCGAACGTTGGGCGCCGCTAGCCGACGCCCCAGAGCTGCCGGCGGATTTCGCCGACCACTGGCGCAAAGCGGTCAGTCGGGAAGCCATCGCCACTGCCGAGGTTCAGCGTCTATCCGACGAACGCCTCACCCTGGAAACCGCCCTCCGGGATTGGCCCGCGCCCAGCCGCTTGCCGGACCATGCCCACCGAATCGAGTCGCTGTTCCGTCAGTCCGGGGATCTGGCCGCCAAGCACGGCGACCACCCCAAGTTGTTGCGGGATTTGGAACACAGCGACGGGCGGCTCGCGCAACTGATCCTTCAGTTGGGCGGGCCTTTCACCCTGGCTAACCTGGAACAGCACCGCCCCTCTAAGCCGATGGTGGCGCGCATTCGGGAGCGAATCGGTCAATGGGGAGCCCTGGACGCCGAATTGACGGCCAAAACCGAGCAGGCCGCCGCCGCCCACAGCCAATTGCAGGAAACCGAGCAGGAACAGGCCACCCTCGGGCAGCCAATAGACCCCGCCGGGGCTAAAGCCGCCCTTGATGAAGCCCTCAAAGCCGGTGATCTCGAGACGCGGTTGGCCGCCGCCGAGCGCGTCGCCGGACAGGCCGCCGCCGCCGCTGCCACCGCCTTTGCCCGGTTGGGAGGCGGCTGGGCTGGTTCCCAGGACGCTCTGAGCGCCACGCCCTTCCCCAGCCGGGAAACAGTCGAGACGGTCTATCGAACCGGCCAAAGCCTGGACGCCGAGCGCCAACGCCGCCAGGACGACCGGGATAAGGCTCAAACCGGGTTGTGCCGATTCGAAGCCAGTGTGCGCCAATTGGAAGCCGGGACCGAAGTTCCGACCCCTGAAGCACTGCAAGAAGCCCGCCGACATCGAGAGCGGGGATGGCGACTGGTTCGGGGCGGTTATATCGACCAGACCTTGGAGATTGCTCAAGCCGCCGTCGATTACGCTCCCGAAACCGGCGACCTCCCCACCGCATACGAAGACGCTGTGCGGCGGGCGGACGATCTGGTTGATCGGGCCAAACTCGAAGCCGATCAGGTCGCGCGCTATCTTGCCCTGCAAACTCAGACCACCGAGGCGCGACAGACCGTCATGCAGTGTGAGGCGGCTTTGGTCGACCTCGACCGTCGGATCGCCGAACATCAAGCCCAATGGGCGGCGCTGTGGCGCCATTCCGGCGTTACCCCAACCGCTCCGATCGAGATGCTGGCGTGGCTCCAGCGCAAGGACGAAGCGATTCAGGCCGCCCACCACCAACTTAAGGCCGAGGATGATGTCGCGGGACTCCGCCAGCAAGCGGAGATCTTGCGGGGACTTTTGCAGCAAGCCGGCGCCCTGTTAGGGCAAACCGACCTGGATAATCTCCCGAGCACGGCTCTGCGGCACACGATCAAGGCCGCCGTCGACCAAGCCAGCCGCACCTGGAACGAAGCCTCCCGTCTGCGCGAGGACCAAAGGAAACACCGCCGGGCTCTGGAAAAGGCCGACGCCGCCCTAGCCGAAACACACCGACGCCGACAAGCCTGGTCATTGGCCTGGACGGAAGACATGCCGGCCCTGGGCCTGCCCGGAACCGCCACGCCGATTGAAGCCGAAGTGGCCTTGAAGACGTGGCAAACCATCGAAGAAGAATTGGTGGATCGACGCCAGAGGCACGAGCGCCTGCAAGGCATTGAGGAGGATTTGGCTGCCGGACGCGAAGACGTCCTGAGTCTGATCGAAGCCATCGGCGAGTCCCTACCGACTGAGTCCGCCCCCCGGTCCAGCTCCCTGTTCAATGACCCTCTTCTGGACCTCCCACAACGCCTGCATGATCGTCTTAAGGCCGACCAGCAAGCCCTCATCCATCGGAACACCCTGTCCAGCCGCGTCGCCGACCTAGGAGACGCCTTGGCTCGCGCGCAGCGAAGCCAGGAGCAGGCCCGCCAAGCCCTCTTGGTCCTGCGGAGCGCCCACGGCTTAAGTGCCACGGTCGACCCCTTGCAGGAAGCCGAACGCGCCACCCAACGCCGCGCCCTGATCGAGCCCTTGGCCGAAGCCCGACACAGGGTCGAGACTTTGGCCGCTGGCCAAGACGAAGCCAAATTGCGGGACACACTGCGGGGAGAAGACGCCGACGCTCTGGGCGCTCGTGCTCAAGCCGTCGACGACGACGAACAGCGGCTGCATCAAGACCTTGAAGACGCGAGCAAAGCCGCCCTGTTGGCCCACCAGCAGCGAGAGGCCTTAAGACAACGGGCCGGCATCCAGGAGGCCGCACAACAGGAGCGAGACACCAAACGGCACGCCGCCAACCTTGCCAACCGCTGGGTCCGGCTATGGGCGGCACAAGCCCTCCTGGGTGCCGCCATCCAGCGCTTCCGCAATGCCAACGAGCATCCTCTGGTCAAGCGCGCCAGTACACTGTTCGCCCTGATCGCCGGCGCCGGCCACAACCCCATCGAACGCCTCAGTGTGGAATATGGCGACAAAGACCACCCTGTGCTGATGGGAATTCGCCGAGATAACAGCCGCTGCCCCGTCGAAGGCATGAGCGACGGCACCCGCGACCAGCTCTATCTGGCGCTCCGCATTGCCGCCGTGGAATCCGCCGCGATCCAGGGCGAGCCGATGCCCTTTATTGCCGACGACCTGTTCATCACCTCGGACGACGAACGCACCTCTCCCGGCCTCCGAGCCCTGGCCGAGCTTGGCCGGGAAACCCAGGTTCTCCTCTTCACCCACCATCGATCCGTGGTCGACACCGCCCTCTCGGTGGTTGGCGCCGAGGGGCTGCGGATTCACGAGTTAAGTCGGTAATCAGACCATCGGGCCTTGATGGTGACTCATCAAGGCTGCCCTCAGACGCCGGGCGGGCGCATCCGCGCCCTTGGCTTCGCGTCCACGAGGACGCGGGGCCGCCGTCGCGGCCCGAGGACCGGCGATGTGTCAGTATCAGGACTCGCCGGTCTCAGACCATCGGGCCTTGATGTTGACTCATCAAGGCTGCCCTCAGACGCCGGGCGGGCGCATCCGCGCCCTTGGCTTCGCGTCCACGAGGACGCAGGGCCGCCGTCGCGGCCCGAGGACCGGCGATGTGTCAGTATCAGGACTCGCCGGTCTCAGACCATCGAGCTTTAATGTTGACCCTAGTGTTGCAACGCCTGAACATTCCGGAACAGGTCCAGGGCTTCGGGGTTGGCGAGGGCCTCGATATTCTTGACGGGACGTCCGTGGATGACATCCCGAACGGCCAGCTCGGTGATTTTACCACTCTTGGTTCGTGGAATATCGGAGACCTGTATAATCCGAGCCGGGACATGGCGCGGCGAGGCGCCGTCACGAATTTCGGTGCAAATTGCCTGTTCCAATTCAGGAGTCAGGTCTAAACCGTCGCGCAAACGAACGAACAGCACCACCCGCACATCCCCAGCCCAAGCCTGTCCCACAGCCAAGCACTCGATGACCTCTTCCAGTTTTTCCACTTGGCGATAAATCTCGGCGGTCCCGATGCGGACCCCTCCCGGATTCAGTGTGGCGTCGGATCGACCATAGATCACCAAACCATCATGCGCGGTCAGTTCGACAAAGTCGCCATGCCACCAGACATTGGGAAAGCGGGAGAAATAGGCGTTCCGATAAGCTTGGCCATCGGGATCGTTCCAGAACCCGACCGGCATGCACGGAAACGGCTTGGTGCACACCAGCTCGCCTTTGGTCCCGTTGACCGAACGCCCCCACTCGTCGAACACCTCCACGGCCATGCCCAAACCCCGAGTCTGCAATTCACCGCGCCAGACCGGGCCAACGGGATTACCCAACGCAAAACACGACACCAAATCAGTTCCGCCCGAAATAGATGCCAAATGCAGGTCGGTCTTGATCGACCGATAGACATAATCAAAACTTTCAGGAGCTAACGGCGACCCGGTCGAAGCCATGGCACGTAGGCTTGAAAGCTTGTGAGTCCGTTGGGGGTGATAGCCATGTTTCCGAAGAGCATCGATATATTTGGCCGACGTTCCAAAAAATGTCATGCCCTCGGTGTCGGCGAAGTCAAACAGAACATTGCCGCTGGGATGGAACGGAGAGCCATCATACAACAGTAATGTTGCTTCAGAGGCCAATGCTGTCACCAGCCAATTCCACATCATCCAGCCCAATGTGGTGAAATAGAAAACTTTATCACCGGCCCTGATGTCGCAATGCAAACGATGCTCTTTGATGTGCTGAAGCAATGTGCCACCGGCACCGTGGACGATACATTTTGGCACGCCCGTGGTACCGCTCGAAAACATAATATAAATCGGGTGATTGAACGGCAGCCGTTCAAAAGCAATCGGAGCCGGGGCCACTGCGGCCAAGGCATCATCCCAACGCACCGCATCGGCCAAACCAATCAAGTTCGGGCGCTCGGTGGTGTAAGGCACGACCACGGTTCGCACCACACTGGGCAAGCCAGCCCGGATCGCCCGCAATTTCTCCAGCCCATCAAACGCCTTGCCACCGTAGAAATAGCCATCGGCAGCGAAGAGAATCTTGGGCTCAATCTGGCCAAAGCGATCAAGAACCCCCTGAACGCCGAAATCAGGGCTGGCCGAGCACCAAACCGCCCCGATGGCGGTGGTTGCCAGCATCGCCACCACGGCCTCGGGCATATTCGGCAGATATCCCGCCACCCGATCGCCAACCCCGACGCCCAATCCCCGCAAAATCTGGGTCCATTGGCTGACTCGTTCATAAAGCTCGGCATAACTCAATGCCCGCTGAACGCAATCTTCGCCCCAAAAGCGGATGGCCAAGCCACGGTCGCGGCGACGTAGCAGATTCTCAGCGAAATTAAGCCTAGCCTCGGGGAAAAACTGCGCACCCGGCATGCGATCCCCGTTAACCAGCCCGCGCGCGCCCCGCGTCTCGGCAACAACCCCACCATAGTCCCAAATTTCCGACCAGAACGCCTCAGGTTCGGCCACCGACCACGCCCGCAAGGCTGCGAAATCTGGAAAAACCAGTCCACGCCGTGCGGTCATCCGAGCCATGAAGGCCGAAACATTGGCTTCAGCCACACGTTCCGCCGACGGCGTCCACAGTGGTTGTGACGACATGCGTTCCCCCCTTTGCCGCGTATCCCCATATAGTTTGTTATGGTTCCCCGTTAACGCCAAGGCATCGAAAGAAAGAAAGGCCAGAGGGCGCTTCTCCGCCTCTGGCCTTGATCCTCGGGCCGCGACGGCGGCCCCGCGTCCTCGTGGACGCGAAGCCCCAGTGTGTGGACTCTAGGGGGCGCGGATGCGCCCGCCCGGCGTCTGAGGGCCGCTTTAAGGGGTCAACATTAAAGCTCGATGGTATGACGTGACAACGCCCTATCCGAACACCTACAGGGCTCCCGTGGGCGAGGCGGGCTTTTTGGGTTTGGGCAAGTCCAACTTGATATGCAGTTCCTTCAGGCGCTCAGGCGCCACCATCGCCGGAGCCTGCATCATCAAATCCTGGGCCTGCTGATTGAGCGGGAAACAAATCACCTCGCGGATGTTGGGTTCGTCGGCCAGCAGCATGACAATCCGGTCGATTCCAGGAGCCGAGCCACCATGGGGCGGAGCCCCGAGTTTGAAGGCCGAAAGCATACCACCAAAGCGTAATTCCAGTTCTTCCCGCGCATAACCGGCAATTTCGAACGCCTTGTACATTACTTCGGGCAAATGATTCCGAATCGCTCCTGATGATAACTCAACACCATTGCACACGATGTCATACTGATAGGCATTGATGGTCAACGGGTCTTTGGTCTCCAGAGCTTCCAGGCCGCCTTGGGGCATCGAGAACGGGTTATGACTGAAATCGATCTTGCCGGTTTCCTCGTTCAGCTCGAACATCGGAAAATCGGTAATCCAGCAGAAGCGGAAGGCGTTCTTTTCGCACAGTTCCAAGTCTTCGGCGATCCTCATGCGCGCCTGACCCGCCAGTTTGTTGGCGGCGGGAGTCTGGTCGCAGACAAAGAACACGGCATCGCCGTCTTCCAAGCCCACCTCAGCCCGCAGCACCTGCTGGGCGTCCGCCGGAACGAATTTGGCGATCGGCCCCTTGCCAGCGCCGGCCTCGAACAGGATGTAACCGAGCCCCGGCGCCCCCAATCCACGCGCCCAATCATTCAGCTTGTCGAAGAAGCTGCGTGGACGACTCCCAACATTGGGCGCGCGAATCCCACGCACCACGCCGCCCTTGGCAATGATTTCGCGAAAGGCCCGGAATTCCACGTCAGGGCGCTGGAACACCCCGGTGACATCGGTAATCACCAAAGGATTGCGCAAGTCGGGCTTATCACTGCCATATTTGAGCAGCGCGTCGGCATAGGTCAGACGCGGGAATGGCAACCCGGTAATCGTCGGCGGCGTGGGCCGACGGAAGCCGCCAAATTCGGTAAAGATGCCGTGCAACACCGGCTCGATGGCGGCAAACACATCGTCTTGGGTGACGAACGCCATCTCAAAATCAAGCTGATAGAATTCACCCGGCGAACGGTCGGCCCGGCTGTCCTCATCCCGGAAACAAGGAGCGATCTGGAAATAGCGGTCGAATCCCGCCATCATCAATAATTGTTTGAATTGCTGGGGGGCCTGGGGCAGGGCGTAGAATTGACCCGGATGCATCCGGCTTGGCACCAGAAAGTCACGGGCGCCTTCGGGACTGGATGCGGTCAGAATCGGGGTCTGGAATTCCACGAAGCCGCCCTCAATCATCCGGCGGCGAATCGAGGCGATCACCTGGCTCCGCAACAAAATATTACGGTGCATCTTCTCGCGGCGCAAATCCAGGAAGCGATAGCGCAACCGCGCTTCCTCTCCGGCGTCGGCGTCGCTGTTGACCTGAAGCGGCAGTTGTTCGGCAACGCTCTCCACCGCAACGTCACTGGCCTGGACTTCGATGCGTCCGGTGGGAAGCTTATCGTTGATTGTTTCCGCACTCCGCGCCACCACCGGGCCGGTGACAGTAATCACCGATTCCAGCCGCAAGCCCTCCAGAGTCTTGAAAATCGCCTGGGACGAGTCGGCCACCACCTGAGTCAGACCGTAATGGTCGCGCAGGTCGATAAACAGCAAATTGCCGTGATCGCGTTTGCGGTGGATCCAGCCGGACAGACGAACCGTTCGTCCGGCGTCTTCGAGGCGCAGGGCGCCACACGTATGGGTGCGGTAAGGATGCATGGCCTAGAAAAACCCTTTAATGACAGAGGGAAACACCAGATCGGGACAAGCTGGGAGTCAAGCGATCCGTTCAGAGGGCATCGCTCCATAAACGCTAGGGTAGAGTCTCTTCGGGCTATAGTGGCGCTCTGATCGAGAAACAGGGGGCAACACCGCTACGCCCCGTTTCCCTTTCGCCGTCCGGCCAACCCCGCAACGATTCCATGGAACGTCCGAACCTCCTGTTCGGTCAAACTCATGCGTTCAAACGCATTGCGAATGTTTCGGACCATGCTAGGCCGCTTATCCGGGGTCGAAAAGAAGCGACAGGCGTCCAACTCCCGCTCCAGATGTTCGAACAGATTAAGCAAATCCGCCTTGGTTGCAGGCTGGCTTTGGCCAGTTCGCAACAGACGCTCGGGCGGGGCTTCGGGCGTGGTCACGAACCATTCGTAGCAGATTAAGAGCACCGCTTGCGCCAGATTCAAAGACGCAAACGCCGGATTGAGCGGTACGGCAATCAAGGCATCTGCCAGCGACAATTGATCATTAATCAACCCGGTGCGTTCGGGACCGAACAGCAGGCCGATCTTGAGGCCGGCATTCCATTGTTCGCGCATTTCGGCGGCGGCAGCGCGCGGATTGAAGATGTGCTGGGTCATGCCCCGGTTGCGCGCCGTGGTGGCATAGACCCGTTGAAGGTCAGCCACGGCGTAGTCAACATTGGGAAACAGTTGAGCCTGATCCAAGACCTGATCGGCGCCAGCAGCCGAAGCCACCGCCCGAGGATTGGGCCAGCCATCCCGTGGTCGAACCAGCCGCAGGTCGGTCAGTCCACAGTTGAGCATGGCACGAGCAACGGCGCCGATATTCTCGCCTAACTGGGGCTCGACGAGAATCACCGTCGGCCCCCCCAAGATCATTGGGCGATTGGGATCGCTACCGGAGGTCATCGGTAACGCGACTCGATACCGCTACGGAACAACTCGTAAATGAAGGCGTCCAACAGAGCCTCCACCGATGCCTCGATGATGCTGGTCGACACCCCTAGCGTCCACCAATCGGGCTTGCCGTCGCATTCGTTGCGGATCACCACTCGAGGAATGGCGTCGGTCCCCAGATTGGCGTTGATGATCCGAACCCGGAAGTCTTCCAGCCGAATCTCCCGAAGGTCCGGGTAGAGCGGCAGCAGAGCCTTGCGCAAAGCCAGATCCAGGGCATGGACCGGGCCGTTGCCGTCGGCAGCTTCGGTCACCAACCCCTCCGGCCCCACGCCCACCCGCAACCGCACCACCGCCAACGACCGAGTCCGCACCACCCCCTGGTCGTCATACTGGAGAACATTGTTCACATCGACTTGAACCAGTTGGAAGTAATTGGGAATCTGTCCCAACTGGCGGCGGACCAGCAGTTCAAAGCTGGCCTTGGCCTCGTCATAGGCGTAACCCTGAACGTCGCGCTTCTTGATCTCTTCCACCAAGGGCGCAAGACGCGGGTCCGTAGCGTCGGTTTCGATGCCGATCTCACGCAAACGGGACAAGATGTTGGATCGCCCGGCCTGATCCGAAATCACAATCTCGCGACGATTACCGACCACAGCCGGATCGAGATGTTCGTAGCAGGACGAATTTTTTTCCACCGCCGAGGCATGCAGCCCGCCCTTATGGGCAAAGGCGCTGGCGCCGACATAGGGGGCGTAAGGATTGGGAACCCGGTTGATCTGGGCATCAAAGTTCCGAGACAAGGCGGTCAGGCCGGTTAAATCCGTGACGCCAGTCTGGTAGCCCATCTTGAGGGTTAGGGTGGGAATCAGCGACACCAGATCAGCATTGCCGCATCGCTCCCCCAGGCCGTTGAGCGTGCCTTGAATCATCCGAACGCCAGCCCGCACCGCCGCCAGGCTGTTGGCCACGGCAAGGCCGGTGTCGTTATGACAATGGATGCCAAGGCGGTCGCCGGGAATCCGCTCGGTCACTGTGGCGACGATCCGCTCGATCTCGTGAGGCAGTGTGCCACCGTTGGTATCACACAGCACCAACCAGCGCGCCTCACCCGCCAACGCCGCCTCCAGACAACGGAGGGCGTAGTCAGGATTGGCCTTAAACCCATCGAAAAAATGCTCGGCATCAAACAACGCCGTCCCCTTGGCAGCGTGAGCGGCGGCCACGCTGTCCTGGATCAGGCGCAGATTTTCCTCACGATCGATCCCCAAGGCGACATCCACCTGGAAATCCCAGCTTTTCCCGACCAGACAAATCGCCTTGGCGCTCGATTGGAGCAGTGTCACCAAGCCGGGGTCGTTTGCGGCGCTTCGTCCCGAACGTCGGGTCATACCAAAGGCAGTAAAGACGGCATGTCCGAGAACCGGCGGCTCGGCGAACAAAGCGTCGTCGGTGGGGTTCGCCCCCGGCCACCCGCCTTCAATGTAGTCAATGCCAAGCCGATCCAAGTCCCGCGCAATCGCCCGTTTTTCCTCGGCGGAAAAACCAACATTCTGAGTCTGCGCGCCGTCGCGCAGAGTCGTATCGTACAAAGTTATGCGCTCGCCGGTCATGGCTTCGGTCCCGATAACAGAGGGGCCGGAAGCATGACCAATCGTCGCCCTGATCTCAATCATTTTCCGTATTGGCGTTTTTCCGAGAGCCCGAAGGTCGGCGATTCCGGACGCCTTGGCACAGATGCGAGCGCGACTTGGGCGACGTCCGAGGTTGGGCCGGACGTCAAGATGATTCTGAAGGCCACCTGTACGGCACCGCCTGTGGATAACTCTGTGGATAGAGTTTAAGACTCGGCGGCTTTTCAGGGCTGGTACGATCTCATAGAGCCTTTCGGGCGGCGGTCTTTTTATTTCGAACAAAAGAGGAACTTCTAATCTGATCTCCGGCGTTGTCGATCTCTAGACTCTCTAAGTGCGGGCCTTTGTCCAAAAAAAGTGATTATTTTCAATGGAGATGCCGTTCCGAGTCGCGACCATGGGCAACGGCTGGGGTGGCCTCTGAAGCGCAGAGGCGGATACCCAGAGGGCCTGAAGATGCCCGAGTCGCAGGGCAAAAAGGATCAATCGAAGCCTGTGGACAACTTGCTTGCAGGGGATTGGAGGGGGGCGCGAATGGGGCGCGATGCACCCCGCTGCCGTCCCCCGCACTCACCCCATTCTTTGGATTCGGGATCACACTCTCGAGCCTTGATGTGCCAACGTCGAGGCTCGATGATATCAATGTTCAGGTTTGAAGCCGCTTTGTCAGGATCCAACGGAATGGAGGGGCGACGGTGGTCGGTTCGAAAGAGACGATAATGCGCCCCCTGGCGCTCTCAGACGGCGGAAGCCCTCCCAGCGAAAGCGGCGCAGACCATAGCGGGTTAGAGCCCCATGTCATGGCCTATCTCTTCGACGAAGAGGAGTCCGAAGACCCGCCCTTGGAGCTTGATCCCGAAGCCATCGTTGATGATGGTGACGATGACTTCGAACTGATCGACTTCTCCAGTCCCGATGATGTTCGGGCGTCTCTGGCCAGCAAACTGGCTCTCTTGCTGCCGACTTTGGGGCGGGATCGCCGAAATCGAGTGTTTGACCTCACCTGCGTCGCTCTGGAGCGGTTGGCCCACGATGAGACGCTGGTGGTCCGGGTGGCCCTGGCCACTGCCATCAAGGATGTTGCGTGCGCGCCGCCGTCTGTGTGCTGGCAACTGGCTCAGGATGTCGAGGCGGTGGTGGCCGAACCCATTCTGAAATGTTGCGCCAACCTGACCGACAGAGACTTGCTGGCCTTTCTGCGCAATAAGCCGCCATCATGGGCCTTGGCGGCCATCGCCCATCGCCCGCGCGTATCAGAGCCCTTGTCATCCGCCCTGGTTGACGCCGGGGATCCCACCGTTACCGGCATTCTGCTTGACAACCAGGGGGCAGAAATTCCCGAGCCGGCACTGTCGGACATTGTAGAGCAAGCCAAGCGCCATACCGAATGGCAAGGCGGATTGGTTCGTCGTCCCATGCTGCCGAAACGGCTGGCCGTGCGCTTGGCATCTTTCGTGGACCAAGCGGCGCTAGAGTATTTGCGGGGCCGTAAGGATCTGGATGCGGCCACGGCTCGCGAAGTGGTCACGGTCGCACGACGCCGCATTGAATGGTTGCGTGATACCGACCCCAACGAGACTGTCGAACGGCGCGCCACCCGCCTGTTCCGTAAGGGGGGGCTGACCGAATCGGCAATCGAAGATGCGCTGTCGTGGAAGCAGATTGAGTTTGCTCGGGTGGCCTTATCGGTTCGATCCGGTATTCCACCCCTTTTGGTTGATAAAATTCTCCAGTCTCACAGCGGAAAAGCCGTTACAGCTCTAGCTTGGCGCGCAGATTTAACAATGCGCACCGCTTTTTTGCTTCAAAAAGAAATGAGTACGATTCCTCCGAATCAGTTCGTTTATCCACGCGATGGCATGAACTACCCCCTTACCGCCGACGAAATGTCCTGGCAATTGGAGTTTTTCGGGGTCAAGCCCCGAGGGGATTGAGACCATCGAGCCTTGATGGTGACTCATCAAGGCTGCCCTCAGACGCCGGGCGGGCGCATCCGCGCCCTTGGCTTCGCGCGCATGGGCGCGCGGGGCCGTCGTCGCGGCCCGATACCGGCGATGTGTCAGTATCAGGGCTCGCCGGTATCATACCCTCGAGCCTTGATGTTGACACATCAAGGCTGCCCTCAGACGCCGGGCGGGCGCATCCGCGCCCTTGGCTTCGCGCGCATGGGCGCGCGGGGCCGCCGTCGCGGCCCGATACCGGCAGTGTGTCATCGTTATAGCTCGCCGGTATCAGACGCTGGGCGGGCGCGTCCGTCTCTTCACGGCGCATGAAAAGAAAGAGCGGGCAAGAGGCCCGCGCTCCTAGGACCGCAACATGGCTCAGAAAGACTGGTATCAGTGAGCCTCAGCTTGACGACGATACAAATCGGCGAAGTCAATTGGATGAAGCAGCAATGCCGGATAGCCACCATTGCGCGTCGCATCGGCAATGATCGCCCGAACAAAGGGGAACAATAGTCTTGGCCCTTCGATCAACAGCACCGGACGCAAATGTTCCGGCGGTAAACCCGGCAGAGCAATCAAAGCAGCGTAGGCTACTTCGATTAGAAATACAATATCGGTACCAGTCTTGGCTTCTACCCTTAATTTCAAGGTCACTTCATGGACATTTTCGGCTTGAAGCGCACTTTCCAGGTCAACTTGGACGCTGATTTCTGGCGCCGCTTGGCCCTGCATCAGACTTTGGGGCGCCCGAGGATTTTCAAAAGATAAATCCTTGAGATATTGCGCCAGCACATTGATCGGCAACGTGGCCAATTTAGCTTGGCCATTGGCACCGCTGGCGCCATTGACGGGTGTTGAAGGCTGATCGGTCATGGTGACAAACTCCCGAGGAACGAGCGCACACGCTCCCGGTTAGGGGTTGCTGGTGGCTCCGGGACTGGAGTCACAGCCTTTAAACGGTTTCACGAGCTAACATGGATCACCGGGGATCGGCAACGGGCCGCTTACCGTCGCGACGACGGTTTCGGAGGAATATCTTCGAATTCCACATCAATAATCGGACCTTGGGGCATGACCGATGACGGCGGCGGCGGCGGCGGTGGTGGCGATGAAAAGGCCGATTCCGACGGAGTCCAGGACGAAGGCCGCCCACGCCGCCGCCCCCGTAAGCCACGAAAAGCGATCACCGCCAAATAGATAATGGCCCGACGCACGGGAGGAATCAGCAGCGCCGCCGCGACTAGGTCCGTCACAAACCCAGGAATCAGCAACAACACACCGGCCGCAGCCAGCCACAGCTCGTCTAACCGCAAGCCTTCGGGCTGCCCCCCACTGTCCAGTTGGCTTTTGGCGCGCCGTAGCGATGCTAGACCATAATGCCGAAGCAGGAGTCCTCCCGCCAGCGATCCCAACAGCACCAGCCCTAGGGCATTCAAAAACCCTATGAGCATCCACACCAGGATGAAAGCGACCAGTTCAACGACCGGAAGAATGAGAAAGGGGACGAACGGGGCCATGGCTATCCTTGCTCTTTCTCGCGCGGCGGCCTATGTAGAGCAGAGGGCCGCAGGTAGAGGGCGGTTGTGCCCGGATGAGGTATCGAGTCCGACGCGCAACAGGTAATACCCTGCGGTCAATGGGTCCAGCTTGATCCGATCAGGACAGAGGCCATGGGCGAGGGTTTCTATTACGTGGATATTATCGTCTTTGCGCTAATCGCCGGGTTCCTGGTGTACCGGCTGCGTAGCGTGCTCGGCCAACGCAGCGGCGAAGAGCGGCAGCGGCCGAACCCATTTGCCACCGATGCGAACAACCAAGCGCCTCGGGATAATGTCATCCCCATGCCCGATCGGAGTCGGGTTGTGACGCCAGCGGTGCCGGTCGATGAACCCTTCTCGCTGAGTGCCGGAATCGTGCAGATTCAAACGGCAGACCCCAGCTTTGAGGAAAAGCGGTTTATTCAGGGCGCCGGCGCAGCGTTTGAAATCATCGTCAATGCCTATGCAACCGGAGACACCGCTACGTTGCGGCCCCTGGTTAGTGATGATGTTTACGACAGCTTCTCTGGAGAGATTCGCCGGAGAGTCGCGGCGGGAGACAGTCACGAAACTCATATCGAGCGAATCCGAACCGTGGAGCTGTTAGAGGCCCGGTTGGATGGGCGCAACGCCGTGGTTACGGTCAAGATCGTCAGCGATCAGATGAACGTAACCCGGAACGCTGCCGGTGTGATTTTGGATGGCGATCCAAATCGGCTGCTTGAAGTCACCGATATCTGGACCTTCGCCCGCAACACCCGCCTCAAAGACCCCAATTGGCTATTGGTTGAGACCAGAACCTCGAATTGAGAGAGGGTGGTAGGGCCCCATGGGCGCTAGGATAGGCTGATCTTGGGAGAGCGGGGGAGGGCGGGATGCTCGCCCTCCCCCGCTCTCCGGGGGCTATGCGGGATAGCCGTTGCCCAAGCTACTCGCGCTTCAGACGGCGTAGGATGTCGTCGAACTGATCCAAGCTTTTGTATTGGATCGTCAGGCTGCCGCCGTTGCCTCGGCTGGCAATACTGACCTTGAGCCCCAGCTCGGTGGCCAATTCCTGTTCGAGATGCACAAGATCGGCGTCCTTGGGTGGGGCGGCTTTAGCCACCATGACCGGACGCAAGGCGTCTTCGCCTCGTGCCAATTGCTCGGTCTGACGAACATTCAACCCCTTGGCTACCACCTCGTCGGCAATTTCCAAGGCATTCGGTGCTGTCAGCAAAGCACGGGCATGACCGGCTGTGAGCGCACCGTCATAAACCAGGCTCTTGATCTGATCGGGTAGCGCCAACAGCCGCAGTGTATTAGCGATATGGCTACGGCTTTTGCCGACCACGCGCGCCAACTCTTCCTGTGTGCGTTGGAACTCTTCCAACAACCGACGATACCCCTCGGCCTCTTCTAACGGACTGAGATCTTGTCTCTGGACATTCTCGATGATCGAGATTTCCAGGGCCTCGCGATCGCTGAGATCACGAATAATGACCGGAACTTCATGCAGACCAGCGGCCTGAGCCGCCCGCCAACGACGCTCTCCGGCAATGATCTCATAGGAATTGGCTTGATTCAGGTCTCGACGAACCAACAACGGCTGAAGAACACCCTTTTCCTTAATCGACTGGACCAGATCGGCAATCGCGCTCTCGTCAAAACGTCGACGTGGCTGGAATCGACCCGCGTGGATAAATTCAACCGGAAGCTGCTTATCCGACGATGGCCGGATGCGATCCGGGGGCGCATAACTTTCGCTGGCTTCGCCGAACAGAGCACTGAGCCCACGGCCTAAAGAATTACGCTTTCCGGCCTCTGGGCGTTTGAGCGGTTCGTTCACGCCACCATCCTCTTGTTTTCACGTTTCAACACTTCACCGGCCAGCAGAATATAAGCCTGACTGCCAGGGCATCGCATATCGTAAATGATGACCGGCTTCCCGTGGGACGGTGCCTCGGAGATTTTGACATTGCGGGGAATCACGGTGTCATACACCTTATCACCGAAGAAACCCCGAACGTCTGCCGCCACCGAATCCGAAAGGTTATTCCGCTTATCGAACATGGTCAACACCACCCCTTGAATATCCAAGGTGGGATTGAACGTTCGTTTCACTCGCTCGATGGTCCGAACCAGATGACTGAGACCTTCCAAAGCGTAGAACTCGCATTGCAATGGCACCAACACGGCATCTGCCGCCACCAAGGCATTCAGCGTCAACAGACCCAGCGCCGGGGGGCAATCGATCAAAACATAATCGAAATTCATGCGGCTGGCATCCAGGGCCTTTCGAAGCCGAAACTCCCGATTCTCAGCCCCGACCAGTTCGACCTCGGCACCGGAAAGCTCGACCGAAGACGTAATCACGGCCAAGTTCGGAATCGCCGTCGGAATCACCGCCCGATCCAGTTCCAAATCGTCGAACAACACATCATAGATACCGATATCCCGCTTGGCGGAGGAAATGCCAAGACCTGTGGAGGCGTTGCCTTGGGGATCGAAATCGATCACCAAAACCGTCTTGCCGACGGCGGCCAGTGCGGTTGCCAGATTGATAGTCGTGGTGGTTTTGCCGACGCCGCCTTTTTGGTTGGCAATGGCAAGGACGCGAGATCGCGACATGAACAAGGCTCCTGGTTAGAATCCTAGGGTCAAGGGATGCGAAAGCGGCGAGAGCGCACCAAGGCGAACAATAACGCCGGTCGGATCGGAGCGACTGGGAAGACGTTCGACGGTCATCGACCACTTGGCCAAAGCCTCGGCCAACTCCGGCTCCACCTGCTGCCCCTTTAAGAACAGACAAGTCCCCGTAGAGCCCTCTTGGGAGCGAAGCAAAGGTAACGCATATCCGATCAGAGACGCAAGGGGCGCCAGCGCCCGCGCGGTGATCACATCAGCCGCCAACGGCGGTACCGTTTCGATTCGTGCGGCATGGATGGTGATCCGTGTGGCCGTTGCCGCCGAGACGGCCCGCAAAAAGGCGACCTTGCGTTGGTCGCTTTCGATCAGGTGAACATCGGGGACGCCCAAGATAGCCAGCACCAATCCAGGAAACCCGGCTCCGCTTCCCAGATCAACCAAACGCTCGGTGGCCTCGGGAAGCAATGGCAACAGTTGGGCTGAATCGAGGAAATGCCGCCGCCAGCGATCCCGCAGAGTCGCTGGCCCCACGAGGTTGATGCGTGGCTGCCATTTCTCTAGAAGCGCGGCGTAGGTTTCCAGGCGGGCCATGATATCCGATGAAACCGCCGTCAGACGTTGAAAATCCGGTGCCGTCAACGGGCTTTCAGCGAGCGCGGGCTGTCCGCCCTCACGTCCGGCCTCCCGTCGAGGGAAAGGCTCCCGGTCAGCGGGAGAGCGGGTCATTGAACGGCGGTCCTTCTTTTCAAGAACCGCAGAATCGCCACCACCGCCGCCGGTGTCACTCCGGGAATCCGCGCCGCTGCGCCCAAGGTTGCCGGGCGAGCCTGACGCAGTTTGGCCCGAACTTCGGTCGATAGGCTGCCGATGGCGTCAAGGTCCAGATCAGGAGGCAGGGTCAAGGCTTCGTCTTTGCGGAAGGCTTGGATATCCGCCGTTTGCCGATCCAGATAGCCGGCATATTTGGCGTCGATTTCGATCCGTTCGGCCACAAGAGGAGGTAGAGTGGCCAGTTCCGGCCATAAGGTCGCCAAGCGCCCCAGAGTCACCTCTGGATAGCGCAACAGATCGGCAGCGCACCGCCGCACGCCATCGAGATTCACTGGAATGCCACGCCGCTGCAATTCATTCGGCGTTGCGGTCAATCGCTCGACTAAGCCTTGACCGGCGGCCATCTCCTCAGCCCGAAGGGTAAAATGAGCCGCACGTCGTCCTCCGATGCAGCCCAGTTCCAGGCCTCGAGGTGTCAAGCGTTGGTCGGCATTATCCGCCCGCAACAGCAGCCGATATTCCGCGCGGGATGTGAACATTCGATACGGCTCACTGGTGCCGAGCGTCACCAGATCGTCGATCATCACGCCGATATAGGCTTCGGCGCGATCCAGAGTGAAAGAGCGTTCCCGACCCCCTGCCGTCAAGGCCGCATTCAGACCCGCAATCAAACCTTGGGCAGCGGCTTCTTCATAGCCCGTGGTGCCATTAATCTGGCCAGCGAGAAACAGGCGCGGAACTCGGCGGGTTTGAAGCGTCGGCGCCAACTCCCTGGGATCGACATAGTCATACTCGATGGCGTATCCCGGACGCAGCATCACCACCCGTTCGAGACCAGGAATTAAGGGCAGAATCGCCCTTTGAATATCTGCCGGCAGCGATGTTGAAATACCGTTGGGATACACCGTGTCGTCGTCCAACCCTTCCGGTTCCAAAAACACCTGATGACGATCCTTGTCGCCAAAGCGCACCACCTTGTCTTCGATGGACGGGCAATAACGCGGGCCAATGCCGGTGATCTGGCCAGTATAAAGCGGCGCCCGGTCGAGATTATCCCGGATCAGCGCATGAACGGCGGGCGTGGTCCAGGTGACGCCGCAATCCCGCTGAGGCGTGGTGATACGATCGGTCAGGGTGGAAAAAGGGGGGGGTGGATCGTCGCCGCTTTGGCTTTCGATGGCTCCCCAATCGATGCTGCGCCCATCCAGCCGAGGCGGCGTTCCGGTTTTCAGTCGACCTAACGGAAAGCCCAAACGGGCCAGAGCGGTAGAAAGGCCAATGGCCGGCGGTTCGCCGTGACGCCCACCAGGACGGGTGTCAGTTCCGACATGGAGAACGCCACATAAAAAAGTCCCGGTGGTGATCACCACCGCGCCCGCGCGAATCTCCTGACCATCTCCGGTGACAACGCCCACAGCCTGGCCGGCGTCGTCGGTCAACAGGTCTTCGACGGTTGCCGCCAGCAGATGCAAATTGGCCTGCTCGTGGAGCAATGCGGTCATGGCTCGGCGGTACAAGGCCCGATCCGCTTGAGCCCGAGGACCGCGCACCGCAGGCCCTTTGCTGCGGTTCAGGATACGGAATTGGATACCCGCCTGATCAATCGCCCGCGCCATCACGCCATCCAGCGCATCGATCTCGCGAACAAGGTGCCCCTTGCCCAAGCCCCCAATGGCCGGGTTACAAGACATTTCGCCGATCGTATCCAATCGATGGGTGATTAAAAGGGTTCGAGCGCCCAAACGAGCCGCTGCCGCAGCGGCCTCGCAACCGGCATGACCCGCTCCGATCACGACCACGTCGTGAAACTTCATGATGTCCGGGAACCCCTGCTATGGTGTTTCACGTGAAACACCATAGCAGGGAATGTTTGTCGGTTCCAAGAGCTTTGCCCATCGAGTCGATTCCGCCCCTGGGGCCCCAACCCGTTTGGGTGGTGAGGAGCATCAGGGAATCAGTACGGTTGCCCCGGTGGTGGATCGAGAGATCAAAGCCTGATGGGCCAGCGCCGCATCGGCCAAAGGAAAATGTTGTCGGACATCAAGCTTCAGCCCTCCAGTCCGCACCGCCTCGAAAACAGTCGCTGCCGAAGCCAACAACTCTTCCCGACTCGCGATATAATGAAAAAGGCTGGGTCGAGTCAGAAACAGAGAGCCCTTGGCCGAAAGGATTCCGATATCGAAGGGTGGAATCGCCCCAGAGGCCTGTCCAAAGCTAACCATCATTCCGCGAGGCTTCAGGCACTCCAGGCTTCCCTGAAACGTGCTTTGGCCAACACCATCGTAAACCACCGAAACCCCGGCCCCTTTGGTCAGGTCACGAACCCGGCTGACAAAATCATCCTGAGTGTACAGGATCACATGATGGCAACCCCGAGCCCTGGCTAACTCGGCCTTGGCTTCGTTCGAAACCGTTCCAATCACGGTCGCTCCCAACCGATTGCCCACTGGCACAGCAGCAGACCAACCCCACCCGCAGCGGCCTGGATCAGAATTTGGTCGCCTGGCCCCACTCGATAGACCCGGTGGAGCAAAAACTCTGCCGTCATTCCTTGGAGCATCAAGGCTGCCGCTTGGGTATCATCAAGCCAATCGGGCAACAGCACCAGCCGATCCGCCGCAATCACGCGGGACTCGGCATAGGCGCCAAGAGGCCCGGCATAGGCCACACGATCACCAGGTTTGACCGCCGTGACCTCTGAACCAATGGCCTCGACCACGCCAGCCCCTTCGACTCCCAGAATTGCCGGCAGACTCGGCAAACGATACAGTCCCGAGCGGTGATAGGTATCGATATAGTTCAAGCCAATGGCCGTCTGTCCAGCGGTTCTCAATGCGACTGAGTCGTGATCGCAGAAGGGCTCTGGTTGGCGGGGTGCTGGGGTGCGACAAAGCGACTCTGGCAGGATAGGGGTGTGGCTGACGGGAGATAGATCTGATTCTTAA
>Ga0302270_10000132_pt1 | contig 79264 bp, 74 predicted proteins | sample III_Bog_E2_3_FD_198773 | JGI IMG/M metagenome (GOLD analysis project Ga0302270, IMG submission 198773) | Peat permafrost microbial communities from Stordalen Mire near Abisko, Sweden - III_Bog_E2_3 | ecosystem: Environmental > Terrestrial > Soil > Wetlands > Peat | place: Sweden: Abisko... | reverse complement strand
ACCTTGGCCTTGAACTCGGCGGTGTGCTTTTTGCGAGTCTGCTTCACGTAATGCTCCTATGGTTCTACCACTTATAGGAGCGGGGCTCTCTCTTCGCCAGCTGTCCAAAAATCGGGGTCCAGCTCAGCGCTTCGCGTCCACGAGGACGCGGGGCCGCCGTCGCGGCCCGAGGACCGGCGATGTGTCAGTATCAGGGCTCGCCGGTATCAGTGTTAGGGCGCGCCGGTATCGCATCACTCTACATATCATTTTATGATAAAATTAGAAGCTGCATTTTTTTATTGACAAAAGGTATGCTCATCAATAATTACCTGAGCGTGTGCTGATGCGACGTATAATTATCTGTTACCGTCTCTAACAATAGGAACATCCGAAATCAGTTTAAATGATACGAAGTGGCCTGGCTCGCGATTACCCTAACTGCACGTATCACCGAGCGCATTTCTCGCTTCTAGCGAGAACTAACGATAATGCAGCCGACGCATCAAAGGTTATAAAAAAGCTTTGTTTTTATTGGCGTTAATTTGTGATTTATAATGATCTTACATTAAAATCTATTGATAGTTTATCGTCTCGCAGCGAATTTGCGAAGCATGAAAACGTAGTTTCTGGCGCTAATTCCCGACTTTCGTTAAAAGAATGGCATAAATAAGAGGATCTTTGTGATTTTTTTGGGACATAGCGATGATTAACTATAAAAAAATACTATTTGTGATTAACATACTCTTTGGGGTGATGCTTGGTGATGCGCTTTCGGTGGCAAAGGCCGACGAGTGGCCTACGAAGATATTCAACCCTCATCCGCTCCCCGATGACCTGATTCTGCCGATGCCGTGCGGTGGTTCGATGGTGTTTCGCCCCGTGTTTGTGCCCGGTCGAGAGCGGTTTGACGACTATAGTTTTGTCATGGGGGGTGTTGATAGCAAGCAGGGCTATAAAGAGGGGCCACATCACGAAACAATTTCAGGTAGCTTTGCGGCATCTGGAAATCTTGGCGGGCAACTGTACTATTTGGGTAAGTATGAGGTGACGCGCGGCCAGTTTGTGACAATAAAAGGTGACTGTGGGCCAGCCCCAGGAGCTGACAGCACGTTGCCGCAAACCAAAGTGACGTGGTTCGATGCTGTGGCTTTTGCCGATATCTACTCACGATGGCTGATTCAGCACGCCGTGGACAAACTGCCGCAGCATGATGGTGAGCCTGGATTCGTTCGTCTGCCTACCGAGGCTGAGTGGGAATATGCCGCACGAGGCGGCGTTTCCGTTACGGAAGGCGAATTTGCAGCTCCACTGCCGCCGATGAAGGGTGAGTCACTCGGTCATTACGCGTGGTACTCCGGCCCAGAGTCGTCGAACAACCAACTTCAAGCCATCGGCCTCTTGGCCCCCAATTCGCTTGGGCTCCACGATATGTTGGGCAATGCTGCCGAATTGGTGTTAGACCCGTTTCGGCTCAACCGATTGTCGCGAATGCACGGCGAAGCCGGAGGATTCGTGATCCGTGGCGGCAGCTATCTGACCAAAGAGACCGATCTGCACACGTCCTGGCGCAACGAAGTGCCGCCCTACGTAGGATCGGAGGTACGACAGGATGACACCATTGGTTTCCGGCTGGCGGTCGTCTCGAGCGTATTACCCACGGTTCAGAGTCTACGCGCCGCCCGCGACGCTTGGGCGACTCTTGCCCGAAGCGACGAAGGCGGAAATACGGTTGTCAAGCCGTTGGGTGAAGTCCAGGCCGACCCTCTCAAGGAAATTGACACGCTTGCTAATGCGTTACCGGAGCCGCTCAAGGGCCGGTTGAAGGGTCTGCGCCTAACTGTCGCTGGCGACATCAAGGCTGGTGAGGATCAGCGTGACCGGGCAGTGCGTGCCGTCCTCGACAACGCGGCATCATTGGCGGGTGATTTGCGCGATATCATCCAGCAAATGCTGGCAATCGAAAATGAGCCCTCCATTCCCAACGCCGCCAATCTTTTGAAACCACGTGAGCAGAGGTTCCAGGAAAAGGCAGCCTATTATCGGGATACACTTGAACATTTGCTGGCTGATTATGACGATACATTACTTAAACAACAGGCTGATATATTAAAACAAGTTGTAGGACAGCGTCAATCAGGGCGGATAATATTAGTAGATGCTGTTCTTCATGATATCATCACCTATCGCGGCGCCGGAGATCTCCCTGCTATCAAACTGGGTGTTGATTTACGACGAGAACGATGCCGTTCGTCGTCACTACCGCAATTGTCAGTGGCCTGTAGCCATTACCAGTAGCAATCCCGGAGCAATGAGTTTCATGAGATGAAGCATGTTTCGAAATCTATTTTACTCTCATTGGCTGTGGCAAGTGTCATAACTTTGACAGCATGTCAAACCACGGACATTGGAAATGCTAACGGGGTTTCGTGCGATGATGCCCGCTTAAAGAAGGTCGAGGATCAGCGCGACCGGGCGGTGCGTGCGCTCCTTGACAGTGCAGCGTCACTGGCAGGGGATCTACGCGACATCATTCGGCAAATGCTGGCGATCGAAAATGAACCCTCGATTCCCAACGCGGCAAATTTATTGAAACCACGGGAGCGGATATTTCAAGAAAAAGCGGCCTACTATCGGGATACGCTCGCACGTTTAGTCGTTGACTATAATGACATAGATCTTAAACAACAGGCTGATATATTAAAGCAAATGCTAAGACAACGTGAGCCTGGACGGGTTATGTTGGTCGATACTGTTGTTAATGATATTATAGATTATCGAATTATCGGAGATCTACCAGTAAATAAGCTGGATGTTGATTTACGGCGAGAGAGATGCCGTTCGCCTTGGCTACCCTCGCTGCCGGTAGCCTGCCGCCGTGACCTTGAACGACCCTAAAAAAGGAGTTTCATAAGATGCGCAACTCTTCAAAGCGCCATTCCCTTCCATTGGCTGTGGCAGCGATCTTTGCTCTGACCGCGTGTCAGACCACCGGCGGCGGAAGTGCCGGTGGCGATTCATGCAGTGCCCCTGGCATGTCTCCCCAAGAGCATCAACTGTGTTCCGATAATGCCACCTTTAATCAGACAATTGTTGGTGGTGTGGCTGAAGGTGCTGCGCTTGGCGCTTTACTCGGCGGCGTGACATGTGCAGCCCTTGGCGGCAATGCCAGGACTTGCGTCGCTTCGGCAGGCGCTGGCGCTGTGGCTGGCGGGACGCTCGGCTATCTCGATGCCTACAACAAGGCCAAAGAAGAACAAGCCACCCGGCAAAACATCCGGCAAATCGACGCTATTACCCAAGATATCAACCAGGAAAATAATCGATTGGAATTGGCCTTGGCTAATGTGCGTTCGCTCGTTATTAGTGATATTGCACAACTTGGGGATATCCATCGACAACTGGCGGCTGGTGAGATCAGTCTCCAACAAGCCCAGGCCGCGCGTGTGCGGATGCAAAATCACAAAAACGAAATTGATAACCTGATCACCCGCGCACACAAGCAAGCCTCTGACTATACCGCCGCTGCGGCTCGTTCCAATCAGGCCTCCCCGGAATCCAATGCCGCAATTCGGTCGATGCAGGCCCACCTGACCGACCTAGAACAACAACGCGATGCTCTCAGTCGGGCTGTTGCCAATTCGTAATACTGATTGATGATCGGCTGTCACTAAGGGGGATCCTGTGCGCTATTCCTATCGGGTGCTTGCCAGTTGTAGCCTTTTTCTTGTTTGCGGTTGCGCGGATATTGCCGCCTATAACAACGCGCCCGCGCGCATTGCGGACGCTCATCGGCAGGAACAGAGAGCCCAAGTTGGGCTAGAGACCGCGCAACAGCAGAATCAGCAGTTGACGGCTGACTTGGCACTAGCAGAGCTTGAGCGTCAGAATCTAGACGATTTGGTCTCCGATAGCCAAGCCGAGTTGAGGGCACTGAGGCGGCAGATGCAAGCCGTCGATAGAGGAAATGCTGCACAGCGGGAACAGTTGCGGCAACTCGAGGCCACACTTGGTAATCTCAAACAACAAAGCGGGGCTCAGATTCCCGTGACAGCCGATCCCATCAGAGAACAAAATAAAATTAATGAGCTAAAACTCAAAACAGAGGAGGTTAAGAGGCAGATTTATAGCCTCAGAGCGGCGCTTCAATTGCCGCAAGCATCACCGTCATCCGTGCCCACGTCTTAGCCATGACGCCTTTCGATCATAAGGGTAGCGGGAGGCAAGCGCGGGTCGCCCTGTTGGGATGGGCGATTCTCCTTTGGGGTATCGTTGCCCTGTTGGTGGTTGCCAGCGGCGCTCGCTTGGCTGGTCGTTTGCCCCATGTCCTGCCGATGGTTGGCCTGCCGATCGATGCGGAAGGGCGCTTGGAACAAGCCATCGCGGCCAGACACAGCCAGTTAGCCTCCTGCGCTCCGGCGGCGGTGCCAGCCGCCGTCACGCCTCCAACCGTTCCGGCTCCGGGCGTCCCGGCCTCAACCGCGCCGCCCCAGGATATTCATGCCCTGCCCGCCGCCGAAATCGCCCACCGACTGGAGCGGAGCGCCGTGCTGGTATTGAGCGAAGAGGGCAGCGGTAGCGGCTTCTTCATCGCCCCCAACCTGATCGTCACCAACCGCCATGTTGTTGAGTCCGGGAAGCGTGCCCCCGTACTGGTCACGTCCAAGACCTTGGGGCGAGTGTTGATCGGGGAGGTGGTCGCCAAAACCACCGGCAAACTTGAGACCGGAGGCATGGACTTCGCCGTTATCCAGGTGAATCCCCCCCCCACCGCCGAGCCCCTGGCTTTTGCCGTCGGTATTGGCAAACTTCAAAAGGTTGTCGTGGCCGGCTATCCGGGCTTGGTGATGGACAACGACATGGGCTTTCAAAGATTGCTGTCGGGTGATCCGTCGTCTGCCCCTGACCTCAGCCTGACCGAGGGGTCCGTAACGTCTACCCAGGCCTCGGCACTTGGCGTCACCCAAATCGTTCACTCGGCGGTGGTGCTGACAGGCAATTCGGGCGGCCCGCTGGTCGATGCCTGCAACCGATTGGTGGGAATTAACACCTTTATCGCCATCGATAGATCACAGTCTGGTCATGTGAATTATGCCCTGTCGGCGACCGACTTGGCGAAATTTCTGGCGTCCCGCTCGATCACCATCACCTCCGATCCCAGACCCTGCAACTGAAACCGCTAGGCACATGGCATGACCACGGCCCTGACGACCACCACCGAGCCACTGCCCGAAGAGCGGATGATCGACGGCCAGCCGGTCGATGCGTGGTTCGAGCGTATCCAAACCACGCTGGCCGGTCGGATCAGTGCTGGCCATGCGGCTCTTTTTGCCCGTCCGGAGCGGTTGCTGGGTGGCATCGAATGGCACTCCTGTTTTTCCGGGCCGGCGGCTCCGCTAACCAAGATTGATGTGGTGCGGCGCGCAGCGGTTCAGAAACGATTGGAAGCGATGCTGAAGGAGGTCCGCCTGTTGGCCGATCGTGTTACCGCCGAAGGCAGTGACGGTCGACGGTTGGGCCGAATTTTACGCACCATCTCGGAAGTTCCGCCCCTGCAACTGATCTGGCTGGTGGGCGAGCAGCCGGTCATTGTTGGCTGGAGTCACCAGCCCCCTCCCACTGTCGGAGTGTCGGTCCCAATTCCAATCGCGATTCCGATCCCGACCTCGGCCCCGACCACAGCCGGAACCCCCGGAGCCTTTGAAACAGTGCGGGGGCTTGGAGCCGCGCCACCGGCCCCAAATCCTGCCACGATCCCCGGCTCGTCCGTAGATGCCGACGGCCACCGTTACGATTTACTGATATTCGCCGTGGTGGTGCCGGCGATACTGGCGATGATCCTGATGGCGATCCTGCTACTCCCAAATGTGCCCTGGCCAACAGCTAGCCCTGACCGGATCACCGCCCTTTCCAAAGAACTCGCCGCATTGGATGCCGCTGCGGAGACCTGTACAACGACGCCCCCTTCCCCCAACAAAAAGCCATGACGAGGCCTCATGCGCACTGGCAGCACACTTCTGATCAGGCCACTGGAGGGAATGGAACCTCTTGGCGCCTTTAATCAGCCCGTTTTCAAGCACTATAGTCAAATTTGCGCCGCTCTAACCGGGCGCTTGGGCTCTGACTATGCCAATATCTTCGCTCGACCTGATATTGATCTCAACGGCAATCAAGTGTCCTGGATCGCACCAATACCGGGAGAGCCCCGACGTTGGATCGATCTGCCGCCCGAGGAGCAAGCACGTCTCGATCCGATTAAGCGGAAATTTCACAGTGAACTGACCGCTTATCAACGGGAATTGGCGACCAACGATGGAAATTCTTCCAATTTCACTTTTTCTCGGGTGCTCGGCCAAGCCCTGAGAGTTCCTGGCCCCGAGTATCTTTACTTCATCAACGATAAGCCGGTGATTGCCTTCTGGGGCTTCAAATATGTGGGGCTTCAGGACAGCATTGATCCGCTGTTGCTGGCGCCGACGGTGGTCCATTTGGGTGAGGCCTTCACAACGACCGCAGCTAGGGCGGCGCCTCCTCCTCCCCCATTCGGTCCTTCGCGCGCAGCACAGCCAAGATGGCGTTGGTGGTGGCTGCCAACGGCACTCACCCTGTTGCTGTTGTTGCTGTTGCTCTCGTGGTGGTGGTTCCGCTTACCCGAGCCTGTCAGTCCTGTCAGTCCTGTCGGGCCGGTCACGCAGACAGCGACCACACCTTCAGACGTGGTCCCCGACCCGCAGACGCCAACCCCTGACCAATCGGCGGCACCGCTCGCCGTGCCCAAGGATGCCGTCACAGAGCCCGACCATGGGGTGAATGGTGAGGGTAGAAGTGGTGGGGGGGGGCGCGTGTGGGTGGCCCCCGGTGGCAACAGCGCCGTTCCCCCTTCGGTTGGCGGTAACGTGGGCGTGCCGAGGGCCGATGTCGGAGTTGGCGTGGGGGGAGGTGCTGGAACGAGGCCGCCGCTTCCCGACCCTGCGTTGGGGAATCCCGTCCGGCCCAGCTTACCGCCAACGGCGGTGCCCCCGCCCTCGCAGGCTCCAGGAGTGCATTCGGCCCAGAATCAGCCGCAACAGCAGTCCAGACAACAACCTCCGGGCAGACCGCTCGCCATTCCGCCCGAGGCCAAATCTGGACCCGCCAGATTCATGGAAGGTCAATGGCACAGCCGCACAGGGTTACGCGACTCCGAAGGGCGACCCCTGGAGCAAGGCTATCAATTTGACCAGAATGGACATGGACAGGTGATTATTCGCGGCCAAGACGGGCGCGAATGCCGAGGGGGTGCCGAAGCCAGCGTTGGAGCCGATGGGCGGCTCGTGATCCGCGAAGATCCAATCATAAAATGCAATGATGGCAGCCAAATTGCCGGCGCGACAACCACCTGTGGCCGTGGGTCTGACGGTAGAGTGTCGTGTGTTGGCTCTAATGAAAGCAATAACAGCCACTTCAACGTCAAAATGGACCAAAATGACCGATAATCGGGCGGACAACCGACGATGATTATCGGACAATGCTTAGTAACGGTGGCGCTGGAACCATCGGGCCTTGATATCGACTCATCAAGGCCCAATGGTATGGCGGGGTTGGAGGCGTTAAGCGTCTTCAACAAGCCGGTGTTCGAGGCTTATGAAGAGTTGAGTGCCCTGGTCCGCCAAAAACGGGGATCTGAAGTCGCTCAGGCTTTTGCACGACCGCAACGGGTGGATGCGACGCTGACTTGGACCACCGACCTGCCCGGCCAAGTCCGACGCTGGATCGATCTGTCGCCCACCGAACGAGCCGGACTGGAAGCCGAACGACAACGGGTCGGCGAGGCGTTGGCTGGTCTGGTGCTCGAGTTGGCACGGGGCGGACCCAATACCCAAGCGGGCAATTTTGGCCAAATACTCTATGCAGCCTTGGAGATTCCAGGGCCAGACCGTCTCTTTGTCGTGGGCGACGCCGTCGTTCTCACCTTTTGGGGCTTTCGTTACGCCGATGGCGTGCGCTTTGAACCGCTTGCCCCAGTGCCGCCCCCACCCGAGCCGCCCCCACCCAAGCCGCCACTGCTCGCACCACCAATGCCGACATCCGGCCCCCGCTCCACGAGACGGTGGCTCCCACTCCTTTTGGGGGGGCTGGTGCCTGCCGTTTTGCTGGGGATTGGGCTAACCGTCTGGTGGCACCCAGACCCATCGGCCTCAATCCCGACTCCAGCTCAGACTCCACCTCCGATTGTATCACCGCCGGGGGAGGCCCCGCCCAAAGTGGAGTTCACCCAGACATCGCCAGCCCCCAAACCGCCCGTTCCCGTACTCAAGACCGATGCGCCCGTGGAAACGCCGTCGGCGGTTCTACCCCCTGTTCCGGCCCCCGATTTGCCCGCCCAACGGTGGGAACATCAGGATCTCTCGATGCTGGAAGGGTGTTGGGTGCTCGGCAAGGACTACCAAACCACGTATGTTATGGAAAACGAGCCTGGTAAAAGTGCGGGCAAGCAGAATGTCCTTGCCGAACGGCTCTGCCTCAACGCCAACGGCAAGGGCCGGCTCGAGACGAGCAGCGTTATCGTATCGGGACCACTGGACGGAAACAAGGTGGTCTGCCATCTGCCGGTGTCGGCCCGCTTCGACGAGTCAGGCGCCTTGGTCGCCCAGATTGCTCGCCGCCGCTGCACCGGCAATTTCACAACCCTTCGAAATACCTACATCTGCCGACGCCAAGACAACGGTACCGCCCTCTGCGATGGCCGCCTTTCGGACGAACGGAATCTATGGTTCCGCCGGGAAGGCAGCGAGGCCACCCCGCCATGAGCCCGCAACGTCTCACCGCAGCACCGCTTGTGGGTCTGGAGGCGCTGGCTGTCTTTAACAAGCCGGTGTTCGAGGCCCACGCGGAACTGATTGGGTTGGTGCGTCAACGCCGAGGCCCCCTCGCCGCCGATGCTTTTGCGGGGCCCGAGTGGGAGGGGGATCATCTCGTCTGGACCACCGACCTCCCCGGTACGCCCCGCCGCTGGGCTGACCTGTCGCTAACCGAACAAGCCGGTTTCGACGCGGGCCGGCTGTCGCTTGGGGAGACGCTGGGAGGACTCGTTGCGGAACTGATGCGAAGCGGACCCAACACACGATTTGGCAATTTCGGCCAGATGCTCCATGCCGCGACGGAGATTCCGGGGCCCGAGCATCTTTTCGTGGTGGGAGATGCCCTGGTTTTGACTTTTTGGGGTTTCCGTAGCGCCGGTGGATCCCGTTTTGATCCCTTTGCACCCGGACTGACCCCCGTCGAACCACCCCCGCGACCGCCATCGGCAGCGCCATCGTCGCGTTTTGGGCGACGCCTGCCGTGGCTCCTACGGCCTCTGCTTGTCCTGACCTTGATGGCGACCGGCATGATGGCTTGGTGGTTGTGGCCGCCTTCGGCACCATCGCCCTCCCACGCGGTTGCCGTCTCGACGCCGCCCGTGGAACCGGATCCAGCCCAAACTCCGGCGGCGCCCAATTCGCCCCCACCCTCGCCTCTGCCCTCACCCGCCACGCCCAAACCATCCGAGGCGCCGCCCCCGGTGCTCCAGCCGCCCGAAGTCCCGGCCCCTCGGATCGAAGAGCCAGCGCCCCCGGTGCTCGAAGCGCCCGTGTCGCCGGTTGCCCCCGAGGCGCCGGTCGACGAGCCCCCTTTGCCTCAGCATCGACCTCCCCCACCGGCACCCCCTCCTGCTCCACCCGCTTCGCCATCGCCCGCTACACCGTCGTCCTCGGCATCGCCGCCCCTTGCACCGCAAGTTGATCTTCCCAAGGACCGTTGGGATCACAATGACCTAACCATGATGGAAGGGTGTTGGATTTTGGGGCGCACGTACATCACAACCTATGATATTAATGGTGTTCAGGCGGGTCTCCAGAAGGTTCATGCACAACGACTGTGTTTTGACAGCAGTGGTCATGGCTCCGTGACGGAAATCATGGAAGGACTCAGCGGGCCTGAAGCCGGACAGACAGTCGAATGCTCGGCCCTCCTTTCCGGTCACTTCGAACCGGGCGGCTCTTTTACGGCCTATCACAACCCAGGTCGGTGTTCAAACCGCTTCCAGCTCCACCCCAATAGCTACCGTTGCTTCCGACAGAACGATGGAACGGCCCTCTGCAATGGCGAAAAAACCGGCCAGCGGCAGATGTGGTTTCGTCGGGCCGACCACGGCTAAAGGAAAAACCCCACCATGCACGCCGATCTTGCCGAACTCTTTCCGCTTCCGCCACTGGTCACCGTCATTCCCGACACCGGCATTCAGTTTCTGGATTTCGGCATCAAGCTGGTTCTTGCCGACGGCAAACGGAATGTGCAGGTTCCGGCAAGCTGGGGCTTCTTTGATCCGCCGCCGGATCGCCGCCGACAGGCCGAACCCTTGCCGACCCTGCTCCGCCGAGGCGAAACCGATGTGAGTTCGGGCCGAACCGACTTTCGCGCGGGCAACGAGGATTACCAGATCACCCCGAGTAAACTGGTCGAAATGCTGGGCAGGGTCTGGCTGCCCTTGCCCTTGTTGCGCGAAGAACCCGGCTATCGCAACGCCCGAGGCCCGATCAATTGGGCCCGAATTTACGTCGCTCCCTTATCGGCGCCTGATGCGGCAGGCCATGATCATCGATTGGTGGTTGCCCTTGACACGGCATTGATGGGCGTGCTGCCGAACGGCGGCTATCTGGCGCCCTCGTCGGATGATGCCCGCAATGGGCGTCTGTTTTCACTGCCGCGCAAGACCGACGACTACAACTTCTTTCTGATGGAGCCATGGGTTCGCAGTTGGCTCGATGAGGTCTTCCGCAAGCGCATTTTGGAACGGGAGTGCCGGCGGGCCAATCGCCGCGAAGTCGTCCTGTCCGACGACGAGATTGAAAGCCGTAAGCAAGGGCCGAACGATCCTCTTGCCCACTATATGGCGCTGCTTGACCTGCTGCATGAATTGGACTTCCTGCCCAAGCTGCGGTTGGCCGACACCGTGACCGCGCCACGGCAGGAGTATGTTGATGTCAACATGGTGCTGGACCTCGGCAACTCGCGCACCTGCGGCTTGTTGGTAGAGGCCGAACCGGGAGCCGCCGCCCCCGATATCGGTAAGGCGTTCAAGCTGGAACTCCGTGACCTTTCGCGGCCCGAATTTGTTTACCGCGACCCGTTTGATAGCCGTTTTGAATTCGCGTTGGCGAGCTTCGGCTATGACCAGCATTCCCTCCGCAGTGGTCGGGCCGACGCCTTTTCATGGCCAACCATCGTCCGGGTCGGGCCGGAAGCCGTTCGTTTGTCGGGAGCCCGCCACGGCACCGAGGGTCGCACAGGTATGTCCAGCCCCAAGCGTTATCTCTGGGATGAGATGCCATCGGAACAGTCCTGGCGCTTCAACGGCCCGTCTCTCGATGGGGTGAACGAAGGCTATGCTGCCCAGGGCCGATTTGCCCAATTCGTGAACGACGCGGGCAAAGCCTTGCACATGACCGCCGAACACGAGGATGCGCTGCCAAGCTTCTCCGCCCGTTACGCCCGCAGTCATCTGGTGACCTTCGTGTTGGCCGAAGTGCTGATGCAGGCCCTCACGATGATGAATTCACCGGCACGGCGCCAAAAGCGGTCGAACGCCGACCTCCCCCGCTCCCTGCGCCGGCTGATTCTGACCATGCCGACGGCGCTTTCCCACGCCGAGCGACAAATTCTTCAGGACCGGGCACAAGCCGCCCTGGAGTTGGTCTATTTGTGCGTCAACCGTCTCACCATTGATGCCGACGGCGAGCGCGCCTGGCGCAACGACCGTGAGCCCGAGGTGGTTCTGAAGTGGGACGAGGCCAGCGCCACCCAAGTGGTTTATCTTTACGGCCAGATTGCCCGCGCCTTTTCCGGGGACGCCCGCGCCTTCTGCGCCAGTTTGCGCGCAAGCTCGCCCAAGACCGGCACCGCTGCCGAAGAGCCGGCGTTGCGGGTGGCCACGCTGGATATCGGGGGCGGCACGACCGACCTTGTCATCACCGAATTGGAGCCGCGCGGCCAAGGCGCTAATATCACGCTGCTCCCCAAACAATTGTTCCGCGAAAGTTTTGCACTGGCGGGCGATGATCTGATCCGCACCATGGCTCGAGAGATCGTCGTCGGATCTTTCCGTGCCGAGTTCACACGTCAGCTTGGCCGCGCGCGTTCTGACTCCTTAGTTCAGCACCTGTTCGGTGGTGATCGCGGCGACATGACGCCCGAAGAGCGCATCCGACGCCAACAGTTCGCAACTCAGGTTGCAACTCCAGTGGTGCTATCGCTTCTCGGCACTTACGAAGGAGCCGATCTGCTACGGCCCCCCGCAGTCGAGGAACGGCCACTGTCCCACTTCCTGCCCGGCGACCAGTTATCGCCGGCGGTGGTGACGTGGATCGAACGGGCCTTCCAGAGCACTGGGGGCGACGGTCACTTTCGGGTGAGCGACATTTTGATCCCGGTCGATGTCGCTGAAGTGGACCGGTTGATCCGCGAAACTCTCGACACCGTCCTACGGGCGTTGACCGAAGTGGCGTGGCGCTTTGATTGCGATTTGATGCTGCTTTCCGGTCGGCCTTCACGCTTTGCTGCAATTCGCAACATCGTGGTGGAAAGCGGCGCGCTGCCGCCTCACCGGGTCATCGCCATGCATGACTACCGGGTCGGTCAATGGTACCCGTTCCGAGATAGCGAGGCCCGAATCTCCGACCCCAAAACCACCGCTGCTGTGGGGGCCATGATTTGCCTACTGGCCGAAGGCTACCTCTACAACTTCAACTTCCGCAGCGACCATCTGGCCGCCCGCTCGGTGGCCCGTTATCTTGGCATGATTGATGATAGCGGTCGGATTCGCACTCAAGACGTTTATTACCACAATCTTGATTTAGAACAGAACGATTATCAATTGCCTGAAACCAGCTTTGAGTTTCATGGGCCGGTTCTTCTGGGGGCGCGCCAGTTCCCAGTGGACTGGTGGCCCGCAGGTCAGCTCTACGCTCTCGATTATAAGAACGACGAGATGCGGCGCCGATTGCAACCGAAAACCCCGTTCCACACCCGCCTTGGGCGCGGCCCGTCCCAACGCCGCCGGCTTCCGCCTCATGCGGCGGGAACTCCGGCTCCCGAACTCAACGACCGCCTGATCATCATCGGTGCCGAGGCCGAAACGGGAGAGAATGTCATGCGAGGGCTGGAATTACGGCTTCAGACAATGCGCAATCGTGACGGGTATTGGCTGGAGACTGGCATTTTGATCGACGTTTGATCGGCATCCAGGTTTGCGACATCGAGATTCAAGGCGACTTTCCTATGACCCAAGAAACTGACGGCTCGCTGATTGCGATTGCTAAACGGATTGCGACCGCCGCGCGTGACACGCGCGCATGGATTCGAGACGCCCAAGCCACCACAGAGCCGATTGCCGACGAAGCCGACAGCCTGATCCTGGATGCGCGACGGGTTGAAGGAATCGCTCGCCGTTTGGGCGCCGCCGCTGCCCGGCGTATGGGGACCGGCGTGTTCGGCGCCAGCCAGCAGGGCAAATCCTATCTGATTTCGGTGCTAGCCCGCCCCCCTGGAGACGCCTCGCTACGCGCCCAATTTGGCACACAGAGCCACGACTTTTTGATGGAAATCAATCCCCAGGGCGGGCAGGAATCCACCGGCTTAGTGACCCGTTTCACCACGGCTCCGACTCTAGGTGCCGCCGACCCCGCCTGTCCCGTGGATGTGGTCCTACTCAGTGAGAGTGATCTGGTCAAGATTCTCGGCAACGCTTTTCAAAGCGATTTTGATCAGAACAACGTGCAGATTCCGGTGCCCCGAGGCGATGAGATTAAGGCGATCCTGGCCACGGCGCGGGCTGCAGCCCGGCCAGCAGCGATGACGAGCCATCTCGACGAAATCGCTTTATACGAAATAGGCGATTATTTTGCCGCAAATTTTAGCCGTCGCTGGCAAGAATTGGAACGTGTCCGTTATTGGGATGAAATTATTACGTTAGCGCCGCAGTTAACGCGCGACCAACGCGCCGCTCTGTTCAGCCCCATTTGGGGTGGACTCGAAGAATTGACCGGGATGTTTCGGGTTTTGGTCCAGGCCCTCGAGCGGTTGGGCTTTGCCGGAGAGGCCGTTGCCAGCATGGCGGCTCTCTTGCCCCGAGAAACCAGCATCATTGATGTGCATACATTGCTTAAACTGGGCCTTACCACGGGAAACGGAACCGGCATTCCCATTGCCGTGCGCGCACGAACCGCCGACGGCACACTAGCCCCGGCGCTGGACCTGGATCGCGCCGTGGTTGCGGCCCTTGCCGCCGAACTCTGCATCCATGTTGCCACTTGCCCTTGGCCAATGTTCGAGCATGCGGACTTGATCGACTTTCCGGGCGCCAAGGCTCGGGAAAAATTTGTGGCGCTCGATCTGGATCCCGGAAAGCGTTTTGATCAGGTCAACCAACTGCTCCGACGCGGTAAAGTTGCTTATCTCTTTCAGCGATACACCAATGCCTGTGAATTGACCTCGCTTTTGTTATGTCACGGCAACAAACCTGTGGACGTCAATGATCTGGGGCCATTGATCCGTCAGTGGTTGGATGTGAGCCATGGTTCAACGCCAACGGCCCGACGTCAGGTGCCAACCTCGCTGTTCCTGGTGCTGACCATGATGGATTTGGAATTCATGGCAAAAGGCGGGGAAACTGACGAATCTATCAAAGAAAAATGGGATATTCGCCTTCATACATCGCTTTATGATAAATACCAAAGAGATGAATGGCCTAAAAATTTCAATGGTCGGCCTTTCGATAATATCTTTTTAAGTAGAAATCCGGCTTTTGATCAAGTTCATCTGGTCGAATACGCCTTGCGTCCGAATAGTGATGAACCCCAGCGCCCACTTCGCGAAGTGCGCCTACGCTCGGATCGCGACTATTTCGGCAAGGCTCGACAGGCTTTTTTCGCCTCATCTCTGGTGACTACGCATATTTCCGACCCCCAGCGAGCATGGGATGCCATGTGCGCGCTTAATGACGGTGGGACGTCATACTTGATTGAGCGGTTGGCAGAGGTCAGCGAGCCGTCGCTTAAGCATAGCCAACTCGAGAGCCGGTTAACAGAGTGTGGGAAGGCCCTCTACGACCGGCTTGTACGCTTCCATCACGGCCTCGACCCCAGTTCCCGCCGGGAAAAAGAGGAGGCGTTGATGGCCTTGCGTGAGCATCTGGTCGATGCCTTCGCCGAGGACAATTTCCGCCGTTTTATCCGTTTTCTGGGGCTTTTGATGTTGGACCCTGCCGATATCCGAGAAATTGCACTGTCGGCCCCTCTGATTCCACCAACACCGCCAGCCCCCTCGACCGATCGACCGACTGCCGCCAAAGGCCGCGCCAACATTTTCGGCGGACGCGCGACCCCGGCGGCGGCGGCCCTCTCCCTCCGTAACGAGGACCGCGCCTTGCGTTTTGCCCGCACGCTCTGCCAACGGTGGATTGCACGGTTGCGGCAGCTTGCCCGAGACGACTCTTTTCTTGCCGCTTTCGGCCTTGATGGCACCAAGGCCGGCGACATTTTCGACCAATTGATCATCGCCGCCGACCGCTTGGCCTTGGCCGAACGGATCGCCGTTCAGGTCCGGGAGGCCACCAACCTTGCGGCGATTCGTTGGGAAGACATCGCCGACCGGATCGTGGTAATCGCAGACAATACGCTCGGCGCCTTTCTCTTTTTCCTTGGCTATCAGGATATCCCCATCGAAAACCGTCCAGGCTTCCCGGAAGAGGCCGAGACGTTCGAGCGCCGTATTTTCGAGCCCCCCCAGCGACTGGTTTCGGGCGCCCTGCCCGACCTGGATGACATGTTGCTGCCCATTCCCGAAACCCGTTTTATCGACTGGGGGATCGCCTTTCTCAATCTTGGCCGGGACAACCTGGACCACGGCGGCGGCCGTCTTTTGACCCCTGACCTCAATCGTCGTCTGGGTGGGCTGCTTGCCGCACTGGGTGCCCGCTCGTCAATCTGACCCCTTCCCGTCCGCCAGTGGAGCGATCTCGCCATGTCTGTAAAAGTCTTCCAGCCCCCCGAGATCGGCCCAGGACGGGCCGTTATCGAAGTGACGCCCGAACGAGGGCTTGATCCGACGCTTTTGGAATTCGCCTTGGAGACGAGGCAGGGCCGATACCTGCAAACCGATGACCGGGTGGGCTCCGGTTGGGGCTCAACCCCCTGCTGGCACCGTCCGGTCGAGGCGACGACGAGTCCCACAGGCATTCGTTTCGTGGTCGACACCCGCATCACCTGGGCGCTCACGGCCAGCGTGACCTATCAGTTGAAACTGCAAAATCATGACGGTTCGGCGCCAGTGATGGAACGGGTGGCGTGGCCGGCGATCCAGATGCCGGCTTCCAGCGCGCTCGCCGTTGACGATACGCTCGCCGCGTCCCCTGACGTGCCGATCGCGGTCATTGCCCCCATTCCTGCTCCCCCTCCAGAACTCCCTCCGCCGTTGATCCAGCCTCTTAGGGCGCCTCCCGAAGGAATCTTCGAACACGCTCCCCCGACGGTCTCCGTCCCGAAAAAGCAGGGTGTCCCTTGGTTTCAGCTCGCTATGATTGTTGGTGTGCTGCTCCTCATTGGTGCCGGAACCGTTGGCGTTCTGTGGATTCTGCATAACCAGCCGCCTGCGGTGCCATTGGCGCAAATCCCTGTCCAAGCCCCAGCGGTCCCCGGTGCGACTGGCGTCGAGCCGGCCCGACACTTTGTACAAAGCAACAGCGATGCTGCCCGCCTGAAGGCCGAAGGCGACCGCTATCTGGCCGCCGGGAACCGGGACGCGGTACAGGGGGCGCTTCTCCTTTACACTGCCGCTTGGGATCGGGGCGAGCCCGGCGGCGCCGTGGAGGTGGGCAAGATGTGGGATCCCGAAGGGTTCAACACGAACCACAGCGCCTTCACCAAGGCCGATGCTGACAAGGCGATGCTTTGGTATCGCCGGGCCGCCGACCGCAATGACCCCGAGGGCCTCTTTCGCCTTGGGCACCTGCTGGTGAGTGGTCAAACTTCGCTTCCCAACGCGAAAGAGGCTGGGATCTCAGCACTCAAACGAGCTGCGGACCTCGGCAACGAAGCTGCCCGTACCGAACTCGCTCACCTGAAGGAGGCCTCATGAAGCCCTTGCCGCTCCGCCTGTGGCTAGCGGGTGTCGTTTGCCTGCCTCTGCTGGTCACGACTGCTGCCGACGCGACCGACGCCAGCCAAAAACGAGCTTCCCTCGGCTGCACGCCTGCCCCTTTGTTGCAGCCGGGTAAAGCCCAATTGATGGAACGGGTGCTGGTCCGACCGGGTGCACGACTTGGCTCCAGCCCGGAAACGGCTAATGCCGAAGGCGGGACGATAGTCCCGGCCTTCAACGTACTCTACCTGTACGACCGATCGGCTGACGGCAAAGCGGTTCAGGTGGGCGCCCGAAAGAATTGTCAACCTCAGGGCTGGCTCAAGTCTGACACCGTGATTCCCTGGCGACATGCCATGGCCGTAGCCTTGGCCAGTCGGACCCGCAACCGGCTGCCTTTCTTTGAAACCCCGGATCACGTCCGGGCGCTCATGCGGGCCAATGACGCCGAAGCCCAACTTAAGCGTCTGGAAACGACCGAATCTGGCCCCGGTTTGGTGGCCCTGGAACCGAAGACTCCCCCTGACATCGCGTCCCACTTCTACCTGTTGCCGGTGCTTGAAAGCATAGACGTCAAATTTACTGACCAGCTACCCGCTAGGTTGCTCCATTTGGCGACAATCTCCGCAGGATCGGATAAAGATAATAAAGCGCCGGCCGTCGACATTCGTCAAAATTTTCGTACCGCTGTCGTCTTTGTCGTTGATGCAACCAAATCTACCCAACCTTACATCGACCGCATGCATAAAGCCCTCGACACATTCTATTCGACCATTGAAGGAACCCATAGTGATGATACCATTCGTTTTGGCCTGATCGGTTATCGTGATGATCCCGATAAGGTTCCCGGCATCGAATATTTGACCCGCGTCTTCGTCGACCCGAACACGGTGTCGACTCAAAAAGCTTTCGACCAGGGAGCATCGGCCCTGAAAGCCTCTAAAATTTCCAGCCGAGCGGAAGCGGAAGACGGCTTCTCTGGGGTTAACGCCGCCATCGACGGTATCGACTGGACCGGATTCGCCGGACGTTTCATCGTCATGATCACCGACGCCAGCTCTCGGAATCCTGGGCCTCTCGCCAAGACCCCGTTCGACGCCCATCACACGCATTTGAATGCCGCCGCCCAAGGCATCGCCCTGATTTCGGTCCATCTCTTGACACCCGAAGGCAGTGCCAGCGATCACGCCGAAGGTGCCGCGCAATACCAGGACATGACCGCTTATCCCGGTCGCAATTCCCTCTATTTCCCAGTCGAGGCCGGCGACCTGAACAAATTCGATGCCACAATAAAGACGATTGCTGGGAGTTTGATCACGCTGGTCACCGAAGTCGAGGATCAGGGGCCCATGCCCGGCCTGGATCCGGTCAAACCAAAAACAAAAGACCAAAATAAGAAAATATCTGAAGATATCGCCGCGATCGGTCACGCGATGCGCTTGGCTTATCTGGGGAAGACGAATGGCAGCACCATACCATCAATGTTCGACAGTTGGTCTTTGGATCGCGACTTTATCAACCATGATATGCCCACGCTGGTTCCTGGGATATTCCTGACCAAAGGTGAATTGTCCGACCTGAAGAGCACGGTGACGCAATTGGCCATCGCGTTCAACAATGCGAAGAACAATCCGACCACACTTTATAGCGAATTACGCAGTGCCGCGTTACTATTGAGCCGCGATCCGGCAGCCCTTGCCAGCGGCAACGACAACGACGTGCGCCGAGCGATCCTAGGCGAATATCTGGAAGGTTTGCCCTATACCAGCCAAGTCATGGCGACCAGCCAGGAGCAATGGAACAACACGGATCCAGGCGATCAGCAGGAGTTGATCGATGGTTTGGCTCAGAAGGCCGACCTGTACCAACGGGCTTACGACAACGTCAGTGGTTGGGTAAAGCTCGCCGAAATGGCCGACGATGATGACAGGGTCAGCTTGATTCCGCTCGATACTCTGCCCTGACGGAGCGCGCCGATGGCCGGACTTCTGGAGGTAACGGGGCTGGAAAGACAGTATCGTTCGAGCGATGGCGGCTTTCGGCTGCGGATTCCCCATCTGACCCTCAAATCGGGTGAAACCCTGGTGATCATGGGTGAAAGCGGGTCCGGGAAAAGTACGCTGCTTGACATGCTTGCTTTACTCGCACCGCCCACCGTCTGCGATCGCTTCGTTTTGCACGCCGACGGTGTCAAGATCGACGTGGGCGAGGCTTGGCGCCAAGGCCAACGCGGGCAGCTCGCAGGCTGGCGGGCCCGTTATATGGGGTATGTGCTGCAAACCGGCGGCCTGCTGCCCTATCTGACCGTCCGCGACAACATTGCGCTGTCCCGGCGGCTGCTCGGTCTGACCGGAAATGGCCCGGTGCCAGCATTAGCGGCCGCCTCTGGGATCACCGAAATCATGGACAGGCTCCCCGAACAGCTTTCGATCGGTCAGCGTCAGCGGGTCGCAGTGGTGCGAGCCCTAGCCCATCAGCCTCGTCTGGTATTGGCCGACGAACCGACTGCGGCCCTGGATCCAGCCCGCGCTTTGGCTCTGGCTAAACTTTTGGCGACTGTGGTCGCCGAAACCGGAACCGCCCTGATCTTGGTCTGCCATGACCTGGCCGTCGCCGATCAGATCGGTGGCCGGCGCCTCTGGTGTCAATCGCTCACCGAATCAGGCCAGCCCGGCAGCGTGGTAACCTCGGGACACCCCTCATGATCCATGGTCTCGGTCACGGCCCACAGCTCTGTCGTTTGGTGATGCGCGATCTTTGCCGGGATTGGTTGCTGGTGGTCTGCCAAGTGTTTGCGCTGGCTGCGGTCTTGATGCCGCTCATGGTGTTGCACGGCCTGCGCCACGGCATTTTGGACCCGTTGGTTCATGACTTGGCGACAATCCCGGCGATGCGGGAAGTTACCCCGCTTTATCATGCCAACCGTCGCTACGATCCCGCTTGGTTTGCGTCGGCTCGAGCGCGTGCGGATGTAGCTTTCGTCGTCGGGAATATCCTGGCCATTGCCTCTGAACTGCCGATCCGAACCGAAGCGTCTCCCGATCATGAGGTGCGCGCCATGTTGACGACCAGCGCCCCCGGCGACCCGTTGGCCTCCGACGACGGAGTAGGGTGGGATTTATCCGAAGGCCACGTGGTGGTGTCGGCCAGGGTTGCCCAAGACCTTGGGGTTGGGATCGGTGGGCGGGTGATCCTTGACGTTCCTCGCAAGCGCGAGGGAGTCGACGAAACCCTGCATTTGAATCTAAGCGTGACGGCCGTGGTGGCACCCGATCGGCTTTCCCTCACCCGCGCCCTGGTGTTCGTTCCCGAAGCCCTGGCCTTTGAAATCGAGCGTTACCGCAACGGCAAGGCTGTGCCCGAACGAGGATGGAATGGAGACGTGGCACCGGAGACGCCCATAACCTTTTCTCGTTTCCGGCTTTATGCCCGCACGCTCGAAGATGTCGCCGGGGTCACCGCGTGGCTATCGGGACTGGGCATTACCCCAGATAGCCGGCAAGAGGACATCGGCCCGGTGCTGGCTCTCAACCGGGCTCTCAGCACCATCTTGAATGTCTTGTCACTGTTCGCGGTGCTGGGCTTTCTGGTGGCCCTGGCTGCGATCCAATGGAGCGAAACCGAACGCAAGGCGCGCGACCTTGCCTTGCTGGCGCTGATTGGCTATGGGCCAGGCTTCCTGGTCGCCATGCGCCTGACCACCAGTCTGGTGGTGGTGGGTTTAGGGGTTGGACTCGGCACCGGGGCCTTTCTCGGCGTGGCCGAACTGATCAACGATCTGTTTCCGCACTCGGTGGGCGTAACCGCAGGTGCCGTCTGCACCCTGCCCGCCCTCAACTTCGTCGAGATTGCCTTGGGAGCCGCCTTGGTCAGTCTGATCGCCGGCACCACCGCCGCTCTGCGCGCGCTCTCGTTGGACTCTGCTTTAGTGTTGAGGCGCTGACGAACAATGCACAGCGTCAACGCATCAAGGCTGTCATCGGACGCCGGGCGGGTGTATCGGCACCATTGACTTCTTATGGTGTTAATTGATATCCTCTTTCCCTGAAGAGTCGTAAACAGGCGTCAGCGCCATCGGCGTCGTAAATAAAACCCCGTCCACGCTCGATCTCGGCGAGGGCGCTGACAATCCCGAGTCCGGGCCGATACGGTCGGTGTGAAAACATCGCTTCGACGACATCCGCCACCGCCACAATCCGAGCTTCGATCAGGATATCCTCTCCCTGGAGTCCCTGTGGGTATCCGCTCCCATCCATACGCTCATGATGCTGAAGGGCAACCTGGGCAACAGGCCAGGGAAATGCAACGCTTTTCAACACTTCATACCCAGCCAGCGCATGTTCTTGAATAAACTGAAACTCAATGGCTCGAAGTTTTCCCGGCCTGGATAGTATTTCTGCCGGTACAGTGATCTTGCCAATGTCGTGAAGATGCCCAGCAACTTGCAAACCCTCCTGCCGATCTTCGTTGAAGCCGAGTTCTGCCCCGATAGCACCAGCAATCTGGGCGACTCGCCGTTCATGGCCGACAGTGTAGGGATCACGCATTTCACAGATAATTGTTGCCACCTCCACTGTACTCATAAAGGCTGTGCGAAATTTTTCTTCTGCTGAAAGCATCCGCCTCTCTGAGGCCATCCTCTCTGTGATATCACGGATGTTGCACTGCATGACCCGAATGCTCTCGCAAGCATAGGCATTGCTCACAACTTCAACTTCAATGATGGAGCCATATTTTGTTCTAAGTGGAATATCATGGTATCGTACATAGCCGTTTCTTTGCAATTCAATAAATAATTCTTTACTTTGTGCGATATCTGCGAATGGACTGACTTCCCATAGCTTTTTTCCTAGCAACTCTTGTCGCGAATAGCCGAGCATATCGATTAGATAAGGGTTAATATCTTCAATCTGTCCTGTATCGGCGTTCAGCAAAAGTATACCATCTCGCGCAGTTTCAAACAATCTTCGGTATCGGCTTTCCGATACACGCATCGCTTCTTGCGCAAAATCATCAAGCGGTTCGCGGGGAATTCCGGTGAGGGACGGCGGCTTGGGGCTATGGGGCATATAAGGAGACCTGCGATGAGGAAACACTCACAGCTTATACCAACGGCCCTAGACAATGATCCGTGCCGTTGGTATCGGCGGCGACCGCCGCCGCGCATGGCGCGAAGCCAAGGGCGCGGATGGGCCCGCCCGGCGTCTGAGAGCGCCGCAGACGTGTCAACCGTCCAAGGCCATTGGTATTAAGCATCCTGTAGTGATAGTAAAGTTGGCGCTGTCTAAAATCGCATTTCACAATGCCCCAGCGAAAAAACATGGCGGAAAGAACAACCAACCGCTCAGGCACCACTGCTTTGCCCAACCTGTACCCGAAACCTACCGATCCCTAAAATCAATCGCGTCAATTATGGTGATTGTCGCTCCCGGTTTCAGAGATTTTAGTTCCCTCGAAACTGACTCCAGCCATCAAACCTTGCTGATCAAATATAAATGCGTAGGCGTCACCTTGGAGCGTTGTCGTGGATAAGTTCTTGGCGACCCCTTCATCAACAACCACAAGCGTTGGCCCCACGCCAATTTCCCAGCCGTGGGAGCGGTGGATGTATTCTAAGGCCGCTCCAGTCATGAGAAACACGGCGTACCCATATGTTTGAGCACCGGCTTGCAGCCCCCAGGATGCCGTAAAAGAATTATAGTAACCGTCGACGACCGCCCCCCGTTTCAACACTCCTTCACCGTAAGCCCCACCGAAAATAAATCCGGCTTTGGTGATTTTGGGAAAAACGAGTATGGCCCGAGCCTGCCTCGAAAGGGACATTGCGACAGGATTGGTCTGATAGAGCCGGTGCAAAGCTTGATCGGCGTCTCTGCTCAGATCGTCTGGTGTCGCCGCGCTAGCACAGCCAGCCCCGCCGAACGACATCACCACCGCTACAGCAAAAGAGATGGCTAGAAAACGAGCCCGGATGTTTACCATGGATTGGTTCCTACCCATCGGCAACAGAGGAAGGGACACCACCCGATGATAGGCGCATGACGTGGGGTGCGCCAGTTGCGGAATCTACCCATGTGCCGGATACGGACTGTCTGCCCGCCCGAGTCCAGATCGATGCATCTCGCAATCCTCCTAACGCGGAGATTCTGAGTAATTTCCGATTCTTGTCGTAGTATTCCAGCATCAGATACGTTTAGGAATGTAATGAATATAGAATTTTATCAAATCATTGCCCATTGTATCGGATTTTTTGTGCAAAGCGAGACTCTTAATCTCTCAGACCCATGATCACCTAAAACATCAGAGGGACTCGTCATGTCCGTCATCACGGCGCTCAACTCGACAGAAACCCACGGCACGGTCGTCAGGTTCCTCCTCAATGCGGACGGAACCGTCTTGGCCTTGCTTCTGAACGATGGTACAGAGGTTCGTTTCCCGCCACACCTATCCTCTCAAGTGACGGCGGCGATTAAGCCCGGCGGGACGGTACGGGTGCGCGGAATTTGCCCGCCGGGGGAGTGCGTGGTTGCTGCGGCCTCTCTAGAGACCGCCGACGGAACACGAATTGTCGCTCAAGAGCCAAGGGCACCGCTGTTCAGACAGCGATAGCCCATCGTCCTTCAACAGAAACCCATCACACTACTTGACACGGGTTAAGCGGGTCAGATTTTCGGTCGCCGCCGCGTGAAGAGGCGTTAATCCTTTGTCCAGTACCACGAGTGCCGAAGTCTGTATCTCATGCAAGGATGATATCCTGAACGGTTTAAACAGCGATGCTGCAAACTCTTGCTGGGCACGGAGGATAGCTATGGACATGGCGAACCATGACTCAGTAAATGCAGCCGTCTTCTCGGTGTACATGCGTAAGAATTCTTCACTGTCGCGTTCCGAGGGAAAAGGGCCGGCGATGGCCATCCGCGCAAACCGCTCGGCCATAACCAACGGAACAGCGACAGCCAACTCGGTCGCTTTGGTGACTGTGGAACGCATGGGATTGAAGGACATGGGGTGGCTTTCTGGTGATAGAGAACTCGACGAAAGTCATTTTAAAATCAAAGCCTGGTCGTCATCTCCATGGCTCTGTTTGTTATCACGCACTTCCCGTAAGACAGAGATTGCTTTCGACATGAGCCAGTAGTTCTTCAAAACGAAATGGCTTGCGCAGCAGCGTCATCCCTGCTGCGCGCGCCCGGTCTGCGATTGCTGGGTTGTGGTCGCCGGTAATCAACACCGATCGAAAGCCCTTGCCCCACAGCTTTTCCATACAACGAATCACGGTGACGCCGTTGATGCCAAGGTCCAGCCAAAAATCAGCCACCACGGCTCGTAGATAGATGCGGGTCAGACTTTTCCGCAGGTTCAGCATGGCGGCAATGGTCTCTAGGGATGTTCCATCGATGACAGCATAACCGGCGTCCTGGAACGACAGCTTCAATCCGTAACGGATTTGGCGATCGTCTTCGACGATAATGACGGTATTATTTATCATAAGTACCCCGGTCATAGGCCACGGACGGAAACGGGCGACGTTTGAGGTCGCCTGGGTCATCGGCACACAAGCGCCCTAGAACAGCAAGCCCTACATGCTGCACATTTCCTTGATCAGAAGATTTGCGATCTGTTTCTGCTCGTCGTTGAGCACAGCATAGAGCGGTGTGACAACCCCTTGTAAGGTGTGCAACAAGCTAAGGTGATCTGTCAATATTTTTTCCTGTTCGTCAATAATATGTGGCAAATCAATTGCCGAAACTGGTAAATTCGTTTTGGCGTGTATTTCTGCAATAATTTTAGAATTCGCACGTAAAGCATCGGCGAAGACCGCCCATGATGCAGATTGTGCTTCTGTAATCTTAAGCTCTACCTTCAGAAATGCAATATCTCCCTCGATATGCTTCCACGACATGGCCATCCGGTGATGGTGCTCACCGCTCATCGGTGCCATCTGTTCGATCATCGGGAGAACCGGACTCTTGACATCGGTTCCGACCTCTTCCGCTCGAACACCACCACCAACGAATATGACGGCCAGAGCGGCTGCCATGGCCGTATTTTTTAAAACAAGCATCTGTCTCTCCTTGGTTATTCTTTACCGACCATCATCGTGGCTTTTTTCGTCGGTAGGGAACGCCGTTGCGCGGCCTCACAATGATAAGGGGCCCCGGATTCCGCCAACCTAGCCTATTAAATTTTATTCGTCAGCCATCGGAAAATACTCATTACAAAAATTATCCGGCATATTAAGATTAGTTGCCAATAATAGCCACCATTATGTTAAAGATACATGACTACTTATTGAGTAATATAAACTTTAATGATAGAGAAATTCTTTTGTTAAATCAAATTTAATCAATTTTATATATATAAATATAACATTGCACTTCGCATACTCGTGATAAGGGGCGCGAGGACGCCGCTGTCCAAGCCTGTGGCCTTTGCAGTGGACGCGATCCTCATACCCTCAAGCCTTGATAGGGATTCATCAAGACTGCCTCATACCATCGAGCCTTGATGGTGACTCATCAAGGCTGCCTCAGACGCCGGGCGGGCGCATCCGCGCCCTTGGCTTCGCGCGCATGGGCGCGCGGGGCCGCCGTCGCGGCCCGAGGACCGGCGATGTGTCAGTATCAGGGCTCGCCGGTATCAGAGGCCGGGCGGGTGGCACCCGTCCACGCCCTTGGCTTGACGCGCCCATCGTCACCTTCTGCCAAGCCAAAAGCCACCTCAATTCGGAACTTTGCTGTTTTGTCACGCGCCTCATTGACCTGATGCCTTGCTAAAGAGGGCAAGAGGCGGCCTTATCAGATATGCTATGGTTGAAGGCACCGGGCATCCGAGGCGCGGGGCGGTAGACGGGTAAAGGAGCGACCCCTATGGAACGACTGACCAATTCCGAACCGTCTTCGCGGTGGTTTCCGGGAGGGCGGGCTTTTTTCACGTCACGAACCCCGTTCCGCTTGTCTTTCTTTGGCGGGGGCACGGATTATCCCCAGTGGTACCGTCAGGAAGGAGGGGCTGTACTATCGACCAGCATTGATAAATATTGTTATGTCAGTGCCCGCTGGTTACCGCCGTTCTTTTCGTATAATCACCGAATTGTCTGGAGTCATATCGAAACGGTCTCGAGCCTGGGCGAAATCATGCATCCGGCCGTGCGTCAAGGGTTGCGGATGTTCGGTTTTACCGATGCCGAGGGCATCGAGCTGCATCATCAGGCGGATTTGCCGGCCCGAACCGGGATTGGCAGCAGTTCAGCCTTTGCGGTTGGTCTCATTCGGGTGCTGGCAGCACTTCGGCATCAAAGCCTGGAACGAGAAGCACTCTATCTCAAGGCCATTGAGTTAGAGCAAACCTGGATCAAAGATGCCGTGGGCTCTCAGGATCAGGTGGCCACCGCCGTTGGCGGGCTGAACATGATTCGGTTCGCTCAGGATGGCCATATCACCGTCCAGCCGCTTGACCTGCCACCGGAGCGTCAGGCGGCTTTAGAATCCCGCCTGCTGTTGGTTTATACCGGCCTCAGCCGGGTGGGGCCTGAATTGGCCCGACAAATCATCGACAACCTGCCCCACCGTACCGCGACCCTACACCGGATGCGGGCGCTGGTCGATCAAGCGGCGGCTTTGTTGACCTCCCAGGATGATTTGGATGGTTTTGGAGATATGCTTGATGAAACCTGGGCGTTAAAGCGGGCCCTCAGCGATCAGATCAGCAATGACCGGATCGATACGCTCTACGCTGCGGCACGGGCTGCTGGGGCGCGGGGGGGGAAATTGCTGGGGGCAGGCTCGTCCGGATTCATCGTGCTGTATGTCCCCCCCGAACGCCAAAGCGCGGTGCGCGAAGCCCTGTCGACTCTGCTCGAAGTGCCGTTCCGCTTTGACAATCAAGGCAGCGTGCTTATGAACGGGCGTTGGGCGTAACAGACTGGCGGGCCATAACAATGACGCATCGCCGGTACAATACCCCTTCCTGATGTTCACGGCTAACCGGAGAGGATCAAAACGATGACAACCACTGATCAAGTTCTGATTATTGCCGAAGCCGGGGTCAATCATAACGGTTCGGTAGACATGGCTTTACGGTTGATTGATGTCGCCGCTGAAGCCGGGGTTGATGTGGTTAAATTCCAGACATTTAACACCTCAAAGGTCATTGCTCGCCACGCTCCCAAAGCCCAATACCAGCGCGAGACCTGCGGTGCCGACGAAAGCCAGTTCGACATGGTGCGTAAGCTCGAACTGGATGCTGCGGCATTTCATCGACTGGCCGAGCATTGTGCCACCCGCAGAGTTGAGTTTTTGTCGACACCGTTTGACCTGGACAGCTTGGATTTATTAGTGCGGGAACTGCCGGTGAGGCGTCTGAAAATTCCTTCGGGCGAAATCACCAATGCGCCCCTGTTATTGCAAGCGGCGCGGTCGCGATTGCCGCTGATCATGTCCACAGGTATGGCAACGCTCGGCGATATCGAGGAGGCTTTAGGCGTGATCGCCTTTGGTTTAGCCGAAAAGGGAGTTGCCCCTAGTCGGGCCGCCTTTGCCGAGGCTTATGCCGAAGCCTATCGGACATCAGAGGGCCGAGCCCGGCTGGCGGCTCATGTGACCTTGCTCCATTGCACCAGCGAATATCCGGCGCTGTTACACGAAGTCAATCTGCGGGCCATGGCCACCCTTGATCAGGCTTTCGGGTTGCCCGTGGGCTATTCCGACCATACCGAGGGCATTACGGTGCCGGTGGCAGCGGTGGCACTCGGAGCGCGGGTGATCGAAAAACACTACACCCTCGACCGCACGTTGCCCGGCCCTGATCATCGGGCCTCGCTGGAGCCAACGGAACTCAAGGCCATGGTCACGGCAATCCGGGCCACTGAGCAAGCCTTGGGTTGCCCGGCGAAGGGGCCGCAGCCTGGCGAGATCGATACCCGGCGGGTGGCACGTAAAAGCCTAGTCGCGGCTTGCGCCATTCCTGCCGGCACGCCTTTCACACTCGACACTCTGACCGCCAAACGACCGGGCGGGGGGCGGTCGCCCTTTGATATTTGGTCGGTGCTTGGTCAACCCGCATCGCGGGCTTATGAGATGGATGAGGCGATTGACGTCAGCGAGTCCTGATACCGGCGAGCCTATTGATTGCCGTCCGAGGACAGCTTTGACGTCGCCGGGTTCCGCCGGACGTCATCGGATGCAGCACGATCAAGCGCGGCACTAAGATCACGTATTTGGCGACGCATAGCGTAAAGTTGATCCAATAAAGATAGCACAATGGGGATTACATCTTCATCAATCTGCATCTCATCGCGTAACTCCTGGATGAGTCGGACTCGTGCCACGTCAATATCCCGAAACCCGTAGGCGCCAGCGCATCCATCTGGCCGGACCCATTCATTGACGATCCACCGCTCCAAGTCTTGAGGGTGCAAACCAGGCAGTCGCGTGAACAGAACCTCGATGCTGATCATAGGCTGGCCTCCATGCCTTGCCGTGGATAGGCCGGGTGCTCAGGTTTCCAAGTGCTGAGAAACGCCTCCAATGCGGCGTCCGGGGCTCCTAGCACCACACGTAAGGTGGCGTACAGGTCACCTGCGGCTCGACCGCGATAGGCCGACACGCCCCGACCGCGCAGCCGCAGTTCGGTTCCGCTGTCGGAGCCCGCCGGGACACGCATCCTCACCGGGCCGCCTGGGGTCGGCACCTCAATGGAACCGCCAAGGACCGCTTCCGATAAGGTCACTGGCAAGACCAGCCGGATATCTTGTCCATGGCGGGTGAAGTGCTTGTGTGCGGCCACTTGAATTTCAATCAGAGCGTCGCCATCGGTGCCGCCGTTCGGGCTCGGGCGCCCCTGACGCTGTAGACGCAGCACTTGGCCGTTTACGGTTCCCGGCGGGATCTTAACATCCAGCGTGCGCCCGTCGGGCAGTGTCAACCGGCGGGTTGCCCCATTCACCGCATCAAGAAAGTCCGCCGCAAGGATGTATCGCTCATCCTGCCCGCGTAAGGGACTGTCGTCGCTGGAACGGTCTCCATGATTGAACATGGTTCCGAAGATCTCATGAATAGCCTCGGCGGTCCATTTGTTGTGTCGTGGCTCGCCCGGCTTCGAGGACTCTCGATCATAGCGACGGCCATGTTCGCTCTCGGCGTAATCGCGGTAGGAGGGGCGCGGCGGCCGGCGCTCCTGTCCGTCCGCGTTAATTTCACCACGATCAAATTGGCCGCGTGTCCCAGGATCGGACAATAGCTCGTTGGCTGCCGAGACGATCTTAAACTGCGCCTCGGCTTCGGTGTCGCCGGGATTGAGGTCTGGATGGTGCTGCTTGGCGAGCTTGATGTAGGCACGGTGGATGTCGTCCTGACTGGCATCTCGCGATACACCCAGCGTTTGGTACGGATCATTCAAAGCCGTTTTCCCTCAAAAGCCCCTCGTGCCGGCAACGCGATAGGTGAACAGTTCGTCCGCCTCGCAAGCATAGGGAGTGTCGCTGGCCGACAGCACTCGAACGGCACCGCTAGGGCCCGACACCCTCAACAGGCCGGAGGGATGATAATAAAGCAGGTTTCCGACCTCGCCGCGTACCGTTGCCCGCCCGCCCGCAGCAGTGTCGAATGTCTTGAATTTCAGATTGGGCGACCTAGCGTCTAAGGGCAGCCTTGATGCTGACACGTCACCGATTCCTGGCGCGCGGACGATTCGTAAATAGGGCAGAACCACTTGGGGACCAACTCCCACGATAAGCGTGCTGGTGCAGGACATTTCTCCGATAGCAATCTCATCGCAGGCATGAGTCTCGATGAAGAGGCCCGGAATTGCGTCTGGTGACAATAACAGCGGGAACTGAAGGACAGGCGTAGCGTTATCCGGCATGGCGAAACTCCTTGGCTGGGGTTCGGAGTGCCCGATCAAACCGTGCCGGGAGCGAGATGAGCTTCGGCCTTAGCATCCGTCACGCCGGCATGCACATCGATGCGCGAAGGATTGGCGACCTCGAGAATCTCTTTGGCCCGAACGATGTTCGCCGCGTCGCCATGAACCATCACCAAAAAGTTGTCGGCCTTCACAGCCGCCTCATACTGAATGATGCTATCCTTCGGAATGCCAAGACCGTACAGCGCGGCCCCCAGGGCGCTTAAGCCCCCGACCACGATGGCGCTTTCAACGGCGCCAATCACCGCCACAGCCAGAGACCCAAGCACTGTCCCGAAACCGGAAGGGTGATGAGCAATCCGCCAAAGAATAGGCCCCAAAGAGCCCCCCAAAAAGCACCATGAGAGCCCCAGAATTTAACCCGGTCACCAATATTGTAAAAACCGATGACCTTTTCTTCGGTATGATAGCCGCGACCAACCACACTGATATCCTTGATCGCGAAGCCCTCGGCGGCTAACTGTTTCACTGCGGTTTCTGCGGCGGGATGGCTGGTGAAGACGGCGATCACGGCATGGGTTTTTTTCATGGTAAGCCTCTTTCAAAAGGATACCGAGCGCGGCCAACGGCCTTCTGAGCACAGCATAGCGGCGCCAGGATCACGGATGAGGTGATGACAGGATATGACAAGACCTTTAGCTTAATCGTATTTTAGAGCCCTTGTCATTAAGTAAACTTTAAAGCCACTTATATTTTAGGCTTAAGTTTATAAGAACAAGCACGATATGATTCCTATACTCGTTTAGTTTGAAATGGCGCGTTTCAGATTGCTGATATCATTATGCTCGGCATTAATCCTCTGATAGGCCTCAGCAATCACGGCCTTGACCGAAGCAGACATGCAGTTTTCCTTGAGAGCTGTTTCGTATCTCGCCTTGATATAGTCTTCGCCGATTTCCACTTCGTTGATCACGTCTTGGTCTCTGCCGGAGACGGCGCTCTTGAGGTTAAGAAACATTCGGTGGCCAGCGGCTAGCGCGCTGCCAGAGTCCCTGGGTTCGCCCCCCAGGCCGCGCACCTCGACCTGAAGCTCGGCGGTCATTTGCCGTCGTTCCATGGCGCGTGCGCTGAAGATATGCTTGAAGTGGGGGTTCTTGGCATCCTTGGCGGCTTCGCCATAGCCATCGGCGCTGTCCAATGTGGTGGAAATCAGGCCGTTGAGCACGTCGATCTGTTGATCGTTGAGGCTGATCATGGTGTCAATATCCTTGGTTCGAGGGTTGTGACGAGAAGGAGCAGCTTTACCGAACCGGGTTTTTCAAGTCGTCCGAAGCAGCCGCTTCAAGCCGGTCCGCATCCCCTTCGTAATCACGCGCCAGTCCTTCAAGTTCGTTCGCGATACCATCAAACTGGGGGCGCGTGACCTGGCGGCATCGCGCAGCCCTTTCCCGAAGGCGGCGCGCAAGGTTCAGCATCTTCTGGCATCCCTATGTCGATCCGTGGTCGGCATGCGCCCGCCTGGCGTCAGCTCATCAGAGTCCATCTTCAAAAGACTCTCGTTTGACCAGAATCGACTATATTACCAGAACCGGCGGGCTGGCATATCACCGAAAAAATGCCCAAGCGCAATGCAAAATAGGCCCCATATACCTGGACTTGGAATAATCGGCGACCCAATACCACCGATAAAGAGAATTACCGCTGCGGCAATGTAAAGTAACTTTCCGATTGTCAAGGGACGCATAGCAAGACCTCCTAAGAAAGTGTTACCAGTGCCGATGGTGCCCCTCACAGAACCACCCAGGGCCACAACATCCCGAGAGAACCACCAGGACCAGTCCAGCCGTGGCGAGGTTAAAGACGGCGGATGTCGTGCCGCGACTACAATTGAATGCAGCGCAAGCCTGGATCAGTGCATGTTTAGCGCACGTCATCATGGCATTTCTCCGATACATACTAGGATATTATACCGGCGAGCCTTGATACTGACACATCGCCGGTATCGGGCCGCGACGGCGGCCCCGCGTCCTCGTGGACGCGAAGCCAAGGGCGCGGAGGCGCCCGCCCGGCGTCTGAGGGCAGCCTTGATGAGTCACCATCAAGGCCCGATGGTATTATATCTATAGTATTCAGGAATTAAGCACCTGTTTCACTCTTATCGATAGGGTAACAGAGATAATATAATGGGGACAAGATTCGGAAAATACTTAGTATTTAGCGGTCGATACGATTAAAATTTGATATTAACTTATCAAGGCTCGCCGGTATTAAAGATCGCAAATCGAACAGGATTTAAGGACAAATGCACCTTTGACGACTGTTTTTGTATCTCATCGGCACTCCTGGATATCGAATGGCTCTCCCATGCTTGCCGTGGGCACTGGGGAGTCGAAAGCATGCACTGGCTGCTTGAGGTCGCGTTCGGCGACGATTTATCACGCTACCGAGCCGGCTCGGGGGTCAAAAACAGGGCGGTTATGCGTCGCTTCGCCCTTGGCCTCGTCCACGCCAACAAGACCAACGGCAGCATAAAAACCAGAGTAGAATCAGCATGTTGGAATACACACTGTCTCCTCACGCGGCTCCAGATGAAATGAGCGTTAACCTGGAGTCCGAGCCGTGCCCAGAGCCAATGCGATTTTTGTTTGCGGAATTGGATGCCCTCATGATACCGCTGTGCATCTGCAAGCTGTCACCCGCAAAACCGAAAATTAAGAAAGCTTTCACTCCACTGAAGAGCAAAGGAGACTGAAGCCATGACAGTCGATCAACAACAAGCCCCCGGACGGGTTGTCCTTGACAATCAACAGAGCGCCCGACCGTTGTGGCGGCGTCCCGAAGTGTATGTTCTCGATGCCGAAGACGGGACTGGTTCAGGGGGAGGTCCCAATGCCGACCACGGCGCCCCCGGCAACAGTACTAGTTAGACAGAGGACTCGGTCATGAGGGGCGATGAGTAGGCGTTGAGGTGAAATGAGTTCTTTTACCGGTGTAGCGGCGTTGGCGCCCGGCGCGGATGGCAAGCCAATTTCGTTGGCGACCCCGCCCGACGAGGTCGGATTGGGGCGCTGCACCAGAATCAACACAAGTGCTTCGAAAGTCGCTCATCGACAGCGGGTGGTGACGCCCGATGACGTTGGAGAACGCCAGCCGTGGCCGGCCTGGGGGGGGCGCGGTTGGGTCTGTTTTGCCGGGCGGCTGGATGATCGGTACCGGTTGGCACAAGCACTGGACCTTGAACGCGCCGATGGCATCCCCGATGGGTTGCTGGCATGCCGGGCTGTGGAGCGGTGGGGCGAGGATGCGCCTGGGCATCTTCTCGGCGAGTACACTCTTGCCGCATGGCATGATGCTGACCGCCGGTTGCTGATGGCAAGCGATCCGCTGGGAACGCGGACGGTGTATTACAGTCGGCTGAATGATCTTGTCTTGTTCTCTTCGACCTTGCGCGGCCTTTTGGCAATGCCATCGGTGTCGCGGACGATTGATCAGCGCTATGTCGCTGATCTGCTCGCGATGAATATCGGCGACGTTGAGACAACCTTCTACCGCGACATACGGAGAGTGATTTCGGGCACCTGCTTGGTGATGACTGCGGATCGGGTCCGAACCATCGACTGTCATCGTTTTGATCCCGAGCGCCGGGTTTATTTGAAAGACGACCGGGCCTATGTGGATGCCGCGCGAGACTTGCTGGACCAGTCGATTAAGGATCGCATGCGCGCCCTGGGGCCCGTCCCGATATCGGCCAGCGGCGGACTCGACAGCGCCTGTGTTGCCGTTAGCGCTCTCGCTCAAGGGGGGCCGGTCACTCTGTTGACCGCCGTTCCCGAACCCGGTTTGCCGGTTTCCGTGCCCCGTGGAACATATGGTGACGAACGCTCGCTGGTGGAGGCTCTGGTTGCAACCTTTCCTGGTCTGCGCGCCGAATTCCACCCCCCTCCCTCGGATACCGATTGGCGTCCGGATTCCGCGCTCATCCTCACGGCCTGCGCCGTGCCGTGTCGAACACCCGCCCATGGGGCATGGTTCGAAGGTGTAAGCCTGGGTGCTCGTGCCCTCGGCGCCTCGTCGATCCTGACCGGACAACCGGGTAATCGCACGCTGACCTGGGATGGGGAACGAAGCTTGATATCCCTGTTGCGCCAGGGCCGTTGGCTCAAACTCGCCCGTGAACTGGCGCTGGGGTCTGGCGGCCATCCCTGGCGTCTGGCCCGCATGGTCAAGAGACATTTTGTCAATCCCATGTTTGGCGGACGATATCGATTTGACGATCTGACCGCGTTTTCCGCGTTAACCCCACAGGCTCTGGAGGAATTCGATATTTGCCACCGCATGCGGCAGCAAGGCAACGATCCGGGATTTGTCTTTTCCGGCGACAGCCGAGCTGTCCGCATTCACCAGTTGAAACGAAATCGAGGCTATTGGCGCGCGGACCTGATGGGTTTCGCGCGATCCCTTCATGGCCTCAACTTCAGTATGGCGCTGGGTGATGTCCGCCTGATAAATTTTTGCCTCGCCATCCCGGAAGACCAATTTCTTCGGGACGGAACCACCCGTTTTCTAGCCCGGCGGCTGTTACGGGCTGCGGGCGTTCCTCCGATCATTAGCGAGAATCGGTTGCGGGGACGCCAACACCCAGAGCGGCATGCCCATTTCACCCACGTCCAACCGACATTTTCGGCCCAAATCGAACGCTTGCGGCGTTCCCCCACAGCCCGACGCCTGATCGACCTAGATCGCCTTGATCACCTGATCCGCACTTGGCCTACCGATGGGCCTGAGAGCAAAAAGGTCAACTCACTTAGCCACCTGATGGAGTGCACACTGAGCATTGGAGCCTTCATCGCCTGGACCGAAGGGACCAATTGAATCGGGAGAAAGAACTCGGGTCGAATGCTGACCCAGTCGCCGAAAAACTGGAACGGGAAAAATACATTTCAAATCATGGTATTATACCGGCGAGCTATAACGATGACACACTGCCGGTATCGGGCCGCGACGGCGGCCCCGCGTCCTCGTGGACGCGAAGCCAAGGGCGCGGAGGCGCCCGCCCGGCGTCTGAGGGCAGCCTCGATGAGTCACCATCAAGGCTCGATGGTATTACAGGTCTGAAAGGTAAAAACTTCGGTCTGATTGGAACCAGAAGGGGTAATAGCGCTGATGCGGAAACAGCCGCTCTTCTATAGGAGCCCGTCGGGTGAGGTCGGCCAGCACATGGCGACAAGGGCCGCAACGATCTGCCCGAGCAGCACAAGGCGGGGGAGTGGCGCCGAAATCCAATAACTCGCGCACCGGCTTGTTCGCCACCAACTGGGCGATCGGGTCATTGACGACGATTCGGATCAACTCGCCTAAAGTTAAGCGATTGCCCGGCGGGGCGAGTGACAAACCCTCGATTTCGCCATGATAGCCACAGCAGGTGCGTAGGGTGCCCTCGGGGGTCACGGTCAGCGAGATTGCGCTGCCACAGGTCCGGCCCAATTCCAGCTCTCCCTGCGGTGACATACTAGCAGCCCGGCCCGCCAATGCGATTGTCTCCGAGCCGACTTTCGCCGAATCGAATATGCCTGCTGCGGCCAATTGGGCCCGAGCCGCCTCGGCCCCGCTTGGATCATGGCGATCCTCCTTGAGCCGCACCTCTATCCGCCGGCCAAAAAGCGAAAGATAGGCGTCAGCCAAGAATCCAATCCGAATTGGATCGACGAATTCAGTGTAAAACCATCCGGCGCTGCAAGTGATACTGTCGCCATTGGCGGGATTAAATCCAGCGTTTTGCAACTTAAAGAGGGCATCCACGGCGGCCTTCCGCGATTTGGCCCAAAAACCGTTTGTCATGAAGGCGATCTTGCGCAGTCCAGCCGCCCGGACAGCGCGAACCAGATCAAGGCATTCCTCAAAATAAATAAAGGGCTCGCCGCCGGTAATCCTCAGCTGTTCCAGCCCGTATTGAGGCATTTCGGCAATTAAAGCACACATTCTCTCTAATGAAAGGTGCGGCTCACGCCGGGTCGGTCCTGAAAAATTGCTGCAATGGGCGCAACGGGCGTTGCAAAGGTAGCTGGTAGTAAATGTCACTGCCGGTTTCGACAAAGGTAAGGCAGAGAGACGAGCGAGGCAGCCTTGCGGGCCGTCACCCAGGCCGAGCCAATCGGCCATCGCTTGCCAGTCGATCGTATCGATCAGTTGCCACGCAGTTGGTTCGACTGGCCGCAGCAACTCAATGCGTTCCGCCTGTGATAAGCCAAGTGGCACGCACAGGCGCTCCAAATGATTTCGATAAATGTTCTGCAATGCTTCATCAATTCTTGATAAAATGAAGTCACGAAACACCCTCACAACCTGAACCGGCGCCTGCCAATCAGCGGCTGATACACCTTGCGCCACCTTCGGTAGCTGCAATATCAATGACTGGGCGTGTTTGTTGGGCACTGCACGATTGGAGAGAAATCTGACCAGACTATGCAGGTCTTCTGCGTTCATCCGGAACGGTGAGCCCCCCTTCGCGAAAGGTAGAGTGGCGCTAACGAACAACATTCCTATGGACTCCAGCGCAGCAGACACTCAGCTCATTTTACCAGCTCTGAATCAAGTTGCCATATTGGGCAACGCGACCGTAGGATCATCGCAAAGGGAGGCGATGGATTCCAGCATCAAGCCTTGACTCCGCCCTTCGTTGGCACAGAGAGCCTTCCCTTTTCCCGGCGTTCTTGGCGAGGGCACTATACGGTATTATACCGGCGAGCTATAACGATGACACACTGCCGGTCCTCGGGCCGCGACGACGGCCCCGCGCGCCCATGCGCGCGAAGCCAAGGGCGCGGATGCGCCCGCCCGGCGTCTGAGGGCAGCCTTGATGAGTCAACATCAAGGCTCGAGGGTATTATACGTCCGAAGATGGGCGGATGGGCCGTCCAACTGGAGAATTCTGGATAAGGCGGCATGGAATGGCCTTGTTAGGCGCTGACGGGGGCGATGCCTTGGGTAACCCGCGTTTCTACGACCACTTCGTGTTGTTTCTGACCACCGCTCTGGTAGCCGCCGGTCTTTATGCCAATCTCGCCGGGCCGCAGCCCGGCATGTACTTGTCGCCGGATTCCCTACGCGACATCGGAATGGCGCAAGGGTTATTGGATGGCGACTGGTTCGGCGACCCGAATAGTCTCGGCGAATTCCGCTGGTACAATCCGGGTTTTCCGGTGGCTCTGGCTTTGATCTCCTATGTCTCCGGTCTTTCCCTGTTCAAGGCTCTGGCCATCGCGGGCCCCTTGATCAATGGCGCCGCGCTGGTGCTTTTTCATCGCTTGGTCAAACGCTGCGATGGTGAGAACGCCGCCTTTTGGGCGTTCGTTCTTCTTGCCTTCGCGCTTGGAATCGGCGGGAAGGACTTCCTTTTCCCCAGCTTCTCCCGGACGGGGATGCCGTCATCGGCGGGTTTCACCGCACTTTTGGCTGCGGCGTTATGGGCTACAAAAAAGGAATCCGTCGCCGGAGGGCTCCGCTCCGGCGTGGCGCTTGGCGGAGTCTTTCTCATTCATCCGGCGCCGTTCTTGGCGCTCGGTGGGGCGATGGCGCATCAAACTTGCGTCGGCTCGGGCAGTCTCCGGTCGAAATTGGCTTGGTTCTTGATAGCGGCTGGTGCTGCAAGCGTCGTCGCCACACCATTTTTGGCCCCGCTGATCGCAACCGATCGCTTGGTGCAAATCAATGCGGTCCCCGCCACTTGGGCACCGAGCGATTTCAGGAACGGGATTTCGCTGCACCTCCTGTGCTTCGACACAATCACGCTCGTTTCCGCCGCTTGGTGGCTGTCGCGGCGGTCGCACGCGTGGAGCGCGACTCGGTCAATCGTCTTGTCCTGCACAGTCTTGTTCATTGTTGCGATGATTTTTCACGGAGTACGGATCTTCTTTGGGGTCTGGCTTCTTCCGATCCCAGTTCATCATTTCCAATTTCTTTTCGCGGCAACGCTGCCGATCTCGCTTGGGTCGCTTATCGCCGTTTGGGTCCGACGCTCGAACAGGCTACGACGCTGGGCTGTGCCAGCGATGGCCGCCCTTTGTCTGGTGCTTCTCCCAGCACACCGCGCCGTGCGTCCGGTCTTTCTCCTTGTCTATCCAGCGCCAATGGAGAAAGACTTTGATTTCTCCCTCTATCGGCAGATGCTCGCGAACTCGCGGCCGGACGATCTCTTTCTGACCGATTCGAAACAGGATGCGGCCATCGCGATGGCGGCGGGTCGGAAGATGGTCAATCTGAATATTGCATTTCTCGCCAACCCTTATCTCGATTACCAGAGGCGTGAGACGGCCCGGAAGGCGCTGGTCGACCGCGTATTGAGCGAGGGGCTCTGCGCGACGCTGAGTAATGCCGGGATTCCATTCGCGCTGCTCGGGAGCGACAGATCACCGCCCGACGCGCCGCCCGCCTTCATCGTCGGTAACAAGTCCACGCTTTACCGAACCTCCGACTGCGCCCGACCTCCCGCACCTTGAAGCCTTGATGAGTCACCATCAAGGCCCGATGGTATGATACCGGCGAGCCCTGATACTGACACATCGCCGGTATCGGGCCGCGACGGCGGCCCCGCGCGCCCATGCGCGCGAAGCCAAGGGCGCGGATGCGCCCGCCCGGCGTCTGAGGGCAGCCTTGATGAGTCACCATCAAGGCCCGATGGTATGAAACCCCCTAATCCAATCGATCTCTGGGCGGCCTACGGATGCCACAAGGCGGAGGTGTAAAAAAAGCTGCCGAGCCCGATGGTAAAAATCAAGCACCCGTAGAGGGAATGCTCCAGCCACACCAGCGTCAGCGAGCGATGCCGAGCAAAGTTCGCAGAGAAGAGCAGCCCGCCGGCGGTGCTCAGAGCAACAGCGATAGGATTCAGGAAGATGCCATGGGCATATCCGAAGGCTAGGCCGGTGGCCGTGATGAATCCGATGCCTGTGCCAAACAGCGGCGTATAACGGAGATAGGCGAACCGCCGATATAACATTTCCTGGGGCCAAGCCGAAAGCATCGGATAACCAACCATCACCGCCAACCACAACCAAGGGTGATCGCGTGGAAAGGCGAAAAACGCTTTGGGCATTACTATCCAGGTAACGACCCCTAAAACCAGAGCTACCGCTGCAAACCGGCAGATGATAGAGCGAAGTTCACGCCGTCGTTCCTCGATCGGGAGCGGTGGCGGACAGTGGTTCCGGGTAAACCGCCAGGCGGCGAACGCGCCCAACCAGAGGAGAAGTTGGAACACCAACGGCGCCTGGACGATCATCACCAGCACCGGCCCGCCGCCGAAAATGGCCAGGAACTCAAGACATAAGGCGATCTTGGTCGATGTTGACCCGCCAAGGCTACCCTCAGACGTCGGGGGCGCGGGGCGGCAGTCGCGGCCTGATGCCGGTGGTATCATGACGCCAAGGCGGCATAAGAGCGGCCATCTTCCATATGAATGATGCGATCGGCGAACGGCACGATGCGCGGATCGTGCGTCACCACCAACACGCCGCGCGACGGATCCTTGGCGATGTCAGCCAGGATCGTCATGATGGCATGGCCGTTTTCGCTGTCCAATGCCCCAGTGGGTTCGTCGGCCAGGATGGCGGTGGCTCCGCCCACGATGGCTCGGGCGATTGCGACGCGCTGTTGCTCGCCGCCACTCAGTTCCCCAGGAAACGCATTCATTTTGTGGGGCAATCCGACCGTCGCCAGCACATCTTGAGCCTTGGCGATGGCGCTCTTGGCTGGCGCGCCCCGGATATCCAACGCCAGCCGGACATTATCCAGCGCCGTCAGCGTCGGAAATAAATGATAGGACTGAAAGACAAACCCGATATGATCGCGCCGGAGTTTCGCCAAGTCTTTGGGCCGGGCGTCGGTGGTGGACTGGCCATGGACACGAACGGTTCCCGAGTCCGGCGTCAGCATGCAGCCGAGCACCGATAACAGCGTGGTCTTGCCGCTGCCCGACGGTCCCATCAGCAGAATCAGCTCGCCGCAGGCCAATGTCAGGCTCACGCCCCTCAAGGCCTGTATTTGGCTCGCTCCCTTGCCCAGGACTTTCACGATGTCGACGGCTTGAATGACGGGTTCGGTCATTGGGTAAAGGCCCTCGCGGGATCGATCCGCATGACTTGGATGATGGCGGAAAAGGCCGAGACGATGCACATGACCACCGTGAGCAAAAACAAGCCCACGGTCAGCTCTGGCGTCATCACGATCGGTAGCGCCGTTTCAGCAGTGAGTTGGACGATGACGATTGCAACGCCCGCCGCCAAAGTAAATCCGATCACCGCACTGAGCAGCGCTTGCCACAGGATAACTTTATAAATATAGGTGTTCGACGACCCGATGGCGCGTAAGGTGGCGAATTCAGCCAGATGATCTCTGGTACTGGAATACAATGTTTGAGCCACAATCACCGTACCAACGATCGCGCCTAGCAATGCGCCGACGAATAGCGCCGCCCCGGCACCAGTCCCAAACAGCCAAAAGGCTCGACTACGGTTTCGGAATTCATCGGGGGTTAGAACTTCAATTTTGGAAATACGGGCTTGTAGTTGTTGACGAATGCGGATCAGATCGGCATCTTTAGAGACGTGTAACAGAAAATATGAGACTCGGCTCTTGGACGTTCCCACGTAAATTTGTGCCGGATCCAACGATGTGAAGACATAGGGGGTTGTCGTAAATGACCGAATCCCGCTAGTAATGGCCATGACCTGTGCCTTCTGTTCGCGGATTTCGGTGGTATCGCCAATCCCAGTGATACCCAGCCTCGCGAAATAGGTGCGATCGATGGCGACAGCGTGGGGAGCTGAAAGGGCGGCAAGACTGCCTTCGACGAAGTTCCAGGGATGCAACCCCGCGCCATCTCCATCAGAGCCGATGATGAACACCGGGGTTGTACCGCCATTCGGCACCGTCCATTGGGTAAATCCGATCAGGATCGGAATGGCTTCGACCACGCCTTGAACCGATAAGGCGTGTTCCCGATCATGTTCATCCAACAAAGACGGATCTTCGAAGCACTTGGTACCCAACGGCACGATCCAAAGATCGGCGGGGGCGTGATCGATCATGGTCGTCACCATGCGCTCGAAACTCAGATAGAGTCCCGATTGAATGATGACGAGAACAATCGAAAAGACGATCCCGATCACCGTCGCAACGAAACGGAGTCGATCCTGGAACAGATTTCGGAACGCGAGTCTGAAGGTCAACGACATTGCGGGTCCAATCGTGGCGGGTTCGCGCCGCTCTCGTGTGGGATCGTCCGGACGGGTTGCAGGTCTTCGCCGATCAATCGCGCACTGAATCGGCCCATACGCAGGAGCATGGCCGCCGACCACGCTAACAACAACGTACCACTGAAGACGATCACGGCCTTGGCGATGGCAAACAACGCCAAGCCCAGCAAGGTGTATTGTAGCCAAACGACGAATAGGTAATGCAGAAGATACATGCCAAAGGCGTTCTTCGATACCGGATCGAGCATCCGAGATCGAGCCGCCCCAAAGCGCAGGCAAATGGCGATCAAGCCAAAGCAGCCCCAAGTGCAAGACAGAGCAAAGCTGATGGCGACGGACAGTTGAAGGATCAAGGGCGCAGGGGCAACGGCGTCCAGGGTCAAGGAGGTCAACCCCATCCAAAGGATGAAGGACAAGGTTGCGCCCACCAACCAGACGCCCCAGCGTCGCGCCAATGATCCTCGAACCGCGAGCAGTCCGCGCTCAAGGCCATAGGCCCCGACGCCCAAGCCCGCAAAGTAAAAGACCGCATAAAGCAGAGGTCGGCAGAACTGGAATGCGAAAGGGCCATATTCAGACCAATGCCAAGGCGTAAAGGCCAGCGCCAGCGGGACATAGGCGAGGATGGCGGCAAGAGCCAGCCCCATAAAGTATCGACCGGGGTGACGATCGGCGGTTGATGACAAAGAGCCGAGAAAAACAACGGCATGGGGAGCCAGATGATGCACTCCAACCGCGATAAAGGTCAAAGCCAGGAGTTGCCATAAAAACCACATGGGCCCATTCGGCCAAAAGGGCAAAGCAAGGAGGTGCTGCCCATAAGCGATGAGGCTCGGATCAACGGCGGTCACCCGGTAAACCGGATAAAGTGCCAGCGGCATTACCACCATCAGGGCAAATACGAACGGCACCCCCAACCGGAGCAGTCGGTCACCCAAAAACTTCCGGCTTCGTTTGCGGGCCAGACTGGGCCAAGTGAACAGCGCCGACAGAAAAAACATCAAGGACATCAGGTAGACATCCTGCCAGGCGCAAAAGATGTCGAAACCGGCCCACCGTTCGCCATCAACAATGGGAAAAGCGCGCCACTCATAGGGCGATTGATCAAAAGGAAATGCCGATGAACCCAAAAAGCTAAGGTAGGCCAACACCGAATGAAAGGCAATCACGATGATGATAACAAGTCCTCTGAGATTTTTAAGGGCGTTACTTGAGTTGATATTGATATTGGCTTCAACTGACGAAACAGTCTCATGCCGTTGGTCCGGGCCGTAGCCTTGGCTTCGCGCACATGAGCACGCGGGGCTGTGGTCGCAGCCCGAGGGCCGGCACTGTGTCACTGTAGGACTTGCCGCTATCAGGTGGCCGTTATGTTCCAGGTCGGAACTCCTCATCGCTCCGGGCCGAAATAACCGTAGAGCTTTTGAAAATTATGATGTTGGCGCTTTTAACAAAGGGCCGGCCACAAGGGCAGACTCGGATTCTACTCATATCGATCACCAATGATCTAATTTTAGTCTATGAAGACGGCTATGGTCTTTTTCCACCTTAATGGAACACCATCAAGACCCGATGGGTATGAGTAATTTCCGGGTCTGGCGCACTGCCGGATTCTTGCAGTTAACTCTCAATGGTTGGGTCGCTGTCCTCTGAATCCTTTATCACAAACTATAGGTATAGATGCACGTCCCAGTAGTAAATAAACGTGGACAGAGAAGGTCTGATCTAGTCTATAATGCCGAAAATCATCTGTAACGTCAGTATGGGGGAATATAATGGACCATGCAGGCTTTCAGTTTATCGTACAGCGCGGACGTTCGTTGTTCGGCGCCTTTCAAGGATCCCCCCTGCTAGGGCGGATGTTGGGTCACAAAACCGCGCGGTCTGTCGAGCAAACCAGCGATACCGTAACTCGAATGACCGATCTCTTGCAGTTAGCCCTGGCGCTCTCTCCCCGTGGCAATGAGGGCAGTCTTAATGGGGGACCATCAAGGCTCGAGGGTATCAATGGCCTTTCATCCCCCCCTTCGCCGACTCACCACAACGGCAACGGCGATGATAACGCTCTGAACCGATGATGCTATCCCGTTGTCAAGCGACAGCAGTGATACCGGCGAGCTATAACGATGACACACTGCCGGTATCGGGCCGCGACGACGGCCCCGCGCGCCCATGCGCGCGAAGCCAAGGGCGCGGATGCGCCCGCCCGGCGTCTGAGGGCAGCCTTGATGAGTCAACATCAAGGCTCGAGGGTATGATACCGGCGAACCATGATCATCACACAGTGCCGCTATTGAGCTACGACTGCGGCCTAGGTATGACAGCCCTGGCCGCTTCCCTGAGTCTATCGATCACCCGGCACAAACGAACTGTCCTTGTGGTGCTGATCTTGCTCTTGGGTTTGGGCCTGAGCTTTGGCCTGTATCCCGGCGTGATTGCCGGCGCCGATCCCAAGCCTGATCCCGTAGAAGGCCTGTGGCTCACCCAAGACCATGGCGGTGTTGTTCAGATTTCACGCTGTAGCGCGGGCCTGTGCGGACGCATTGTCTGGATCGATGTCACCCGTCCGCGCCCAAACGGAAGCCTTCCGTCGGTAGGCGATATGGCTCCTTCCATCAACGGTCGGGTGCTCTGCGGATTGGAGATTCTCACGGGATTCAAACCCGTTGCAGGCACCCCCTGGATTCACGGGACCATCTTTAATCCTGTGGACGGTCGGACGTGGCAGGGGGAATTAGAGGTTGACGACACTGATACCTTGCATCTCCGAGGTTATGTGCTGATCCCGTTACTCGGCATGACTCATCTTTGGACGCGGACACGGGCCGATTCAATCACGCCCTGTCGACCATAGGGGAACCAAGACGTTTCGTGTTCCCCCCGGACGGAGGAGACATTTCCATGCGCAATCGATGGCTAACGGTGGAGCCCGATCAGCCTCTCGAGTTTTGCCAAGGGTTCAATGTCGCCGAACCCTTCATCGACCGGCATCTGATCGAGGGGCGGGCCGATAAGGTTGCGATTCGCAGTGTCGACGGTGACGTTACCTACGCCCAGTTGGCGGAGCGGGTCAATCGATGTGCCAACGTGCTGACCGACCTGAAGATGACGTCCGGCGACCGGCTGTGCATGGTGATCAAAGACTGTCCGGCCTTTTTTTATGTCTTCTGGGGCGCGATCAAGGCGGGAGTCATTCCGGTGCCGCTCAATACTCTATTGCGGGCTCGGGATTTTGCCTTTATGGTTGAAAATTCGCAATGTTCGGCAATCATTTATTCATCGGACTACGCTGCTGAAGTCGAAGCCGCCCTCGAGTGTTCGTCACACCGCCCCCGGCATCACCTAGCTGTCGAAGACCGACCGGGGTCACTGCTAGCGCTGTTAGCCGATCAGTCCGATCGGTTCACGGCGGTATCGGCGTCTGCTACCGACGATTGTTTTTGGCTGTATTCATCGGGGTCGACCGGACAGCCCAAGGGCGCTGTGCATCTTCATCGCGACATGGTGGTTTCTAGCGAGTTCTACGGTGTTCAGACCCTAGGACTGGTGGAAACCGATATTTGTTTTTCCGCCGCCAAGTTGTTTTTTGCCTATGGCTTGGGTAACGGCATGACTTTTCCCTTGTGGATCGGCGGGACCACCGTTCTGCTCGGCCCTCGCCCCACGCCCCAAAACATTTTCGAGACCATCGGGGCCTTTTGCCCCAGCATCTTCTTCGGAGTCCCCACTCTTTACGCCAGCATGCTGCAAGCGACCACCGACATTGACACAGTGCCGGTATCGGGGTTCGGACGCGCCCCCCCGGCGTCTAGGGGCAGCCTTGATGTCTCAACCTCAAGGCTCGAGGGTATCATACCGGCGAGCTATAACGATGACACACTGCCGGTATCGGGCCGCGACGACGGCCCCGCGCGCCCATGCGCGCGAAGCCAAGGGCGCGGATGCGCCCGCCCGGCGTCTGAGGGCGGCCTTGATGTCTCAACCTCAAGGCTCGAGGGTATCATACCGGCGAGCTATAACGATGACACACTGCCGGTATCGGGCCGCGACGACGGCCCCGCGCGCCCATGCGCGCGAAGCCAAGGGCGCGGATGCGCCCGCCCGGCGTCTGAGGGCAGCCTTGATGAGTCACCATCAAGGCTCGATGGTATCAATCTGTCGTCGGTGCGAGCTTATGTCTCGGCTGGGGAAGCATTGCCGGCGCCCTTGTTCCATCGCTGGCAAGAACGCACCGGGTTTGCCATTCTGGACGGCCTCGGTTCCACCGAACTCCTGCACATCTTCATTTCCAACCGGAGCTGGCAGGTTCGGCCAGGCTCCAGTGGGATCCCCGTGCATGGCTATCAAGCCCAAATTCTCGATGAATACGGGCACGAGGCCAAAACCGGAGACCCTGGCCGGCTGTTTATCAAAGGATTATCAGCCGCTCGGTACTATTGGAATAATCCAGAAAAAACCGCAGCAACTATGGTTGGTGATTGGCTTAATACTGGCGATGTCTATTACAAAGACGACGATGGCTATTATTTCTATTGTGGCCGGAGCGACGATATGCTGAAGGTTGGTGGCATCTGGTGCTCGCCGTTCGAAGTCGAGTCGGCTCTGAACGACCATCCCAAGGTTTTTGAAGCGGCGGTGGTCGGTCGGCCAGATGCCCAGGGGTTAATCAAGCCCGAGGCGTGGGTGGTGCTGACCAAAGATTCCAAAGGTAGTCGGGAGTTGGAGCGGGATTTGCTGAAACACTGCAAGAACGCCCTGGCGCCTTACAAATATCCGCGCAAGGTCCACTTCGTCACAGAGCTGCCGAAAACCACCACTGGCAAGACCATGCGCTTTGTTCTACGAGAAACCTCCGCGATCACCCCCTCTGTGGATGCGTATGCGTGATCTGGTCTGGTGTCTATTGAGGCGACGTCGGTCAATGTGCGATGCGGCCGTCAATAACTTCTATAATGCGGTCACACCGCCGCGCCAAGTCCAGGTTATGGGTCACCACCAGGAAACTCGTGCCGCTCTCCCGATTGACCTGCCGCATTAGCTCGAAAACGCTATCCGCCGACTTGGTATCGAGGTTTCCGGTTGGTTCGTCGGCGAGGACCAGATCGGGATTCATGGCGAGGGCTCGGGCGATGGCCACTCTCTGCTGTTGTCCTCCGGACATGTTCATGGCCATGTTCCCCGCGACCTTCTCCAGGTCGACACGCGCCATCAGATCTTGGGCCCGCTTCGTTATCTCGGGGCTCGGAAAGCCTGCGTCGGCGAGCAGCGGCATCATAACATTTTCAAGAGCGGAGAAAGCCGAAATCAGGTGGTGATCCTGGAACACAAAGCCGATGGTGTGTCCGCGCAGATGCGTGATCGCGGCGTCTCCCAACAGGCTGGTGTCCTCCCCCTTGATGGTAAGCCGCCCGGAAGTCGGCCGATCAAGCAAACCGACAATGTTGAGTAACGTGCTCTTGCCAGAACCCGACGGTCCGATCAGAGCCAGAAATTCGCCATGCTCAAGTGCGAAGTCGATATCGTGCAGCACTTCGGTCTCGGAAGGGCGCCCGACATTGTAGACCTTGCAAACATTCTCAAGACGCAGAACTTCGTCAGCCACGGATCGCCTCCGCTGGGTCCAGTTTGGCCGCCCGCAAGGCCGGGGCCATGGCAGCCAACAGTCCCGTCAGGGTTGCCAGCACGGCGGCATCGATGAAAAGGCTTCGTTCCAGGATCAGCGGAAACAGTTCCGATCCGTCGGCCAGCCTCATGGCCGAGTGCCAGTATATCAGCCCGGCTGCTCCCATGGCCGAGCCGAGCAGCGCGCCGACGAAGCCGAGCATCCCACCCTGGAGCAGGAAGACCCTGAGAATCTGTCCGCGCGACGTCCCCATCGCCCGCAAAATGCCGATATCCTTCGACCGCTGGATCACCGAGACAACCAGGACGGCGGCGATCCCGAAGGCAACCGACAAGGCAACAAACAACCGGATCATCGTGTTCGAGATTTCCTGGGCTTGGACAGCGGTAAAGAACTGCGCGTTGGTGACGATCCAACTGTCGGCCTCTACGTGGTTTGATGCCTCGATCAATTTCGCCAGAGTCTCTGCGGCGTAGATGTCTTGCACGGTCATGTCAATGGTCGTCACGCCGCCGATTACACCGAGGAGCGATTGTGCTGTTCTCAGAGCGACATAAGTCGTCCGTTGATTGACACCTTTGTTCCCAAGATCAACCAGACCTGTCACGGTTAGCACCATGGTCGTGCCCGAAGCCGCCTGGATATTTAGCTTGTCGCCAACCACGGCCCCGAGATCCTTGGCGAGTTCGATACCGATGATGATATCTTGGTTGGTCAGGCGCGCTTCGCCCGAGACGATATAATCCGGAACTCTGACGATCTTGAAGTAGGAGGTCGGTTCGACCCCGGAAATGGAGATGGCTCGGCTGGCGGCCCCCCGAATGGCCAGTGCGGAACCCGCCATGGTCGGAGACGCGGCTGTCACTTCTGGAAGGGCCAACATCCGGTCGCGGATTTTCAACCATTGATCGATGGAAATGACGCGCTGGCTCGGGCGTTGGACGATCGCATCCTCCAACACCTTCGGGCCATTGCGCTGCGGCCTCGCAATCTGGTCGGGCGGTATCAGTTGGATATGCGGTTGCGATGTCAGCACGCGCTTAATAAAATTCGCTTCGAGTCCGGTCAGTAAAGCCGACATAAAAACGATAACGCCGACGCCAATGGCGATGCCGCTGATGATGAACAGAGTCTGCATACGGCCTTCCCGAAGAAACCGCACGGCAGCGATCCACTCGAATGGCAACCAGCGGTTCATGACTGCGACGGCCTGACCCGTTGGCCAGCGACCGTGACCGAGGTCGCCGGGATCACGACATCCCCTTCGGTGAGCCCATCCAGGATCTCGATCTGAGTGGCACCCTGCAATCCAAGATGGATCGGCAGCCTAATGGCCCGGCCGTTGCGGATGGCCATCACCCAGGGCGCACTCGACAGCATATCATGGACCGATCGGACGGGCAGAACCAGCGCGTGATCGCTTCGTCCGACTTCGATGTCGACCGAGACGGTCATGTCCTGGACCAGATAAGGCGGCGGATCGGAGACGGTCAATTTGACCTCGACGGAGGCCCGCGTAAGGTCGACGCCGGGGTTGACGTAGGAAACGACGGCAGCGAATTTCTTGTCGGGATAGGCATCTGCGGACGCAACGGCATGTTGGGCCAGGGCCAGCTTTCCCAGATTGCGTTCGTCGACCGCGATGAGCAGTTGCGTCTCTCCATCGGGTGCCAGGACAAGGAGCGTGTTGCCCGGCTGGGCGATGGTTCCTTGTTCGACGTTGCGGGTGATCAGGACACCAGCTCGCGGGGCATCGATCGTCGCATAACCAAGACGTGAGACTGCGGTGTCCAAGGCGGCACGTGCCTGACTTAGTTGAGTTTGGCCTGTCACGTAGTCGCTACCGCCGGGACTGGCTGTCGAGACCTGGAGTTCAGCCGATCGCACCTGCATGCGCGCCAAATCCAGGCTTTTTTGCACCTCGTCGAGGGCGGCGCGCGTCGCATTGCCATTCCGAGCCAAACCAGATGTCCGGTCAAAAGCCTGGTGGGCATTGAGCGACGTCGCCTGCGCCTCTTTCAGGGAATCGCGTGCCATGGGTAGGGTCAGTTCGTTGAGTTGGCGCATATGGGCTTCGGCCTGGGCAACGGCGCCCTGGGCTTGAACCACCGCTGCCTTCAACTCATGGGCTTCAAGCACGACCAGTGTTTGCCCCACGGTCACCCGCTGCCCCTCGGCAACCCGGACGTCCTCGACAGTCCCGGTGATCTGGCTGCCAATTATGACACGAAATGGGGTTTCAACGCTGCCCGTCGCGACAACGGTTTCAATCAACTGAACGCGTTTTGCTCGATCAACGGCGACGGCGGGGCCAAATAAAATCCATGGCCCCTGCCATCCAACGATACCGACGATCAAAATCACCGTCAATACGAGCCACTTGTATGATGATAACACGCCGCAGAGGTATCCAAGCCTTTTAGTGCAGCGGCCACGAAATATAATATTCTGTTCGGGCGGCGGCGGAGGAACGGTGTTGGTGATATCAATACTCCTGGTTACGGACACGGCGACCCATGGGAGAAGAACAGCATCACTAGAACCCTTTCTGCCGATAGCGCCAAGTCATACCGGCAAGCCATGACAATGACACAGTGCCGGTATTGGGCCACGACTGTGGCCCTGCGTCCTCGTGGACGCGAAGCCCCAGTGTGGACTCTAGGGGAGCGCGGATGCGCCCACCCAGCGCCTGAGGACGGCTTTAATATGTCAACATTAAAGCTCGATGGTATCATCCGGACTTTTCCGTTGATGAACCGCCCGTATGTAATTTCCAGACACTAATCTATTCCATCACCATCGTCAGTCTTCGGAAATTACGCATGATCGCAGATTAGGCTGGTATGTCGCAGTCAATGACTATGTATCCAGACAGATACAGCCAATTCTTCTGCTCTTAAAGGCGATAATGCTCCCCGACGACGGATTTCTCGACCGAAACCTCTCCGGGCTACTCAACATCAAGGTCCGAGAGGATGAGTAGTTTCCGAATCTAACGTCGCGGCTCGCGGCATGGCTAAGTGCAGAAGTGTCATCAGCAAAGTTTACGGAAGCTGGACAAGGGCCTACCCAACAATCGGCATTGGTCTCTTAACCACTGGGATGCGTCATGAAGCGACCCCAAACCAGTTGCCGGATTATCGCGGTCCTCCTTGCCGGGTGTTCGCTGGCACCCGACCCTGTCCGGCCCGCGCTGCCAATGCCGCAGAGTTGGGCCGTGTCCGATCCTGGCGCCGCCGATGCCCTGCGGATGCCCCAATGGCAGCGGTTCTTCGTCGCTCCGGCGCTGGCGGGACTGATCGACACAGCCCTCAACAACAATCAAAACCTGTGCATCGCAATCGGACGGGTTGAAATGGCGCGCGGCCAATATCGCATCCAACGTGCCGACATGCTTCCCCAGGTCAGCAGCGGCGGCGGCTTATCGCGTTCACGGACCCCGGCTGACCTTTCGTATACTGGAAAGCCCTTGGTGGCTAACGACTTCAGCGCCTCGATCAACACAAGTTGGGAACTCGACCTGTGGGGCCGCGTCACGAGCCTTGATGCCGCCGCCCTTGCAAGCTGGCTGGCAACGGACGAGGCTCGCCGAGCGGTTGCCCTGAGCCTGATCGCCGAAGTCGCCAACATGTGGCTGGTTGCCCGTGAACTGGATGAGCGGATTGCGCTTGCCGATCGAACCATCATCAACCGCCAGGAGTCGGCCCGCATTGCACGGCGGCGCTATGAGGTCGGCTCCGCCCCGCGCCTCGACCAGACGCAAGCAGAGACCTTGCTCGGCCAAGCCGAAAGTGCCCTGATTACGCTGGAGCAACAGCGAGAACAGACGCGGAATGCACTGGCGCTGCTCGTTGGTGCGCCTGCTGGAACGACGGTAACGGCGCTGTCTTCGGTCGAAAACGCGGTGGTGCGCGATCTGCCGCCGGGTCTGCCATCGGCGCTGCTGGTCGACCGACCCGACGTTCGCGGTGCCGAAGATCGCTTGCGGGTGGCTGAGGCAGACATCGGTGCGGCGCGCGCAGCGTTTTTTCCGCGCATCGCCTTGACCGCCGATTATGGCACGGCCAGCGCCGCGCTTGAGGGCTTATTCGCAGGGGGCAGTAGCGCCTGGACTCTTGCCTCCAGCGTCGCGGCACCAGTGTTTGATGGCGGACGTCTGCGCGGCAATCTAGCCGAAGCCAAGGCACAACGCGCTGTTGCGGTTGCCGACTACGAACAGGCGGTCCAGACGGCTTTCCGCGATGTCGCCGATGCCCTGGCAGCGCGGCATTGGCTCGGACGGCAGGTCGAGGCGCAACGGCAAACGCTCAATGCACTGAGTGAACGCGCCCTTCTTTCGGATTTGCGGTATCGCAACGGAGCGTCCTCGTATCTCGAAGTGCTCGATGCCCAGAGAGACCTGTTTGCGACGGAACAGGCCCTGGTTGAAACGCGCCGCGCTCGCCTTTCGAGCGAAGTCAATCTCTATGCCGCACTAGGTGGTGGGAATGATGATCCGTCTGGCGCCACTGCGGCCACCAACCAGGACTCTGACAGGTGCATAGAATGATCATGGCCGAACGAACGGTCGAGGGCGGCGGAAAGGTTCCAAGTGGGGCCTGCATCCCGGTTACTCATATCCCAGCCTTAGGCAACGGCAAGACGGCACCTGACGGGGTGGCGCCGACCGTGCCGGCAAACGATAAGGGCCCCTCCGGCGGGAAAAAGAGGCTTAAATGGATCGGAGGCAGTGCGATTTTCTTGGTGCTGGCCCTTGGTCTGCTGACATGGTGGCAATGGCAGCCGAAACAGCTTGGAACCGGCTTTGCCAGCGGCAATGGCCGCATCGAAGCGGTCGAGATCGACGTTGCGGCGAAAACGCCTGGCCGGCTGGCCGATGTCCTGGTCAACGAGGGGGACTTCGTTCATCGCGGGCAGATTGTCGCACGGATGGATACCAAAGTGCTCGATGCCCAGCGCACCGAAGCCGAGGCGGAGCTCAGCCGGGCTGAAAACGCCATCGCCATCGCGCAAAGTCAGGTGGTACAGCGGCAGAGCGAACGGACGGCGGCACTGGCAGTGGTCGCGCAACGCAAAGCGGAGTTGAATGTCGCCGGCAAGCGGCTCGCACGATCGCGGACGCTGTCGGCTGAAGGCGCCGCTCCGGTCCAGGAATACGACAACGATCTCGCAAGCCAACAGGGGAGCGCCGCCGCCGTTAGTGCCGCTTCGGCCCAAGTCGCGAGCGCGGATGCTGCGATTGTAACCGCGCGAGCACAGGTGATCGGCGCACGCTCCAACGTCGATGCCGCCCGCGCCACGATTGCTCGGATTCAGGCTGATATTGAGGATAGCGCCTTAAAGTCACCGCGTGATGGTCGCGTACAATATAAAATTGCACAACCGGAAGAAGTTGTTGCAGGTGGTGGGAAGGTTCTCAATCTCGTTGACCTGTCTGACGTGTATATGACGTTTTTCCTGCCTGAAACAGCGGTGGGCCGGGTCGCACTCGGCACCGAGGTTCGCTTGGTTCTTGACGCGGCACCGCAATGGGTCATTCCCTCGAAGGTCTCGTTCGTGGCCGATGTCGCGCAGTTCACGCCCAAGGCTGTTGAAACGGCAAGCGAGAGACAGAAGCTGATGTTCCGTGTCAGAGCGCAGATTGATGCGGCGCTGCTCGAAAAACATATCCAACAGGTGAAGACGGGACTGCCCGGCATGGCTTATATCCGGCTGGATGCGGCGCAGGATTGGCCGGAACGTCTTGCGCTCCATGTACCGAACTGACGATGTCCTGTTCCAATCAGGACGCGATGGTTGTCCGGCTTGAAAACGTAAGCCTGCATTATGGCAAGACGCTGGCCTTGGATGGGATCACTCTGGGGTTGCCGGCAGGACGGATCATCGGTTTGATTGGCCCCGACGGCGTCGGTAAGTCCACTCTGTTTAGTCTTATTGCGGGCGCACGCGTACTACAGGACGGGTTGGTCGAAGTGCTGGGGGGTAACATGGCTGATCTCCGGCATCGAACCGCGATCTGTCCGCGCATCGCCTTCATGCCGCAAGGGCTGGGGCGAAATCTTTACGCCACCCTCTCGGTGGTCGAGAACCTTGAATTCTTCGCCCGGCTGTTCGGCCAGGGCAAAACCGAGCGGAAAGGTCGGATCGACGACCTGCTCGGCAGTACTGGCTTGCTGGCGTTTCGCGACCGACCGGCTGGGAAGCTGTCGGGCGGGATGAAACAAAAACTTGGTCTCTGTTGCGCCCTGATTCATGACCCGGACCTGTTGATCCTTGACGAGCCCACCACCGGAGTCGATCCGCTCTCGCGGGTTCAGTTTTGGTCTCTGATCGATCGCATCCGCGCGGCGCGCCCCGGCATGAGTGTCGTTGTTGCCACCGCTTATATGGAGGAGGCGGCGAGCTTCGATTCTCTGGTGGCGATGAACGCGGGGCGGGTTATCGCGGTCGGCACTGCGCGGGAACTTCTCGATCGCACGGGGACCGATACTTTGGAGGACGCTTTTATCGCCCTCATGCCAGAAGAGCAGAAACGCAGCCATCACGCGGTAATAATCCCGCCACGGACAGCCGACTCGTCAAACGATGTGGTTATCGAAGCGCGGGGATTGACCGTTCGGTTCGGCGATTTTACTGCGGTTGATCATGTGGACTTCCGCATTGAGCGCGGCGAGATTTTCGGATTTTTGGGCTCGAACGGCTGCGGCAAGACCACCACAATGAAGTTGCTAACCGGGCTGCTGTCGGCAAGCGAGGGTGAGGCTTGGCTGTTCGGGCGGCAGGTTGCCACCGTCGACATGGAGATGCGGCGACGGGTCGGATACATGACGCAAGCCTTCTCGCTTTATTCCGAGCTAACCGTCGGGCAAAATCTCAAATTGCACGCTCAACTTTTTGGAGTGCCTGCAAAAACGGTGCCCGGCCGTATCACCGAAATCGCCGAACGCTTCGAGCTAATCGGCGTCATCGATGCCCTACCGGACAGTTTACCGCTAGGGATGCGCCAGCGCCTCTCGCTGGCGGTGGCGATGGTCCACAAGCCTGAACTGCTGATCCTGGACGAGCCAACCTCTGGCGTCGATCCGATCGCGCGCGATAAACTGTGGCAGATGATGGCCGATCTTTCGCGGCAAGATCACGTCACGATCTTCATTTCAACCCACTTCATGAACGAAGCCGAGCGTTGCGATCGCATTTCCTTAATGCATGCCGGGCGTGTTCTGGTCTGCGGCACGCCTGCGAGCCTTATCGCCAAACGGGGTGAGGAGACGCTTGAGGCGGCCTTTATTGGCTATCTTGAGGATGCTGCGGGAACTAAAAACACGCCGAAGCCCGCGCCGATCGATGTTGCCGCACCCGCTGCTAGGCAAATCCCCGTATGGAGCGGCTTTAGCCTGCGGCGCGTATGGAGCTACACGCTTCGCGAGTCGATCGAATTGCGGCGGGATCCCGTCCGAGGCCTGTTGGCCCTACTCGGCACCGTCGTTCTCCTGTTCATCATGGGCTATGGCGTCAGTCTTGACGTCGAGAATGTCCCCTTTGCCGCGCTTGATCGTGACGGCACGGCGCTCAGTCGCGATTACCTCACCAACCTCGCTGGCTCGCGTTATTTTGTCGAACAGGCACCGATCACCGACTATGCGGATTTGGACCACCGCATGCAAAATGGTGAACTGGGTCTTGCCATCGAGTTACCCCCCGGCTTCGGGCGCGATGTGGATCGTGGAACCCCGGTCGACATTGGTGTGTGGGTCGACGGCGCGATGCCCCAACGGGGGGAAACCATTCAATCTTATGTGCAAGCAATGCACATGGCCTGGCTCTCGGAAACAGCGTTACACCGAACCGGGGTCGTGCCGTCTGTCAGTCCCGTCACTGTCGAAATCCGCTTTTGCTATAATCCCGACGTCGTGAGTATCGTCGCGCTGGTGCCAGCCTTTATCCCGATTCTGCTTTTGATGATCCCGGCAATGCTAACCGCGCTGAGTGTGGTGCGCGAGAAGGAACTCGGCTCGATCGTTAATCTCTACGTTACACCGATTACCCGTAGTGAATTCTTGATTGGCAAACAGATTCCTTATGTCGTGTTAGGCATGGTGAACTTCGCGCTGCTCACCTTGCTTGCAACGACGGTGTTTGGGGTGCCGCTAACCGGCAGCCTTGCGATGCTCACCACCGCAGCCTTTACCTTTATCCTGTTTGCGACGGCCATTGGACTGGTTATGTCGACCTTTATGCGAAGTCAGATCGCCGCTATTTTTGGAACGACCCTCGGCACCCTGGTTCCAGCCATCCAATATGCAGGATTGGTCAATCCGGTCTCCTCACTGGAAGGGGTGGGGGCGGCTATCGGCCATATTTTTCCCGCCACCTATTTTGTCGTCATTGCGCGCGGCACCTTTTCTAAGTCGCTCGGCTTCGCGGATCTCTGGCCTTCGTTGGTCCCGATCGTAGCCAGCGTTATCGTACTGATGACCCTTTGCATTCTTCTCCTCAAGAAACAGGAGAAATAAAGGTATGGCTCTAGCAAACATCGCTTGGCTGGGCGTAAAGGAATTACGCAGTCTGGCGACCGATCGGATCATGTTAATTTTGATTGCCTATCTTTTCAGTCTAGGTGTCTATGTCGCGGGCACAGCTTTACCAGAAACGCTCAATAATGCACCAATTGCAATTGTAGACGAGGATTCATCACAAATTTCTTCTCGTATTAATAGCGCATTTTATCCACCGCATTTTCAAATACCCGATATCATTCCGCAGGATCAGATTGATCATGGATTGGATGCTGGAATTTATACATTTATCCTTGACATTCCCCCTGATTTTCAACGGGATTTGCTTTCGGGGCGCAAGCCATCGGTACAACTTGATATTGATGCCAATCAAATCAGCCAAGCTTTTACGGGTAGCGCCTACATCCAGTCTATCGTTGGCCAGGAGGTCGTGAGATTCTTACGGCGGGATCGTCCGCCCGACGATGTGCCGGTCAATCTTGCGCTCCGCGCCCGCTTCAATCCATCCCTGACCCAACTCTGGTTCGGTGCGGTAATGGAGATTATCAACGATGTCACGATGCTCTCGATTATTCTCACGGGTGCCGCGCTGATCCGCGAGCGCGAGCGCGGCACGATCGAGCATCTGCTCGCGATGCCGGTTTCTCCGTTCGAAATCATGACGGCCAAGATTTGGTCGATGGGCCTAGTGGTGCTGTTCGCGGCAGTCTGTTCGCTGATCCTGGTGGCACGAGGCGCGTTGAGCATTCCAATCGCCGGATCGGTCCCATTGTTTCTTGTCGGCGCGGCACTCAATATTTTCGCCACCACGGCATTAGGGATTTTTCTGGGAACCATGGCGCGCTCGATGCAGCAATTCGGGATGGTCATGATTCTGATACTGATTCCACTTCAGGTTCTTTCCGGCGGCGTGACAGCCCGTGAAAGTATGCCACACATCATACAAGATGTTATGACCATCGCACCGACAACCCATTTTGTCATCCTAGCCCAAGCCATTCTTTATCGTGGTGCCGGGATTGACGTTGTCTGGCCCCAATTCCTGGCTTTAGCCACTATCGGTAGTGTATTTTTCGGGATAACCTTACTATATTTTCGGAAAGCCATGAAAAACATGGTCTGATGCTCGGGCTGCGCGGGGTCGCAGTCGCGACATGAGCAATGGCCAATTCTATCCCGTCGCGCAATCCGAAGAGAGAGGCCTTAGCCGGATGGATCCTCTACAACAGTCCGGAGCGGTAGAAAGAGGGATGGAATGGCGTTGACACCAATGAGAGAACCGGCGGGCCCTGACGATGATATCTCGTGGATACAACGCCAACAGGGGACACAAAACCGAGGGCGAGGACATGTCCAGCCGGCAACTGAAGGCAGCCTTGATGGGGCACCGTCAAGGCGTGATAATATTCCGGCTTTGCCGGGATGGGTACGAAGCGTCGGGCATGCCGACGCAGGAGATCAGGACTTTCGAACGGGGGGGGCTCTGGCCTTTGTCGGGATCGCCGTTGAGGCGCGGGCCGCGCATGAAGGCTGTTGGCTGGACCGGCTCGCCTTGCGGGCGGCGGCGGCTTGTGTCGCCCTTGAGGGGCGGACCGAAGACGAAGCGGCACTTCGGGACGCTCGGCACCTCACGAAACCCGGACAAGACCCCGGCCCCGGAGGTCGGGTCTTTGCGCTTTGGCAACGCGTGGCCGGACGGCCATCACTCCTCGCCGAGCCGGAAGCGTTGGTTGCAACAATTCAGCATCTAGGATTCCGGGACAGCCGGCTTCTTCTGGAAGTCGTGCGTTTGGCTCGGGATTTGGCCGAACGGACCCTTTCACCGCTTGCAGCGGTCGTTGATATGATCGCATTGGGCCAAAAACGCTGTCCGGGACTGCCGGCCCTGCCGCTGCTTCTCGCCGACTCGATCCTAGCCGAGCGATTGCACTGGCCAACCGTCGTACCGCTTTTGGCGGTTGGGCTTGGTGGCCATCCATTTCGGCCCCGAACTTCCTCCGATTGGCCGACCGCCTGTCTTCCGGCCTTGAGGCGCGGCTGTGTAACGGCTTGGGCTCTTCATCAAGAGATCGGTCGTCAAGCCGAAACGTTGCTCGCGGTTCGAGGCCGGCTGCGCTCAAAAATGTCAGGAGGCGTGGTGGAGAGGCTGTTGACCACCGATGCGCTCTCCCCTGCCCGCCTCCCCGGCACGGGCTCTGATCGGGCTGGCCGGCGGCTTTTTGATCGATTGGTCGCGTTGGGTGCCGTTCGGGAACTGACAGGGCGGACCAGTTTTCGCCTTTATGGACTATGACCCACCATGGAGCGCAAAGCTGTTCGCCCTCCAGCCCTGGATCTCGAACTGCTCGATCTGCCACCCGAAGACCGCTGGCGGGAATGGATGGGCCGGATCGAAGCCGTCATTTTCGCGGCATGCGCGCCGGTACCACGGGCGGTTTTAGCCTCGGTGGTCGGCAAAAGCGCCAATCTGGATTTACTGTTGGAAGATATCCAACAGGATTTGCGCCATCGACCCTATCAGATCGTTGCGGTTGCCGGGGGCTGGCAGTTTCGGACCCGCCCCAAAATGGCGCCGGTTATTCATCAGGCCGGGGTCGTTGACCGGCCCCAGGCCGCATTGGGGCGCGACGATCTGGCGGTGCTACTGACCATCGCCTACCTGCAACCCATCACACGGGCAGAGCTGGGCTCAGTGTTGGGCAAAGAGGTTTCGCGGGAGATCATTGGTCGGCTGCGAAATGCCCAATTTGTGGCGCCCGGCCCTCGCAGTCCGAGTCCTGGCGCGCCCTACACCTACATCACCACCCTCGAATTTCTGACTCAGTGGGGGCTAAACACACTTCAAGACTTGCCTGATCTGGAACAGCTCCGTGATGCCGGCTTGTTATCAAAGCGGGATGTCTTGGCTCGATTGGGCGCCCCTTAACCGGGGGCCCGTGTATGTCCCACTCTTTCATCCCAGTCAGTCTCCGGCGTCGATCAATGGCACTTCGGCGCTGGTGAAGAGACGGGCGAGGTCGATGACAATGACGAAGGCGGCGCCACGCCGTCCGACGCTCTTGATGTATTGAGAGTGCCAGCGCATGCCAATGTCGGGGGGCGGTTCCAGGGCATGATCCGCAAGACTTGTGACCTCGTAGACCCGATCGACCAACAACCCGACCACCAATCGGTGATTGTTGACGTCGACATCAAGCACGGCGATGCGGGTTCTTGGGGTCACCGAAATTGGTGACAGGCCAAGCCTAACCCGGAGGTCAATAACCGGAATCGATCGGCTCCGGACGTCGATCATGCCCGCCATATGGATCGGGGCATTGGGAACTCGGGTGATCGGACGGAAGTCAAGAATTTCGTGAACCCGATCAACGTCGACAGCGAAAATCTCCTGATCAATCCCGAGGGTGACATATTGGGCGGCCCGTTCCACTGTGGCTTTTGGGTTCATGCGGACTGTCCTCTTCGATCGATGATACCGGCGAGCCCTGATACTGATACCGGCGAGCTATAACGATGACACACTGCCGGTATCGGGCCGCGACGACGGCCCCGCGCGCCCATGCGCGCGAAGCCAAGGGCGCGGATGCGCCCGCCCGGCGTCTGAGGGCGGCCTTGATGAGTCAACATCAAGGCTCGAGGGTATGGTACATCGCCGCCATTACTGGTGATAGCGATGATATTCGGCGTCCTCCTCGTCCATGTTCAGGACCGGGCCGCTGCCCTTGGGCTTTTTGGCAAGAGCCGCTTTAGTCTTGGCCTTAGTCTTGGAGCCGAGTGCAGACAGACGAGCAACCTTGACGCGTCTTGCGGTAGGGGTCTGTTCACGCGCCGGGGCGTGGTTGGTGCCGCCATGCTTATCGGTGTGGAAAAACGCGATGCTCTCCTGTAGCTGCTCGGCCTGCGCCGACAGTTCTTCCGAAGACGCCGACATCTGTTCGGCGGCAGCCGCGTTTTGTTGGGTGACTTTGTCGAGTTGCTGAATCGCCTGATTGACCTGATTAGCCCCTGCATCCTGTTCGCGACAGGCGGCTGTGATTTCTTCGACCAACTCCGCTGTGCGTTTGATGTCGGGCACCAACTTGCCCAACATTTGCCCGGCCTCTTGGGCGACCTTAACCGTATCCACTGACAACGCATTGATTTCGCTGGCTGCGATCTGGCTGCGTTCGGCCAAATTCCGTACTTCGGAAGCAACCACGGCAAAACCACGACCATGATCGCCGGCCCGTGCTGCTTCGATAGCGGCGTTCAAGGCCAAAAGATCGGTCTGGCGAGCGATCTCCTGGATGATGGTGATCTTTTCCGAGATGGTTTGCATGGCGGCGACGGCCCGCTGAACCGCCTCGCCGCTGGCCTGGGCATCGAGGGAGGATTGACGGGCGATCCTCTCGGTCTGGCTCGCGTTGTCAGCGGTTTGTTTGATATTGGCCGCCATCTGCTCCATCGACGCTGCGGCTTCCTCGGTGGAGGCCGCCTGTTCGCTGGCACCCTGGCTCAACTGCTGGGATCCTGAAGAGAGCTGTTCGCTGCCCGACGCGACATTCTGCGTGGCCGCAACGGTTTCAGCGACCACCATCCGCAGCTTCTCGACCATGGTCTTGAGGGCGTTACCCAGGATATCCTCATCGGATCGCGGCGTGACTGTAATGCTGAGGTCGCCGTTGGCAACCCGATCGGCTAGGCCGGCCAAGTGGGCAGCGATACGAGCATTCTCGTGGAGATTTGCGACCATGACATTCAAGGCATCGACCATATCCTTGATTTCATCATCGCTATCGACGGCGATTTTCTGTTCTAAATCCCCGCCAGCAACAGCCTTGGCAAGGCCAACCGCCTTGTCAAGCCCACGACTGATCGACACCGACAGCCAAACGGCAGCACCGACCGCAACCAGGAGCGCCAAGGTGATGGCGATGTACAGAGCGATGCGAATTTGGCTGCTCAAGCTTTCGGCGGCTTCATTGGCCAACGTCATGTTTTCCCGAGCGACTTTCACAATCTCGTCGATCCCGGCCAAGATAGTATTGCTATTTTCCCGCCCCTCGCCGGTCGACAGATCGTCAGCGTGGGCATTACTGTTTTCGAGTGCCAGCGGATCTATGGCCTCATGTATTTTCTGCCAATTGGCTAAACGTGCTGTCAGCTCATCGGCGGCGCGTTGGTCTTGATTCGCCAACATCCGAGTCAGCGCCGCAACATCAGGCTTCAAGGCCTCGAGACGCGCGTCGCTTTCCTTCACGAAGGCGATGCTTCTCGCGTCATCGGATACGGCCAGAGAAGAGCGTTCATAGGCCATGGCCATAGCGAGGCCATCGGCAATTCGCGAAGCCAACAAGGCCGCGCGCAACCGATCCTGGGTCACCCCCTCTCCGGTACCCCGTTCAATCAACGGCTTCAGGCTACTTCTAACCTCGTGAAACGCTTTCTCGCCGGCACCCAAGGACAAATCATTGGCATGAGTCGCGCTATTACGTTTTGCCAGTGCCCGGATACGATCCTGGGTGATAATGGCGTGATCCATTGCCTCTTTTAATTTTTCGACATTTTTTTTGTTCTTTTCCGAGCTAATATTGATCATTTTTTCAAGGTGGTCCCGCATCTCTTCACGGTATTTGATGAGAGCCGCATCCCACATTGGAATCTTGGCGTCATCGGTCTCGAGGATTAAATCCTTCTCGACGCGGATTTCCTCTAAGTAATTGGTTCGGATCTGGCCCGCCGTCAGGAGACGCTCGGTGTAGAGACCCGCCAAATCCGCCGCCGTTGTACCCAGCCGATTGATGCCGTCATTGGCCACGATGCCCATGACACCCGCAACCAGAACAACCACACCGAACGATCCAAGCAATTTTACTCTTACGGTGATGCGCATATCTGTTTTCTCCTATTAGCCGGCGTGGACAAACCGAGTAATTTCGTTGTTTCGGGTGTTATCGCCGATGAAGGCTTGCTGATCCGATGCGAACACCCGGTCAATATCGAGAATGACTAGAAAATCCTTACCTCGGCGCCCGATACCGCGAATGAACTCGGCCCGCCACTTGAGGCCAACCCGAGGTGTGGCCTCGATGGATTCGGTGTTAATGGTGGTGACTTCGTAGACCTTGTCGGCAAGCAGACCGACGATGGTTGGCTCGCCATCGAGATCGAGTTCGATCACGACAATCCGGGTGTCGATGGTGAAATCACTGCGAGTCAGGCCAAAGCGAACCCGTAAATCCACCAATGGCACCACCTTGCCCCGAACATTGATCAATCCCCAGACATAGGCAGGGGCATTGGGAACGTCGGTGATGGTAACGATGTCGAGAATTTCCCGGACAACTTCGGCTTCAAGGGCAAAGGCTTCACCAGCCAACGCCAGAGTCAGAATTTTAACGGGTAGTGACGTGCTTTCAACGGTAGCCATAAGGCAGTTTTCCTTTCCAGATGGCCTGTCAAGACGCCCTAGAGTGTGCTTCGCAGGTCTGCCCGTAGTCGATCAGATGAGGAATATCGAGGATCAGCGCGACCGAGCCATCGCCCAGGATGGTGGCACCGGAAAAGCCCGGCACATGAGCGTGCAACTTGGATAGGGATTTAATCACCGTCTGGTGTTTGCCAAGCAATTGATCGACGGCCAGTCCAACCCGCCCGCCCCCCGCCGAGACGATGACGATCCGTTGGAAAAGCTCCGATGGGGTGTTGACATGGAACAGTGAGCGCAACCGAAGGAACGGCACCAACTCGCCTCGGATACTGAGAAAGTCGAATCCCGCAGATATTGTATCGTCTACAGTGCGGCGCTCGACGCATTCTTCGACTGTAGACAACGGGATTACGTACCGACTTTTACCAACCCGAACCAGCAAGCCATCGATAATCGCCAGCGTTAATGGCAACTTCAGGGTGATGGTGGCGCCAACGCCGAGGGTGCTGGTGACGTCGATCGAGCCGCGCAACCCGTCGATGGCCTTTTTAACCACATCCATGCCGACGCCACGCCCGGAAACGCTGGTGACCGTACCGGCGGTCGAAAAGCCCGGCTGAAAGATAAGCTGGAAGATGTCGCTGTCGGAAAAGTCGGTGCCGGATGGGATCAGCCCCGTTTCTTCGGCCTTCGCGCGAACGCGGAGGGGATCGATTCCTTGGCCGTCATCCTTGATGGTAATCAGCACCTGCGCGCCCGAATGGACCGCCGAGAGATGGATCACGCCTTCACGCGACTTACCCTTGGCCTCACGCTCGGCAGGGGCCTCGATACCGTGGTCAAGGCTGTTACGGATCAGATGCACCAGGGGATCATGCAGCCGCTCGATCAGGGTCTTATCAAGCTCGGTCTCTTCGCCTGCAGTGGTCAACTGGATCTCCTTACCCAACTCGCGGGACAGGTCGCGCACCAGTCGACGGAAGCGGCTGAACAGGGCGCCGATCGGCACCATTCGAATGCCCATGGTGGTGGCGCGCAGCTCCGAGGACAGGCGCTCGATTTCCTTGACCAGGGCCTTGAAGTGGATGTCCTTGCCGGCGTCGGCCATCTGTCGCAACCGAGCCTGAGCGATCACCAGTTCGCCAACCTGATCCATCAGTTCATCCAACCGTTCGGCCTGAACCCGGATACCAGCATTCTCGCGCTTGGCCGCCCTTTCGGCCTCGCCGCGCAGATGCCCCTGCTCGGCCAGCGCGGCGGTCACGATGTCGGAGCTAACCAACCCCTCTTTGACCAGCAGGGCGCCAATCCGGTTTTGGCTGGTGAGAGCGCTATCCAGCCCCTCGGCGCTGACCGCCTGCCGGTCGAGCAGGATTTCGCCGAGACGTCGCCCATCGGGCTCGACGATGTCGACTTTCAACTCCATGTCGTCGAGAAGAAAGATAAACACCTCGTCGATGGCAGAGCGCGGGTGTTCGGTTGAGAGCAGGCACTCCCAGACCAGATAACAGGTGAAGGGGTCTATATCCTCAAGGAGCGGAATATCGTCGGTGATCGCCGTCACGGTGCAAGTTCCGAGTTCCCGTAATTCGTCCAGCAGACCTAACGGGTTATTTCCGCTGGTCAACGCATTGACAGGCAAGCGGAAGCAAATGCGATAGGTGGCGGACTTGTGAAGAGTCGGGTTCTGTGATGCCGCTGCGCGGGTTAGGGTTACTTTCGCCGGAGCTGTGCCAATGACGGCGGCAAGCCGAGCCAGGATGGCATCGCCATCGCTGGAATTGGCCTCGTCTGGATGCTCGATCAGAATCCTCATGTGGTCTTTGGCGACCAGCGCCACTTCCACCAATTCGGACGAAATCGCCACCTTGCCCTTACGCACCCAATCGAAAGCGGTTTCCAAATGGTGGGTGAAAACCGACGCAGCGTCAAAACCAAACATTGCGCCAGAGCCCTTGATGGTGTGCATGGCGCGAAATGCGCTATCGATTAGATCCTTATCATCAGGGTTGGCTTCGATATCGAGGAGTACGGTTTCAAGATGTTCGAACAGTTCCTGTGCTTCGATGCGAAAGGTCGCGATAGGATCGAGCGAAACAGCCATTATACGCTCCTTTCCTGAAACCAGAAGCTCTGGGATCCGGTCGGTTGAATACCAGCCCTATTCAGCGTCTTCAGCAGCTCGCCGCCGATCGGCGCGCTCACTTGCAGAGTCTTACCCAACACCATGGCGCTTTTGCGAGCGGAGGCAATCAATTGAATAAAGGTAATATCCACCTCTTGGAGGTCATCACAGACAATAATAAGAGTATCTGACTCAGCCAAGGCCTGCTTAAGCTTAATAACAATGTCTTCGGCTGTGCGTATCGTCGCGGCGCCGGAGAATTCAAGGACTGTGGAGTATGCCTCGACCATGTGCCGAACCTCCGCAAGGTTTTGTTGTACCATCGAACCTTGATGGTGTTCCATCAAGGGGGGCTCAGATGCCGGACTGATCCGCCCGGCGAACTTCAGCCGCCAACAGGCCCAGTGGCAGAATTTTTATGGCCGCACCACGCTCTATGGCTTCTTTGGGCATTCCAAACACCACGCAGGTTTCCTCGCTCTCGGCGATGGTGTGGGCACCGGCATTGCGCATCTCGAGAAGACCGTTAGCGCCGTCATCCCCCATGCCGGTCATGATGATGCCCACGGCGTTAGCGCCGACACACTGAGCCGCCGAGCGAAACAGCACATCCACCGATGGTCGGTGGCGCGAAACCAGCGGCCCATCTCTGACCGAAACGAAATAGCGGGCGCCGCTGCGCTGGAGCAGAGTATGACGGTTGCCAGGAGCAATAAGCACATGGCCACGCAGAACCGGATCACCGTCCACAGCCTCTTTGACTGTGACGTGACACAAGGCATCCAACCCCCTGGCAAAGGCCGCAGTAAACACTTCTGGCATATGCTGAACAACGACGATGCCCGGACAGTCTAGGGGCAAAGCCTTGAGTACAGCTCGCAACGCTTCGGTGCCACCCGTCGAGGCGCCGATGCAGATGACCTTCTCCGTGGTGCGAGCCATGGCGCGAATTCCCGGAGTTGGCGGCGGTATGATCACGTCGGCATTTAGCTTCTTCTCTGATCCCAGGCGGCGACTGCTGCCGTCGGTTCTCGGCGGCAATGGGCGTAACCGGGCCTGGGCCGCCGCTTTGACGGCGTCGCAGATGGTTTCGCGGGCATCTTCCAAGAACTGGCGCGTGCCCAAACGCGGCTTGAGGATGACATCGACCGCTCCGGCCTCAAGGGCCTGCATCAGCGTATCCGATCCCGGCTCGGGCAAGGACGAGCACATCACCACCGGAATCGGATGCTGAGTCATGATCTTGCGCAAAAAGGTAATCCCATCCATGCGCGGCATCTCGATGTCCAAAGTGATCACATCCGGGGCTTCTTCGGCGATCCGCCGGGCCGCAATGTAAGGATCTTGGGCAGTAGCAATAACTTTAATCTCTGAATCTGATCCAAGAATGTCGCTAAGTGTTTGTCGAACGCTGGCGGAATCATCAACAATAAGAACTTTTATTTTTTTCTTCATGCCGTTCTCCGCCTGAAGATGGAGTTCCCTAACCAGTCGAGCGGGACCGTCATACCCGCGAGGCTGTCGGTGTGACCTAAGATAAGATAACCACCAGGACGAAGATGGGAGCATAACCGATCTACAACTTTTTCTTGAGTTTGCTTATCGAAATAAATTAATAGATTGCGACACAAGATGACGTCCATGTCTCGGTCAACTGGATAGTGGTCGTTAATCAGGTTGATCCGGGCGAAACGCACTAAGGCGCGGACTTCCGGACCGATCCGAAAGACAGGTTTAGAAAGATCGTTGTGGCGCAGAAGATAACGCTGGCGCATATCCTTAGGCACTGGGTCGATCATATCCAATGGAAACACCGCGCGGACCGCCTTGGCTAGGGCATCGGTGGAAATATCGCTGGCCAGAATCGAAAAAGACCACCCGAGCCTGTCCCTGATGAAATCATTGAGAACCATCGCCAACGAATAAGGTTCGGCGCCGATCGAACAGGCGGCGCTCCAGAGCTTGGCGGGACGCCCTGCCATTGCCAGTTCGGGCACTGCGGTCTTGATCAAAAAATCAAAATGCTCTTGTTCACGAAAAAAGTCCGTCTTATTGGTGGTCATCGCGTCGATCAAATTGACAGCTTCGTCCTCAAAATCACGCGTGTCAAAAACCAGCCGACAATATTCATTGATATTATGCAATCCAAGGGCCCGAGCACGGCGCTGCAAGCGGCCCTCAACCATAATTTTTTTTGCGCGAGTGAGTCGAATGCCGCTAGATGACCAAATAAAGGAGGTCACACGATCAAAAACATGGTCATCAAGATTTGACATCGATCCTGCCTCCCTATTTGAACTCAGAGTCATCAATTGATCTTGCTTAAAAGGCTTGACGATCCAGCCGGTGGCACCGGCTCCCTTGGCCTCGCGCTTCTTAGTCTCATCGGACTCGGATGTCGGAAAAAAGTGGGCAAAAATATCGGATGCTTATAAATAACCAATACTTTTACACCTAACATTCTTAATCCTATCTAATTTTGTAATATATCTTATTAAGGGTGATTTCAAGGTGCTCACAGCACTGATATCCAATCTCTTGCCTATCGTTATGCGACATTGTGCCACAAGTGGGTGATCTTGATGACAAAGCGACCTATCGATTCAGATATACTTTTGCTGACGATGGAGATCGTTTATGTCTATCCGTATCGATCTATGCCCTCGATTATTCGTAGCCTGGCAAGCCGCGACGATGGCCCACTGCCGCTATCGGGCCGTAACTGCGGCCCTCCTGAACAGGATCAGAGTTCGATGAAGCAACAGCTAACGCTAGCAGCGTTCATGTTCTTGAAGGTTAAAGGGCACGACTAGAAAGCAAAGGCGTGAAAGAATCTTCTGACTGTTCCCGAATAGTCGTCAATAAAAGAGCCAAAGCGGCAAGAGCGCGCCCGAATAGAGTGGCCCGTATTTCTGGATGATTGACTCTATGAATAAAAAATGCCGTAAATCGGATTGCCGAAATTAACTCTCGGGAGCATAATAAGGTCATACCAGAATAAGCATCCGCATCACGAAATAACAGAATCTCATTCCAAAACCTAACTGGGTCAAAATGGTCCTGTTGCGCACGTTCAATCAAAGCCCTCAAATCATCAAATAAACGGACCCGTTGCTCCATCGCTTGTAAGGGATCGATCAAGCCAAACCCATCTCCAGGAGCTAGTCGCAGATAAAGGGATAAAAGCTGATTCCGGATCACCGGAACCGGCAGCGCCAACGGCGGCAAACGCAACCCTTTGGCTTTAAGCGGTTTAGCGCCAGCAATGCGAACGCCATCACTACAGTTCGAAACCGTAACGCCAGCAACTTTGATCAAAGTCTCAATGTTACGTTGAGCTGGAACAAAAAACAATGGGTCTGTTTTGACCTTTCCACCAAAATTACCGGGAACTTCTAGAGAAAAATCAAAAGATTTTTCAACCTCGTTGACCACCGGAATATCACGATAGGCGGTATCATCAGCGTGAATTTTATCGGTTCGCCGCGTTCCAAGATCAGTTCCGAACAGATAAAATTGAGTGAACCCCAAGGACACAGCCACCCGCAAAGCGACGTTAGTGACGGTTGGGGCGGCAAAGGTCATTTCATATTTTTGAGCACCAAACAAGCAAGCGGGCACAGTTCGATGACGAAAATATAGCAAAGCTTGATCAAAAAGCGATAATACTTTAGGATCTATCGTCAACGATCCAATTAAAGTAAGGCCTTTCAGATCATAGGTCTGCGCCGCATGCGACAAAATTTCATAAATCAGCTCATGGTTTTCCAATTCAACATGGAAATCAGGCCGAATACCGTGGCTAAGGCATGCCTGTAATGCTGATCCGCAACTAAAAACAATACAGCTTTCGCGTAATCGCCGAATCTCAGCAGCATCTTGATCCAAGGACGGCCCCGAGCCAATGATAAAAACGGGTTCCGAGCGCCTTGATTGACGGCTAGCCTCAAGTAAGTAAAAAGAATTAGTCTTAATATTTTCGAAACTATGTCGAATCATGATACATTCATCAAGGTAATTCCCTTGCATGATCAACAATGGCTGATAATTATCGAGAATAACGGCCTTGATTGCGTTAAACAGTGGTAATGGGAAGGGTGGCTGAACAAACAGCCAAGTCCCATCCAGAAATAATGCCCCCCGCAACGCAATGTGATCCAGCACAGCCCCAGCAAGATGATGCGGATCATTGCCGGTGATCAAGCTAAAATGCCGGCCTTGACACTCATGGCGCTCAAACAACGCGTGCCAGTCGAACACACCCAAGGCCATTCCCAGACGATGTAAATCCGGCTCAACGATAACGATTGAATTAACCTTGGTTTGCTCGATCAAAGCTTCTAGATGAAATCCAAAACCAATTCCAAAAACAATCAGAACACCGCCTTCATAATTTGGTTCTACAGAAAATGTTTTTGAAGTAATTCCTAGATTATGGCATGATTTTAAGAAATCTTCTTTAAAATTTTGACCAATTTCTGAATGCAGCGATTCTCCATAGGGTTCATTCAAGATAATTCTGGCCGGATTTTTGAAATAAGATTCGACTAAAGTCGCTGTGAAAGTCCGATATTCATCTATAATCGAATTTTCAGGTGCCTTCTCTAAGGGTAAATTATCTAAATCTGGAAATCGATGCTGAAATGCAGCTCGTGACTTAGCTTCCATCATATTTTTATTCCAGGCCTCTTCATGGCATGAAGAGGTGTTATTGAGTGGTGATGAGGATAAGACTGTTAAATTTATACTGTTCGGAGGGTCTACAATCGATGCTCCCATGGCAAACCGCCACACGGCCCGCCATGGTGAATCATAGCAAACCGCCGAAGGCAATGCCATCTGTGATAATACTATATCGTCGCTATCGGGCGCACCATTGGCCCCGCGCGCCTATGCACGCGGAGCCAACGGTGCGGATGGGTTCAGCTGGCGTCTGGGCAGCTTTAATGTGTTAACATTAAAGCTCGATGGCATAAATCGCTATTCGCACAAAGCCTGAGTTACCACCAGAATGGATACAGGATAATAAAGATGAAGAACCCCATCTTTCCAGTGCGCTGCCATTCCAAGCCGATCAACGCCAGTGTCAGCATCTTTTTGAAAAAGCGCCCGGACCTGCCCAACATTTTCGGGTGGAATTGCTGATGCACTCAACAGCTCTTCCAACTTCATCTCTAATCGATAGAATCTTGAAGCCTTTTCAGTTAATCCCAGGTCTGTAGCTATTTTTTTCAGTTCATCGGGCGTCAATGCGCTCACATGAGATGGATCACGCAGCTTCTCCAGGGCGTCGTAAGCGGGTTTTTTGTCTGCATCCGGCGTCGCATCGATTATCAGAATCCGCCCCCCCGGCGCACAGACCCGTTTCATCTCAGCCAAGACAAGGGACGGATTTTGAAAATGATGAAAAGCATAGCGACTGGTCACCAGGGTAAAGGAACCATCATTGAAGGGTAGAGATCGGGCATCCCCAACCTGCCATCTCATACCATCGAGCCTTGATGTTGACTTATCAAGGCTGCCCTCAGACGCCGGGCGGGCGCATCCGCGCCCTTGGCTTCGCGCGCATGGGCGCGCGGGGCCGTCGTCGCGGCCCGATACCGGCAGTGTGTCATTGTTATAGCTCGCCGGTATCAGAGTTTCTAACCTCAAGGTTTCCTGACGACTTTTGGCTTGCTCGATCATGGCCGGAGTGAAATCGATTCCGGTGACACTTTTTGCCGTCCTAGCCATGGCGCAGGCCAGGATGCCCGGCCCACACGCTACATCCAGCACACTATCCTCTGGGCCAAGTTTCGCCAAAGACAGGCAGAGATCGAGCCCATATTCGTCCGAATGAGCGGGCAACGCGGCAAAAGGAGCCGCTTGTCGGGTGAATTGTTCCAGAATCAGGCTATCGTGGTCGGGTGTCATGATGCGCTCCTGTTTCGAGTCCGCGAACGATAATCCGCTTCAGTCATGGCCGGTGAACCATCTTCGGCCAAAAATTGGTTATAATCGGTCATTCTTTCGGACAATCAAACGGAAATGAAGATGAAATTCTTGACACAGGAAGATACAATCCAGCGCATCAAAGCCACGAACATCAATCATGACTCGTCACGGGCCTTCGCCTTTCACGATGAAGAAACGAATTTAGCTTACGATTGGCACCACCATGATAGTCATCAACTCTTATACGCTATCCATGGCATTATGCACCTGGAAACTATCAATTTTCGCTATTTATTGCCACCACAACGGGCAGTCTGGATTCCGGCCCGCGTCAGCCATCGCACATGGCTCAATCAGGTCGAGGCGGTATCGGTCTTTTTTCCCCACTCCTGGATCAGCGATCCCGCTGGCAAGGTGCGGGTGCTCGCGGCCTCTCCGGTGATGCGGGAGATGATGCTCTACGCGATCCGTTGGCCGCCGAACCGCCCTGAACCCGACGCCCTAGCCGATAGTTATTTCGAAACACTGGCTCTGCTGTGCCGGGAATGGATGTCGCGTGAAATGCCGTTCCATCTACCGTGCAGCACCGTTCCAGCCCTAGCCCGTGCCATGGATTACGCCCAAGCCAATCTTGCCGAAGCGAATATCGCGGGGGCCTGTCGAGCTGCGGCCATGTCCGAGCGCACATTTCGCCGCCATTTTCAGCAAGCGGTTGGCATGGGCTGGCTTCAATATTTAGTGCACAGCCGGCTGATGCATGCAATGGCCTTGCTTGGCGAACCCGGTTTGCGGATTGCCGATGTTGCTGATAGAGTCGGTTTCGCCAGTCTTGGGAGCTTTGCCAAGGCGTTTAAGGATTTTTCCGGGGACTCGCCGAGCCAGTACCGACGAGCCTTGATGCTGGCTCATCAAGACTGCCCAGACGCCGGGCAGGCGCATCCGCGCCCTTGGGCTAAAATAAGCGCAGAGTCTCAGCCCGGCTAGCAATCCAGGCTCCGAGGATTTCCGGGTGGCTGGTTCCGGCATAAGCCATAGCGGATCCTGCCGGCCATAATAAGCGGCTCCGAGTTGCAGAAAACGCCTCTTGGGCATTGGCAACGGGCCCCGTCAAAGGACGGGGCGACCCCACCGCCAAGGCATCGTCACACACCCAGGCTCCCAATAACCGAGCTTCGGCTTGAGACGGCAGCAAAAACATCCGGGCTGCCACCAGCCGAACATGGGCTAGATCCAAGGGCGTCTGAGGGCTGCGAGACTGCCAATCCCGCACAAAGGCCAATGCCCCGGCCTGCATACGGGCGCAGTCCGCCCATTGGGCCGCCGGTAAGGCCGAGACGCTGGCGATTGCCGTTCCATCCGGGCCATAACCGACCAAGGCGCCTTCGGGTTGGGCCAACAATCCTTCGAATAGGTCGCGAGCCCGAATCCACAAAGGCGACAGCCACGACGGCACCCCATAAGCCACCAGATGCCCCCAAACCGGGCCAGCGTGTGCGGCCGTCCAAACCGCCCCTTCGCTGGTGATGGAATAAGCTCCCCATACCGGGAACGATCGGCCTTCGATTTCAAGCAAACGAGCCAAGGCCCGTTGCAGATTGCCGGCATAGCCAACATCCACCAAACCAATGGCGCCCCGATCCAGAATATGGGCGGCATCGAGGTGCTCGATGATCGAACGTCGCACCGCCCTGCCCTGCCGCTCAAGCTCTGATCGCAGAGCCACACGCCCGGTTAGCCAATCGTAAAAGGTATCAAAATCCGCCGCTGTTAGAGGATGCTCGGGGACAAAGGGGTTCCCGGACGTCTGTTTCCGGGCGGCCTCCGCCGCCAAACCAAGAGCATCCAGCGCATCGCCGACCGTGATCGGAACCGCCCGAGCCCGAATCAGGGCGTTGCGCAAGCCCTCGCGATCCTCTGCCGATCGGATCGCCGCAATCAAGCAAGAGTGCCGACTGAGCCAAGCCTCCCGCACACAGTCTGCCGCTTCGGGGTGAGCGGCGGTCACAGCCTGCCCCAACAAGCGGCCATCCCGCAGCACCGCCACCAACGGCCCCGCCCCCGCTTTCTGCCGCAACCGCCACGCCCAATCCCCGAACGACGCCAGAATCGGACCCAAACAGGCGTAGCCATATCGAGTGAAAAAATCAGCATCGGATGGAAGGTGCTGCCGACTCTCTCGGATCACCGGACAAGGGCCGTTGGGCAAAAGACCCGGCAAACAGGCCGCCAACAGAGCCTCAGCCGCCTCTATATCGTCCAGACCAGCCGTTGATTTATTGCCTCTCAGCGTTCTCTCCAACGCTGCTGCCGCCTCGACATCCTGTTTCACCAAAGCCGGGCACAACAGACCGTAAATCCGTGTCATGCCATCGAGCCTTGATGGTGACTCCTCAAGGCTGCTCTCAAACGCCGGGCGGGCGCATCCGCGTCCTTGGCTTCGCGTCCACGAGGACGCGGGGCCGCCCGATACCTCGTGCTCTAAATCGAACAGCCGGCCTACATAGGCACGAGCCGAAGCGAAACTCTCTGCCGTCACAGCCGGTGCCAGCCACCCCCGGCGCTCAAGCTCTCGGCCAAGCAGAGTAAAATCCTCCGCTCGTTGGGAGGCTTCGCCCCCCTGCCCTGACTTTGCCAAAGGCAGCAGGTCTCCGGAAACCGGGAGGCGATCAGGGGAGAGCGAAATTTTGGAGGTCATGAGGTGTAGAGCCAGCCGCGTCGCGCCAGAGTTCGGCGAGCCCAACGGTCCCGCACATGATGAATTTTTCGCCACCAAAAATCGCGCGGTAGCGTCTCTGCACGCCAGCCAGACCGTTCGGCTTGAACGCCATCGGCTAAAGGATGGTCGCCAATATGAAGACTATGGTCTGGTGAAACATGTTCGGCAGCGCTCACAAAAGGAAATAGGGTGCCTCGGCGTTTGCTGCACTGGCATTCGGCACTGACATAAAGTGGACAGGGCACCAGCGCCGGAGTTAGAACCAATAACAACGACCGGATCGAGGGTACCGCTAAATACATGTCACTGACCAACACCACACGAAGCGGAATGGCCCGAGGCTGCTCCAGGACGCACACCAACCAAGCCAGCAAGAGCCGGTTCGGGCGTAAGTGGCTGGCCTCGTAAGCCACCTCGGCCCGCACCAACTCAGGAAGAACTGCGAGATCAAGGGCGCACCGATAGCACATTGCCCGTAGAATTTCGTCGTGCCGAACCTCATTGCCAACCAAAGCCGCCGCATCATAAAGCTGTTTTTGGCACCACAACCGGGCACGATACAGTGAAGTCGCTCCCGGTGAGCGAAACCCAGCCCGCTCCAAGGCCTGATGTTGTATCCTGGCGATGCCGCCAAGACGAATCAGTTCCGGTGTGGTCTCGCGCAACAACAGGGTATCAAACAGGTCGAGAGACAGCAGCCGTAGGGCTGGGTTTGCAACGGCTCTGGTTAGTCGGTCCAATGACCGGAAAAGATCTCCGACCATCCTCGTCTAATCCGCAGTCTCAGAAGACAAAGGCTCCGGCAAAGACGGCGCAACCGCCGCAGACAGATGCCGTTGGTACCAGTCTCCATGCACCGCCAACAGCAACGGCCAGAGCGCAGGCGGAACCAACTCGGTCAAAGGACCGAGCACATCGACATGACAGTGGAAAAGATCACCGCTCATGCTGCGGGAACCCTCGTGGCGGCGGTAGAGAAATAAAATTTCCGGGACAACGTCTAAGCGATAGCCCCGAACCACCGCCAAACTCAACAGGCGCAAATCCTCAAAAGAGGAGCGGGACTCGGAAAATCCGCCCAGGGCCTTAAACACAGAACGTTTATAAAGTGCGTTGCCGTCCCCCAGGCAGTTGATCATCGTACACAAGGCTAAAGAGGCCCCAACGGGCGTCCAATCAAGATCACACAAGGGATAGGCCGGATCCGCCGTGGGTAACCTAGCCACTGGCGGCGGGCCAACAGTGGTTTCGGGGTGACGGCCAGGAAGGCAGGTCAGAACGTCGGCTCCTGAAATCAAGGCCGCCGTCATAAAGCGTTCGATTTCATGGGCCAGGGCGATGTTATCATCATCCATGAAGAGTAGATAATCACCCTTGGCATGTTCGACGGCAACATTCCGAGCCGCACCCGGCCCAGCATTGGCCTGCCGAATCAGGGTCCAGCCGCGTGCCTGGAAATCTGCGGCCTGTTCAGCCCAATACACCGATAAAGTCGGGTCCGTACTTCCGTCATCAATCACAATGACTTCAATCGGCTGATACTTTTGCCGTTTCAAAGAGGCCAGAGCGGTCACCAAAAATTCCGGGCGATTATAAGTGGCGAGGCAGACCGACACCAGCGGCAGAATTTTAGGCAAAGCGGAAGCGACGCGCGTCGGCAGACGAGTCCGGAGGCCCTCCATCGGCTTGTCAAAACAATCTGGTGGCAGTGTCCAACCGGCCCGCCGGCACCAATCGAGGACATCCGGGCCGGGGGTAATCAACATGTCGGCTCCCGCAACCGTGCGCCGCTCCAGAAAATCCAGTTCAATATCGGTGCGACCTTGGGGAAAACGGTGCTGCTGTTCCAAGGTCCGGGCGTGGCTGGTGTGAGCGAAAACCACCAACGCAGTGTGTCCAAACGCCAACCCCAGACTTTTAGCGACGACACTATAATAGCCTGCACCAAAGCCGTCCGTGAAGATCACCCAATCAAAAGGCTGGGCCGATGGCTCGGCGCGGGTCAACCAGTGATAAACCCGAACCGCCCGAAGCGGGGTAAAATCGTGCTGCGGTTCAAAGATTCGCCCTAGTGTTATAGGCTCGATCCCCGGCGGCGCCGGGCCGGGCTGGGGCGCAAGGTCCAACAGAGTGACCTGAGCCCCGTGTTCGACCAGAAGAGCGGACAGCCCGTTCCGGCCCTGGCTGGGCGTTTCAGTATCGGCCACCAAGCAGACCCGAAGCCCATCGATACGCGCACTCCCCGTTGCCTTCCTGTGCACGGGATTAGCCAGGGGCGAGTAGGGTAATTGAGAGAACATCGCGATCCGTTGGGCTGCGTCAGCGTTTGATTACATAGGCTCCCGGATTGCTGCACCATTCAAAGCGCCGCAGTTCGATGGATTGACCGGCGAAGAACTCGTCCACGGCCCGGCTTTCACCTTCCCAGGGCGGAATGCCGTACTCGTCAAAAGCCACCACCCCGCCCGGCACCACCAGCGGCCACAAATGCTCTAGCGCAATTTTGGTGGGCCGATAGAGATCGGCATCGAAATGCAGCAACGAAATTCGCATACCGGGATGTTCCGTGACATAAGCCGGTACAGTCTGTTCGATATCGCCTTTGACCAGATGAATACGGGGCTTATAGGGAATGAAGCGGTCGGCGTCGAAAATAGCAATCGCGTCTTCTAAGGCAGTTTCAAAACCACCGCTGTCAAAACCGCCAGCGACCTTTTGCACTTGGCTATCACTGGCGCCGTCCTTGGCATCCAACTCACCGAAGCCCCGGAAATTATCAAATCCCACCACTTTTTTGTGGCGATCACCCATCACCCGGATTTCCAGGAAATTCGCCCAAGACAACAACGACGTGCCACGAAACACCCCCAACTCGACAATATCACCGGGAAGATTGATCACCATGCGGAACAATTCATAATGGGCAAGGAACCGCTTCAAATGGGTTCGTCGGGTATAGAGGGGGAAATTTTTCCAAATATCGCTGGGCCCAACGTCAAACTGCTTGAAGTGATCTTCGAGCATGGCTTCAACATTGTTGTCAGCCTGAAAATTTACACGGCCATCGAATGAGGGCTTGGTCATTGGGGGAACTCCCTATGGCTGCCGTCGGTGCGGACGAACAAACCAGTTTCGAGATTGAAATAGTCCTTATCGGGAAGGGCGTCAGCCGGCCTAATCAAGCGATACTCAAAAGAGCGACGATCAATGGTCCCATCGGCAGCCGCGACGGTCCGGTGAGGAGCCAAGTCACCAAACACTAGGCCATCACCAAAGCTCAAAGAGAAGCGCCGCAGTCGCTCAAAGGCAGGGGGTTCAAAAGCCGCGCCGTGCAGACCGTGGGGCTGGTGAGGCCATTCTTCATACTCACCCTCTGCGAATTCTAAAGACGCATGGGCCGTGGGGTTAACCTCCAATGGGACAAAACAGGTGATCAGCCGGCCATGCCGGCGCGGCATCAAACGCGCGTAACCGGCATCCTGATGCCATGGCACCAGATGAGACGCGACCGTGATGTGGCGCAGTTGGGCCGGAAACAGCAGCCAAGTAAACGGGCGCAACCGTTCGATCCGCTCGGGGGTCGCAGCCCGCCAAGGATCGTACCAATGGGGGTCCAGGCGAAAATCCAAGGTAGCAGCACCCATTTCCACCCGTTGGGCGTCGATGGCATCGGCCACCCGTGCCTGTCGCTGAACCTCTTCGGCGACGAAGCGAGCTCGCGTCGCCGCTAGCACATCAGGATCAAACAAACGCCGTTCATGATGGATGAAGCAGCGAGACTCCGTGAGTAACATGGTCGAATCCCTTTTTCATACCATCGAGCCTTAATGCTGCCCCATCAAGGCTCGTCAAGCGCCGGGCAGGCGGGCGGAACCGCCGTCGCAGCCCGATCACCCATTGCCGTATCGTCCATTCCGCAGAATAGCGTATCCCTTGATCAATTCTCGAATACCGTCATCTAAGGAGTAGCGGGGCCGAAATCCGGTTTGCTCTATTTTTTCATTGGATACGATATAATCCCGCTTATCGGGATCTTCGCCGACGGGGGCTTCCTGAAAGACAAAGCGCGGCACATGGCGCTGAATGGCTTGGCATAACTCGCGTTTGGATAAATTAGCGTCCGACAGGCCAACATTATACGCTTGCCCTTGCATGGTTTCGAACCGCTCCAGGCCATGCAAAAAGGCTCGGGCAACATCGCGGATATGGATGTAGTTCCGCTTGAAATCGGCCTCAAACAACACGACGGCGGAGTCGGTCACAGCTCGATACACAAAATCATTGACCAGTAAATCGACCCGCATGCGTGGCGCCATGCCGAAGACCGTGGCCAGACGGAAACTCAGAGCATTTCCACGCTCCAGTACCGCCGCTTCGGCCTCAACTTTGGTCTGACCATACAGAGACAACGGGCGAAGCGGCGCCTCTTCGGTGCAGGGAACACCGGGCGTTCCAATGCCATATCCACTGTTGGTGACCGGCAAGAGGATGCGTTGACGTCCTGACAAGGACCGAGTCAACAGAACAATGGCATCACGATTGGTGCTAATGGCACCCATTCGATCGCGGTCACACAGTGGCGCTCCGACCAAAGCCGCCAGAGGAATGACCACGTCAGCTTGACGGGCCAGAGGCAACACAACCCGTTCGTCACGGGCATCGCCCCGAATGATGGACAGGGCCGGATCCGCGCAGACATCGAACAGGGCATTCTCGCGATAAAGCAGACTGTCCAGTACCGTTACCCGGTGCCCAGCCGCTAACAGGGCCGGCACCATAATCGAACCCAGATAACCGGCACCGCCGGTAACCAAAATCGAAAAAGACTCTGTCATGGCGGTATCCGTACTCTTAAAGGGTAGGGGAAGACGCTGGAATCGCGTCCTTTGGAGGAAGCAAAGACCGAGCCTCTTTGAATGTCAAGTCATTCTCGAATCGGCTTTCGAGCCAACATCACCCTAGCGATCACGAAGGCAAGGGCAGAGTTCACCAGAAAAATCACAGCGAGCCGCTATTGGGATTCCCATACCAAGCGAATCGAGCTATCCCTTCTTCCGGGCCAGAAAGTCAAACGCCGTTTGACTTTTGGCACCGCCAGCGGAGGCATCTGCCATGTTAAAAGTCTTGGTTTCCAGCCCCAAAGGGGGTGTGGGGAAAACAACACTGACCAGAAACCTCGCCGTAGCCGCAGCGTTGGAAGGACGGCGGGTTGGCGTGGTTGATTTCGATCCTCAGCAGTCTTTGGCTCATTGGGGACGACGACGTCCCGACCAAGTGACCCCTCTTGAAATTTATAGCGGAAGAATCGAAGAGGCCGAAGAGTTTCTAACCAATGTGAAGGCCGATAGCTTGGAAGTCCTTTTTATTGATACCGCTCCCGGTATTGAAAATTCCTTGGCACCCATGACCGTTCTGATCAAAGCCGCTGACTTTGTGTTGGTTCCGGTTCAGCCTTACACGGACGACCTGTTGAGTGTTGCCGAATGGATGCTTCACTTGAAAGCTCTTCGTTGCAGTGCCGGATTCATTTTAAACCGTGTCAACCGCCGAGCCCGCAGCGTTCTGACGGCTAGGCGCTATTTGGCGGATAAGGGCAGGCTATGCCCGGTAGAAATTCCACAACTCGAAGCCTTCGGAGATGCTGCAACTCTGGGGGTATCGATATTGGAGATGGCGGAAAACCAGGGCAAAGATGATCTGAAAAGCGCCTGGGGTTTCCTGAAAAATGAATTGCAAATTGCGTAGGAGACTGTCATGGCCATAGTCAAACCCGTCAGCTTCAAACGAGGCGACGCAACAAAAGCAGGTATTCCAGAACCCGTTGCCGTCGGTGAGCGGTTCTCTAAGCCCGTCGAAGGCGAAGATGCCGACGGCAGGAACGCACTCACTGTTCCCGCCCCTTCTCTTGAGCCAACCCATTTTCAAGAACTCTCACCGCCTTCTGTTGTTGTGTTGACGCACAGCCATGACGTGACAAACATCTATCAACAACCAAGCTCAATAATAGTTTCTGGCGACCCTAGATTGCGTCGGGAAGATTATCGTCGGCACATTCATGAGTCTTGGAATCACGCATGGACCGAAGCTTTAAAGAAGTTTGTCGATATTGGGCATGCTTTGTCTCAGGCCAAGCGATGGTTGGCCCATGGCGATTATGAGAAAATGATCGCCGAAGACCTGCCCTTCTCAAAGCAGGTGGCTCATCAGCTCAAGACGCTAGCCGAAGCCGTGGACCAGGGTCGTTTCGCGCTGGATGAGCTTCCCAGAAGTTATAGCGCCGGATATATTCTCACAACGCTATCCGATCGCGAGTTGGAACAGGCTCGGGAGAATGGGTTGGTTTCGCCGACCACGTCTCGTTCACAACTGTCGGACTTTAGAAACCGAATTCGCACGCCTCCCATCCAATCAACGTCTGATGCCTCTCTCTCTGAACTCGAAAAGCTAAAGCGCCGACGACAAAAAATCTTGGAGGAGGCTGCGCGCCTGGCCGAACAAATTGCGGCCTTGGAAGGAGGGAGCAAAATCATCGACGGCACCAGCAGCCCGATCGTCGACAACGAAGAGTATGATACCGGCGAGCCCTGATACTGACACATCGCCGGTATCGGGCCGCGACGGCGGCCCCGCGCGCCCATGCGCGCGAAGCCAAGGGCGCGGATGCGCCCGCCCGGCGTCTGAGGGCAGCCTTG
>Ga0302270_10000130_pt1 | contig 79959 bp, 74 predicted proteins | sample III_Bog_E2_3_FD_198773 | JGI IMG/M metagenome (GOLD analysis project Ga0302270, IMG submission 198773) | Peat permafrost microbial communities from Stordalen Mire near Abisko, Sweden - III_Bog_E2_3 | ecosystem: Environmental > Terrestrial > Soil > Wetlands > Peat | place: Sweden: Abisko... | reverse complement strand
TGCTCCTCGCTCAACAACACCAATCGCTTCTTCATAGAAGAAGCTCATCACTCTTCCCGCCTCCTCCATAAGTCTCTCTCTTGAGGCCGTACCCATTTATGCAACCAGTTCTATATAACTAAAAACGCTCGCAAAGCATGCCTGCACAGGAGGAAGTCTATAGCTAGGTTCCATTCACTGGAATCGGCAAGTTCCTGATTTACCATGACAGCATGTCTCTCTGGCAAGTAATCGTTCTCGCTTTCGTTCAGGGTCTGGCAGAACTATTGCCGGTCTCCAGTTCTGCGCATGTTGTCGTCACAGAAAAGCTGATGGGGCTCGACCCTTCCTCCCCTGAGATGGCACTCCTCTTGGTGCTGCTGCATACCGGCACTATGTTTGCAGTGATCATCTATTTCTGGAAACAGTGGAAGCAGAGCTTCTTCTCCAGCGTACATACCTTTTGGCGCATCGCCGTCCGGCTCGTTGTCGCGACGATGGTTACATTCATCATCGGCGAAGGCCTGATGAAGGCTATCGAGAAGATCTTTGGCCACGGCCAGAAGATTGAGCCGGAACAATTTTTTGGCCGTCTCGACCTGATCGCGCCCGCACTGCTAGCAGCTGGCATCCTCATTCTCATCTCCGGATGGAAGAATACCAATGGCAACGAAGGCAGTGCATTTCAGGATGACGGAACCCCACGACCCTGCCTGAAGCAGGCCAGCGTCATCGGCGCGGTGCAGGGAATGTGTCTGCCCTTCCGCGGCTTCTCGCGCTCGGGCGCTACTATTTCCACCGGTTTGCTGATGGGTATTGCCCGGCCCCAGGCTGAGGCATTCAGTTTCGCTCTTGCGGTTGTGCTTACGCCGCCGGTAGTTGCCCGCGAAGTGCTACGACTCATGAAGCTTCGTCACCTTGAAGGCGGTGCTGCGCTCGGTGCAGCTGTCGTTCCCGGCATGATCGGCATGGTATGCGCATTTCTCGCAGGCCTGCTCGCGCTCAAGTGGCTCAGCAAGTGGCTTGAGGGCGGCAAGTGGTATCTCTTTGGAGTCTATTGCGTTGCAGCATCCATCGCTGTCGGTGCGCTGCATCATCTGGGCTACTAAACTAATCTCGAGGCAAATTATTGTAAGTCCTTATGGTATGGCTCGAATGGGCGCACATTGAAAGTTTCGATTCCTCCGAGCTCGCACCGCTCCATCCCGTACAACTCGCCATGGTGAGACCGCATAACAGCTTTCGATGGCAACCGCATATCCGGCTACTCGCATTGCGCCATCCAGTAGACGATTTACTCATCACGGTACGTAGCACCGCTGGCTCCAGAGATACCAACTCTAATAACGCCAAAATTGTACGTAAGCACCGCGCTGTGAGGCAGATGGCGCAGCTTGCGCCGCAGGATATCTATCTTGCCGTGCATCGCCATGAGAACTCCGTGTATTACAAGCGCCTCGCGCCGGAGGAGTTCGGCATACTTGCTGCGTTGCACGTCGGCCTGCCACTCGAGGAAGTGATCGAACAGAGCTGCGCCGGCACTACGCTCGATATGGGTGGAGCTTCCGAGCTATTGCAGCCCATCTTCACCACATGGTCCATGCTGCGCGGTTTTGTGCCCACTAGTAATCGCTAAGTGGTTACTGCTGTATCGAATCCCGTACATCCACTTCACCAATTTATCCTTCAGGCCGATAAATACTCCAGGCAAAAGAGCGAGCTGCGTTTGCGCGTTGCTCTCCTCACTCAAAATCTGCCCGGAGCCTGTCGTGAGAACTCGCGCCGTTCAATTCCTGTCTACCGATACTGGCATCCTGTCGTTGTTGACCGTCATGACGCTCCTGCTGGCGCTTGGTGGCGTGAAGCTCAGCCGCATGGTCGCAGCCAATATGCTGCGTGCAGACGCAGAGTTTACCTCCAGTGCGTGGGCTGCTGCGCTCATGGACAGCGCAAATATTCCCTCTCTCATAAGTGGTGCACCATCGTCGGATTCCACGCGCCATTTTCTTGAAGCCGCTACCCAGACCGGCAGCATCTATCGCTATGCCATCTGGAGCCGTAGCGGCAAACTTATCTTTGCCTCTTCGCGCCTGCAGGAATCCCCAACTCCCATCAGCCCCGTCATTCGCTATGGCGACCGCATCGGCGAAGGCATTCTCGCCGGTTGGTGTCGCACGGATACGCATCGCGGTAAGAATGCGCAGAACCCAGCGTACTATGCGGATTCTTTTATCCCAATTCGTCGTGATAACCAGACCGTCGGCGTACTCGAAGCCAGTCTCGATCTCACTGCGGCAGAGAAACTCTATGAAAAATCCTTTCTTTTCACAGAAGGTATCATCGCGCTCGGTGTTCTCCTTGCTGGCGGAATTCCCGGCCTGCTGGTCTGGCGCAAGATGCACGCACACCGTGCGGCCCAGGCGCGCGCAATCTTTCTCGCTGAACACGACAACCTCACCGGCATTGCCAACCGTAAATCGTTAGAAGATCGTGCTGAAGGTGCACTTGCATGGAGTCAGCGCAACAATAGCTATATTGCTGCGCTACTGATTGATATGGATCGATTCAAGGAGGTGAATGATAACTTCGGCCACGGTGTCGGCGATGAAATGTTGAAGGCTTTTGCGCAGCGGCTGAAAGCGACTATCCGCACCGGTGATATGGTGGCGCGGCTTGGCGGAGATGAATTCGTCATTCTGCAGGTTGGCATCGCCCAGCCTGTTGGTGCGCGTTCCCTTGCTGGCCGGCTGATTGAAGTCCTTGCCATGCCTTACCAGATCGGCGATCTGCAGTTGAACTGCGGTGCCAGCATTGGTGTCGCCATTGCACCTACTGATGCTGACAATTGGGAATCACTTCTAGTCTGTGCAGATGTTGCACTCTACAATGCCAAGGCGGAACGCGGCAACGCCGTCGCTTTTTTCCAGGCGGGTATGGATGCCAGCTTTCGCGAACGTCGCCAGTTGGAGCATGATCTGCGACGCGCGCTCTCCACTCATGCTTTCGAACTCGCCTACCAACCGCTTTTCAGCTTCCATGACCAAAGCCTGCTTGGATTTGAAGCCCTGCTGCGCTGGCCTCGTGGCTGGGCTCCTCAGTCACCCGCGCAATTCATCCCGGTTGCGGAAGAGTCCGGCCTCATCATTCCAATCGGTGCCTGGGTATTACAGGCAGCTTGCCGCGCAGCCGCTGCGTGGACGCGCCCGCTCAAGATCGCCGTCAATCTCTCGCCCGTACAGTTCCGCAATGGTGACATCATATCCGTCGTCGAAGAAGCACTACGGATCTCCGGTCTTGATCCAACGCGCCTTGAGCTTGAAGTCACTGAGACACTTTGGATTCAGAATGCGGATTCAGTACTGGAGCAGCTCGCACGACTTCGCGCCATGGGTATCACTATCGCGCTCGATGATTTCGGCACCGGCTACTCCAGTCTGACCTATCTCTGGAAGTTTCCCTTTGACGTGGTGAAGATTGATCGCTCGTTCGTCTCCGGTATGAAGCTTGACCCAAAGGCGAACGCCATCGTGAACACTATCGTTGCGCTGGGCCGTACGCTGGACCTCACCGTAACTGCGGAAGGGGTGGAGACGACGGCCCAGGCGCTCGCGCTCAAGGAAGTCGGCTGCGACCAGGTGCAGGGCTTCCTTTATGGCCGCCCGGTCAACGGCGTCTCTGCCAGCGCTCTGGTGGATGCCGATGCGCGCTCCACGCCGATCACGGTGCAACTGGCGGCTGCGGGATGAAGGCAGATGTAAAATGCCGCTATGATTTCTCGCAGAGTTGGATTTGTATGTGTTTTGTTTATCATCGCCTTCGCTCCCTGCAGGGCGGATTCGGCGTGGGTGATTCGTTTTGACGGCATTGGACCGGCGATGGTGGGCATGAGCGTGTCCCAACTTGATACAGCTCTGCACGAGTCCTTTTCGCCTCCCAGAGACAAGGACGAGCAACTTTGCTATTCCGTCGATTCGCCGAAACATCCCGGCGTCAGCTTTATGCTGGAAAATGCTCACATTACGCGTGTGGATGTAGACGGGTCGGCGATGGCGACAGCAGAAGGAATTCGAGTCGGCGATACTGAAGCGCGCGTGAAGCAGGTTTATGGCAGCCGATTGAAGGTTGAGCCAAACGCCTATTCAGGCTCTGCCGATCCTGTTTTAACCATGCGGTCTGCTGATGGCCGGTATGGAATCCGCTTTATAACGAAGAAGCGAAAAGTCAGACTGATTTATGCAGGGCGATGGCAATCAATCCAGTACATAGAAGGCTGTGAATAGTGGTCCTGGCGCTGAAGGTATCTGGACATCTATCCGCGGCACGCATATCGTTAGACCATCGCGGGCAATAGATGGTGGAGGCACGCATGGCGGCAACTTCGCAGCATTGGTATGCACGGATGAACGATGAATTCTCGCAGATGGCTTCGTGGCTGCAAGGGCCGTTTCTGCTGGCGGTGCGGCTTTACTGGGGCTGGCAGTTTGCGCAGAGCGGATGGGGCAAGCTGCACAATCTCGCGCGAACAGCAGATTTCTTTACTTCACTTGGCATTCCCGCACCTGCGCTGTTGGCGCACTTCTGTGCGGGGCTGGAGTTCGTCGGCGGCATCCTGCTTATCCTCGGGCTCGCCAGCCGCTTCATCAGCCTGCTGCTGGTTGGCAACATGGTCGTGGCCTTCTACACGGCAGAGCGGGAGGCGCTCTTCTCGATCATCCGCGATCCGGGCAAGTTTTACACGGCGGATGCATACACTTTCCTCTTTGCAGCGCTTTTGATCCTGATTTTTGGGGCTGGCGCCATCTCGGTGGACCACCTTTTACGTCACCACTTCGCTAAAAAGCATCGCGAGCGTCTGGCACAAAGCGAGGAGACAGCCTGAGAGACCGGGATAAAACCGGACCAAAAGGGGAAATGCGACGTTTTCTGTCTGTGACCGTTATCACTTAAATCGCAAAAAAAGCAATTTTTTCCACAAAAAGTTGACACGTGTGCTAGTCTAGGTACACCGTTCGAAACAAATACGGTTTCAGCACAAACATGCCGAACCCCCGATTTGGATCAAGCGTCAAATTACAATAAGCAAGGAACATAGCACAATGGAACAGGGAACAGTGAAGTGGTTTAACGATGCCAAGGGGTTTGGCTTCATCAGCCGTCAGAACGGCGAAGATGTATTCGTACATTACTCCGCCATCAACTCGAACGGATTCAAGAGCCTCCAAGAGGGTCAGGCCGTTCAGTTCAACGTCGTAAAGGGCCCCAAGGGCTGGCAGGCGTCGGACGTGCAGCCTCTCTAATCGAGGGTTGCTCAACACAAGATCGGCGGGAGGGACGGCTTAGGCTGTCCCTTTTCGCGCTTAAAATTCCTCAGCTCAGCTATTTAGGCTGCTCAGGCGTTGCCGGACTCGCTGCGGGCGCGCTATCTTTCTCTTGCGTGGGTTCCTCGGACTGTTCCGCGGGACGAATGCTGATGTTTGCCCCAAACTTCCGATAGTTGCTGTGGGTCACGCTGAGCGTGCCATCAATCAGGCTGTCCACCAGGAAGATACGTACATGGCCTTGCCCCTGCACGTCTCCCGGCAGCCACACTTCATCGCGCACGTGGGTAAACTCCGCCGTAGCCGTGCTCCCCTTGCTGATGTTTGCGACCATACCCCACCAGCCCACGTGGAATGCCTCCGGCAGGGTTGCGGTGATCTTGGCAAGTTGCTGGTCCTTTTCGTCGATCCAGGCTGTTCCATTGATGGATTTGAGTAGTGATTCGGCGATGCTGTGCGTTTTTACGTCGCGTTTGCCAGCGAAATCGAATGCGATCGCACTGCGCCCGTGCAACATCTCCCTCCGCTCATTGCTGACCGTAGAAAGCTCCAGCAGGCGCGCTGCTGTGACCTGTTTATAGCCGGATGGATCAGTCTCTGCCCCGTTGGCCTTCTCCTTGCGTTCTTTGGCTTTTGCCACTGCTTTATCAATGTGCTCTTTTTCCTTCTGCGCATCGTCAGGTGGTAGAGGCTTGCCGTTGCGGGCAAGCACCCGTCGGATCGGCACGCCGCCAATATAGAAGAACTCCGCTTCTTCCACCTTGGTATGGCCGTTGTAATCGCGCATAGTCACGGTGCTGTTATAGATGTAGTCCTGTGCCACCGCCTCATTATGTTGCTGGTGTATTTCCACTGCTTTCATCAGCGCAGGAATCGGCGGCAGCTGCTCACTCACCGCCGTTGGTACTGTCGTCGCTGCCTGCCCCCAGAGCAGGGAATGGGTCGCCAGCAGCAGTATCGGGATCGCAAAAAAATGCTTCATTGGCACCAGGCTTCGCAGTAATATCCTACCTATGATTCGACTTTTGGTGACTTGGCTTCTCAATGCGCTCGCTCTTCTGATCGTCACCTACGTGGTGCCCGGTTTTGAGGTAGAAGACTTTTCCACGGCGCTGATTGCGGCGCTCGTCATCGGATTGCTCAACATCACCTTGGGTCTGCTGCTCCGGTTTGTCACTTGGCCGCTCAACTGGCTTACCTTTGGTCTGGTCTACCTGGTGGTAGATGCATTCATTCTGTACTTCGCGAGCAAATTGGTCAGTGGCTTCCGTATTCGCAGTTTTTTCGCGGCCTTTATTGGCGCTCTCGTTCTGGCTTTAGTGCACTGGCTGATCGGCGTTCTCTAGTTGACATCTCGGCAAAGAAAACGGCGCGACCGAAGCCGCGCCGCTTATTATTTCTGGTTACTCGCGTTACTGGGCTGCCCCGGTATCGCCGCCACCCAGCCGCTGCGCCGCAATCTGTCCAGCTGCGCCCTTTGTGTCTTTATCCTTTAGCTCAGCATAGATCTTCTTGGCATCGTCGGTGCGTCCGGTGGATTCATAGAGCGATGCCAGTTGTAGCTTCGCCATACCGGCCGTCTCCGTCTCCGCAGGCTTGGCAATGAGCTGGTTGTACAGGTCAATGGCCTGTGCGTCGCGGCCGCTCTGGTGATAGAGAGAAGCCAGAGCCACTTTGGCCAATGCTGCCATGTTCTTGTCCATGCTGCGCGCCAGCTTCTGCAGTTCGGCCTCGGCAGACGCTGTCTGGCCCACTTCAATATCCGTCAATCCGGCAAAGTAGAGCGCATTGCGCCCCGCTGGAGTCATCCCATACTTGCTCGCCGTGGCGGCAAACGCTGCATGCGCTGCCGTGGCGCGCTCTGCTGCAGTGGGGAACGTCTTCACTCCGCTCGGCACTGGCTCGCCCGGGGTAGCAATGGCCGTCGTGTAGACCAGCATGGCAGAGCCAAACTCGGCTGCCGCAGCGTCGCTGCGGTAGTTGTATACCGCCACGCCACCCACCGCGAGCACAATCACGGCCAGCAATAGAATGCTGGTTGTAATCACGGAACGGCGGTTCTCACCTGCCCATTCCAGGCCATGCTTGGTGGTGGTAATGAAGTTATCCTGCTTCAACTTATGGCGTGTCTGGTTATCCAAGTGCTTCTTCCTTGCCTGCGATCATCTGATGGATCTAATCGGTCTGGTAGATTGAAAATAGATGCGGCGTCTTTGCTGCCTGATGTCGCAGCAACCAGTTTAGCAGCGCTGGCACTGGCTGTCATGCGGCTACCGTCGCAGAGCCTTTAGGGTCGTGCCTCCGGCAAAATGATTTCTAGCGGGGGAAGAGCGCAACTCAAACCCTCATTCCCATTTCCTCCTGTCACTCGCTCTTTCACAAATTATTTATTTGACGTCACATACTGTATTCCATACAGTATGCTCCATACAGTATGAAAAGCAACCCGGAATCCGGAATATTTGACTCACTCAGGCTCGAACTACGACGCGGTTGCCTGATTCTCGCTGTGCTCGCCCAGTTGCGGGTGGAACACTACGGCTACACCCTGCGCAAGGCTCTGGCAGACGAGGGCTTGGCGATTGAGGAGAGCACGCTCTATCCCTTACTGCGCAGGCTGGAGACGCAGGGACTTCTGACTAGCGAGTGGCGCGAGGAAGACAAGCGCCAAAAGCGCTTCTATCGTCTTTCGCCTGTGGGTGAAGCTGTACTCGCCCAACTGCTGGCGGAGTGGAATGGCATCAATGAGTCGCTGCACAAAATCTTGAAGCATCAGGAAGCTACGGTTTAGAAAGCCGGAAAGCAGGAGACGTCATGGACTTACTCGAACGCTATTTGTATGCCGTGGGGCGGTATCTGCCGATGGCAACCAAAGAAGACACGCTGGCCGAGCTGCGGGCCAATCTGCTGGAGCAGATGGACGCACATGCCGAGGAGCTCGGTAGGCCGCTCACCGATGATGAGATCGCGGATACGTTGCGCGGCCATGGCAACCCCGCGGTCGTAGCCTTGCGCTACCTTCCGCAGCGGTCGCTCATTGGACCTACGATCTTTCCCTTCTACTTGCTTACCCTGCGTCCGATACTGGCAGTAGTTCTGCTGATTTATTTCATCACGTATGGAGTGAAGCTGATCGCAACCGGAGATACTCCGGGCGCATGGGCCACTGGCATTGTCCACGCACTACTGGGCGTGATTCCTGTGCTGCTGGTAAACGCAGCGATCATAACGCTTATCTTCGCGATCATAGAAGTGGTGCACCGCAAACGCTACGCTTCTACCGCCTCCGACGCTTGGGATCCTGAAAAGCTATCGCCGCTGCCGGCTCACTCCCGGCCCAAACCTGCAGCAAGCCGGATTGCCGACCTGGTCTTCCATTGCTTGTGGATGTTGTACGTACTCGAGATCCCGCATCATCCCTATCTCATAGTTGGTCCCGGTGCGGCGTACCTCAGCCACCTCTCGATTGGGTGGGCGCCTGTGTGGCATGTCTTTTATGCTGCGTTTGTTGTGCTGCTGGTCCTGCAGCTGGGCATCAAAATCGCCAGGCTCTTCGGTAGCCTGGGACGCTGGAAGGCTGCGTTATCGTTATTGGAGTCGGCCTTTGGCGTACTCACCATTGGGTGGCTGGCCTTTGCCGGAACCTATCTTATCGGGACCGGTCCAGGCGCCGATCTGCACACGCTGGCCATCGTCAACCACTGGATCGGGGTCAGCATGCGTATCGTACTGCTCTTCGCGCTTCTGGACCTTGCGCAGGGTGCATGGAAATACGGCAAGACATTGATTCCTGCCGAACGTCTCATTGCATGATGGTTATCCGCTACGGGTTGGCCGGAGGAGCAGCTGGCGCATCCACAACAGGAGCAGCAGGGGCGTTAGCCGGAGCAGCATCTGGTACTGGCAGCTTCTTGGCCAGTGCGCGGATGTAGATCACCAGGTTCCACACATCGTCGTTCTTGGCGCGGTCCGGTGCTTCAGCGGGCATCTTGTCCGTGCCTTTACGAATGATGTCGAAGATCTCGCCGTCAGACCGGCTGCCCAGCGTAGCCGGGTCGCCCCAGTCCGCGAGCTTCAACTGCATATCCTTGGCTAGGTCGGTCTTACCGCTGCCGTCTGCGCCATGGCACATCTCACATTCCATCTTGTACAGTCTCTTGGCGCGTGCCTGCGACTCCGGAGTGGGCTTTACCGGATTCTGTGCGGTTGAGCCGGTATGCGGTGGCGGTGCTCCGCCTGTGGCCTGCTGTAGCAGGCGGCCTGAAAATGGTGCGGCAATAAGCGCAGATAATACAAGGGGGGAAACGTATAGAAATGGTTTTAGCATGATGCCTCCTCAGCCGCAGGTGTATGGGGAAGAGGAACGTGCACCTGTTTGAACTCTGTGCGGAATTATATGCTCGTAAATACACACTGAGCAGGACATACATCACACCCGCCCTTGCCCCCGTAGGGGCCCAGCCATTACGCTAACAACATGTATGAGAACTTCACCGTAGTCGAACGCTGGACCGGCGAACCACTGGTTTGCAAATGGACGGCCAACGTGGTCGCCATCGCTACCCGCCACGCCGATGCGGTGGACGTACGCTTCAGCGTAAACGGCCGTACCGTCTGGATTGCCCTACCTTGTACGGCCTGGGTTGAGCAGAAGCGCCGCACCGGCAACGTGATCACCGACCGCCTGGCCGCGCAGATCGCCGGACACTACCTGAAGCAGAGCATCGAGAACGGCTACGACAACGGCCGCGAGATGTACACCATGACGCTGGACGAGGTCTTCCAGCATATGGACGCGGTGATTGATGAGGCTGGGCGGACGGATTTTCTGCCGAGCTTGCCGGTGATTGCGGACTGAGCAGCTAATTAGGGTTTCTTGTCCGCAGGAGCGAAAGTAACCTTGATCGTTGTATCGACCGCTATCGGTTCACCGTTGAGTAAGTATGGTCGATAGGTCCACTGCTGAACTGCTTTGAGTGCTGGTTTACTCAGTATTTTGGATGGCGAGCTCACAATTACAAGATTGGCAATTGTGCCTTCCTTCGTGATGGTAGCGTGAAGGATAACGGTGCCCTGAATATGTGCAGCCTTAGCCAACCCGGGATACTTCGGTTCTACTTTTTTTAACATGGCCCCGGGGGTGACTATCCCTGCCTTTGTAGGAATTACATCGGTTTGCGTGGGTACAGTAACAACTGTATCTTGTGCCAGATCCCCCGGCAGAATAGCTGTTGTAGCTGCATGTGCGGCAGTTGCATAAAAAGCAATCACTACCACCTGCACATATTTGTCGCAGTTGAACATTTTGTACTCGCTTTCGTCCAGGAGTAAGGCACGGCCAGTCTACGCCCGTTTCGCCGCAGCACGGACAAAAAAATACGCAGCCGAAGCCGCGTATTTTTTTGATTCAAATGATGGGTGTCTGCCTACTCGTCGTAGTGCAGCAAGCTGAACACGTCGTACTCCGCAAACTTTGCGCGGCCCTTTAGAAAGTCCAGTTCGATCACAAACGCTAGCCCTGCAATGTGCCCGCCCAGTTGCTGTACCAGTTTCACTGTTGCCTGCATGGTGCCGCCGGTTGCTAGCAGATCGTCCACGATAATCACGCGCTGGCCCGGCTCGATCGCATCCAGGTGAATTTCTACGGCGTCCGTGCCATACTCCAGGTCGTAACTCACGCGCGCCGTCGGCGCAGGCAGCTTCTTCGGCTTACGAACCGGCACAAAGCCAGCGTTCAGGCGGTATGCTAGTGCCGGTCCAAAGATAAACCCACGCGCCTCAATGCCTAGCACTAGGTCAATCTTTTTGTCGATGTAGTACGCAGCCAGTGCATCGATCAGCTGTGCAAAGCCGGACTTGTCCTTGAGCAATGTGGTGATGTCATAGAAGAGGATGCCCGGCTTGGGAAAGTCCGGCACGGTGCGTACCAGGTGCTTCAACGGCTCGCAGTTAATAATCTTTGTCGCCATGGTTACCACGCTCCTTCAATCTGAAATGGGCCAAGTGCCTCGCCTTCGCTCTCAGCCAGCTCATGTTCAATCACCGCATCGATGCGGCTTCCTCTGGAGCCTTTGTGCAGTGCGGTACTCAGCTCCCGCAGCTTATCTTCAGGCCCTGCCGCCATAATCTCCACGTCGGCGTTGTCGGTGTTGCGTACCCAACCGCGCAGCTCCCCGATCTCCGCCGCTTCGCGATGCACAAACCAGCGGAACCCGACACCCTGTACCCGGCCTTTAACAAGATAGTGGCAGACCATAGGTTATGCCTGTGCGCGGCCCAGGTACGATCCGTCGCTGGTATCCACGCGAATCTTCTCGCCCTCGTTGATGAACGGCGGCACATACACCACCAGGCCCGTCTCCGTTTTCGCCGGCTTCTGCACGGACGAAGCGGTTGCAGACTTGATGCCCGGCTCTGTCTCTACCACTGTCATGTCTATAGTGCCCGGCAGTTCAATGCCTACGGCCACGCCGTCAAAGAAGCTCACATTGATGGAGAGATTCGGGATCAGGTACTCCACCGCATCGCCCAGCGTGGAGTGCTTCAACATGGTCTGCTCGTAGTTCTCCGTGTTCATGAAGTAGTAGTCGTCGCCGTCGGCATACAGGAAGTCCATCGGCACTTCGTCCACAATCACACGCTCGATCGGGTCGGGCGAGCGGAAGCGGTGCTCGAAGATGGCATTCGTGCGCAGGTTGCGCAGCTTGGCCTGAATGAACGCGCGCAGATTCCCCGGCGTGCGGTGTTCGACGGCAAAGACCAGGTGCAGTTCATTGTTGTGCTTGATGATCATGCCCGGACGCATCTGTGTGGCGTTGATCGCCATAAAAAACTCCTCGTTGCTTAGGTGGATTGGTGTCGGCAGGAGACGGACGGGGCCGTTGCTTCAACTCCTTAATTGTAGCGCAGTAGCGGTGCTTTTCCCGCTCTCATACTGCCCCAGTATTGGGGCTGCATCATGGGTGCTGGCGTTAGCCTCTGGGGGTTCTACCTGCCAATCAGCTAGCTATTTTCGCCGGAATAGCCAGCGATAAAACCGCACCACCACATGTGCCAGATCGTCCGGTTGCCGCGGCGGCGGAGCCTGCGCCAACACCACGGTCTCTGCGGGTGGCGGCGCTGCTGGTTGCGTCATCTGCGTCACGCTCTGGTCTGCGCTGATCAGAGCTCCCGCAGCAGAACCCTCCGCTGCCGTACTGCTCGCTGTGTCCTTCGCAGTTGGGCTCTTTGCTATGGGCTGCTTGCCGTCATAGGCCAGTGTTAGCCCCAGCTCTGCATGTGTCTGTCCCGTCGCAGCCTGTACCGGCGGAGGCGCTGGTGCCAGCCCTTCGCTCACCGCTTCCGGGAATGGATGCGCCGTTGCTGCCGCTGTTTCACCCGGTCGTGCTGTATGTCCTCCGTTCACGCCGCTCTCTGCAACAGATTCCACCGTCAGTGGGCAGCCACATGGCGACGATTCGTTGTCCACCACCTGCTTTAGGCTGCCGTGTTCAAAAAGTACGTGCTGCTTTGCATGCAAAATGTAGCTGGATTCACCGAACGGGTCACTGATCATCAATGCCGGAGCCGAAGCGCCACGATTCTCCACGCAGGTATCGCCATTGCTCACCACGCGGATGCGCAGATCCAACGGCCCTGGTGAAGACGGTTCTAACCGCATATCCGGCGTCATCACCGCATCGCCGCCGCTTGCATGCAGCGTTAGCTCCATCGCGCCGCGGTCTAGGGCCACCAGCAGCGGGCCACCCACTTTACTTGCGTTCTGCGAAAGATGCACCACGCTGGTGGCGCACACCTTTACCGCGCCGCCGCGAGCTAGTGTGATCTCCGTGGTGTGTTCATGCGCAGTCACCACGCCGTTGTTCAGAATGGTCGCCGTACCGCCGCTGGTCTGCAGCACACCGCCTACGCCTGCATCCGCTGTAGAAACCGTGCCGATAGGCTGCTGTGCCCTCGCCGTAACCCATGGCAGCATGCAGCCGACGGCCAGCAACATGGCCAATCCAACGGCATTGCGGTTTGCGTAGTGCATCGGCATGAAGTTCCGCGCTAAAGTTTCAGAAAATTTGCGATCAGCTGCTTGCCGTCTGTAGTTAGCACAGACTCGGGATGAAATTGCACGCCTTCGATTGGGTACTCGCGGTGGCGCAGTGCCATCACAATGTCGCCCGCCTCGTCGTGCGTGCGCGCCGATACCTCAAGCTCCGCTGGCAGGTTTTTCTCTTCGACAATCAGCGAGTGGTACCGTGTGCAGGTCATCGGGCTTGCAATGCCGCTGAAAATCGTCTTGCCGTCATGCTCTACCACTGAGGTTTTACCGTGCATCAGCTTCGGTGCGCGTACCACATTGCCGCCAAACGCCGCACCGATGGACTGATGTCCCAGACACACGCCCAGCACCGGTATTGTTCGCTTCGCTTTGCCCGCAAAGTGCCGTACCAGCTCAATCGAAATCCCGGCGTCCTGCGGTGTACACGGCCCTGGCGAGATCACGATCCGTTCCGGATGCAGCGCCTCGACTTCGGTCGGCGTCAACTCGTCATTGCGCTTGATCACCATCTCTGCACCCAGCTCGCCCATGTATTGCACCAGGTTATAGGTGAAGGAATCGTAGTTGTCGAGAACGAATATCATGGCGGTGCCTCTAGTTTACCCCGGCATCTCTGTTGTCATTCTGAGCGTCGCGAAGAATCTCAAATTCTGATGGAGTCATACATCGGGGGCCTTATATCTCAATTCTGAGATGTGGAATATCATTGCGGCGATGACACGCACTCGATTCTTTGTCTCTAAGTGCCCCGTGCTCTTTCAATCGCTCGTACCACGGCCTTGGCCTTGTTCCCGCACTCGGTAAATTCCTGTTCTGGTACCGAATCCGCCACAATGCCTGCGCCAGATTGGATATGTGCCTTCTCGCCGTGCATGAACATGGTGCGTATCGCGATGCAGCTGTCCAGATTCCCGCTAAAATCCGCGTAGAAGATGCTTCCGCCGTACACGCCGCGGCGTGTCGGTTCCATTTCTTCGATAATCTCCATCGCGCGAATCTTCGGTGCACCGCTCAGCGTTCCGGCAGGGAAACATGCGCGAAATGCATCCAGCGGCGCCAGTTCCTTGCGTAGCGTACCTTCAATCGCAGACACCAAATGCATGATGTGTGAGTAGCGTTCCACAAACATCAGGTCCTTCACTCGGACGCTGCCGTATTCGCTCACCCTGCCTACATCGTTGCGGCCCAGGTCCACCAGCATGATGTGTTCGGCGACCTCTTTTGCGTCGTTGCGCATGTGGTGTTCGTTGGCCAGGTCCTGGGCTTCATCTTCTGAGCGCGGCATGGAGCCCGCAATCGGCTTGTACTCCACCGTGCGCCCTTGAACCCTCACCAGCAATTCAGGCGACGACCCTACAATGTGCGCGGGCAGCATCTTCTTTCCGTCTGTTAGCGGAAACCGCAGAAAATACATGTATGGCGAAGGATTCACAATCCGCAGCGCGCGGTAGATATCAAATGCGTCCACGCCCGGGGTGCAGTCAAATCGCTGCGACAGTACGCACTGGAACACATCGCCCGAGGCAATATATTCCTTCGTCTTCTTCACCGCATTCAGGAACTTTGCTTTCGTTGTGACCGGCGTTATCTTCAGTGCGCCCTGCGCCTTCTTGTGTGGCATCTTCGGCAGCGGCCCCGCCAGCCTGCGTTCCAGGCTGTTCAGTCGCTTCAGTGCCGTGGCATAGGCAGTCGCCGCTTTCTGCCGCTTCAGGTCCGCCGTCACAATCAGGTGAATCTCCTTCTTCACATGGTCGAAGGCCATTACTTCATCAAAGAACATCAGGCACGCGTCCGGTACCTGCAGGTCATCCTTCGCGATCTCCGGCAGCTTTTCAATCTGCCGCACCACGTCATAAGCGAAGTAGCCCACAGCGCCTGCGGTGAATGGCGGCAGCCCCGGCAGCCGTGCTGGCGTATGCTCGCTCAGCGCGCGCTTCAGCTCCTCAAAGATGTCGCCGGTAAAACTACAGCTGCGCTTGCCCTCCTGCACGGTAATACTGTTGCCCCGAGCGACCATAGTGCGATACGGACGCAGCCCGATGAAGGTGTACCGTCCCACGCGCTCGCCACCCTCGACCGATTCCAGCAGAAAGGCCTGCGGCTCGGCAGCGGCAACGCGCAGAAATGCTGACACCGGCGTCTCCAGGTCGGCCGTCACCGTGCGATAAACGGGCACCAGGGTGTGTGTCTTCGTCAGCTTCTGAAAATCGCGGGGCGCGGGTAATGTAGGGCTGGGGGGCATCTCGTTCATCATAAACGCATGGCTGCTTTGGCGGAAAAGTCTGGAGTGTCTCCTCCTGGGAGGCGTACACTCGTCTCGCGGTCACGCGTTCTTGTTTGCATCGTTAGGCCCCAGTTGCACGTCTAACCAAGGGTATGACCGACTAGGTCAGGAGATTTCCCCGAATGTCTGGAGCCAAGCTCGATCCCATCAGCACTTTTACCCACCCCAACGCAGCAGGAATCGCCGCTGCTCTCCAGCAGGAGACCAACCCCTGGATGGCCCAGGCCGCACGTTTTGAATTCGCTGCCCGCAAACTCAATCTCGACCCTGGCATCTGGCGCGTACTCAGCCTGCCCTCGCGCGAGATCATCGTGCACATCCCGGTCAACATGGATAGCGGGCAGATTGAAGTCTTCACCGGCTACCGCGTACAGCACTCCATCGCCCGCGGCCCGGCCAAGGGCGGCATTCGCTATGCGCCCGATGTTTCTCTCGATGAAGTGCGCGCCCTCGCCGCGTGGATGACCTGGAAGTGTGCCGTGGTGAACATTCCATTTGGCGGCGCCAAGGGTGGCATCATCTGCGACCCGCACAAGATGTCGCAGGGCGAACTCGAGCGTATGACGCGCCGTTATACCGCCGCGTTGATTGAGTTCATTGGTCCGGAAAAAGACGTTCCCGCCCCAGATGTGAACACCAACGAGCAGACCATGGCCTGGATTATGGACACCTACTCCATGCACATGGGGCAGACCGTCACCGGCGTCGTCACCGGCAAGCCGCTTGATCTTGGCGGTTCCCGTGGCCGCCGCGAAGCCACCGGTCGCGGCGTCAGCGTCATGTGCGATCAGGCCCTGCAGTATCTCGGTATTCCATGCGATGGTTGTCGCGTCATCGTGCAGGGCTTCGGCAACGTGGGCAGCCACACCGCCAGCATCCTTGCGCAAAAGGGCTACAAAATTATCGGCATTGCGGAGTATAACGGCGGTATTTACAACCGCCACGGCATCAATATCCCCTCACTGCTCAAGCATCGCGCCACCACGGGCAGCATCAACGGATTCCCCGAAGCCGAAGCGGCAGACCCTGCCGAACTGCTTGTTACCGAATGCGACATCCTCATTCCCGCCGCCACTGAAAATGTGATCACCAGCAAGAACGCAGGCAGCATCAAGGCCCGTATCCTCTGCGAAGGTGCTAATGGCCCTACTACCGTCGCAGCCGACGAGATACTTGCCGCGAATGGGGTCTTCGTCGTGCCCGATATTCTCGCTAATTCCGGCGGTGTCACCACCAGCTACTTCGAATGGGTGCAGGATCGCCAGGGCTACTTCTGGGCTGAAAATGATGTGAATGATCGCCTCGACCGCATTATGCGCGAGAGCTTTGCCGCGGTTCTCAGCTACTCCGTTACACACAAGGTGGATAATCGGATCGCCGCCTACATGCTGGCCATTGACCGCGTCGCCTTCACCATCATGCAGCGCGGTATCTATGCCTAGCCAGCTCTGCGGCTAGTGCTAATTAAGAACCCCACCTCTCGATAGAGATGTGGGGTTTCCATTTTGCCATTCTGATTGCAGCCAAGAATCTCAAAGGCACATTCAGTCGCGTTGCTTGCTACAGATTCACCTGCACCTGCAGGTCCACTGTGTGGCTAACTGTTGTGCCCACGCCCGTCGCTGTGATCGGAATGTGATATGTCCCCGGATAGGTTCCCAGGTCAGTGCAGTTACCCGCACACCCCACCATGCCCGGCAGCACGCACAGCACTGCCAGCAGCAGCGCCTTCATTACCCTGCGCTTCCGAGGAATGAAGATCATTACCAGCCCTGCCAGTGCAGCGGTGCCCATGCGCATCTCCAGCTGCGCCGTCCCGGTAAAGTACGGCGGATTATTGCCGCAGTTGTGCGGAGCCACAGTGCTCAGAGTCAGAGAAGTACTTCCGTTGCCGCCTGCAATCGTGCCTGCCTGCATGGTGCAGGTAAAGTCATACGGCAACTGCGCCGGGCACGCCAGTGTCACATCCGTCGTCCATCCGTTCAGCGGCACTACGGTCACCGCAACGGAGGTGGTAAGCCCCACGCCTACCGGGAACGGATTCTGTGCGATCGTCAGCGTGAAGTCCGGTGGCCCGCTATACGCCGGATTGATGACTTCGAGCACGATGTTCGACGTCTGCGTCAGGTAGTTCGCATCACCGGAATAAACTGCCGTAATGCTGTGTCCTCCCACCGTCAGCGTTGCCGTGTTGAACGTAGCCGAAGCGGTATTGGTATTCAGCGTCGAGGTGCCCAACAATACCGCGCCATCGTAGAAGGCAACTGTGCCGGTTGGCGGCGCAGGTACAGGCGGCATCACGCCCCCCACCGAAGTCGCTGCAATCGCTGCGGTAAACGTCACTGCCTGTCCATACGTCGCCGGATTCAGCGAGCTCGTCAGTGTTACCGTGGATTGCACAGCCACAGCTAACGGCAGAATCACCTCAGGATAATTCGCCGATACGGACGGCAGGAAATCCAGCGATGCATTCACCTGCGCTGTGATCTGGTGCGTGCCTACCGGAAGGTTAGAAATGTTGAGCGTTGCCGTTGATGTGTTTCCGCCCGCATTCGGCACTAGCGTTACCGTGCCTAGCAGCACTGCCAGTGAGCCGCTCACATTGTCTACAAAGGAAACCGTCCCTGTCGGAGGCGCATAGTTGCCGGTCGCGATCGCGGTGAATGTAACTGTTTGTCCCACGTACGACGGGTTCGCCACCCCGCCTACCATGCTGATGGTCGTGATATCCGGTATCACCGTCATCGAAACAGTTACGGCAGAGCTTGGCCCATGTACGGCATCGCCCAGGTAATCGCCGCCAAGCTGGTGCGTGCCCGTATCCGGATTAGGTCCCGAACACGGTACCGGCACCTGCAACAAGATTGAGCAGTTGAAGATGCCGTCAATCGTGAAGTTGAACGTTCCTGTCGGAGCTACGGAACCACCATTTGTGTTGTATGTGTTGGCGCACGCCCAGAAATCCTGGTTGTAGTAATAGCTTGGCGCAGGCCCCACCAGTGGAACGCATCCTGCCTGCGTCAGCGTTACGGTCGTCGTCGTCGGGATCAGCGTCACCATGTGCGTGCCCGTTGCTGTGCTCCCGCTGAAGTTCGTGTCTCCGCTGTAAACCGCCGTCAGCGGGTGCGATCCCACCGTGTACGTGTTGCCTGCCGCGATAGTTGTGCTGGCCGCGCCTCCGCTCAGTGCCACGGCGGAGGCCACCACCGTACCGTCAATGGAGAAATCCACCGTGCCTGTCGGCGTATTGGTATTCGTTGCCGTTGGAGCTACCGTGGCCGTCACCGTAAAGCCGTCTGCATACTGTGTTGGCTCCGGCGATGCTGTCACCGTAATTGTGGGCGGAGCATTATTCACCTTGAGATAGATCTTGACGGAATTTGACTGGGGAGTGCCATCGTAGAACGCAACGTAGGCATACGTACCGGCCGGTAGGCCCAGCGCCTGAACGGTTATTGTGCCATTGGGTCCGAGCACGAAGGGGGTGAAGAAAAAATTATCAGTCCTGCCAAGATCGACATCGCCAGTCGGAACGCTTCCGTCTGACGCCGTCACGTTGATAGTGAAGGTAAGCGGCGTATTCGCGACTGGCGTCCATGTAGATGGCGTCAGCGTGGTGACAGTGGTTGCGCCCACAGTGCCTGCATGCTCATAGACTCCCATGTCTACTCGCGAAAGGCTTCCTTTGGTATTTTGCTGGCGCGGGTTGCCGTCCAGGTCAGTAACCGGCAGCAGCGGCGCACTGCTGTTGCCGTAGTCAATAGCTGGAGAGTTTGTCAGCAGATGGAAGTCTGCTGTGGCTGCACTGACGAAACGAGGATCGGCAGAGATGTTGTTGTAGCTCCAAAGCGCGCTCTTGACCTGGCATGTGCCGCCATATGCTGTGCCTTGCGCATTGTAGATATCGTTGCTGTCGATAACCAACGGTGTGATGCTGTTAGTCGAAGCACTGCAATTAAGTGCCGGAGCTGTGCTGGAAGAACCGGCAATGATGTTGTTGACCAGCGCATATTGCGCGAGGTCGCCGTAGACCTCAACCTCCGTGGCAGAGTTTCCGGCAGCATACATTTGCAACATATTGCCGGTAATCGTATTTTCAGCAATTACCCCAAGAAATGGGCCAACACTGCCGCTCACAAGCTCATTCCAGATCGCCAACCCTCCCGCTCCGTTATTGCCACTACCTCCGTTCTGGCCGGTTGCAATGTTTCCGTAGATCAGGTTCTGGAGGATGGATATCGTCCTTGTGTCTACTGCAACAATTCCGCCTACGTTTCCGCCACTGTTATTGCGGATCGTATTGTTCTGGATCAAAGCCCCTTCGGCAGAAATCACCGTGATGCCGCCAGCCACCAGCCCATCCAGATTGTTTTCGATGGTATTGCCGATGATAGAGGACGAGGTGTAGCTCCCAATGCTATAGCTGCCGTCCAATTCCACGGCCGCTGGGGAGAACGTGCATGTGCTGGAGTTAAGGGGGAATGTATTCTCCGTATTGCTGATCGTATTGTTTTGGATCAGCGCATCGCCGGACCCCACATAGATGCCAATACAGGCATTGGATGTAATGGTGTTGTTACGCACCGTAGGGGCGGATTGGAAGATGTGAATGCCACCGCCAGCAAGATTTGTTATCCCACCGCCCCGTATTGTGAAGCCGGAGAGGATGCTGCTGCGCAGTTCTCCGGACTGAAACGTGACCGTTGAGGTGTTGAACTTATTTCCACCGTCGATCGTAGTCAGCGACGGGTCGCTACCGGAAGCTGCAACCGTAATTGCCTTGCCCTTGAAATCTATATTTTCGTAGTAAGTTCCAGGCGCCACCAGCACGGTATCGCCGGTATTGGCGGCGTTGATGCCTGCCTGGACCGTGGGCTGGTCCTTAGGAACGTTGATGGTGCTTGCCGCAGCCGCTACTCCACCCAGCAATAGCAGAGCTATCGTGGCCCAATGGCCTAATATTCGCAGGCTCTTCATTGACAGCTTCACCCGTGGATTTTCGCTACGAACGTGCCTCCTATTATGCACTCCTGATGTTGCGCACAGACGTTCCCGCCCGGCTTGTGACAAAATGTGTGTGTCGCGATATTGCCATGAATCTGCCCAACTCCATCACGATGAGCCGGATTGCCTGCGTACCCATGCTCATATGGCTGCTCTCTCCGCATGCCCCGGTGCATGCCCACCCGGGTATGGTGGACAACGGGGCGCAGGAGTTGATCGCCTCCGGCGTCTTCATCCTGGCGTCGATTACGGACGGGCTGGACGGATACCTGGCCCGCCGCAGGCACCAGATCACCACCATGGGCATGCTGCTGGATCCCCTGGCCGACAAGTTGATGGTCACCGCGGCCTATATCTGCCTGGTGCTCTTCAATCCCCAGATAGTACCGGCGTGGATCGCCGTGGTCATCATTGGGCGTGAGTTCCTGGTGAGCGGACTGCGCTCCATCGCTACCGCCGAGGGCTTCACCATTGAAGCCTCCGATATCGGCAAGCTGAAGACCGTCATCCAGATCGTCTCTGTGGTTGCGGCCATTCTGGCGCATCGCTGGGACTACTGGCACTTTGGCCCGGTCATCGTGGGCGTGCACACTATCGCGCTGACCGCCATCTACTGGATGACCATCGTCTCCATCATCTCTGCGGTGGACTACTTCATCGGCTTCTGGAACAAGATTGACCATGTGGCTGAAGGGCGCCGCAAGCGTCGCGCAAGCTTTGTGCTGAGCCGCCGCAAGAAGCAGGAAGCCACGCTTCCCAGTTCGCACAGCTAAACTACTCATTCCAAAACATTTCGGCGCACAGTTGTGGGAGGGTACCCCCTCCCCACCTGAAAGCATAAATATCTTGGTTGCAATGACTTAGCTGATAGTATTGCCGCTAAATATTTCAAAACAAGACATTTACAGCTAAATATCTTGTTTTGAGTGACTTGCGAGGATGCCACCCCAAAGCGCGCGAGAAAGAGAATTCTTACTCTTTCTATCTATTTTAGTGAATTTGAGGGGGTATTACGCCATTTCGGCGGGAAAAATCGCCAAATTACCGGGTGGAATTGCGGATATTCATGGACACTGCGTGGATAAATCGTGGATGCAAATGGGGAGCGTTGGGGTGAACGGGGACTTGCCGGGTGTGGATGCTCACCGCAGATAAGAAGGGCGTGGCCGAAGCCACGCCCTTCTGTTCGTTCATGGCATCAGCTTACGGCGTGTAGTTCACGGCCCGCGTTGCTGAATCGCCGTTGGTGTCGTTGGTTTGAATCTGCCAGCTGTATGTATTACCCAGTGTCAGAGACGTCACCGATGGCAGGTTGCCGCTGGCTCCCGTCACGTCGTTGCCGGAGGTGATCCACGGAATGGATGCCAACGGAACCTGCGTACTGGTGAATCCACCATTGCTGTGCGACCCGCTCCCTGGTATCTGCCAGATATTGCTGTTGTTGTAGCAGCAGATATTGAATGAATACGTGTAGTTGCCGGCGTTGGTTGGATAGGTCCAGGTGAATGTAGGCGTCACGCTGGTGCTGGAGCTCAGCGAAGGAGCCAGGCTTGTAGCCAGCGCCGAGGGCCCAAGCAATCCCGCAGTTGTTGCATTTGCAGTTCCGGTGGATGCATCGCTGTAGGTCACGCTGAAGCCGTAGGTATCGCCTATGGTTGGCGCAATGTTATTTGTGTTGAAGAAGGTCTCAAATCCTGACCCGCCGCAGTTGTTGCAGATGCCGAGGTCTTGTGGGACGACGGCATTGGCGCCATCTGCATTGGATGAGGTAGTGAGGACGACTGCAACCGGCTGTTTGATGAGTGCTGATAGCCCTGCGTTCACACTGTAGTTGGCGCTGCTTCCAGAGGAACTGGTGGAGCTGTAGTAGTTCGTGGTGGCAAGGGTGTAGACCGGCGAGGTTGGAAGCACCAGGCTTGCTCCAGCCAACGGCACTGTGGTGAGCGTCTTCAGGTTATTGGTGTTGGAGACGTCGCCGGCATCCAGGATGCCGTTGTTGTTCTGGTCCATGACGCCGACGAAATAGTAGCTGCTTCCTGCCGGGACGTTCACGCTGAAGGCCTGCGTGGCTGCGGGGCTGGCAATCCACTCACCGTAGAAGACGCCGGTGCTGGTGTTGTAGAAGCCCACATAGAGCGGCCCTGTTGAGGTGGTGCCCAGGGTGACGGTACCGGTCTGCGTAGTGCCGCCGGTGGGTGGAGCGAGCGAGACCAATGCAGCGCTGCTGCCGCTACCGTTATAGGTTCCGTAGGGGCTTACCGACGTCCCTGCGGAGGTTCCATATACGCGGAAGTAGTAGCTGCTGGTATTGGTGAGGGACGGATGCGACGCGCTGTTCAGGAACCAGATATCGGATCCATTTACACCGTCCGCGAGGAACGTTTGGCTATCGGTGATAGTGGCGAACGTGGACGAAGTGCTCCACTGCACGGTGTAGCTGGTTGCCGTCTCCACATTGTTGCTGTTGGAGAGGCCGCTGTACGACAGCAATAAGCCAACGGCTGTGCCGCCAGCGCTGCTGGGTATCGGGTTGACCCCTTGTAAGGAAGGTGCGGTGGTCAGGGTTGTTGTGCCGGGATCGGTGATTGTGAAGTTCGCATTCGTCACCGAAGCGGCGCCGACTGTGACGCTGCCCGTGGCGGAAGGATCAGCCGTATTGCCCCGGCCGCGGCCCAATGTATCGATCCAGGTGGTGACGCTGTAGCTACCCGGCGCGACGCCGCGGATGCTGTAGCTGGTCCCAGACGAACTGACTGTTGCCAGACTGGTACCCGGATAGTAGTTGCCGCCGCAGTTGTTGTTGGAAAGGGTGATGTAGACGCGGCCAGTCTTCGAGCCGATATACGTCAGTGTGCCGCCCACCGTGTAGCCGAGGGCTAAGCCGAAGTTGTTGTTCGTGCTGTTGCTGCTGCTGATGGTGACGCTGGATGAGGCCGGATACAGCACTGCCATCGCGCCTGAGACCGTAGTGGAAGGCGTGATGGTGTACGTGCCCGGAGTAATGTTCGTGAAGGTATACGCTCCGTTGGTTGCCGTCTGTGTCTGCACCGTTGTGCTGCCCTGGGTCAGAGTAACGGTGATGTTTGGCAGCGTGAGTGATGTGCCGCCGCAGTAGTTGTTCAGGTTGATTCCGCCGCTGATGTTGTAAGCGGTGACGATGGTGACCTGAGAAGTGGACGATGTGCTGGTCGCATTGATTGAGTCACCGTTGTAGACCGCGTAGACGCTGTCAGTACCCAGCGGAAGAGCGGTAGTAGCCAGCGTGGCTATACCGGAAGAGACAGTACCGCTTCCCAGCACCGTGGAGCCGTTGTAGTAGAAGGTGACGGTTCCCGTGATGGCGGTGCTCACCGAGTTGACGACTGTCGCCGTCAGCGTGACGGAGGAGCCAACCGCAACAGTGGTTGGCGATGCAACCATGGTGGTGGTGGTGGTGGCCAGGTTGACCGTGATGTTGCTGGTCGAGGAAGTACTGGTTGCGTTGGTTGTGCTGCCGTTATAGGTAGCCTTGACGCTGTCTGCGCCCACCGGCAATGCGGTAGTGGCCAGCGTGGCGACGCCGGAGCCGTTGAGGGTAGAAGTTCCCAGCAGCGTAGCGCCAACGTAGAAGCTGACCGTTCCTGTGGGAGTGGTGGTGCCCGAGCTGGGTGCGACCGTTGCCGTGAGCGTGATGCTGGTGCCAGCCACGATCGTGCTGGTGCCCGGGCTCAGGACAGTGGTGGTGTTGATCAGCGGATTGATAGTCAGCGTGGGTGTAATGCTCTTTGTCTGCTGCTGATTGGTCGCGCTGTCAGTTGCTGTGATGGTGATGGCGGAGGAGTAAGCTCCCGTCGGTGTGCCTGAAAGCACGCCCGCCGTGCTCATCGTCAATCCGACGACAGGCGTTGGCGACATGGTCCAGTTGATGGTTCCGGTGCCGCCGGTTGACGTCATGGTGGTGGTGTACGAAGATCCCACACCGCCCGCCGGGAGCGTGGTGCTTGTAATCGCCAGCGTGACCGGATTGACGAGCAGGTTTGCGCTGCCGGTTGTTGTTGTGACCGGGACAGTGGCGCTGTCAGTCACCTTGAAGGTGAACGGTGTGCCTGGCGTGGCTACCGTCGGCTGCGTTGGCGTACCGGAGATGACGCCGGTCGCGCTGTTCAGGCTGAGGCCATAGAGCGAGAGCGGGCCGCCGCTGTTCACCGCATAGGTCAGAGTGCCGGTGCCGCCGGTCGCAGACAGCGTGGTGCTATAGGCTGTGCCGACTACGCCGGAAGGCAGCGTGGGCGTGTTGAAGACCAGCGGCGCGGCGGTAACGGTGATGGTGTACGAGCCGGAAGTGACCGAAACCGGAGTGGTCGCCGAATCCGTTACCTTGACGGTGAAGGTGTAGGTGCCAGCCGCCGCAGTAATTGTGCCGGAGATGACGCCGCTGCTGGAGAGTGCGAGGCCACCGGGCAAAGCGCCGGTGACTGGGGTTGTGGTGAAGGTCTTGGTGCCGCTGCCACCGCTGGTTGCGATGGTTGCACCGGCGTAGGGCGTGTTGGTGGTGGCCGCCGTCAATGCGCCTGCCGCCGTGGTAATGGCGAGCGCAGGATTGACGGTGATGGCAGAGGTAGACGCAGTTCTGGTGGTGTCTTTAATGCTGGTTGCGGTCACGGTCACGGTAGATGCAGTTGTGCCGGTGGCCGTCAGGGTGGTGGCGGGTGCATTGCCGGTCGCGCTGGAAGGGCTGACGGTGCCGGCGCCGGTGGCGGAGAAAGTCGCGCCGGAAGCACTGGAGTCATTCATCAGCGCCGCGGCCAACGTGAGCGTCTGGCCGGAATCAAGCACGACGCCGCTGGTAGTGGTGGTGAAGGAGACGGAGATGGGGGCAAGGGTGACAGTGGCCGTCGCCGTCTTGGTGGTGTCTTTCACGCTGGTCGCGGTGATGGTGGCGGAGGTAATAGAGCCGACAACTGCCGGCGCGGTATAGACGCCGGTGGTGCTGACAATGGCGCCCGCGCCGCTGGACGGGCTGATGGACCAGGTGACGCCAGAGTTCGATCCGTCGTAGGTAAGCGCCGCGCCGCTGAAGTTCTGCCCACCGCCACCGCTGATGGTGGCCGTGGCCGGGCTGATTGCGGCGATTGCGATGGGCTGCAGGGTGATGGTGGCGGTGGAGGTCTTGGTGGGATCCTTCACGCTGGTTGCGGTCACTGTGACCGTGGACGAGCTGCTGATGACGGTGGTCGGAGCGGAGTAGGCGCCAGTGCTGCTGTTGATGGTGCCTGCGCCGGTGGCCGGGCTGATGCTCCAGGTCACGCCGGAGCTGGAGGCATCATTCGCCACGGTAGCGCCGGTGAACGCCTGCGCGCTGCTGACGCCGAGGCTGACCGTCGCCGGGCTGATGGCGCCTACGCTGATGGGGGTGAGCGGAATGGTGATGGTGGCGGTCTTGGTGGTGTCCGTCTTGCTGGTGGCCGTAATCACGGCAGTGGAAGTGGTTACCGGCAGTGGCGCGGTGTAGGTGACGCTGCTGGTGGTGACAGCGGTAAGAGAGCCGCCGCCGCTGGTGATGGTCCAGGTCACACCCTGGTTCAGCGTGGCATCGCCCGCGACAGTCGCGGTGATGGCTTCGGTGCCTGCACCGGCAATGGCGGTGGGCGTTGTGGGGATTGTGACGGAGATCGGGGTGAGCGTGACGACTGCTGTGCCGGTCTTGGTGGTGTCCGTCTTGCTGGTGGCGGTGATGGTGGCGGAGGTGGTGGTGACCGGCGATGGCGCGGTATACACACCGGCCGAGGTGATGGCGCCGATTGAGGCTGTCCAGGTTACGCCTGCACTGGCCGAGTCATTTGAGACGGTCGCGGTAAACGTCTGCGTCGCGCCTGCAACTAATGTTGCCGTAGAGGGCGTTACGGCTACGCTGATTGACGGGGGGGCTGGTGTACTGCCGCCGCAACCGATGATAGAGGTGAGTACTGCAAGACTAGCAAAGGCAAGCGCAAGCTTAAGGAAGGTCTTCATAGTAGCCTCAGAAATTCTCAAATAACTGGGACAGCTGCTGCTGTTGCGAATGTGGGTCGAAGAATAGCCTTCCGAGAGTCTAAGTGCAAGACTTTATTTGCAAAATTCCCAATAAATCGAAGGGGGCAGTCCTTCGGCAGCGGGAGGCGTTGCCGAAGGCTGCAACAAAAACCCCTTCCGGGTGGAAGGGGTTTTTGTATAAATTGCTGCCGGTCAGTGTTTAGCTGGCCTGCGAGTGCCGCTGCACAAAGTGGTACGGCGGCCAGGGACCGGAAAGCTGCATGGAGCAGTCTTTCATCTCCAGGGTGGCGGTCGAATACTTATTCTGGTAGCGCTCTATCGTCTTGTTATCAATCAGATGGGCGATATCGAGCAGCATCTTGCCGGAGTCTGTCCGGCGGCAGGTAATCTCTTCAGCCAGCGGCAGGAACATGCGGTGCATCTGGACGGAAAGCGCCCGTGCGCGCGACTGGCGTTCACGCTGGCGGCTGGCGCTCTCGCGCAGGCTGCTCAGGTACTCTTTGCCGACGCAGTTGCCGTCAGGGGTGCGCAGCTTGCCGGGACAGGTATCGTCAACCAGCAGCTTGATGTGCATCTCCGCCTTACCCCGCAGCCGTTCCACGTTGGCCTGGAAGTGGCGCTGGTTTGAGCGGACGGAGCGGCGCAGAGCGTCGTCGTCTGGGAATACGGTGTTGAACCGGAAGGGGAGGACGGTCGACAGCTTAAAGCAATCTGAGATCACGCGTGCGTGATCGCGCTGTGCCATCTGGTTCATCGTTTCGGGGGTGGCTTCTGCCGGATCATGCTCGGATACGACTACGGCAAGATCGCTGGCGGGGAAGAGAAATACCTGGTTGCCCAGAACGCCTGTAACGTTGGTGAGCGGAACTGGTCTACGATGCCGATCCAACTCCGGAAATGCTGCTTTCTCTGCAATACAGTAGGCATACCATGCCATAGGACTTACGCTCCACATTCGCCAGCAGTTCAATCTGCTTGGCTGTTCTTAGTCCCGCTACAACTTCCCCAACTGGCCCAACCCAAGTACCCCGGCGTCCCGTGACTGAAATCAGGGCGTTTCACCGAGTCGATGCAGATACTAGTCCCGCGAATGCACGATTGGCAAGGCGATTTAATGGAATCTTTACAGGTAGATGGCAGGGGGTGTGCTATGACCCTCGATGAGGTGATCTGGGTCACAAAAAACGCCTTTCCCAGGCGAAAAAGAGGCGCAAAGCAGGCCTTTCCCTGAGCGCCGCGCGCCGCCAGAGGACCGCCCCTAGCTCTTCTTGTTCAGCGAAAAGATGAAGTAGGTTGCCGGGACGGTGCCGGCATTGCGGAAGCCGTGCATCTCGTTCGGTGAGGTGTAGCCCACGCTCCCCGGAGTGAGCGTGGTGTGCTTGTCGCCCACGATAAAGTCGATCGTCCCCTCGCGCACCAGGATGAACTCTACGTGGGGATGCTGGTGGGCGGCATGGGGCATGGCTCCGGGGGCGATGGTGGTCTCGTGCAGCTCCACCAGTTCGCCGCCGTTCACCGGGACGGTGCCCTGCAGAAGGTCGTGGGTGGGCGCGCCGCCGTCAGAGTAGCGCAGCGGCATCTCCTCAAAGACGAATGCCTTGCAATGGTCCAGCGGGGTTTGCAGGCGGTTCTGGCTCTTGCCGGGGGTAGTGGCTGCGGTGGCTCCGCTCTGTGCGGCGGCACTGCCGGAAAGACCCAGCGCGGCCAGCGCCAGGCCAAGGTCAACGCATGCGGTACGACGGCTGATATCGCTCATGGCCAGCTATCTTACGCCGCCCGTGACACGCCGGTGAAGCCCGGTTAGGTGCCATCACCGTAGTTGCGCACGGCCTTGGTTCGCCAGCCGAAGCGCACGCTCAGCAGCCGCATCAGGAACCCGGCGAGGATGCCGATGGGGCTGGCAGCGCCGGCGGGAACGCCTGCGCGCAGCAGCAGGAGGAAGAGCAGGGCACTGGTCGCCGCGGCTGTCGCATAGGGCTCGCCGCGTTCAAATACGCTGGGGGTGCGTCCGCTGAAGACGTCGCGCAGGGAACCACCGCCCACAGCGGTCATGACGCCGAGGAGGAGACACGGCAGCAGACCCAGCCCGGCAGCCTGCGCCCGGATTGCCCCGGCAATGGCGAAGAAGCCCAGCGCCAGCGCGTCAATGACGAGGATCGCCCGCGTCATCCGGGGACCAACGCTGGAGCCGAAGAGCAGGGCCAGCATCGCGCCGAAGAGCGCCAGGTACAGGTATCGCGGATGAGCCAGGGCCAGCGGCATGCCGCGCTGCAGCAGGGTATCGCGAGCCAGCCCGCCGCCCACGCCGGTGATCATGCCCAGGCCGATGATGCCCACGTAATCAAACTGGAACCTGGTATCACGCCGCGCCGCCAGCGCACCGGCCAGCGCGCCGACCACCACGCCGGAGGTATCAATCAGCGAAAACAGCGAGGTGGTAATTTCCTGCGGAGGCGTAGGAATTGAAGGAATCATTCAGGGTTTTCTCTCGTACTCGAAAAAGGGTATTGCCCACCAGCCGGGGATGCTTACCGTGGATGCAGCACAAACATCAGCACGCCCACGCCCAGCGCAACCAGCAGCGCCACGCTGAAGCCGCCCAGCACCTTCACCCATAATCCGACAGAACTGATCGCGCTCTCCACGCCCTCAAGGCGGCGCTCGCTGTGCTCAATGGACATGCGCAGCCGCTTCACTTCGTCTTCCACGCCGGCGATCTGCATCGTCTGGTCCTGCATCTGGCGCACCAGACCGGCATGGGCGCGGCTGACGCCGTTGATGTCGTCACGCAGCCCGCTTACGTCTACCTGGGGTTGCGCAGGCAGCAGGCCGCCAGAGAAGTTGGTGCCGATGGCGCCCTGCTCGATCATCTGAAGCAAGCGCAGCAGGCGTGGGCCATTCTTCTTCAAGAGGTCAAAAATGTCAGCTAATCCCATAGGCTCGAGTTTACGCTCCGGTGGAGTATCGACGTCTGTTCTGCACGATCACATTCACAATGCCCAGCAGCACCATGACGGCCACCACGCTTTGCGACCATACACAGTAGATACACCATTTAAGCAGGATGTGGTCTTCAGTGTAGGACAGGTATCCGGCAAAGGCGCAGCCTGCAAGGGCCACCAGAAGGAACAGGCGGTCGCGGCCGAAGGCGATGAGCAGCAGCATGACGGCATAGCCGCCGATGCCCAGCGCGGCAACCGGCACATTGAAGCCGCTCTCCGGGTTGGGATTGTCCCACGTGGGCTTGGGCGAGGGCGGAAAGACCGAGAAGCGCGAATGGTTCACGATGCCGCAATCCCACTTCTCACTCACCGCGCAGGGCGGCGCCTGGCTGGGGTCCTGCCGGTGAATCCGCAGGGCCAGGGTGGAGATGACGATGCCGGCAACGGCGAGCAGGGCGAGCAGAGTACGGAGTGCAATTCGCATGGCCCATATTCTACTCACCCCGGCCCGTCAGCACACTGTGCCAACCATCACAGGCGTAGAATCCTGAGCATGAAAACCATGGGATTGCTCGCATTACTTTGCACCGTGGTTCTTGCAGGCTGCGGTGTCCAGGGTTCATCGTCCGGTTGCACCACTACGCTGGTCGTGGACGTGCAGCCCTATCCGGAAGCGCCATCGACGCCGCCCGACCACACGCTCGCGCCGCCCGGCAATCAGGAGCAATTTATTGCCTTTGAGGGATTCACTGCACCTGCAGGCTGCGCCGTTCCGGCGCTGCTTGTCTACTATCCGGCGGTATGGACGGTCTCAGATCCTGCCAGCGTTCAGCTCAGTGCGTCGACCGGCGGCACGGTTCCTGCTGAAATCGCAACCTGCATTGCGGCAACGCCCAACCCTGTGACCATCACCGCGAGCGTGACCAACCGCGGAGTGACCACCATGGGAACCCATACGATGACGTGCAATTAATCTGAGAAGCTCTCGCTCATTTTGGATTGGTACTTAGAGTGATAGAAAGAGGACCTCAGGGGCTAAAGCCCCTCTCTTTACTGTGCCCATTTTCGTGCGGGCTGAAGCCCGCACTCCCCCGGCTAAAGCCGGGGGCTTAAGCAAAGCAACGCAGTAAACAAGGCAACGCAATCGGGGTTGGATGGACGGCATTGCTGTACGACCCTGCTTTTAGTTTCGAGGCTTCATGCCGCGGTAGAGCCCGGCGACGCCGAAGGTATACGCGGTCCAGCGCGCGTCGCTGAAGCCCGCGCGTTCCATCTTTGCTTTCATTTCAGGCGGCTGCGGAAAGCGAGCCACGCTCGCGGGCAGGTAGTTATAGGCGCCCCGGCTGCCGGAGATCCGCCGCCCAATCCACGGCAGCACGCGCTGGAAGTAGACGAGATAGAGCCGTCCCAGCAGGCCGCGAAGCTGGTTGGCTTCGAGGATGCCCAGCACTCCGCCCGGCTTCAGCACGCGATGCAGCTCGCGCAGCCCATCGTCATAGTTCGCCAGGTTGCGGAAGCCGAATGCCGACACCACGAGGTCGACGGATGCGTCGGCCAGCGGCAGATGCATTGCGTCTGCTTCGATGGGCTCCACGCTACCGCCATAGCCCGCGGCCTTGAATTTCTCCACGCCGCGCGTGAGCATGCCGCGTGAGAAATCCAGCGCAATTACTTTTTCGCCGCTTGCGGGACGGCGCTTCAGCAGCGCCAGCGTCATATCGCCGGTGCCGCAGCAGAGGTCGAGCACGCGCGCTTCGGGGCGACGTAGAATCGCGTCAAAGCTGCGCGCCGCCCGCCACCACCACACGCGGTCCATGCTGGCGGAGAGCAGGTGATTCAGAAGGTCATACTTCGGCGCAATGTCGTCAAACATTGCGCGCACCGCGGCCGCGGCTTCGGCCTCGCTCTGCGCGCCTGCAATCTGCGCGCCCTTCGCCGCTTGCGGCTGCTTCATCGCGCGGCCTTCATGACGGCGAACATATCCTGAATGCCGCGCAGCAGTTCCGCTTCCGTTACGTCAGTCACCGTCACCGTCTCGCCAATCTTCACCGGTAGCACGAATCGTGCCACGCCGCCGCGAGCCTTCTTGTCACCATGGGTGAGTGCAGCGAGCTTCTGCGCGGGTGCGCGGAATGCAGGCAGGGGGCCGTACGCCAGCACCAGCGTGGTGATGCGCGCAGCGTCTTTCTCTGCGATCAGCCTGCGGTTTGCCGCGATGCGCAGCGCAGCGATCATGCCCCAGCCCACCGCTTCGCCGTGCAGCAGATGCTTGAACTGCGTCGCTGCCTCAATCGCATGGCCCACGGTGTGGCCGTAGTTGAGGATCATGCGCAGGCCGCTCTCGCGCTCGTCGATGGCGACAACGTCTGCCTTCATGCGGACGGAGGCTGCGACGACTCGCGCCAGCGCGGTGGGATCGCCGCGCAGGACGGCGGCAGCATTCTTCTCAAGGTAGGCGAACAGCTTTGCATCGCGGATGACGCCTGCCTTCACACTCTCCTGCAGGCCGGCGTGCAGCTCGCGCGGGGGCAGCGTGCCCAGCAGATCGATGTCTGCAAAGACGGCGAGGGGATGGTTGAACGCGCCGACTAAATTTTTTCCATGCGCCAGATTCACGCCGGTCTTGCCGCCGACGGATGAATCGACCTGCGCCAGCAGCGTGGTAGGCACCTGCACATAGCGGATGCCGCGCATGTAGATCGCGGCGAGAAAGCCGGTCACGTCGCCCACAATGCCGCCGCCGAACGCGATCAGCAGGGAATCGCGGTCAGCGCCTGCCGCGGCCAGCTCTTCGCAGAGGCGCTCCATGGTGCGCAGGCGTTTGTGGGTTTCGCCCGCGGGGATGAAGAGCACGGTGGGCTTTTCTTTGAAGGATGCGGTGAACTGCTTGCCCCACAGCCCCCAGATCGCGGGTGAAGTCACCACGAACACGCGCGGTAGTTTGCTGCCGGTACACTTCGCGCAGCGCGCAGCAAGCGTCTTGAGCAGACCCCGGCCAATGATCACGGGATAGTTCGCACTCGGTGTTTTTACGTCGATGGTGGGCACATCTCATCGTATCGCAAGGGCAGATTTCAGTTGTTCGTTGTCAGTTGTCAGGAGAAGCAAAAGCCTGCGACCCATTGCAGCTGTGGATTTTCTGACAACTGGAAACTGAAAACTGACAACTGTGTATCCTTAAACCTATGCAGAATGCAGCACCGCACGCTGGGCCAGCTCACGTTCCAGACGCAGTCGATTACCTCGTTATTGGCGCCGGCATTGCCGGTCTTCGCGCCGCCATCGCCCTTGCCGCAGAGGGCCGCGTGCTCGTTATTACCAAGGAAGAGCTTGCTGAATCCAATACCGCCTACGCGCAGGGCGGCATTGCTGTGGCGCTCGGCGGCGAGGAAGATGTTGCGCTGCACCTGAAAGACACGAACGATGCCGGGGACGGCCTGGTGAATGAGGCCGCGGCGAAGGTGCTGGTAGAGCAGGGCCCGCTGCGGGTGCAGGAGCTGCTGCAGTGGGGGACCGCCTTTGACCGCGAAGCTGGCGAACTGATGCGCACCCGCGAAGGCGCGCACTCGCTGCCGCGCATCCTGCACGCCCATGGCGACGCTACCGGACGCGAGATCGCGGAGTCTCTGCTCTGCATTGTGCGGCAGCAGCCTAACATCATCCTGGCGGAATGGATGACCTGCATCGACCTTGTCGTGCGGCAGCAGCGCGTTGTGGGTGTGACCGTGCTGGACCGCGAAGGGACCGTGCGCAACATCGCCGCGCGGGCCACGCTCATCGCCAGTGGAGGCGCGGGGCAGGTCTATTCCGATACCACGAACCCCGCAGTCGCTACGGGAGACGGCATCGCCATGGCCTACCGCGCCGGAGCAGCGGTGGCAGACATGGAGTTCTACCAGTTCCATCCCACGGCGTTTGCGTTTCCGGGCGCGCCGCGATTTTTGCTGTCTGAGGCTTTGCGCGGCGAAGGAGCCTATCTGCTCAACGCGCAAAAGCAGCGCTTCATGCAGAAGTATCATCCGCTACTGGAGCTTGCGCCGCGCGATGTGGTGGCCCGCGCCATCACCCGCGAAGGCATGCCCGCCAGCGGCAAGCAGCAGTTGCCGGTGTATCTGGACATACGCCACGTGACTGGCATCGACCTGGCCGCGCGCTTTCCCGGCATCAGTGCGTTCCTCGCGAAGTATGATCTGGCGTTGAGCAAAGACATCATCCCGGTGCGGCCCGCGGCACACTACCTGATGGGCGGCGTGCTGACGGATGTGCATGGACGCGCTTCGCTGCGCGGTCTCTATGCCGCGGGCGAGGCTGCGTGTACCGGCGTCCACGGGGCCAACCGCCTGGCCAGCAATTCGCTGCTGGAAGGACTGGTTTTCGGCGCTGCGGCGGCGAACGCCATGCTGCAGGATGGCGCTGACCTGGCCGAACCGCTTCCCGCGCCGCCGCCTTCGCCTGCGACTACACACACGCCGGAAGAGACGGAGAAGTGGATTGCCAATCTTCGCGCACTCATGTGGAAACATGCGGGGCTGCTTCGCGGATTCCAGGGGCTGGAGCGCGCACAGCTTGCGCTGGAAGAGATGGCGTTCGAGATTCCGCGCGGACACTCGCGCCGCGCCGTGGAGGCTCGCAACCTGCACCAGGCCGCCATGCTGATGGTGGAAGCGGCCCTGGGCCGGCCGGAAAGCCGGGGCGCGCACTTCCGCATCGATTATCCGCAGCGTGACGGCAAGAACTACCGCAAGCACTCTATCCTCGAACGCGGCACACTGCGCTTTGAGGCGATGTAAGGACAGGGTTGGAAAGCGAACCACGGATTGCACGGATATTCACGGATTTAAGAACTGAATACAGCTTTATCCGTGGCGATGCGTGGACTCCGTGATTAAGGCGTCTGTTTTGCTGGAAGCAGCAGCGACGCGAGCACGGTCACGCCGAGCACCGCCACGATGACCAGCAGCGAGATGCCCGCTGAAATCTCCAGCTTGTGTTCCAGCAGCATCTTTACGCCCACAAAGGCCAGCACGCCGGCCAGCCCGTAGTGCAGCAGCCGCAGTTTCTGCAGCGCGCCCGCCAGCACAAAGTAGAGCGAACGCAATCCCATGACCGCCATGATGTTTGACGTGTAGGCAATGAATGGATGCCGGGTCACGCTCAGCACCGCGGGAATCGAATCCAGCGCAAAGACGATATCCGCCAGCTCGATGGCAACCAGCGCGAGCAGGAGAACGGTAATCATGCGCCGCCCGTTCTCGCGCACAAAGAATGCATCCTGCCGCAGGCTGACCGGCTGCCAGCGTTGCAGCCAGAGCAGCCAGCCCGGCGTCTCCTGATCGTGGCTGGGCAGCAGCAGCCGCGCCGCAGCAAGCAGAATAATGACGGCGAAGAAGATCCGCATCCAGTCAAAGCGCGCCAGCAGTTGCACGCCCGCTGCCACAAACGTCGCGCGCATCACCACAGCGCCCAGCACACCCCAGAAGAGGACCGTGCGCCGTTTGTCCGGGCGAATCTGAAACACACCGAAGAGCAGAAGGAAGATGAAGAGGTTGTCAATGCTCATCGACTCTTCCAGCACATAGCCGGTTACGAACTGCGTGCCTGCCGCCGCGCCCATCGCCCGCCATACAAATGCGGCAAACGCCGCGGCCACCAGCAGCCACACAACGCACCACGCGCCGGCGCGCCGCGCGCTCATCTCATCGTCGCCGCGCGAGCCGACCAGTTCCACGGCCAGCATCATTGCCAGCAGCAGATGAAATCCAATCCAATAGGAGAGAGGCGTGCTCACGCTTCTAGTGTGTCACGCTGCACGGGGATTTTGTTACGGGAACTTACTTCGCGCTCAGCAGCTTCACGGTTTCCATCAGTACTTCGCCGGAGACCTGCAGGCTGCCCACGCTCAACTTGTCCAGCGTGTCTTCCGGGGTGTGGTGCCAGCCATCAGGATGCTTGCTGTCGTGCGGCCCGTAATCCATATCAATCACGTCAGCCACCGGCACGCCACGCTGCACGAACGGCAGGTGGTCATCTTCGATATAGTTTTTCGACTTGAAGAAGTTTGCGGTGTGCCCGGTATTTTTCGCGGCTTGGTACACCACGTCTTCCACCCACGGCGTTGAATTCTGCTCGCGCAGTATGTTCAGGCTCCGGTCGCCGATCATGTCTGCGATGAGCAGCGCCTTGATGCCGCCCAGGGTGCCGTTGGCCTGCCACTTCGCCGCCAGGTGGCGCGAGCCGTAGAGCGAATCAGCGTGCGTCCACTCCTCCACCGCTTCTTCGCCGTCAAAGAAGACCAGCCACACGCTGTATCCCGGCAGCTTGCCGTTCACCAGCTTGCCGCGCAGCACGGAGGCCATCTCCATCAGGATGGCGCTGGTACACGCGCCATCATTCGCGCCGACAAAGCTGGTCATGCGCAGCGGATAGTTTGTTTCGTAGTGCGAAGCCACCACGATGGCTCCCGGTTTGGTTCCCGGAAAGCGCACGATGTAGTTGCGCATGGATTGCGGTCCGGCCGGAGTTCCGGAAAGGAATGCGTCTGTTTCCAGCCAGCCCTTCGCCGTTTCCGGCGCAAAGAATTTTTTCAGGTAGGCTTCTGCCCGCGTCTTGCCTTCGCTGCCGTTGTAGCGCGGGCCAAAAGTCACAATCTGGCGGGTGAGGTCCATGGCGCGCTGGCCGCTAAACTTCGCATCCTGCGCATGCAGCGGCAGGGCACACGCCAGCAGCACAACGAGTGCCGCCGTCATCCGGCAAGCGAAGGAGCCCTGAAGTCGTCTGTGCACCTGCATCAAAATCCCTCGCTTACTGCTCCAGCTTCTTCTTTTTGCGCTTCGGATTGAAGATATAAGCCACGCCGATACTCAAAACGAACAGCACCAGCATGGGCGAGGCAAAGATGCACATGCTGATCGGGTCTGGCGCGGGGCAGATGATGGCCGCCACGATAAAGATAATCAGGATGGCATAACGGATGTTGCGCCACAGGAAGCCCGCATCCACGATGCCGAAGATGGCGAGAAAGAAGATGAGGATGGGCAGCTCAAAGGTCACGCCCAGCCCAACGATCACGGAGAGGAAGAAGTTGGTGTATTCCTCAATGGTGATGACCGGGTTGAACGCCTTGCCGAAGGTGCCAATCAGGATCTGCAGCGTGCCGGGGAAGACGTAGTAGTAGCCAAAGCCGGCACCCGCCAGGAACAGGCCGATGGTCGCGCCCATGAACGGCACAACGTAACGCTTCTCATTGGTATAAAGCCCCGGCGAGATGAAGAGCCACACCTGGTAGAGGATGTAGGGCGAAGCCAGGATGATGCCGCCGAAGAGCGCCGTCTTGATGTAGAGATTCAGCGGGTCTGTGGGATGCGTGTAGTTCAACGCAATGTGCATTTTGGTCAGCGGCGCCTGCACAAATCCGTAGAGCTTGGTGTGGAAGCCGTAGGCCACGCCCATGCCCACCACCAGCGCCAGGGCGGAGTGGACGAGCATCTTGCGGAGCTCTTCCAGATGCTGCATCAGGCTCATGCCCGGCAGTTCTGCCCGGTCCGCTACAGCGTTGCGTGCGCGATCAATCAAATCAGGATCAGCCATGCGCCGTCTGCCCTTCCTCTGCTGCCGGTACTGAGTTTGCCAGCGCGTTTACTGCGTCTGAAGAAGCGGCATCTGCCCGCGTGTCCTGCTGCGCTACCGGCAAACCCGTCTCCGGTGGCCGCATGGTGAGTTCGCCCGCGGTGGCAATTGCGGGTGTTTCCGGCGCTGCTTCCGGCGCGCTTACATCGGTGGCCGGTTCGCTGACGCTGGCATCAGTGTAGGGATCCACATACGTGGGGTCAGCCGGTTCGCTGACGGAGGCGGGAAGAGCTGCAGGTGTGGGAGCGGCGGCTTCGATGGCAGCGATCTTCTGGTCCTGCTCGGCGCGTTCGCTGATGCGCATCTCCTCTTCCATCTGCATCTTGAACTCATTGCTGGCACGGCGGAACTCGCCCATCAGCTTGCCGAGCTGGCGCGCCAGCCCCGGCAGCTTCTTTGGCCCGAACATAATCAGCGCCAACACGAATATGACGAAATAATCTCCGAACCCCGGCATAGGCCTAATCATAGCGGCTAGGAACCTGTGCTCACAAATGACGGGAGGTTTCCTTTGCCTGACATCCTGAACAAAGCGAAGGAAATGCGCCCGCCTGCTGCCGGCCCGCACCGCCGTCCGGTGTAAAATTATCGATGCAGACGCTGTATTGCAAGCGCAAGAAATGTCTGTGAATTTGCGACCTTTGCCTGCATGGGAACGTCCAAATTGTTACTGGCGTGCGGCCCAGGCCGTACATCTGAAGACTGAACTGCAACACCCCCGCGGGTTGGGCGCCAATGGCGCAGTGAATCCGCTGCAGTTCGCGATTTGACGATGCTTTCAACATCCCCGTTCCAGGGCTGCCGCGGTGATTGCCGTTGCCTCCGCTGGGACTGAAGGCGGAATAAGGATCTATGAGCGTACTTCTAGAAGAACCTCTTCTCGCGGGCACTGCTACGGCTGATGCCTGCTCGCTGGACCACTACCTGACCCTGCCCGATCACACCATGGACGCGCGCATCGCCGCCGCCCGCGCCACGCTCGGCAAGCAGGCCGTCATCTTCGGCCACCACTACCAGCGCGACGAGGTCATCCAGTTCGCTGACCATACCGGCGACAGCTACAAACTCTCCCGCATCGCCGCCCAGTCGGATGCAAAATACATCCTCTTCTGCGGCGTGCACTTTATGGCGGAGAGCGCAGACGTGCTGGGCCGCGACTACCAGCAGGTCATCTTGCCCGACCTCAACGCCGGGTGCTCCATGGCCGATATGGCGGGCATCGACCAGGTGGAAGAGTGCTGGGAATCGCTGGAGCATGCCGGGATCACGGCTTCAGTCGACGGCGGCCTGCTGCCGCTCACCTACATGAACTCTTCCGCGGCGATCAAGGCCTTCTGCGGCGAACGCGGCGGCCTGGTGTGCACTTCATCGAACGCGCGCAAGGCATTCGAGTGGGCCTATGCGCGCGCCCGCCGCATCCTCTTCCTGCCCGACCAGCACCTGGGCCGCAATACCGCGTTTGAGATGGGCATCCCCCTGAGCGAGATGGTGGTGTGGGATCCGTGGCAGATTAACGGCGGCGTCTTGCCGGAGCGCCTGAAGGCGGCGCGCATTATTTTGTGGAAGGGGCACTGCAGCGTGCACCAGCGCTTTCTGCCGGAGCATGTGGACCATGTGCGCGCAAAGTACGCTGGCATGCAGGTGATCGTGCATCCGGAGTGCCGCTGGGAAGTGTGCCAGAAGGCCGATGCCACCGGTTCCACCGAGCGGATTATCGAGGTGATCGAGAACGCACCAGAGGGCTCCAGTTTTGCCGTCGGCACTGAGATTCACCTGGTAAACCGCCTGAGCAAGCGCTTCGCCGCGCTGGGCAAGAAGGTCATCACGCTGGATGATGCCGGTTGCCTGTGCACCACCATGTACCGCATCTCGCCGCAGCACCTGGCCTGGGCGCTGGAGAACCTGGTGGAGGGCCGCGTGGTAAACCGCATCAAAGTAAAAGAGGACGTCAAGCGCTGGGCCAAGGTGGCCCTGGACCGCATGCTCGAAGTCCGTTAGCGGTTTGCCAGAGGGAGTTCCGCCCATGATGCATTTTGAACGGCACGGCACGATATACAAGGCCCTCCTCGTCGTCTTCATCGCAGTTCTTGTGGTTGCTTTTGTGAAGCTGGTGTGGGGAATTCACGTGCGATAGTTTTTTGATCGCTGCTTACGCCGCCACGCAGGATAATAGGGAATACACCATGCGCACCTTCACACTCTCGGAAGCGCAGACGCTGCTCCCCGTACTGGAGTCGCTGCTGCGCCGCGCCATCGCAGCCAACGCCAAGGCGGTGACGCTGGAAGACGAGATGCAGCAACTGAACCAGCGCATCTTCCTCTCCGGTGGCATGAACGTGGACGTGCCGCACGTCGCCCGGCGCCGCGGCGAGCGCCATATCGCCATCCGCGAAGCCAAGGACACCCTGAACGAGATTGATTCCATCGGCGTGCAGGTGAAGGATCTGGACACCGGCCTGCTCGATTTTCCCTGCATGATGGATGGAGAAGTGGTGCTGCTCTGCTGGCGTCTTGGCGAGAAGAGCATTGATTACTGGCACACCGTGGAAGCAGGCTTCGCCGGCCGCCAATTGCTGGACGAGCGCTTCAAGGGCGACAAGCCGCAGTAGAGGTTCCCCATGAATCTGAAAATGTTCCAGGTCGATGCTTTCGCCAGCCGCGTTTTCACCGGCAACCCGGCGGCAGTTGTGCCGCTGGCATCGTGGCTGCCCGACGCGATTCTGCAATCCATCGCGGAAGAGAACAACCTGGCTGAAACCGCCTTCTTCGTCCCCTCCGGCAACGGCTTCCATCTGCGCTGGTTCACGCCTGCCGCTGAAGTGGATCTCTGCGGCCATGCCACGCTCGCCAGCGCCTTCGTGCTCTACGAGTGCCTTGGCTATGCCGAGCCGAAGATCCACTTCCACACGCGCTCTGGCGAACTCATTGTGGAGAAGGCGGGCGCTGATCTGCGCATGACCTTTCCTGCCACCCTGCCGGAGCCCTGCGCCACGCCGCCCCAGCTCATTGCCGCGCTGGGCCACGCTCCGCAGCGTACCCTCTCCGCGTTTGACTACATCGCCGTCTACGAAACCGAAGAGCAGATTCGCGCCCTCGTGCCCAACTTCAACCACATGATGGACCTCGACCTGCGCGGCGTTATCGCTACCGCGCCGGGGCGCGACTGCGACTTTGTCAGCCGCTTCTTTGGCCCGAAACTGCGCGTCAACGAAGACCCCGTCACCGGCTCTGCCCACTGCGAACTCGCGCCCTACTGGGCCCAGCAACTCGGCCGCACCCGTCTCACCGCCCAGCAGCTCTCCGCGCGCGGCGGTTCACTGGTCTGCGAAGTCAGCGGCGACCGGGTTGTGCTTATTGGCCGCGCCGTTCTCTACATGACGGCAGAGATTTCGATCTTCTAAGCATGGTTCACCGCAATAAAGAGGCGCATCCCAAGGGATGCGCCTCTTTGTCTTCGTAAAACTCAGACTGCTACTTCTGCGTGAACGTGCTCAAGGGCGTTTTTGCCATCCGGCTCTTTGCGTCGCTCTCAGTCACGGTTGCGAATGAAACCGAATCGATGGTCGGCTTGTCCTTAACCATAGAGGTTGGCAGTTCGCCAGGCTTGCCTCCGGATGCAATCACTTCCGGGGTGCCGACCTCCGTGCGCACTACCGTCAGGTCGTAGTAATAGGTTTTGCCAGCTTCTGCGTTCAGGGTCACCAATCCGGCGCTATCCTTGTCGCCTTTGGTGGCCGATTGTCGAATTGCGCAAAGATGGTGGGTTCCCGCAGGCACTGACACCGCAAAGTACGATACGCCGCGATTTGCGCCTACCCAGCTACCATCTATGCCGTAGCGCACGGTTGGTGCGGTCAGGAATTCGCCCTGCTGCGACTCAAAAAAGATGACCTGTGCAGTCCCAGCGGCGGGCGCTGCAGGCGGCTGCGCCTTCTTTTGCGTCTTGACCTTGAATTGCACCTGGTCCTTGCCACAGGCGTCAGGCCATACAGCTGCCGAAGCCTGCACCGTACCCGCAAGCACTCCGGCCGCCACCACGGCGATCGCGAATCTCATTCCCTTTTGCATTGTTCCTCCCCGATCTTCTCATACCGCTCCGCACAGTGCATTCCACGGCTGCAGTTTCCTAGAATCCTATCGCACCTGCATCCATTGACCTGTCGCGAGCAGCATATTTTGTGCATTTTCGTGAGCTTTCCCGTTATGGGAGTTGAACTCGTGAGAGGTTTGACAGAACAGTAATAATTACTGTTTACTAATGATTCATGGCTACTTCCCCAACCTTCCGCGAACTCTGCGCTGCGCACGGCATTGCCGTCACGCACCAGCGCCAGGTGCTCTACGAGGTCATGCAAAAACTCCACGGCCACCCCTCGCCGGAAGAGGTCTACGCCGCCGTCAAGAAGCTGATTCCGGCTATTTCGCTTAACACCGTTTACAAGAATATTCATCTCTTCATCGAGAGCGGCGTGTTTAAAGAGCTCAGCATGCACCACGGCACCCTGCGGGTTGAGATGAACTCCCACGAGCATCATCACCTTGTCTGCTCGCACTGCAAGGCGATCAGCGATATACCCGATGCCGAGCTCAGCCGCCTGCTCGGTCTCAAGGCCCCTCGCAAACGCCTCTCCGGCGGCTTCCAGGTCCAGCGCCTCGCCATTGACGTAATCGGTCTCTGCGCGAAATGCCAGGCCGCCTAACAATTTCCTGCATCTCACACGGTACAGAAGGAGCAAATCATGTCAGACGAAAAGAAAGTCGTTCCACCGCAAACCGACGATGCACGCAACCAGGTGTTGACCACCAATGCAGGCCGCCCCGTTGGCGATAACCAGAACTCCATCTCCGCCGGCCCGCGCGGCCCGCTGCTGATGGAGGATTACCTGCTGTTTGAAAAGATGGCGCAGTTCAACCGCGAACGCGTCCCCGAGCGCGTCGTTCATGCGAAAGGCTCCGGCGCGCACGGCCACTTTGAGGTCACCAGCGACATCACCAAGTACACTTCAGCCAAACTGTTCTCAAAGGTTGGGAATACGTGCCCCGTCTTCGCGCGCTTCTCCACCGTCGGCGGCGAAAAGGGTTCGGCAGACACGGCACGCGACCCGCGCGGTTTCGCGGTGAAGTTCTACACCGAGCAGGGCAACTGGGACCTGGTCGGCAACAACACCCCGGTCTTCTTCATCCGTGACCCGCTCAAGTTCGGCGACTTCATCCACACCCAGAAGCGCGATCCGCAGACCAATCTGAAGTCTGCCACCATGATGTGGGACTACTGGTCGCTCTCGCCGGAAGCGCTGCACCAGGTCACCATCCTGTTCTCCAGCCGCGGCATCCCGGACGGCTTCCGCCACATGAACGGCTACGGTTCGCATACCTTCTCGCTCATCAATGATAAGAACGAGCTTTTCTACTGCAAGTGGCACTTCAAGACCGCCCAGGGCATCAAGAACATTGATCCGAAGAAGGCTGAAGAACTGGCCGGCTCTGACCCCGACTACTCGCAGCGCGACCTCTTCCACTCCATTGAGAAGGGTGACTTCCCCAAGTGGAACGTGCAGATCCAGATCATGCCGGAAGCTGACATCGACAAGTTCAAATACAACCCCTTCGATCTCACCAAGGTCTGGCCGCACAAGGAGTACCCGGTGATCCCGGTCGGCGTGATGACGCTGGACCGCAATCCGGAAAACTACTTCGCCGAGGTGGAGCAGGCTGCATTCAACCCGGTCAACATCCTCCCCGGCATGGGCTACTCGCCGGATAAGGTGTTGCAGGCCCGGCTGGTCAGCTACCCTGACGCGCACCGCTACCGCATCGGCACCAACTATGAGTCGTTGCCCATCAATGCTCCCAAGTGCCCCTACTACAACTACAACCGCGACGGCGCCATGCGCTTCGACGGCAACTTCGGCAAGCTGCCCAACTACGAGCCCAACTCGTTTGGCGCCCCGAAGGAAGACGCGAAGTACAAGGACCGTCCGCTGGCGCTGCACTCTGACAAGGCCGCTCGCTACAACCACCATGACGGCAACGATGACTACACCCAGGCCGGCGATCTCTTCCGTCTCTTTGACGAGACGGAGAAGAATGCACTGGCGGCGAACATTGCCGGCTCGCTGGGCCAGACGCCGCTGCGTATTCAGAAGCTGACGCTGTCGCACTTTGCCAAGTGCGATCCTGACTACGCTGCGCGCGTAGAAAAGGCGCTGAAGGCCAACGAACACCCGGACTGGTCGCACGGCCCCAACGAAGCCGAGTCCGCCGAGCGCAAGCCTGAAAAATAGACCGGAGAGGCCGAATCTCAGATCCGGCTTTCCGCATCTTATCTAAGTATCCCCGGCCCACCTTTTGCACTTCCCCGCAGAAGGTGGGCCACTCCTTTTTTGGGCACTCCGCACCCAAATTCCCTCCGCCCCGTCTAAAAATCATTCAAACGGCTCCTGCCGCTACAATCGTTATGTCTATCTATCCGCAGGAGCAGGGAAGCGTTTATGAGAATCCGCAGCACATTTCGCAGACGGCAGAGCGCCTTCCGCATCCTCGCGCTCTGCGTTGCCCTCGCCTCCACGGCCCTGCTCAGCGGCTGCGGCTCCTTCTTCCACGCCATCAGTTCGACGACGACGACGGGTGGCGGCACCGGGTATGACATCGTCTACGCCGGCAAGAACAACAGTAATAGCTTCGTCGGCTATTACATGTCTTCTACTACGGCAGGTCTGACCAAGGTGACAGGCTCACCATTTTCGCTCACTTCACCGGCATTGGCCATGGCTATCAGCCCATTGAACAGCTTTCTCTACGTCGGCACCGCAAATGGCATCTTCGGGTACAGCATCGCCGCTGGTGGAGCATTGACTGCCCTGAATAGCGGCACCGCGCTGGCCTCGGGATTGACTCCTGTGTCGATGGACGTATCGCCAGACGGTGACTATCTGGCTGTGCTGCCCAGCAATGCCTCTTACCTCTACATCTATGCGCTCAATACCAATACCGGTCTTTTCGCCACCACCGGAACCCAGGCAGCGTTTCCAACTGCTGGGGGGACTCCTCAATGCGTCAAATTCTCTCCATTGGAGGCCACCCAGACCACTTCCGTGCTGGCAGCATCATTCGGCGCCGGTGGCATTGAGACGTATGTCTTTTCCGGCGGCGTAGCGACGCCGGTGCAGAATATTCCTACAGCGGGCGGGGTGAGCGGCACCATCAACTACAACAAATTGGTTTGGAATACGGCTGGCACGGTGCTGTTTGTTGCCAGCGGAGGCACCGACTATAGCCTGATTTCCTATCCCATCAATGCCACCTTAGGTACCTACAACACTGGTACGTATTACGCTTATCCCGTGGGTACCAACAGCAACAGCGATCCGACGGCGCTTACCTTCAACAATACTCAGAGCTATATCTACGTTGCCAACACTGGAAACCTGACGGTACCGGGCTACAGTATCCCCGGTTACGGTGTCAGCCTCTCTGGAACCACGCCTACGTACACCCAGATTAGCGGATCTCCCTTTGCCACTCCGGGGTATGAAGTAGCCGCCCTCGCGTTTGACAACCTGGATACGTACATTCTGGCATTCACCCAGACTGGCTCACCCGATCTGGTGCAATACACCATTGATACCGGCAGCGTTGCTCCTGGCCGGCTGGAGTATGCTGCGGGCGTCAATACAGGCCTGAGTGCATCGACAAGCACTATCGGTGGCATCACCATGGTGACCACGCACTAAGGGCTGTTCACCCGGTGGTATTCTCACAGTACGCACTTGAATTTTCTGCGTATGCGTACTTATTTACTTGCGAACACCAGAGAGGCTACACCGCAGTTGCCGTCCTACCGTTCTGCATGCCGCGCGTTGCTCCTGTTCTTCATAGCCCCGCTTCTGCTTGGGCTTACAGCCTGTTCGCGCCTGCACCACCATGCCGCCGCAAACTTCGTCTACGTCACCGCCAAGCAGGCTTACCTGCGCGATCGCATCGCCGCGGTCAGCACCCGCACCGCTACCGTCACCAATGGGCAGCGCCTGCAGATTCTGCAGGCCGGCCGCCGCACCTTCCAGGTCAAGACGGATAAAGGCGAGATTGGCTGGATCAAGGAGACGGAAGTCGCGCCGGGGCAGATCGCGGAAGACTTTGACGCCCTGCAGCGCGCCCACGCATCCGATGCCGTCGTCGCCACCGCCGCCGTCCGCGATGAAGTCTCCATGCACGTCGCTCCCGGCCGCGACACCAACAAGCTTTTCCTGCTGCAGGAAGGCGACAAGCTGAAGCTGCTGCAGCGCGCCACGCTGGCGAAGTCAACGCTCCCCATTGCCGCGCCGAAGAAGATAAAGCCCGGCGCGTCGCCCGCAGTTGCCCCCACGCCACCCGCGCCTGCCCCCGATGCGCCCCCGCCGATCATGGAAGACTGGTGGCTGGTGCGCGATACCCAGGGCCGCACCGGCTGGATCTATTCGCGCATGATGGATGTGGATTCGCCTGACGTACTGACGCGCTACGCGGAGAATCAGCGCGTGGTTAGCGCAGCCATTCTCACCACCATCAACGATCCTGACGCGGAAGCGGCAGATAAGAATATTCCCGTGTACGTGGTGGCCTACGCGCCGTATAAGGCGGGCCTGCCGTATGACTTTGACCAGGTCCGCGTCTTCACCTGGAACAAGACCAAGCACCGCTATGAGACGGCCTACCGCGAGCGCAACATGGAGGGCTTCCTGCCGCTGGTTACGGGCACGCAGTCGCTGGACGCGGTGAAGGATGTGAAGCTCGCCGGCTCCATCGGCACCGGGCCATTGCCCATCTTCAAGTACAAGGTGCTCTCCGGCGATGCAGGGCCGATCTTCGTTGATCCGGTGACCGGCATTGCGAAACCGGGGCAGTTGATTGAGAAAGATTTCAGGCTGGAAGGGAACTACGTCCGCCGCATTTTGCTCCCCGGGCAGAGCATGACGACTCCGCAGGCGCACCCTGAACCTGAGCCGGATAAAAAAGCTGCGAAGGCCGCGAAGAAGAAGCGGTAGTTCTATTGCAGCACCCTTACTGCAGCGACTTCCGCGCCGTGTCGTGTCGCGATCGTGTGATGTAGAGCGCTTTGCCCAGGATGGCTTTGGACGGCAGCGTGAGGGCAATCTGTGAACTGTCCGGGCTTGCCTGGTTATCATCCATCGCGAACACAAAGCCCTGAGGTATGGTGAAAGGCCCAAAGTCAGGTGTCACGATCGGGTCACTGCCCGGGTGAAGTACATACACAGAGTTGTGGCCATTCACGTAGAGCGTGCTGTTGCTACTGCTGATTATGTCGCCCGGAACGGCAACTACTCGTTTAGCGCGGGCCAGCAGTAAATTTGATGTCAGTTGCAGCGCACTATTGTGGAAGCCGCTGGCGGGTGTGTAGACGATAATGTCTCCGCGTGACGGCGCAGTGTGCACATAGGCTCTGCTGTCCATCACCACTGAATCGCCGCGATAGATTGTTGGCTCCATGTTCGAGCTTCGCGTCACATAGGTTCTGCAGCCGGCTGCATACATGGCCACACCATGGTAGACAAGCAGGCAGACAAACATCAGCGGAATCGCAAATGCCATCCATTTACGCGAGGCGCGTGGCGGCGATGCCTTCTTCTCCCCGCGCAACGCGGTCTTTACGCTGAGAACCCCGGCAAGCAGCGGCACAAAAAAGCACACCGGCTGCACCCACAAATGAGAATTGTGAGATGCCAGCATGATGGGGCGAATGAATAGCTCCGGCAGCAGAAACAGGGCAAGGTATGCGAGCGCTTCCCACTTCTCGCCCAGAATGAACTGGCCTGTGCCGGGTAGTATTGCCGATGCAAAGGCCGCATGCACCCGCTTTCGGCTATCAGCTTCCGTACTCTCCGTCTGCAGGTATGTCTGGTCCATGTTCATTGCCGCAATTCTACGCGCTATAAAATTCCGCCACCGCCGCCACCACAATCTCCTGCTCATCTTCGCGCAGCTCGGCGTACATCGGCAGCGCCAGCACTTCGTCTGCGGCGCGTTCGCTCTCAGGGAAATCGCCGCGCTTGTAGCCCAGCACCTGCAGCGATTCCTGCAGATGCAGCGGCACGGGATAGTAAACCTCCGTCCCGATCTTTCGCGCGGTCAAAAACTCGCGCAGTTCATTGCGCCGCGAAGCCCGCACCACGTACTGGTGGAAGACGTGCTCGCCGCGCGCATCGCGGAAGGGAAGCACTACACCTTCGGCATCATCGCCATCCTTGCGCGCCAGCCCGGCTTTGCGGAAGAGAGCGTCGTAGTTCGCCGCTAGCTTGCGCCGCTGCGTATTCCACTCTGCAATGAACTCCAGCTTTACCAGCAGAACCGCGGCCTGCATGGTATCCAGCCGCGAATTCGCTCCCACTTCATCGTGGTAGTAGCGCCGCCGCATGCCGTGCGCACGCAGCATGCGCATACGCTCCGCCAGCTCGCCGTCGTCGGTGGTGGTCATGCCGGCGTCGCCCATCGCGCTCAGGTTCTTCGTCGGATAGAAGCTGAAGGCCGCGGCATCGCCCAGCGAGCCGGCATGGTGCCCCTTCCACGTCGCGCCAAAGGCCTGGGCAGCATCTTCAATCAGCAGGATGCCGTGCTCCGCCTGAAGCGCGCCAAACGCATCCCAGTCCGCGCACTGGCCGTACAGGTGCACCGGCATCACGGCTTTTACGGGCTTGCGCTCGATGGCTTTTTCGCAGAGCTGCGCGCTCAGGTTGAAGGTCTTCGGCTCGATATCGGCCAGGACCGGCGTGGCCCCCGCCCGCAGGATAGAGCTCACTGTGGCGAAGAAGCTGAAGGGGGTGGTCAGTACCCGGTCGCCGGGGCCTACCCCTGCCGCGGCCAGCGCCAGCCACAGCGCGTCCGTGCCGGAGGCGCACCCCACGGCAAACGACGTGCCGCAGGCTTTGGCCGCATGCGACTCAAACGCCGCTACTTCCGCGCCAAGGATGAAGTGCTGGCTATCGCACACTTTGGTGATGGCTTCCAGCAGCCGCGGACGCAACTGGGCATACTGCCGGGAAAAATCGAGCATAGGTACAGCGGGTGTCGAGACTTTTTGCACGCTTTCATCGTACATCCACGCAAGCGCGTGGCCCGTCACGCGCCCCTGCGCCCGTCGCGGCGCAGGCAGCCTGGCAGACTTGAATTATGGCCGCAATCCTCGTATGGTAATTACTTCCTCCGCAACTGTGAGGAGCTGTCAGTCCTGCATAACTTTTACCTCGAAATTGAGCACCCAGCACCACCGAAGCCAGACAGGAGATCGGCGATTCCCATGGAAAACAAATCCGCGCAAAACATTCAGGACACTTTTCTTAACACTGTCCGTAAAGACAAGAGCCCCATCACCATCTACCTGGTGAGCGGCGTAAAGCTCACCGGCAAGATCCGCTCTTTTGACAAGTATTCCGTCCTGCTTGAGAACAATAACCAGGAGCAACTCATCTTCAAGCACGCCATCTCAACGGTGGTCAGCGGTCGTGCCGGTTTTACTGAAGGCCGCCCCCATGCTCCGGCTGCTGTCTCCAGTACGGCTGCTGAAGCCGCGTCCTAAGCTCTAAACGCATTGCCCCATACACCGCCCACTCTCGGCCACAACCCACCGCGCAAACCTGCGGCTGGGCCTGCTGAGCGTCAGACCCCTTTGCGCCCACGCGGCACGCACAACCGCAGCGGCAACTCGACAGACAATCGCGAGCGCGCCATTCTGATTGCGGTTGAATTCACCAGCCACACCCGCGCCCGCCTTACCACCTCTGCTATGCTGGCGCGCACTGCCGCGGCCCTGCGTGCCGGTGAAGACGGCGACCTGCCGGACGATTCCATCCCTGCCGCACCTGCCGCCTCGCTGGATTTTGAAGCCGCGGTAGAAGAGTTTCAGGAGCTGGCCCGCTCCGCAGGCGCCCGCATTATGGAGACGATGGTGCAGCGCCGCGCCAAGCCTGATCCAGCCACGCTCGTCGGCCTGGGCAAGGTGGAGGAGATCATCGCCGCCATCGCCACGCACAACGCGCAGGTGGTCCTCTTCGATCACGATCTCTCGCCGTCGCAACTGCGCAACCTGGATGAGCACCTGCCCTGCCGCGTCATTGACCGCACCCAGCTCATCCTGGATATCTTTGCCGGGCACGCCCGCACTCGCGAAGGCCAGCTCCAGGTAGAGCTCGCCCAGCTTGAATACCAGTTGCCGCGTCTTGCCGGCCGCGGCAAGGCGATGTCGCAACTCGGCGGCGGCATTGGCACCCGTGGCCCCGGCGAAACCAAGCTGGAGACGGATCGCCGTCTCATCCACCGCCGCCTCGATCACCTGAAGATGCAGTTGGAGAAGGTGCGCAGCATCCGCCGCCAGCAGCGCCAGCGCCGCGAATCCGCTCCGGTCGCCACCGTCGCGCTGGTCGGTTATACCAATGCTGGCAAATCGACGCTCTTCAATGCCATCACCAGCGCCGGAGTGCTTGAATCCTCGCGCATGTTTGCCACGCTTGACCCCAAGCTGCACCAGCTGCGCCTGCCTTCGCGCCGCAAAATACTGTTGTCAGACACCGTCGGTTTCATCCGCAACCTGCCGCACACGCTGGTCACCAGCTTCCGCGCCACGCTGGAAGAGGTGGAGCGCGCCGAGCTGCTGCTGCACGTGCGCGATGCTTCCAGCCCGATGATGGACGCGCAGAAAGCTGAAGTAGAAAAAGTTCTGGGCGAGCTGGAAGTGAACGCCACGCAGACGATTGAAATCTTCAACAAGGTTGATCTGCTGCCGCCGCACGAACGCGAAATCCTCGCGCACCAGGCGGGCACGGCATCCGCACTGGTCAGCGGGCTTACGGGTGAAGGGGTGAAGGAGTTGCTGCAGCGCATTGATGATGCTCTGATCGCCGACCCCATTCGGAAGGCCACGCTACGCATTCCGCAGTCTGAGGGCGCGGTGCTGGCGGCGCTGGAAGCCGGAGGCGTGATTGAGTCGACGCGCTTTGAGGGCAACCTGACCTACGTCACATTGCGAGCACCGGCATCGCTGCTGGGCCGCTACCGGCGCTTTCTGGAAAAGTAATTTCGTCACAGCAAGCATTGGACTCATCGCGCAAGCAAGGAGAGGACGGGCGCAGTTATAAGGCTTGCGGCTTTCGCATTTGCTCGCGAAGCGAGCCATCCGCCGTGCGCGCAGCACCCAGACACACGACAGGCCGCCTGTCGGGAGCGGAGGTTGCTGTCCCAAAGCACGCGGCCTGAATTGACCCTGAACCGGGTCCAGGTAGTGGTTCAATTCTAGGCCTACTACACCCAAAGTCAAGCCAAACCCAGCTGATTTTCCGTTTATTTACAAATGCATCAAACCCGCGTCAATTCTGGCCCCCGCGTTTGACACCGCGTTTTTGCCTCTGCTAAAACTAGATGTACCACAAGCACATAAAAAGGCTTGATTGAAGGTGGACCGCCCGCTTCTTCCTCGGCGTGCCACACCGGTAAGCTCAACAAAATGGATGAGATTCTAAAACAGCTTGGCGCGCTTGTGCTGGGTGCCGTTCCCACGATGATCTTCTTCATCGTCCTCGTGGTTGCCTATACATTGCTCGTCCATAAGCCGCTGCTTCGCGTGCTGGCCGAGCGCCGCGCCCGTACCGTCGGTGCCATTGCCACCGCTAATACCGCGATTGCAGCCGCGGATGCCAACTCCCGCAAGTATGAGGATGCTCTCCGCGCCGCCCGCGCCCAGGTCTATGCCGCCCGCGAAGAGCGCATCAAGCGCTGGACGCTGGAGCGCGAAGCCGCCGTGGCCGAAGCCCGCAAAGCTGCCCAGCAGCGCGTTGAAATTGCCCGCAAGGAAATTGAAGAGTCGGCCAAGGCCGCTCAAGTCCAGGTAGAAGCCGGCGCCGCCCAGCTTAGCGCGCAGATTCTGAAGGCCGTTCTGCCCGCCGGCGTAACGCCCGGGGAAGGTGCCCTCTAATGACCGCAACTCTGCGCACCTCGTTCGCTGCCATCGCGCTAGCCGCAGCCCTCACCTTTGGCGCCGCCCCGCGTGTCCACGCGCAGGAAGCTACGCCCATTGCCCAGCAGGATGCTGCGGCTTCCGCACCCGCCGCCAAGCAGGACCTGAACCAGGCGAAGAAGGAAGATTCCGGCGAGGACGAAAACGCGGCCATGCGCCACTCCAGCACCGTGCAGATGATGGGCCGCATCTTCCATCTCAAGCCGGAGCCCGCCGCCAAGCTCTTCGAATTCATCAACTTCCTGATCCTGGCAGTCGCCATCATCTGGGCGCTCGCCAAGGCGCTTCCCAAGACCTTCAAGGGCCGCGTCAACAGCATCCAGAAGAACCTGGTCGAAGCCCGTACCGCAACCGAGTCCGCCAACATCCGGCTGGCTGCCGTGGAAGAGCGCCTGAGCCGTCTGGACAGCGAGATCGCAGAGATTCGTACCCGCGCCGAGCAGGATGCCGTGCAGGACGAAGAGCGCATCAAGGCCACTGTTGAAGAGGACAAGCAGAAGGTCATCGCACAGGCTGAGCAGGAGATTGCCGCTGCCACCGTGCAGGCCCAGCGCCAGATTCGTCAGTACGCCGCGGAGATGGTGATTCAGCAGGCCACCCAGCGTCTGCAGGTTTCGGCCGATCTTGATCGCCAGCTCATCGCAGAGTTTGCCGGCAAGCTGAAGCCCGGGAGTGAAAACTAATGGCAGAATTCGCCAGCCGCTACGCCCGTGCACTTGCTGAAGTGGTAGATGCAGCCAAGCTGCCCACGGAAGACGTGCAGTTGCAGCTCAAGGATTTCGCAGAGACGCTGGTCTCCAGCGCGCCGCTGCGCAACCTGCTCTCTGACCCCTCGTTCCCCACGGAGCAAAAGGTCAAGGTGCTGGACGCAATCTGCTCCCGTACCTGCTATGCGGTGCCGGTGCGCAACTTCATCGCTGTGCTGATCTCGCATGACCGCATCAAGGCATTTACTGAGATCTCCGCGGCCTATACCGCGCTGGCAGACGCCGAACACGGCATCCATCTCGCAGAGATCACCATCGCGCGTCCGCTGGACGAAGCCAGCCGCAACATGCTGGAGTCAAAGGTTCGTTCCATGACCGGCGGCAACGTGCACACCAGCTACAAGGAAGACGCCAGCCTGTTGGGCGGCGCAATTATTCGCATTGGCAGCACCGTGTACGACGGTAGTGTCCGTGGCCAGTTGCAGCGCCTTAAGCAGCAGTTGGCGGGCGTATAGATTTTCAAGGGTTTGTCATTCGGGGCGCAGCGAAGAACCTGCTTTTTTGAATGACGTAGGTCAAAGTTTTCGGAAGCGAAGGAAGAACATGGCAAAGATACAGGCAGACGAAATAACAGAACTTCTCCGCCAGCAGATTGAGAACTACGAGCAGCGCGTCCAGGTCGACGAAGTCGGCACTGTCATCTCGCTCGGTGACGGCATCGCCCGCGTCCACGGCCTGGATAAGGTCATGGCCGGCGAACTCATTGAGTTTCCCCATGGCATCGCCGGTCTCGCCATGAACCTTGACGAGTCAGAGGTTGGCGCCGTCATTCTCGGCGACTACACCGAGATCAAGGAAGGCGACCAGGTCAAGCGCACCGGCAAGATCATGTCCGTTCCCGTCGGCAAGCAGCTCATCGGCCGCGTGGTGAACGCGCTCGGCCAGCCCATTGACGACAAGGGCCCCATCAACACTCCGGACTACCTGCCCGTAGAGCGCATCGCTCCCGGCGTGATCGCGCGCCAGGGCGTGAAGGAAGCCATGTACACCGGCATCAAGGCGATTGACGCCATGATTCCCATCGGCCGTGGCCAGCGCGAGTTGCTCATCGGTGACCGCCAGACCGGCAAGACTGCCGTCGCCCTGGACACCATCATCAACTCGGCAAAGAACAACCTCATCTGCATCTACTGCGCCATCGGCCAGAAGCGTTCGTCCGTCGCACAGGTGGTGCAGACCCTGGAAAGCTACGGCGCCATGGCCTACACCATCGTCGTTGCCGCCACCGCGTCAGAGCCCGCGCCCATGCAGTACCTTGCGCCCTACGCCGCCACCGCCATGGGTGAATACTTCCGCGACAACGGCATGCACGCCCTGGTGATCTACGACGATCTCTCCAAGCATGCCGCCAGCTACCGCGAAATTTCGCTGCTCCTCCGCCGTCCCCCAGGGCGCGAAGCGTACCCCGGCGACGTCTTCTATCTCCACTCGCGCCTGCTTGAGCGCTCCGCCAAGATGAACGACGAGCACGGTGGCGGTTCGCTGACCGCTCTGCCCATTATTGAGACCCAGGCAGGCGACGTCTCGGCTTACATTCCGACCAACGTCATCTCCATTACGGACGGACAGATCTTCTTTGAAACCGATCTCTTCAACGCCGGTGTCCGCCCCGCGGTCAACGTCGGCCTTTCGGTTTCGCGCGTCGGTTTTGCCGCCGCCATCAAGGCCATGAAGCAGGTGGGCGCCACCCTGAAGCTGGACCTCGCACAGTACCGCGAGCTCGCCGCCTTCTCGCAGTTCGGTTCTGATCTGGATAAGGTCACGCAGCAGCAGCTTAGCCGCGGCAGCCGCCTGACCGAGTTGCTGAAGCAGCCGCAGTTCCAGCCGCTTACGCCTGAGAAGCAGATCGCCCTGCTCTTTGCCGGCGTCAACGGCCTGCTCGACGAAGTGGAAGTCACCGACCTCCGCGCCTTTGAAGACGGCTACTACCCGTTCATCGAGGGAACGCATCCTGACATTTTCACTGACATCGCGACCAAGAAGGCTCTCGACGATGACCTGCGCAAGCGTCTTACCGCAGCCATCAACGAGTACAAGCAGATCTTCCTCGCGGAGCACGCGAAGAAGTAACGTTATTTTTTGTCATTCCGTAGCGAAGCACGGAATCTGCTTCTCTACCGCAACTGCAACACCGCAACGAATAAAAAAATGGCAAACGTACTTGATCTTCGTCGACGCATCCGCAGCGTAAAGAACACGCGGCAGATCACCAAGGCCATGAAGATGGTCTCGGCCGCCAAGCTGCGCCGCGCCCAGGAACGCGCCATGAACGCGCGTCCCTACGCGCGCATGCTCGCCAACGTGCTGGATTCGCTCGTGCGCCGCACCGATGTCCTGAACGACAACGGCGACGTGATGAACCCGCTGCTTGTGTGCCGTGAAGAGAAGAACATCCTCGTCGTCGTGGTCTCCGGCGATAAGGGCTTCGCCGGCGCCTTCAATTCCAACATCATCAAGGCAGCGCAGGCGCTGATTGACGAACGCACCGCCAAGGGCCAGCACGTTGACGTAGAGCCCGTTGGCCGCAAGGCGCGCGACCTCTATCGCCGCCGCTATCCTGAAGCTATCTACGAGAAGACCAGCGAAGAGTATGACGAAGGTCTCTCCACGCACCACGAGAGCAACCGCAAGCGCGTGCAGCCCATTGAAGTCACCGGCGATCATCCCGGCATTCTGCTCAAGCTGCACTATGCTGAGGTAGACCAGCTCGCGCGCACCATCGTCGAGCGTTACGAGAGCGCGGAAATTGATGCGGTCTACCTGGTCTTCAACGAGTTCAAGTCGGTTATCTCGCAGCGCATTGTGGTTGAGAAGCTGCTGCCTATCCGCAAGGTGGGTGAGCGCGAGGTTACTGTCGCTGAAGAGATGACCGAGGAAGAGAAGGAGCAGGCCGCCCACGCAGCCGAGACCGCCGGCATCTCCATCGATGAGCCCGCGGAGAGCGCCGCCGAGAATGAGGCGAAGAAGTTCGGCACCGCGGAGGTCGAGTATATCTACGACCAGAAGCCCGAGCAGATCTTCCGCAATCTGCTGCCGCGCTACATCGCCACCCAGGTCTTTCACTCCATGCTGGAATCTGTCGCCGCTGAGCACGCCGCGCGCATGACCGCCATGGATGCCGCAACCAACAACGCCGGCGACATGATCGACGCGCTATCGCTCACGATGAACCGCGTCCGCCAGGCCGCCATTACCAAGGAAATTATCGAGATCGTTTCAGGAGCCGCGGCTCTATAGGTTTGAGGTAGGTGTGGGCTTTAGTTCGCGCGCATGAGTTCAGCAAGAAGTGGGGCTTAAGCTCCGAACAAGTTTTAGAAATGCAAGGTCAGGAAAAAGGACTATGGCAGAAAACATCGGAAAAGTAATCTCCATCAGCGGCCCGGCCGTTGACGTTCAATTTGACGAAGCGCATATGCCGCCCATCTACCAGGTGCTGCGCATCACCAGCGAGGGCTTCAACGTGCCCACTCCGCTGAACGTCGTCGTCGAAGTGCAGCAGCATCTCGGCGAAGGCCGCGTCCGCTGCGTCGCCATGACGGCCACCGAAGGCATGGTGCGCGGCATGAAGGCACTGGATACCGGCGCCTACATCACCGTTCCCGTCGGGCGCGAGACGCTCGGCCGCGTGCTCAACGTCCTCGGCGAGCCGGTCGACGAGCTCGGCCCCGTCAACGCCAAGGTCCACATGCCCATTCACCGGCAGGCTCCCTTGTTTGACGAGCAGTCCACCACCGAAGAGATGTTCGAGACCGGCATCAAGGTCATCGATCTCATTCAGCCATTCCTCAAGGGCGGCAAGATCGGCCTCTTCGGCGGCGCCGGCGTGGGCAAGACGGTCGTCATCCAGGAGCTCATCAACAACGTCGCCACCAAGCACGGCGGTTTCTCCGTCTTCGCCGGCGTCGGCGAGCGTACCCGCGAGGGCAACGATCTCTGGAACGAGTTCCAGGAGTCCGGTGTTATCAATCTGAAGGACCTGCCGAAGTCCAAGGCTTCGCTGATCTACGGCCAGATGACTGAGCCTCCAGGGGCCCGTCTCCGCGTCGCCCTCACCGGCCTGACGGTTGCAGAACACTTCCGCGACGAAGAAGGTGCTGACACGCTGCTCTTCATTGACAACATCTTCCGTTTCACCCAGGCAGGCTCTGAGGTTTCCACGCTGCTCGGCCGTATGCCGTCTGCCGTGGGCTATCAGCCCAACCTCGCCACTGAAATGGGTGAATTGCAGGAGCGCATTACTTCGACCAAGAAGGGTTCCGTCACCTCGGTGCAGGCCGTCTACGTCCCCGCGGACGATCTTACTGATCCCGCGCCGGCCACGACCTTTGCCCATCTTGACGCCACCACCGTGCTCTCGCGTCCGCTCTCTGAGCTCGGCATCTACCCTGCCGTCGATCCTCTGGCCTCCACCTCACGTATTCTCTCGCCGCGCATCATCGGCCAGGAGCACTACGACGTGGCCCAGGGCGTGAAGCGTATTCTGCAGCGCTACAAAGACCTGCAGGACATCATCAACATTCTCGGTATCGACGAGCTCTCTGACGAAGACAAGATCACCGTCTCCCGCGCGCGCAAGGTGCAGCGTTTCCTCTCGCAGCCCTTCCACGTGGCAGAGGTGTTCACCGGCATCCCCGGCGCCTACGTCAAGATCGAAGACACCGTGCGCAGCTTCAAGGAGATCATTGAAGGCAAGCATGATGCGATCCCCGAGCAGGCGTTTTATCTGAAGGGCGGCATCGAAGACGTTCTCGCCGCCGCCGAGAAGATGAAGCAAACGGCATAGGCTTGTAAGGTAGGTGCGGGCTGGTAGGTTTGGGCTTTAGCCCAAACTCTCCCGCACAATCGATGTAAGGCAGGAGGGGGCTTTAGCCCCTGAGGTACGGAAATGGCAGAAGCAGCAATACAAACCGGTCTTCTCAGCGTTCGTCTCGTCACGCCGGATCGCGTCCTGGTGGACGCGACGGCAGAGGCGGTCGAGCTGCCTTCCGCTGGCGGCTATCTTGAAGCGCTCTACGGCGCCGCCCCGCTGCTGGCAGAGCTTGGCGCCGGCGAGGTTCGCCTGCACGGCGGCACCTCAAACGACCAGACCTTCTTTGTGGCTTGGGGATTTGTAGAAGTGTTGCCGGAGCGCGTCACCATCCTTGCCCAGACGGCGCTGCTGCCGGAAGAGATTCAGCCGGACGAAGCCCGCGCCGAACTCGCCGCCGCAGAAAAACTCTGGCAGGAAGCCGGCGACGACGGACACAAGTACGACGAAGCCAACGCCCTCACCCGCCAGGCCGAAGAAAAACTCGCCAGCGCCGAGCATAAATCAAACTAGCTTCATACCAAGCTTCTTCAACATAAAGGCCTCGCGTGAGCGAGGCCTTTTATGTTGAAGAAGCTAAGCATTCCACTCACTACTGCGTCTTCGGCCTGTACTCCACGCGCATCAGGTTGTCCCGGTAATCCAGCTTCAGCACAACGTGCCGCAGTGCAGGGAAGCCGATGAACCCTGATATCTCCACGCCTGCGTTATCAGATAGGCCGTTCGTATCGAATGACATAATATTTTCTACTGTCTGCTGTAGGCCCGCAAAGGTCAGCGTCACTTCTTTCGCTCGGTATACCTGGTTATTGGTTCCAGAAATACCCTTTATGCCGCGATCGGAGACGTTCATCTTACTCACGAGTCGTGCTGAGGTTGGGTTGATGGCGTTCACTTCCGCTCCTGAATCCATCATGAAAAGCTTCATCGGCGTATCGCCAATTTTCGTTGGCACAATAATCAGGTGTCCCGCCCGATAAAAATCCTTCCAGTCTTGCATCTCTGGAGCAATGTAGCGATCCATCGCTCCTGTTGCCATACTGCCTGGCTGCAACGGGAGCGGGTCGAGCTGAAGTTCGTGGGCGGGGAAGTCCAACGTGACCAATTTCTCTCTGAAGATATCGGCACCGATCAGCCCATCCACACGCACCCGGCTGTCGTCGGAAATTACTTCCACCGTGCAATTTTTGAACGTTACATCCCCGATCGTGATCTCGCTTACATGTGCCCAATAACCTGACGCCGCATGCTCGCCACCTACGCCTTCCATGTGGGTTGCGGCCAGCGGTTTCAGCCCTAGAGTCCCAGCAATGGTGCGTGTCAGCGTGATCCCGGAAGCACCGGTGTCTACCTCAAGCATGGCGTGCTTTCCCTGGATCTGCATTCTCAACCCCATCGCATTGAAGGGCCTATCTTGCAGTTGCACCGGCGGTGTGGCAGTGCTGCCATGTTGAGCCTGTTCTGCTGTTGCTCGGTCCACAATCATCTTCAGTGCCATACGGTCCGCACCAGACATACGCATGCTCTGCACATCATCCATCGGGATCATGCTCAAGACGGTATGTTCTGTAGCTGTAGTCATACTGCAACCTGCGGAATCTTTCACCTGCATCCTTTGCCAAGCCACCGCAATGCTGGGCTCATCTGGCAATAGCCGGTGCGCTGTGTCCATTTGTGTCTTCGCGCGCGCAAAATAACCGGAGAGCTTCAGCAGCAGGCTTGCCTCGTAGTGTGCCCATGGATTGCACTTGTCCAGGTTGACCGCGTGGTTCACATGCGCCGTCGCATCGTCCACTTCGCCTAGCCGGAGATGGATTGCCGCCATCATTGCCTCCGCCGTCGCATCATTCGGATGCTCTGTGGTGTAGCTGGCTGCGGTTGCCAGCGCATCATTCGGCAAATTCATCGCCAGCAGTGAGCGCACCAATCCAGTAAATGCTGTTCGGCCATTTGTATTGGTCGCGAGCGCATCTGCATAGTGCTTGTTTGCGTTTTTGTAATCTCCCACTTGGAACAGTCGGTCGCCCTCGCTGGGCACCGTGTGCACGACCTGGCAACTCGTCGCCCCTACAGAAGCAAGTGTTTGTTGGGCTCGCGCTGTCATCCCGCCGGTGAGAAGCAACTCGAACGCCAGCATATTCAGCAGGAGCTTGCCGGAATGCATTCGTTAGGCCTTTCAAGAATTGGTGGGGAGAGTTGCGATGAGACTATTCGCTCTCGTGAGCGAAATCAACCCGCACTGTCCCCTTCACAGCCACTGCGCCAGCCGTTTCCGCATCACCGCCATGGCTTCATCGCTCTCATCCACCAGCAAAAAATCGCGTCCGTTTCGCGCTGCGGCTTCGCCCGTGGTGCCGCTGCCGGCAAAGAAATCCAGCACCAGTTCGCCGGGGTTCGAATGCACCTTCACAATCCGTTCCAGCACGCCCAACGGTTTCTGCGTCGCATAGCCCGTCTTCTCTTTTCCTGTCGGAGAGACGATGGTGTGCCACCACACATCCGTCGGCGTCTTGCCGCGCGCGGCTTTTTCCGCGCCCACCAGCCCCGGAGCCATATACGGAATACGGTCGCACTCATCCAGGTTGAATGTGTACTGCTCCGGATTCTTCGTGTACCAGAGAATGTTGTCGTGCTTCGCGGGCCAGCGCTTCTTTGCGCGCGCGCCGTAGTCATACGCCCAGATAATCTCGTTCTGGAAGCACTGCCGCCCGAAGATCTCGTCGAGCATCACCTTGCAGTAGTGCACCTCGCGGTAATCAATGTGGAAGAAGAGTGAGCCCGTTGAGGCCAGTATGCGATACGCCTCTTCCATCCGCGGACGAAGAAAGCCAGGAAAATCGTCAAAGCTGTCAGCATAACTCGTGCCCGATATCTTTTCCGTCCGGTACCGTTGCCCCTTGAATCCGGTGCGGTCGCCTGCATCATCGCGCACGGTCTTCATCTGTGTCCGCGCCTGTCTGCGCCCGGTATTAAACGGCGGATCAATATAGATCAGAGGCACTGAAGCTGTTTCCAGCCCGCGCAGCACCTCCAGATTATCTCCCTGCACAATACGTCCCAAGCCCGCTCCCATCCTCAACCGGATTCACCGAGTATCGCATCCCGCCCTGCTGCCGTCATCCACACCGCAGGTCGCTTGTGCGGGCCCTCCAGCATCTCATCTTAAATTTGTGACACAGATCACATCTCTTGAAAATATTTCCCCATGTGCTGCCTGTTCTATATTCCGCCTGTTATATTTCATGACCGAGAGGAAGACCATGCCCCAAGAGTTCTATTACGAAGACTTTGCACCTGGCCAGAAATTCCAGTCCGCGTACAGCGTCAAGGTAAGCGCTCAGGAAATTAAAGAGTTCGGAGAGAAGTACGATCCGCAACCGTTCCATCTCGATGTTGAGGCGGGCGCCAACTCGTTCTTCAACGGTCTGGCCGCCAGCGGCTGGCTTACTGCGGCCATCGTCATGCGCATGCGCGTGGATACCATCCACGTCGTCGGCGGCATGATCGGTGCCGGGGTGGATGAGATTCGCTGGACCACGCCCGTTCGCCCTGGAGACAGCCTGCGCACCGAGTGTGAGATTGTAAGTGTTCGCCACTCCCGCACCCGTCCCCTCTACGGTGTGGTCAAGCTCGCCAGCTTCACCTACAACCAGCGCAACGAAGTCGTTATGCGCAGCGTGGTCAACTTCCTCGCCCCACTGCGCGCCAAGATGGAAATTCACTCCGCCGCTGCTCCGCAGGTCGCCGTTACCTCCGTCGCCTGACGAACAGGGAATTGCAACGCCCACGTCTCGCTCCCGGGACGTGGGCGTTGCTCGTTCGTCTTGCTCCGCCACCACATCCACAGCCCGCCAGCGTATCCTAGAAGCATGCGCATGACCGTGCTCGCCTCCGGTTCCAAGGGCAACTGTACGGTTGTCTCCAGCGGACGTACGCGCATTCTGCTTGACGCCGGCCTCTCCTGCCGCGAACTACTTAAGCGCATGGCCGCCGCTGGCGAAGACTCCTCCACGCTGGACGCAATCCTCATCACTCACGAGCATCAGGACCACGTAGCCGGCCTGGGTGTGCTCGCGCGCAAGCTCGGGATTCCCGTCTTCATTACGGAGTCGACGCACCGCGCCTGGGTTCGCATGCTTACCCCGCGCACCACCATGACCTACTCGCAGTGGCTGGAGCAGCGCCAGCAGGAGCGCGCCGCTGCTGCCGCCGAGCTCGCCGCCCGTGAAGCCATGGGCCCCGGCGCCGGTGACGTGATCGAGCAGATATTCGCTGAATCCGATGTCGAGATCGTGCAGGAAGCTGAAACCGCCGTCGCCGTGGAAGCTCCCATCGCAGAAATGCCTGCCGCCCGCTCCGTTACCGCCGCGCCCACCTATCTGCCCGCCGTCGAACACTTTCAGGCCGGCGTCCATTTCTCCATTGGCGACATCGCCATCGCGCCCTTCACCATCCCGCATGATGCGGCTGACCCTTGCGGTTTCGTCTTTGCATCAGAAGGCATACGCATCGGCATTGCGACCGATCTCGGTTACATTCCCTCTAACGTCAAGCAGGCGCTCCGCCGCTGCGACATCCTCATGCTCGAATCGAACCACGATCTTGAGATGCTGCGTGACGGCCCTTATCCGTGGTCGGTCAAGCAGCGCGTCATGTCGCGCGTTGGTCATCTTTCTAACGAAGCCGCCAGCCAATTCCTCCAGGAGGAGTACGACGGCGGCGCAGCTTACGTTATCCTCGCGCATCTTTCTGAGAGCAATAATCTGCCTTCGCTCGCCCGCATCGCCGCGGAGAACGCCCTGGCCGGCCGCATGAGCCTGCTGGGCAATAAACTGCTCCTCGCGGAGCAGGGAACTCCCACGGAGTCCATCCATATTTAGCGACCCCTTGTTTTCAGATACTTACCCGGAACCTTTGCAGAGTCCAGTTTTCCTCAATCCCATTTTCCGGAGAAATTGCACCGTATCGGTAGTAAACTAAGTCTATTAACCCTATGTTCAAGAAACCCTCCATATCGGAAGACCTTTGCACCGATCAAGTTGTCGGAGATATTCTGTCGAGCTGGCGTTATGACACTTCGGGCCTCAGCCCGGAGATGAGCAAAGATTATGAGCTTCACTTGGCTGAGTGCTCGCACTGCCGCAGCCGCCAGAAGATGCACCGCAACATCGATGTCTTCCTGATTACGCTCACCACGTTGTCAGTGATCGCTTTCATCCTGGCCATCGCCGTCATCCGCCACGAAGCCACGCTACGCGCCTGGTCGCTGGCCCTGCAGATTCATCAAATGACGCTCGTATTCAGCTTGGAAATGGCCGCAGTGGCCGGACTTCTGCTCTCTGTTCTCGCCTGGATCCTCGTAGCCATCGCCACTCCGGCTCCCGGCTACCTGAACGGCATCCTCCACGAGCACCAGGAGTATCGCGAGCGTCACAAGCACGCCGCGTAAATTTTTGCGTCATCAAAAAAAGCCTCCGCGAGCGGAGGCTTTTTCATTTGCGGTTCATCATTGCCAGATCATTTGCCCGGTCAGTTCGCCCACCCTGCCCACCTGGTGTGCAGAGCACCATCGTTTCAGGTCATTCGCAATCTTCTCCGTCGCGCGCGGATCGGCATAGCTTGCCGTGCCTATCTGCACCGCCGTCGCCCCGGCAAGCAGAAACTCCACCACGTCTTCCGCCGTCAGAATGCCGCCCATGCCGACGATAGGAATCTTCACGGCCCTGGAAGCCTCATGCACCATGCGCACCGCGATGGGCTTGATTGCCGGGCCGCTCAGCCCGCCGGTTCCATTCGCAATGCGCGGCTTCCGCGTCTCCACGTCAATCGCCAGCGCCAGAAAGGTATTGATCATCGAGATCGCATCCGCGCCCGCATCCTGCGCTACCCAGGCCATATGCGCCACGTTGGTCACGTTGGGCGAAAGCTTCACCATCACCGGACGCTTCGCTTCGTTCTTCACTGCGCTCACCAGGCCGCGCAGCAGGTCGCTGTCTGTGCCAAACACCGCGCCGCCATGGCTCGTATTCGGGCACGATGCGTTGATCTCGTACATCGCCACGCCATCGACTGCATTCAGCACGCGTACCACCGCCAGGTAATCCTCCACGGTGTAGCCGAACACATTCACAATCACTTTTGCCTGCGTTGTTCGTGTAATCCGCTGCAGCACCGGCAGCCGTTTGGCAATGAAGGCCTGCACGCCCATATTCTGCAGCCCGATGGCATTCATCATGCCCGCAGACGTCTCAATAATGCGCGGCGCCGGGTTTCCCGGCATCGGTGCAATGGACAGGCCCTTGGTTACAAAGCCGCCCAGCCGTGCCATATCTACAATCTCTTCAAACTCGGTGCCATAGCCAAACGTACCGCTGGCGGCGATCACCGGGTTGGTGAACTCCACTCCCGCTACGCTCACGCGCATGTCAGGCCCGTGGCCAATCTTTTCCTGAACCATGTCTGTATGGTATCCCGCGACTGTCAAACAGTTGTTAGTTTTCAGTTGTCAGGAAGGCCGGTCTTTTCTGACAACTGAAAACTGACAACTGAAAACTTTATTAAAAATAGCCAGGAATCTTAGTGAATGCGGAAGACCAGTCCGGTGCTGATGCCCATCAGCTTTGATGCCCCGGCGGTCAGCGGGTAGCCGAAGTTTGAGCTATTAATCGTGGTCAGCGAGCTATAGCTCACTTCCACCATGCGCCAGTCAATGTGCTTCTGAATCGGATAATCCACGCCGCCAAAGATGCTGTACTGCTGTTTGGTGAGGCGTCGCGGCGAAAACGGCGACCGTGAGGAGCCCGCGCCTATCGCCGGTTCCACGTAAAACTTGAACGGCTTTGCCAGCGGCTTCGCCGTGATCCTGACTCCGAGCAGAAAGCTGTTCAGCATCGCATCGTTGCCATGCGTCAGCGAGTCGCGCATGTCCAGGCCCAACCCCACGGTCGACGTATGGTGGAAGTCATAATAGCCGCCCATACTGACGCCATAGAACATATTGGAGGTCGCGCCATTGCCCAGGAAGGAAAACGGGCCGCTGTCAGGCGTTGAGTTGCTCACGCGGATCGCTACGGGATTCAGGTAGAGACCGGTCTGGGCCTGCACGGTGATGCTGAGCAGAACGAACGCGAGCGGGAGAACGAAAAACCGCAATTTCATGAATATCCTTAGAACCTGAACTGCCGGAACCTTCTGCGGGCATTCCACCCGGTTTCAAAAGCGCTCCACGGCATTTGCCTATGCTTCGATGCTAACATTCCTGCGCCTTTCGCCGCTTGATGGCCACAAATCCGTGTGCCCCATTCCGGGCTCAGTTTTATCGTGCCGAAGCTGGGCATCGCCGCAAAGCGGCAACCGCTTTTGCTTTGATCTGCAACAAATAGAAGGTGTCATCCTGAGCCGCAGGCGAAGGTCCCCGACGCTCCCCACATGACACATGCCGCCAAAGAGCTTCCGTTGCACGGAACCCGCCTTTCGCCCTTCACTTGTCAACCATTAGAATAGAACCATGCTCGACCTGGCCTTTGTCCGCTCCAACCTCCCGCTGGTGGAAGAAAAACTTCGTGCCCGCGGTGCCGATCCCACTGCCATCCTTGGTGATTTTGAAGCCATTGACTCTAATCGTCGGGCGAGCGTTACTCGTCTCGAACGCTTACAAGCAGAGCGTAATGGAAAATCAGCCCAATTTGCTGAATTGAAGCGTGCGGCTAAAGCTGCCGAACCTCAGGGCTTGGATGCCGTTGCGAAGTTTTCTGAGCAAACAATTCCTCTTCAGATTGATGTCGGATTACTGAAGGCGCGAATCGAAGATGAAAATAAGCATGTAGCTGATCTCGATCGACAACTCCAAAATATCCTGCAATCTATTCCGAATCTTCCTCACCAATCAGTGCCTATTGGAAGTTCAGAAAAAGACAACCAACCAATAAAAATATGGGGAACTCCGCCCACCTTCGATTTCGCCCCCAAGCCCCACTGGGAGCTTGGCGAAGCTCTCGGCATACTGGACTTCAACCGCGCTGCCAAGATCTCCGGCGCGCGCTTCGTCGTTCACTACGGCCAGGGAGCGCGCCTGGAGCGTGCGCTCGCCAACTACATGCTCGACCTGCACACCTCACAGCATGGATACACTGAGGTGCTGCCGCCCAATCTGGTCAACTCGCAGTCGCTCTACGGCACGGGCCAGCTTCCCAAGTTTGCTGAAGACCTCTTCCGCTGCGAAGATGGCGAGCCCTTCGTCCCCGGCGTCTACCGCGACAACGATCATTGGCTCATTCCCACCGCTGAAGTTCCGGTCACCAATCTCTTCCGTGACGAGACGCTCGACGATTCGCAGCTGCCCATCTCCTACTGCGCCTACACGCCCTGCTACCGGTCTGAGGCCGGCAGCTACGGCAAGGATGTGCGCGGCATGATCCGCCAGCACCAGTTCCAGAAGGTTGAGCTGGTCAAGTTCACGCGCCCTGAGGACTCCTACGCAGAGCACGAGAATCTCACCGCCAACGCGGAAGCCGTGCTCGAAACTCTCGGCCTGCCGTACCGCCGCATGCTGCTCTGCACTGCAGACATGGGCTTCTCTTCGGCCAAGACCTACGACCTTGAAGTCTGGCTCCCCGGCCAGGGCCTCTACCGCGAAATCTCGTCCTGCTCCAACTTTGAGAGTTTCCAGGCCCGCCGCGCCAACATCCGTTACCGCCCTGCCGGAGCTAAAAAGAGCGAACTGGTGCACACCCTCAACGGCAGTGGTCTCGCCGTTGGCCGCACCTACCTCGCCATCCTTGAGAACTATCAGCAGGCGGACGGCACCATCCGCGTTCCAGACGCCCTGGTGCCCTACATGAATGGCGCTACCGTCATTACGAAACAGGGAACGCGGTGACGCAAACCTATTCAGAGAGGTATCCTTTCATAGCATGAACATTCTCCGGCGCTACTTCTACTGGACCTACGAGCGCGGCGACTTTCACTACGATGTGATGGTCACGTTCATTCTCGCGTTCATCTTCATCACGCCGCATCTCTGGAACTACAAGGACACGCCTGCCGTCACCATTCCCCTGCAGGCCAGCCAGGTGCTGGTCAACGCAGCCGGTGCAGACGAACTCACCTTTGAAATCCGCGCCGCTGACCTCGCATCCGCACACACTCCGGATGAGCAGAGAGAAGCCATCCTGCGTGTGATTGAACCCATCGCCGGAACCGTTGACATCGAGCGCACTGACCCGATCCTCGATGCCAACCGCCACATCGTCGCCTACAAGGTTTGGGTCACGCGCTAACCATGCGCTGAATTTCTGCGGATTGACTTCCCTCCGCGCAACCTTTCCCCCGTATATGCCATTCAACTTCAGTAGGAAGGTTTTTAATATGCCTGCTCTTCGCATCCGGTTCTGCTCTCGCTTTGCTGCTGTTGCCGCGCTCGCGTTCGCCGCTGTTGCTCTTACGCAGCCCGCCCGCGCCGCTTCGCCCGATCTGGAGAAAGTTCTCCGCCAGATGGACGCCGCCAGCGCCCAGTTCAAATCTGCGCAGGCTGACTTCCGTTGGGAGCAGTACACCGTGGTGGTGCAGTCCACTGACGTGCAGAGCGGCGCCATCTACTTCCGCCGCACCGGCGCCGGCGCTCACTCCACCCAGATGGCCGCGCAGATCCGCCAGTTGAACGGCAAGAATGATCCCAAGACCGTTGTCTACGACGGCCAGCAGCTACAGCTCTTCCAGCCGCGCATCAACCAGATCACCTACTTCTCGCCCGGCTCCAACAAAGACCAGTATGAGAGCTTCCTCACCCTCGGCTTCGGCGGCAGCGGCAAGGATCTGCAATCCAGCTGGGAGATTACCTTCGCCGGCTACGAAACCCTGAAGGACGGCGGCCAGAGCATCCAGACCGCGCACCTCGATCTCGTCTCCAAAACCGCCAGCGTGCGCAATATGTTCAGCAGGATTTCCATCTGGGTTGACCCCGCGCGCGGCGTCTCGCTCAAGCAGGTATTCACTGAGCCCAGCGGCGACTCACGCACGGCGTATTACGCCGGCATCCATGTGAATGCGCCCGTTGACCCCAAGGCCTTTGTCATCAAGGCTCCCGGCGCCACCATCGTCCGTCGCTAGAGCATTTTCCCTGTAGGTGTAGAGCGAGATCCGGGCTTTTGACGCCGTTTTTCGCAATAAAAACGGCACTCTCATGCGCTATCCGATTCACCGTAACAGGGAAATGCTCTAGTCGCATGCGCAGCGAAGTATCCTGCCAGCACAAACGCCAGCGGTAGAAACTCCAGCGTGTACCGTTCCTCGGCGTTATCCAGCGTCAGCAGCAGCAGCGATCGCATCAGCACGTACGCCAGCATGGCATACACCACCACCAGTTGCGCCCGCGGCAGCCGTCTGCAGGCGGCCCATGCGCCCAGCCCCGCTGCGGCAAAATATAAAAAGTTCAGCGCCGCATAGCTCCATCCAAACAGCGTCTGTTGCGGATGCTCACTGTACTTCCACCACTCCAGCGCCATCGGCAGAATCTCCGTCCGTGGCCGCAGACACATGTTCACCAGCCGCGCCACCGGAAGAATCACGTAATACCGCAGAGGATTCGCCTGCTTGCGTGCATTCGCCAGCAACTGGAAGCGGTAATCCATCGCCGGTGTCAACGTCGTCGTCTGGTTGTACTCGCTCAGCAGCTGCGCAGTCGCGTCGTACTGCTGGTCGTTGTCAAACGCCCGCGTCGGAATATCGTCAATCTGGATTACCGCCCCGTTCATGTTCCAGTACACGTCTTCCGTTGAAGCGAATTCGATACCCCAGCTCCGGTACCAGCGGTTGAATCCGTAGGTCACCATCTCACCCGGGTCCGTCGCATAGCGCGGCGCCAGCGGCTGAATCACATGGAACACATGCAGGTTGCGGTACGTCCACGGCACCAGCGGAGCCAGCGTCACCAGGCACAGCATAATGGTGATTGCCGCTGCATTTGCCTGGGCCGCTGGGCGGTTCTCACCGCGCTCGCGATGGTGCCAAGCCGTCCACGCCACCGCCGGAACCACCGCTGCTGCCAGCAATCCGCCATCCGGCCGCAGCAGAATGCCGTACGCCATCGCGCCCGCCATGATCCAGAAGAAGCGGTCCAGCCCCAGTCCTCCGCCGCCCTCCGGTGAGCGCCAGCGCGTCAGCGCATACAGTGCCAGCGCAATGCAGAAGAGGGTCAGCGTCTCGGTCAGCGCGGTTGCCACATAGTTCGCGGTGAAAGGGCACAGCGCCGCCAGCCACAGCGTCCACACGCCCGCCCGGCGTCCCCATAGCCGGCCTGCCATCCCGGCCACCAGCGTGCACGTTCCCAGGTCTACCAGGCACTGCACCAGCATGACCGCGTGGTAGTGCTCCATGCCGAACAGCTTGAAGCACGCCGCCAGGAACAGCGGATATCCCGGCAGCCGCAGCAGGGTCGGCGTCATGCCATTGCTATGGCTCAGCCCGTACACGCCATGCTGCAGCATATTCTTTGCGATATCGCCATAGAGCAGGGAATCGCCCTCTGTTTGCCCATAGAAATAGACAAACCCCAGCCTCAACAGCAACCCCGCCGCCAGCGCGACGGCGAGTTGTACCCATCCCACAACGGGTTTGGTGACGTACTTTGAAGTGCCGGGCATCTTTCCAGAATCATATCTGCATTACCCCGTTCCCGGCTCAATTGTTTGCTTTGGCTTTGCGGCTCCGGTTCGCGGTCTTTACAGACGTTGCCCCGCCTGCGGCACCCCCGTTGACTCGGCGCATGCTACTGCTTACGATGCCTTAGAGACTGCATAGAAAAAAGCATGACAGAGAAGCCAGTTTTTTATGATCCGCAACGCAAACGCTGGAAGCGGTTTCGCCGCGTCGTCGACTTTACCGCCGTCGGTGCGTCCATCATCTTCATTCTCTTTGTCGTGCGCGTTCTCCAGACCCACCCGCTGAAAGAACTCCTGCTCCCTACGCAGAAGTTCAACTATCGCGCTGTGCCTGAGGTCAATCCCAAGAAGCTGCATCGCGCGCCGCATCGCAAGACGGACAAGAAGCCCTCGGAGATCCAACTGAACTCCGGTGAAGGCGTGCGTGCCGCCTACTACGTCGATTGGGACGCGGCCAGCTACTCCTCGCTCAAGCAGCACATCTCGCAGATCGATATTCTCTTCCCGGAGTGGCTGCACGTCGTCTCGCCCGATGGCGGCATCGTCTCTTACACCATTGATAACCGTCCCTTCCCCGTCGTGGACCACTCCGGCGTCCACGACGTCGACCATCAGGACAAGGTCATCAAGACCATCACCAACGCCAAGGTCGATACGGAAATCTTCCCTCTGGTCAATAACTATGACCCCGTGAAGGGCATGTTCCTGCCCAGCGTCGGCCAATTCCTCACCAATCCCCAGGCCCGCTCCAACTTCATCGCCCAGGTTGACAAGTTCCTCGCTGAGAATCCGAAGTACCACGGCCTCTCCATCGATTTCGAAGAGATCCCCACCGGCGCCCAGCCCGGCTTCAAAGCCCTTCTGCAGGAACTCTATGCAGACTTCCACGCTCACCACCTGCGCCTCTACATCAATACGCCGGTCGGCGATAACGATTACGATCTCAAGTTCATGGCGGCCAACTCAGACGGCCTGCTCATGATGAACTACGATGCACACTCTGCCGAGGGCCAGCCCGGCGCCATCGCACCGCAGAAGTGGTTTGCAGATAATCTCCGCCTCATCCTCAAGGAGGTCCCGAAAGAGAAGCTCATCTGCGCCATCGGCAGCTACGGGTATGACTGGACCATGCCGCTTCCGCCTGCGCGTGATGCCCGGCATCACGGCAAGCCGGCCAAATTCGATCCCCATAAGGTCCTGAGCGCCAGCAACCTCTCCACCCAGGAAGTCTGGCAGGAAGCCTCTGACGCCGAAGCGCAGATTTCGCTCGACCCCAAGACCCTCAACCCCCACTTCGCCTACGACGACAACGACGCTCACGTCCGCCATCAAGTCTGGTTGCTGGATGCCGTCACCGTCATGAACGAGATGCGCGCTGCCCGCGACCTCGGCATCCAGACCTTCGCTCTCTGGCGCCTCGGCTCTGAAGATCAATCTCTCTGGAAGATATGGGACAAGCCCCAGGCCGCCGATCCTGATAACGACCTCAACGTCATCCCGCCCGGCGCTGACGTTGACACCGAAGGCGACGGAGATATCCTTCGTGTCGTCAAGCGTCCCCAGCCCGGCCAGCGCACCGTGGAGATGGACGACGACGACCGTTACGCCGTGGACGAGACCATGGTCAAGTACCCGCTCTCCTACACCCTGGAGCAGTACGGTTACGACCCCAAGCGCGTCGCCATCACCTTTGACGATGGCCCCGATCCCACCTGGACCCCGCGCGTTCTCGACGTGCTCAAGAAGTACGGCGTCAAAGCCACATTCCTCATGATCGGCGAATCCGCTGAAAACAATGTTGAGCTCATGCGCCGCGTCTATCGCGAAGGCCACGAGATCGGCAACCACACCTTCACCCATCCTGACATCAGCGAAATCTCCAACCGCCAGATGGAGGTGCAGCTTAACCTCACTGAGCGCCTCTTCGCCGCCAAGCTTGGCGTGGAGCCCATCTACTTCCGCCCGCCCTACTCCATCGATCAGGAGCCTGACACCAACGACCAGGCAGAGCCTGTGGACCGCGTGCAGCAGATGGGCTACATCATTCTCGGCGACAAAATTGATACCGATGATTGGGACGAGCATCCCCGCAAGACGCCGCAGGAGATTACGGACTCCGTCTTCGCCCAGATGGCGGATATGCAAGCCAGGCCCTGGATGCGCGGCTCCATCATCCTGATGCACGATGGCGGCGGCAATCGCCAGCCCACCATTGACGCTCTGCCTGTGCTCATCCAGGCCCTGCGCGCCCGCGGCTATCAGATCGTCCCTGTCTGCGAGCTCCTCGGCAGGACCCGTAATGACACCATGCCGCCGCTCACCCGGCGTCAGCGCTGGCAGGCCCATGTTGACTCCATTGCCTTCTCCGGCCTCGCCTTCTTCAATCACTTCGTGATCGCCGTCTTCTACGTCGGCGACGTCCTCATGAGCCTGCGCCTCATCCTCATCGGCTTCTTCGCCGTTCTGGATCGCTTCCGCAAGCGCAAAAACTTCGCCGGCCCTGACTATCAGCCCAGCGTCGCCGTCCTCATCCCCGCCTACAACGAGGAAAAGGTCATCGTCCGCACCATTCGCTCGGTCATGATGTCCACCTACAAGAATCTTCGCGTCATCGTCATCGACGACGGCTCCAAAGACGCCACCGCTGAGGCCGCGCGCGCTGCCTACCCGGAAGATATTGCCAGCGGCCGCCTGCTCGTCCTCACCAAGCCCAACGCCGGCAAGGCAGAGGCGCTCAACTACGCGCTCAATTACTTTGACGATGACATCTACATCGGCATTGATGCAGACACCGTCATTGCGCACGATGCTGTCGCCCGCCTGGTCCCGCACTTCGCCAATCCTGCCATCGGCGCCGTCGCCGGTAATGCCAAGGTCGGCAACCGCGTCAATCTATGGACGCGCTGGCAGGCTCTCGAATACATCACCTCGCAGAACTTCGAGCGCCGCGCCCTCGACCTTTTTGACGTTGTCATGGTCGTTCCCGGCGCCATTGGCGCCTGGCGCACCGCGCTCGTCAAGAAAGCCGGCGGCTACGCTACGGACACCGTCGCCGAAGACGCTGACCTCACCATGAACCTGCTGGAGCAGGGCTACTCCGTCATCTACGAAGACCAGGCGCTCGCGTTCACTGAAGCGCCCATCAATGCTGACGGCCTCAAGCGCCAGCGCTTCCGCTGGTCCTTCGGCATGCTGCAGGCCGTCTTCAAGCATCGCGGAGCCATCGCGCGCCATCGTGCCATGGGTCTCTTTGCGCTGCCCAACATCCTCATCTTCCAGATACTGCTGCCCCTGCTCTCGCCCTTCATCGATCTCTTCTTCCTGGCGGGCATCCTGCAGTACTTCGTGGACCGCCACTTCCACCCTGAAGCCGCCAGCGCAGCCAGCCTCTACAAGCTGCTCACGTTCTTCCTGGCCTTCATGCTCATTGATTTCGCCGCCTCCGCCCTGGCCTTCTCGCTGGAGCGCAAGCACCCTGCCAGCAAGGGCGACGTCTGGCTCCTGGCGCACATCTGGCTGCAGCGCTTCACCTACCGCCAGGTCTTCTCCATCGTCCTCTTCAAGACGCTCAAGCGCGCGATTGATGGCAAACCCTTCAGTTGGGATAAGTTGGAGCGCACTGCCCGCATGTCCGCCTCCACAGAACACATCACAGAAGGTCCATAACGCCCTTCTGCCGCGCTGTTCGCCCCCGGGATAGGCCAACCCCTACCCCATTTACGAAGCGAGGTCACAGCACCCACTGCGGCCGTTCCTGAGCTTCTCCAGCACGCCATGGCTCATCCTTGGCATCCTTGGAGGGTGCTCCAACAAAAATGCCACAGCCGAAGCTGTGGCATTTTCTGAAAACGAATGCTCTAGTGGAACCGGTACGCCACGCCAAACGACACAACCACTGGCGATAACCCATTCGGCGGGAAGCTCATCCACTTCTGTTCTTCAAAGTCCACAACCCGCACGTTCAGGTACCGCGTTGCCCGATAGTCCAATCCGCCGCCAAATGAATACATGTTGTACGCCAGGTTGGCGCTGTCATGCGGATACTGGAATACGCCGCGGCCCACCAGTAACTTCAGGTACGGATTGAACCGCTCCTGCTTGAAGTGCCATACGTACCGCGGTCCGATCTCGTACGTCTTCTCGTACAGGCCCTCGCCGCTGGGGTCGTTGCTCTCCTTCAGATAGTGGAAGTTGAACTCGGCGCCGATGTGCTCGCGGAAGTCGAACGTCGTATAAAGATACGGGCCATAAAACCTATGTTCACTGTAGTCCGGGTTCGCGCCGGCGTATCCACCACCCACCTGCAGTTCTCCGGCACGCACTTCAGTCGGAATTTCCTGGGCACGTAGCAGTGGTGTCACGGCGGCCATCAGGCAAAGCAGCATGAGTATTCTCTTCAGCACAAGCGACTCTCCTCACAATTCAACTCGCTCAGTAGAACGTTCAGCCTTTTACCGGCCTCATCCATCCCGCCCAGCGTACTCCAACTTCAAACCCTTGTTGCCCCCGGAATTACATTCCCGGAGGTGTTGCGCCCGCCGGTGCTGGGGTTGGCGCCGGTGCAGTCTGGTCCGCCGGAGCGGTGGTAGCTGGTGCAGTGCCCGCAGGCACCGCGGTTGCCGGCGCTGTCTGGTCTGCCGGGGCTGCCGGGGCTGCCGTCGTTCCTGCTGCTGCTCCAGCCGCTGCCGGCGCTGCTCCCGGTGCCGCTGCCGGAGCAGTGACTGGGCCAACAAAGTACGACAGCTTCAGGTACACCGGTGTTACTTCAAACGGCATCTTGTCCCGCGCGCTCAGCAGTGGCTCGTAGCGCGCATGGATCTGGTTTACCTGGTCGGTCCACGGATCGAACTTCAGGAAGCTCGATAGCGGCATCGCAGCATTCTGCGTCAGGTCGTTCATATCCAGTTTCCCGCCCTTTGAGAGCAGAGCGCTCATCCAGAACTGGTAATCCTTCTCGTTCTTGACCAGAGGATCGCCGATGATGGCTTCGGTCAGGTGCGGCATCTGCTTCACGCGGGCAGCCAGCTGCTCCAGGTACAGGCCGGGGTAGTTCAGCTTGTCCTTGAACTCGGAACCGTTCAGCAGGTCCAGCGCCTTCTTGGCCGCTGCTTCATTGTCGATGTCCGTATGGTGCATTGGAATTCGCTGGAACGCTGACTCATCGGGGAAGAGCAGCCGGTCGTTGAACGCGTACTTCGTATCCAGCTTGTGCCCCAGGATGACATGCGCCACTTCAAATGAAATGAACGTCGCCAGGTTGGCCAGCGGAGCCGCCGGGTCAGTCGTCTGCACCGCCAGCGTATCCACCAGGCCCTTGCTCAGCAGGATGGTGTTGCCGATCGCCAGGGATTCCAGCGGCTCGGTCAGCAGGATGCGGCACTTCAGCGGTGCTGAGGTGTCGATCTTGTTTTCAATCACGATATTGTTTGCAATGTCCGCGCACGTCTTGTCAAAGTCGCTCGGCGCATCCAGCAGACCCGCCTCGAACAGGCGCTCGATCACGTTGTCTTCCGCCTGCTGTACCCAGGCGCGCTGGGCTCCCAGCGGGCTCACGTCCTGCGCGTCCTGGCTCACGTCCTGCGCGTTCTCCACCTGTACGCTGGTGTTCTCCGCGTCGCTCGGCTGCACCTTCAGCACATAGCCCCATACGTGGCCTACGGCCTTGGTTGCCACCGAGTGTTCCTTGTCCGTCGCCTGTGTCTCTTCCACGTAGAATGCGGTCGGCAGCCACAGGTCCGGCTGCACATTCGTGCGCCAGCTGTCGAAGTGCATGTTGTGCGCTTCCACCGTATCGCCGTTCTGCGTGCCGTTGAAGCGGACTATGTTGCCGCCCTGCTCCTCGATGTAGACGCGGCCCCAGAATCCGCCCTTCTTCAGGTTCTTCTTCGGCGTCACGTCAAATACGCTCACCCGCACGCTGCCCAGAAAGTCCCGCCGTACAAACAGAAAGTCATAGTGCTGGCGGTCAAACTTTGAAGAATCCATCACGATCATGCGGGTAAAGCCCACGCCATTAAAGTGATAGCGGAACACGCTCTGGACGTTCATCAGCTTATCCAGCGTGCCCTTGATCATGCCTTTTTTCGCTTCTGTCTTGATGTCGTAGTCTTCTTCGCCCACGATTTTGGTGAAGTTCACGCGTTGCAGAATGTGGAAGTCCGTCGACGGAATCTGCTGCAGGGCCACGTCCGGCTTCATCTGCTGCAGCGTCACCTCCACCAGCGGCCGCCGCTCGCGGATCACCTTGATGGTTTCCTTCTCCCGCCCGATCGCCTTGTCGATCAGCGCGTTCTGCTCCGCATTCGGCTTATGACCGGGCATGGTCATATCCTTTTCCTTCTTTTTCAGCCCCGGCATGTGCATGTGGGGCATTCCAATCGCATGTGCCGGCACACAGGGAGCCATAAAGGCAAGCAGAACAACTCCGGCAAAGTATCTACGAAAACTCATCGTCAAGGCTCCTGTTAATCGATCATCCAGCGCTACAAAATAATATGCTTTGGTGCCTGAAGCGCCGTAAAACTGGTTAGACGTGGTTCAGAATCTTTGGTGTACTGCCAAGTAGGATGCAGATGTATCCAGAAGATTTGCCGTTTACCCTGCAATTTTACTGTGGACTGCATGCAAAGTTCACATTAATCACTGTTTTCTGGTCTACGGGCTGTCCGCCCACCGTCGACGGCTTGAACTGAATGCCCCGCACCACATTCTCCGCTTCCTGGTCCAGCCCATGCCCAAGCGGACGCACAATCCCCAGTACCTGCACCGTCCCGCGTGTGCTGAACATCGCACTCACTGACACCTGGCCTTCGATATGGTTCTTCTTGGCATCATCCGTGCAATGCGCTGCCGGCTTGCTGGTTACACTGATCGGCTTTGATTCTCCACCGGCCGGGCGTTGTACCTGCGCTACCTGCGGTGCCGCTACCATCGGTGCAATCGCCACGGCTGTAGCCGTCCGCGCATGGCCCTGTCCGCCCGGGACCCCCGTCGTCAGTCCCTGCACCGCCACCGCCGCCCGCGACTTGCCGTTTACGTCGTAGCCATTCGGCGCGCCCGATCCCATGGTGCCAACCAGCGACCTCGGCCCATGTCCCGTATTGCCCGCCGGCATTCCCGGAACACCCTGGTTCCCCATATTGATCTTTGTGGTGGTCCGCGAATTCGGGTCCACCTTCAGCGGATTGTTCAGCGTTCCCACCATCACGGGGCTCGGATGCCGGTCGTTGTTCGGCACCGCCGCGGCTTGCGGATTCAGGTTCGCGATCACCCGCGGCGCGGGCGGTGCATTCACCTTCAGCGGCGCAGCCGCCAGTACCGGCAACTTCACGTCCATGTGGACCTGAGGGGTCGGCGGCTTCGGCATATCTACCTTTACCTGCTGAATCTTCGGCATTTCCAGCTTCGGCTGTTCAATTTTAGGCGGCTCGATCTTCGGCGGTTCCGGCACCTTTGGCTTCGGCTTCGGCTTTTCTGCTTCCTGCTTCTTGACCGGTATCGGCTCAGTCAGCGACGTCAGCAGCACATGCTTGTCGTGGACCTTCTTTGCCGCCGCCCCAATCAGGCACAGCAGAATCACGATCGTGGTGTTCACCACGACTGACGTGAATAGCGTCGCATTGCTCTGCGCGCCGGCATTCAGTATGCCAAAGTCTTTGAATGAAACGTCTTTACCCGGCGGCAGCGGCGGCAGTGGCCGGATGCCCGACGGCCGGCGGTCGTTCAGGTGCAGTGACTCCGTCCCCGGAATCCCGTGCCCCGTCGGTGCAGGCGAACTCCCGGCTCCAGCAGCCGGGGTATTCAATGTCTGTGGTCTGCGTACCTCGGGGTTCTGCTCCGTCGCCATGCTTTCCGGTCCTCAGATATCTTCTGGGCTTCCGTCAGGAAGCTGTTCCGTCCAATGCTGCTTTTACTCGGTCTGTGGTTCGATAAATCCGATTATGACCTTCTGGTATGGAGAGCGGGGAACCAGAGGTGCAGCCAGAGAGGTTGGGCCCATCTTAGCAAATCCCGGCCCTGCTTATCTCCTAAAAAATCGTGCGGAACCTCTCCATACATTGAAAATTCATGCCTTAGGTCTGCCTGGTTTCGCTCATTTTGCTTACTCTTCCCCTAGCATCCCCCGGCACTCTCGCTTTCCCCTATACCCCTTTGGTTGCAGAAAACTCCTCCGGAGTTAACCTTTCCCTCAACTTTCTCCTTTTATGTCATCATCAAACTGTCTTTTTCCCTCGCTAAAATGGCCAAGGAGCTCTCCGGATGTTGCACACCCTTCTGCAAAATATGTTTCACATGCCATTGCCTATTCTGGAGAAGATACTCCGCCCCATCGTTGTTTACCTTTTTCTGATCGTCTTCCTGCGTATCTTTGGCAAGCGTGAACTCGCCCAGCTCAATCCTTTTGACCTGGTTGTCCTGCTTTCGCTCTCCAATACCGTCCAGAATGCCATCATTGGCGACGACAACTCGGTCTCCGGCGGCATCATCGGCGCTTTCTCTCTGCTCGCCATCAACTGGATCGTCGTCCGCGTCCTCTTCAGCGCCCCCAGGCTCACCCATGCTGTGGAGGGCAAACAGACCGTCCTCATCAGCCACGGCGTGGTCAACGAAACCGCCCTGAAGTCCGAAACTCTCACCGAAGAGGAACTTCTCTCCGTCCTCCACAAGCAGAACGTGAACCATTTCAGTGAAGTAGAGATCTGTACCCTGGAGCCCAACGGCAGCTTCTACGTGGAGACCATCAAGCCCACCGCCAGCGAAATCAGCCTCGCCGGCCTCAAGGACCAGCTCACCGCCCTCGGCGAAGAGGTCCGCAAGCTGCGTGCCGACCTCGCCTCCAAAGCCTGACCCGCGCCTGTTGCCGTCAGTCTTTCAGCCCCGCCTTCACCTTCAGAAACCGCTCGCTCGGCTCCGCAGCCTCGCGCACGGCCTTCTTGTACCCGCCCATGTAGATGGAATACATCACTGCCAGCGCGCACCCCACGCCGAACCCGAATCCCAGGAAGAAGCCAATCAGCGCCGATGCGGGGAAATCCATCCAGCCAGTCTACCGCTGATGCAGGCACTCAAGCGGGTGCCCCAGGTCTCGCTTTTGAGACCTGGGTGCTGATGCCTGCTTTACCTGCGCTGCTTCAGGATAATCACGCGAAGCGATTCGCCGTCCGCGCAGGACTTGCCTGAGATGCATTTCGTATCGTACCGTGGCATAGTCCAACACAACGAAGGGGATCCCCACCCGATGTCGACGCACGCCAGCACCAACATGGAATCGCTTCTCCGCGAAGACCGCGTTTTCCCGCCCCCTGCGGAATTCGCTTCCCAGGCCCACATCCAGTCTCTCGCCGAGTATGAAGCACTCTACGCCCAGTCCATTGCCGACCCCGAAGCCTTCTGGGGCAAGGCTGCTGCAGACCTCGACTGGTTTACTCCCTGGACCAAAGTCTTCGATGGCGATATCGCTCATGCCAGGTGGTTTGTCGGCGGTAAGCTCAATCTCTGCCACAACTGCGTAGACCGCCACGCCCTCGGCGCTCGCCGCAACAAGGTCGCCATCCTGTGGGAAGGTGAGCCCGGCGAAGTCCGCAGCCTCACCTATGCTGACCTTCACATCCAGGTGCAGAAAGCCGCCAACGCGCTGAAGGCTCTTGGCATCAAGAAGGGCGACCGCGTCGCCATCTACATGGGCATGTCGCCCGAGCTGGCTATCTCCCTGCTCGCCTGCGCCCGCATCGGCGCCATTCACTCCGTCATCTTCGGCGGCTTCGCGCCCCAGGCCATCGTCGATCGTGTCAACGACTCGCAGTGCGTCGCCATCATCACCCAGGACAGCTCCTACCGCCGCGGCGGTGAAGTCAAACTCAAGGCCGTGGTCGATGAAGCGATTGACCGCTGCCCCAGCGTCAAGAATGTTCTCGTCTACCAGCGCACCGGCTGCCAGATCACCATGCAGTTCGGCCGCGACCACTGGTGGCACGACACCGTCGAGCTTGCTGATCCGCACTGCCCGGTTGAGCATCTTGACTCTGAAGATCCGCTCTACATCCTCTACACCAGCGGCACCACCGGCAAACCCAAGGGCCTCGTCCACACCACCGGCGGCTACTCCGTGCAGACCTACCTCACCAGTAAATACGTCTTTGACCTCAAGGAAGAAGACGTCTACTGGTGCACGGCAGACATCGGCTGGGTGACCGGCCACAGCTACGTCGTTTACGGCCCGCTGCAGAATGGCGCTACCGTCTTCATGTACGAGGGCGCGCCCAACCATCCTGAGAATGATCGCTTCTGGAAGCTCATCGATCGGCATAAGGTCAGCATCTTCTACACCGCGCCCACCGCCATCCGCGCCTTCATCAAGTGGGGCGACCAATACGTCACCCCGCACTCCCTCGCCTCGCTGCGCCTGCTCGGCACCGTCGGCGAACCCATCAACCCCGAAGCCTGGATGTGGTATCACCGCATGATCGGCAAGGAGAGGTGTCCAATCGTGGACACCTGGTGGCAGACTGAAACCGGCGCCATCCTCATCGCGCCCATCCCCGGTGCCGTCGCCGCCAAACCCGGTTCTGCCACGCGCCCCTTCTTCGGCATCCAGCCTGAGGTCGTCACCAAGCAGGGCGAACCCGTTCCGGCAGGGCAGGGAGGCCTCCTCGTCGTCCGCAAGCCCTGGCCTTCCATGGCCCGCACCATCTACGGCGACGCTGACCGCTACCAGCAGGCCTACTTTTCTGACATTCCCGGCAGCTACTTCACTGGCGACGGCGCGCGGCAAGACAAGGACGGCTACTTCTGGCTCATGGGCCGCGTTGACGACGTCATCAACGTCAGCGGCCACCGCCTCGGCACCATGGAGATTGAGTCCGCCCTCGTCGCCCACCCCAAGGTAGCGGAAGCCGCCGTCGTTGGCCGCCCTGACGATCTCAAGGGCCAGGCCATCGCCGCCTTCGTTTCGCTTGAAGAAGGGAACGAGCCTACGGAAGAGCTCAAGCAGGAGTTGCGCCAGTGGGTCGCGAAGGAGATTGGTGCGCTCGCGCGACCAGACGATCTCCGTTTCACCCAGATGTTGCCGAAGACCCGCAGCGGCAAGATCATGCGCCGCCTCCTCCGTGAACTAGCCACCACCGGCAAGGTCGAGGGCGACACCACCACATTGGAAGACTTCGGCATCATCGCCAAACTCCGCGAACAGGACGAGTAGCCATACGGATCAGGACGAGTAGCCGACGGAGTACGACGAGTAGTCAATACGATCAATACTGTAAATTTTTGTCATCCCGCAGCGCAGCGGAGGGATCTGCTGTGGCTGTTGCTTTTGTCGTTGCCGTTGTCCTTGCTGTTGCCCTGTGAATTTGTCATCCCCCCATTTTTGTCATCCCGCAGCGTAGCGGAGGGATCTGCTTCGGTCCTTGCTGTTGCCGTTGTAGTTGTTGTTGTCTTTTCGATTTGTCACCCCTCTCCAATTTTTGTCATCCCGCAGCGCAGCGGAGGGATCTGCTTCTGTCCTTGCTGTTGCCG
>Ga0302270_10000125_pt1 | contig 81627 bp, 69 predicted proteins | sample III_Bog_E2_3_FD_198773 | JGI IMG/M metagenome (GOLD analysis project Ga0302270, IMG submission 198773) | Peat permafrost microbial communities from Stordalen Mire near Abisko, Sweden - III_Bog_E2_3 | ecosystem: Environmental > Terrestrial > Soil > Wetlands > Peat | place: Sweden: Abisko... | reverse complement strand
CGCCTTCGAGAAGGTAGACGTGCGCAGACTGGTCAAAGAGGACGGAGTCACCCGGCTGAGTGTGGGTGCGGACGGCAACCTGGTTGCTCATGGTGCCGGTGGGGACATAGACGGCGTCTTCCTTGCCGAGGAGAGTGGCGGTGGCGGCTTCCAGTTCCTTGACGGTGGGGTCGTCGCCGTAAACATCGTCTCCCACAATGGCGTTGGCCATGGCGTGGCGCATCTCTGGCGTAGGACGGCTGATGGTGTCGCTGCGTAAGTCGATCATAGATTCATGATAATCGTCTGCTCGCTTAGGCTGCGCGCGTTGGAAGCAAAGAGAAAGGCCGCCCCGGAATGGAGCGGCCTTCTGGTGAACATAAAGAAGCGCTAGCTCTGGAAGACGCCGCCGTTGATGTCAATGCAGGCTCCGTTGATGTAGGAGGACTGGCTGGAGGCGAGGTAGGTGACGAGCTGGGCGACTTCTTCGGCCTGGCCTTCGCGACCGAGCGGCACGGATGCTGCCACCTTGGCGCGGATTTCAGGCTTGGTGAAATCGTCGTGGAATTTGGTGGCGATCATGCCGGGGCAGACGGCGTTCACGCGAATCTTGCGCGAGCCGAGCTCCTTGGCGAGACCGCGGGAGAAGGTCATGACCGCGCCCTTGGTGCTGGCGTAGGCGAGGGAGCCGCCGCCGCCGCCGTCACGTCCGGCGAGGGAGGAGAAGTTCACGATGGAGCCGCCGTCTGTCATGAGCGGAAGTGCGGCCTGGCACATGGCGAAGGTGGAACGGACGTTCAAATTGAAGACCTGTTCCCAGAAAGCGTCGTCCATGTCTTCCATGCGCTTGCGGGCGACCATGCCGCCGACAACGTTGACGAGGACACTGATCTCTTTACCGGCCTGCTGTTTGGCCCAAGCGGCAAAAGCGCGAACAGCCTTGGTATCCATAGCATCGACCTTGAGGGCCCAGCCGGTGCCACCGACGGACTTGATGGCGGCGAGCGTCTGCTCGGCTCCGCTGCCGTTGTAGCTGAAGGCAACCTGTGCGCCGTTACGGGCGAGATCTACTGCGACGGCGCGGCCGATATCGCGGCCTCCACCAAAAACGACAGCGAGACGATTTTCAAAGAGTGACATGAGCGGAATTCCTTTCGTTATGCGGAGTGATAGAGGGACCAAGATCGATGGGTTGAATCCGGCCGATGAGTAAGAAAAGCAAAATGGCGCCGATGGGCGAGAGCACCCCTGCGATGGTGAGCACGATGCCGTAGCCGAAGTGCATGACCAGCCAGCCGGTGCCAAGGTTGAAGAGCAGACTGCTGATGCCTGCCGCGGTGCCGCCCATGCCGGCTACGGAGCCGACAGCGGCGTTGGAGAAGAAATCACTGGGCAGCGTCTGCACATTGGAGATCCACATCTGGAAGCCAAAGAGCACGACGGCGATGTAGATGAGGGCGTGGTAAGCGCTGTCAGCCCGGGCCGCGAGGATGCCGAAGGGCATCAGGACCGCAGCGGTACCGATAACGATCTTGCGCGCTGCATTGACGCTGAAGCGGGCACGGATGAGACGGCCTACGAGCCATCCACCGAAGAGGGCTCCGAGGGCAGCGCAGAGATAGGGGACCCAGGTGAAGAGGCCAAGCTGGCTTACGTTGAAGTGCCGCGCCTCAACCAGATAGCTGGGGAGCCAGAGCATGTAGAGCCACCATACGGGGTCCACAAAGAAGCGCGCGAGCAGGATGCCCCAGGTCTGACGCTGGGAGAGCAAGATGCCGAGGGCAGGGGACTTTTCCTGGGAGCGGGGGCTTTGGCCTTCGAGGATGTAGGCGCGCTCCTGCGGTGAAACCCGGGGGTGGGTCGCGAGAGGGTGATAGTAGTACAGCCAGCCAGCGAGCCAGACGAATCCGGCGGCACCGATAATGAGGAAGGTGAGCCGCCAGCCGACGATCTGCTCAATGCCGACGATAAGCAGGGGGCCGATGACGCCGCCCATGGAGGCTCCGCCGTTGAAGATTGCCATGCCGAGGGCGCGTTCGCGCTGGGGAAACCACTCTGCGATTACCTTGGCTGCACCGGGCCAGTTGCCGGCCTCACCGAAGCCGAGGACGAAGCTGCAGGCGGCGAAGCTGGCGAAGCCAACAAGCAGAGAGTGCGCCATGGCCGCGAAGCACCATACGATGATGGAAACCGAGAAGCCGATGCGCGCGCCGTATTTGTCATAGAGGCGCCCAGATACTGACTGCGAGAGGGTATAGGCAAAGAGTAGAATCGCCCCGACGCGCGAATATTGCAGGGTCGAGAGATGAATCTGCGGGCCAAAGATGGGGCGCAACAGGGAGATACTGGTGCGGTCAATGTAGTTGATGCAGGTGACAATGAAGATGAGGCCTGCAATGATCCAGCGCAGATAGCCGGCGCCGGCACTGGAAGCGAGTGGGCCGGGGGGCCGCTGCGGGGGATTAGATTCCTGCGTCATGAGATGGGTACGGGGAGCAGCCTTCCTAATCTAGCGATTGATGTGATAACTTCTTCTGGGTGATAACGCTAACACATTCTACCGTTCCAAGTATATTGCACCCTGGTAGAAAGACTATAGCCGAACACGCTAACGATACAGAAGTTCAATGAAACTGGAGCAAATTATGCGTCGAGTGAGTCTGGTAATTCTGGCACTGTTTGTCCTCTGCAGCGGAACACGGGTTCTGATGGCCCAGGATGCCAACGAAGCCCTGGGGGCAAGCGTAAATCCGAAGATCAAGGCAGTGCCGCTGGTCTCTGCGATGAAGAGCCTGCATTCCACGTTGCGTCCGGAGCTGGTTGGCGTACACCCGCGGGTGTACTTCACAGACGCGGAACTGGACGCGCTGCGCACCAAGGCGCATGGTGAGCAGAAGGGCTGGTGGGAGGCACAGCTGGCGAATCTGCGTGTGCTGCGGGGAACGCCGCCTCCGCCGCCTGCCGAGGAGCGCCGCGCCCAGAATGATGTGGCACTGGCCATGGCAGAGGCCGCCTTTGCATACCGCATCGAGGGCAATCCGGAGTACCTGAGGCTGGCTAAGGTGTACATGGACGCCGCCGTGAGCTATGACGTGTGGGGCTATGCCTTCAACAAGCCGAATACCGACCTGGCTGCCGGACACCTGCTGTATGGCATGGGCATGGCATACGATCTGCTCTACAACGATCTGACGCCGGCGGAGCGCGAGAAGTATCGCAACAAGATCGCGCGGCAGGGCCACCTGATGTACGAGGGCTTTGCACCCAAGGCCGGGCATGTGTATGCCTACAGCCAGAACCACACGTTTATTCCGATGGCGGGCCTGGGCATTGCCGCCTATGCGGTGTACGGCGAAGTGCCGGAGGCAGCGCAGTGGGCAGCACTGGCACGTGCGGTGTATGACCGTGTGCTAGCCACCTATTCAAAAGATGGGTACTACTACGAAGGCTTTGAATATTGGATATTCGCAACGCCGTGGATCATTCATTACCTGGACGCGCACCAGCATGCAACGGGCGAGAGCCTGTTCAACCAGCCGGGGCTGGAGAAGACGCACCTCTACGCAGTGCATACGCTAACGCCGGGCGGACAGACCATGTTTGACTTCGGTGATGTGTTTGAGGGACCGGCTACGCGCGCGCATGGAGGCACGGAATACGAGCGCAGCCATCCGCGGGGCAAGGACGGCGTGGATCATTTTGAGACGAACTATAACCTGCTGTATGACCTTGCACAGCGTTATCACTCCAGCGAGATCCAAGGCGCGGCAGACTGGATGAAGGCGCAGGGAAATTCAAACTCCGAGGAGTGGTGGACGCTGGCGTGGCGCGACAGCAAACTGGCTTCGCAGCCGATCGCAAAGCTGCCAGCGTGGCACCACTTCGAGGATGCGGATGTCGTCTTCTGGCGCAGCGGATGGAATGCCGATGCGACCGCGGTCGCGTTCAAGTGCGGACCACCGGAAGGACATGCAGCTGCAGCGGAAGCTGTAGCGATGCCGGATTGGCGGCAGGAGGAAGGCCACGTACATCCTGACGTCAACAGCTACATCCTGTGGGCGCACGGCCAGTATCTGACGGGAGTTTCAGGCTACGCAGGCGTGCCGAGAACGGCAGAGGCAAATACGCTGCTGGTGGATGGCAAGGGCCAGGGCAACGATGGCGCGAAGGGACATGATGCATGGATCGGCACACCGTACTCAAGGCTGAATGGGGCACGGATCGCGTCCGTGCACTTTGACGCCAAGGGATTTACCGCAGTGGGCGAGGGCGCGGGGGCATACAACGCAGCGACGGGACTAACGAAGTGGTCGCGTACGCTGACGCTGACGGCAGGGAAATTGACGGTGCAGGACAGCATTGCGGCTTCGACGCCCAAGGTGTTTACCGAGTTTCTGCATTCGGATATGACGGTTGTTCCGGGAGCAGAGAGGCAGTTTGTAATCACGGTAAACAAAGTGCCATTGCACGCCGAGGTGCTGGCACCAGCGGACGCAGTGACCAAGGTGGAACCGAACGTGGTGATGGGGCCGGGAAGGCCGGGGTCAGTCGACAAGGGAACACTGGAGCAGAGGGGCGAACGGGTGGTGGTTGCGACGCCGAAGGCGGAGACGACGGCTACATTCAACTGGCGTCTCACATTCTGAGAACAGGTGCAGTACGGTTGCAGAACCTTCAGCCGGATCGAGGGTTACTATCGCTGTAGCTCGCCCGTTGTGGCGTGAAGGAGTATTTATGCGCTTTCCCCGAGTACTAGCCGCATCCATCGTGTTGCCCCTGCTGTTTGCAGCGGTACAGGCACAGAGCGAGAACGCATTGAAGTCGTCAGCGGCGCCGTTGAAATCGCCGTGGGGCGCGGCAAAGAGCGCGCCATCCGGCGGCAAGTATGACTGCCCGGCAACGAGCGCATTGCCGCACGATATTGCAGCGGCGGATTATTACAGCGACGCGAAGCACTCCATCATTGACCCTGCCCGTTATGCAGCCTACAACGCGGCACAGGAACTGTACCGCAGCCAGATGGTGGCCGCAGAGGACGCGGCGGACCTGTACCAGAAGACCGGCAAGCTGGCTGCAGCGCACTGCGTGGTGCAGATGCTGAAGCAGGATGCCGTGGCCGATTCCATGACCGGCAGCATGTCTACCAACCAGGCGTACTACGTGCAGAACTGGACGCTGGGCGCACTGGCGATCTCGTATCTGAAGGTGCAGAAGAGCGGCGTGATGAACGCCGGCGACAATGCAGCGATTGCAACGTGGATGGTGAAGGCCGGACGGCAGGTAGAAGATTACTTTGAAGCGCGGCGCGAAAAGAAGACTGTGGATGGCCGCAACAACCATCTCTACTGGGCGGGCTATGCAGCGATGGCTGCAGCCGTGGTGGGCAACGACCATCCGCTATTCGATTGGGGAGCCTCAACCTATTACGACGGCGTGCACTTTATTGAGCCGGATGGAACTTTGCCGCTGGAGATAGCCCGGGGACAGCGCGCTCTGCACTATCACCTGTTCGCCCTGGGGCCGCTGGTGATGATGGCGGAGCTGGGCGAAGACAATGGGCTGCCGATGTATGCCGCGAACAACGGCGCACTCCACCTGCTGGTAAACCGCGCGCTTTCGGGGTTAGGGAACAATACCTACTTTACGAGCAAAGCCGGCACCAAGCAGGACACTCCGGAGGGCGGCAAGATCAAGTCAAATGACGTGCTCTGGGCTGTTCCGTATGTGAAGCGGTTCCCAAACTCTGCAATCAGCGCCATGATCAATTCCGTTCAGTTGAAGGGATGGGATTATCTGGGCGGCATGCCTCCGCAATAATGGCGGCAGTGCGGCCGATGCTTCACACTCGGTGAGGAGTTCATACACAGCATAGCTGCGTCCATAACACTGGAGATGCATGCGCATCGTGCAGATTATTATGGGCTATGCGGCGAAGTGTGTTGAAATAGTAGGAGATACCTTCGGGCCCCCCGTGCCAAACCTATGTCAACTGAGATGAAAATTACCGTTGTTGGTTCAGGCTATGTTGGCCTGGTAGCCGCAGTATGCTTTGCAGAGCTGGGTCACCAGGTGATTTGCGTCGACAATGACGAGGACAAGGTCGCAGCGCTGCGCGGCGGCGACACCCTGATCCATGAAGATCACCTGCCGGAATTGCTGGAGCGGTACCGCAACGGCCGCGTCCGCTTTGAGACGGATTTGCAGGATGCAGCGCGCTTCTCCGATGCCATTTTTATTGCAGTGGGTACGCCGCAGAGCGATACGGGCGACGCCGATCTCTCTTATGTGGAGGCTGTGGCGAGCGAACTGGCACATTCGCTGGAACATTACACCGTAATCACGGAAAAGAGCACGGTTCCGGTCTACACGAATGAGTGGATCCGCAAGGTTGTAGAGCGCAATGGCGGTGCGCGCCATCTGTTTGACGTGGCATCGAACCCGGAATTTCTGCGCGAGGGAACTGCGGTATCGGACTTTCTGCATCCCGACCGCATTGTGGTGGGAGCGGACACCGGGCGCGCGGGAGAAGTGCTGCGCGCCATCTATGCACCGCTAACCAGCGGTGAATATTACACCCGCAAGAATGCGATCCCGGGCCGCTGCAATGCGAACGAGCCGCCACCCATCCTGTTGACCTCAACCAAAGCGGCAGAGATGATCAAACACGCGTCCAATGCGTTTCTGGCGCTGAAGATCTCGTTTATCAATGCGGTGTCAAACCTGTGTGAAGCGGTGGATACCGATGTGGAAGAAGTTGCGCGGGGCATCGGCATGGATGAGCGTATCGGTCCGCGGTTTCTGCGGCCGGGCATTGGCTATGGCGGTTCCTGCTTTCCCAAGGACGTGGCGGCGTTCCGCTCAGTGGCGGAACAGAACGGCCTGGACTTCGGACTGCTGAGCGAAGTGGAGAAGATCAACAACGCGCAGAAGAAGCGCTTCCTGACAAAAGTGCGGTCCACGTTGTGGACGCTGCGCGGCAAGAAGCTGGCGATACTCGGGCTGGCGTTCAAGGGCGACACCGACGATATTCGCGATAGCCCGGCAATTGACCTGGTAAAGATGTTTCTGGAAGAGGGCTGCAGCATTGCGGCGTATGATCCGGCGGCGATGAAGCGCGCGGAACACGTACTGCCGGCGGGGCCGCAACTGCGCTTCGCGAAGAGCATTTTTGACGCAGCAGCCGAAGCCGATGCCGTGTTGGTACTGACGGATTGGGCCGAGTTTGCCGCCGTCGACCTGGATGAATTGAAGAAGAAGATGCGTTACCCCATTATGGTGGACGGCCGTAATATGTTTGAGCTGGAGACGATGGCGCGGCACGGCTTTACCTACCTCAGCATCGGACGTCCTCCGGTGCATCCGGTGCGCAAGGCAAGCGGAATCTATACAGCCGTGACAGGGAAGAGCGAATGAGCACGCGTCGCGTTCTGGTAACAGGCGCAGCGGGTTTTCTGGGATCGCACCTGTGCGATGCGCTGCTATTGCAGGGCCACAGCGTGCTGGGCGTAGATAATCTTTCGACCGGACGCATCGAAAATCTGCAGCACCTGACGGAGGAGCCGAACTTCCGCTTTGAAGAGCACGACATCTGCAAGCCGTTCGATTTCGGCAAAGTAGACCTGGTGCTGAACTTTGCTTCGCCCGCGAGCCCGGATGATTATGCGCGGCTGGGAATCGAGACGCTGCAGGTTGGATCTGCCGGAACGCTGAATGCGCTGGAAGTGGCGAAGAAGCATGGCGCTGCATTTCTGCATGCGTCGACGTCTGAGTGCTACGGCGACCCGCTGGTGCATCCGCAGCCGGAGAGCTATTGGGGACACGTGAACCCGGTAGGCCCGCGCTCAGTGTATGACGAGGCCAAGCGCTTTTCCGAGGCGGCCACGATGGCCTACTACCGCTATCACGGCGTCAATACGCACCTGGTACGCATCTTCAATACCTATGGGCCAAGGCTGCAGGCAAATGATGGGCGGGTGATCTCAAACTTCATGATGCAGGCGTTGCGTGGCGAGGCCCTGACTCTCTTTGGAGACGGTTCGCAGACGCGCAGCTTCTGCTATGTTTCCGATTTGGTGGCGGGTATTTTGCTGCTGGCGGCATCGGACGAGCATCTGCCGGTGAATATCGGCAACGATCGTGAGTTCACCATGCGCGAGTGTGCCGAGGTGATATTGCAGGTCACCGGATCGAGCAGCCGGATGATCACCATTCCGCTGCCGGCTGACCGCACCGACGACCCCAAGCAGCGCAAACCCGACCTGACCAAGGCGCGCGCACTGCTGCACTGGGAGCCGAAGGTGAGCTTCCGCGAGGGGCTGGAACTATCACTGGAATACTTCCGCAGCCGGGTTGCGGAAACCGCAGTTCGCTAGCTGGCGGCGGGGGAACCTTTTGAGATTCTTCCGATAGAATTTTTCATCCAATTTTCATTCCGGATTACGGTTGTCTCGCCGGTTATTGACGGCTGTAACTCCTTGTCTCCAGACGCGTTTCGCAGTGTGGGACGCTGCTGCGGGATATGCTCATGTGTCGTACGTCACATCCTTTCGTGCACTCCTGATAGCACACTAGGTGCAGGTCCCAAGTGAAGAGGATGGCCCGCAGGGTATGTCCTCTGCCCCCGAGAAGATTCGGAGTGGGATAGAGGAGCAGTATGAACAAGCGGGAGACAGTCATTCTGGACGCGAACGAAGCGGTAGCTTCGGTTGCCTATCGTCTATCGGAAGTTGTTGCCATCTACCCGATCACCCCCTCATCGCCAATGGCGGAGTGGGCTGATCAGTGGAGAGAAGAAGGCAAGCCAAACATCTGGGGATCGCTCCCGGTGGTTGCTGAATTACAGAGCGAGGGTGGAGCCGCAGGCGCGTTGCATGGCGCATTGCAGGCCGGTGCACAGAGCACCACGTTTACCTGTTCGCAGGGTCTCCTGCTGATGATTCCAAACATGTACAAGATCGCCGGCGAATTGACCTCCGGCGTAATGCACGTTACCGCACGCGCCCTGGCGACGCATGCGCTGTCCATCTTCGGAGATCACTCCGACGTGATGAGCTGCCGGACGACCGGCTACGCCATGCTGTGCTCCAACTCCGTGCAGGAAGCCGCCGACATGGCGTTGATCGCGCACGTAGCATCTTTGGAGACGCGCATTCCATTCCTGCACTTCTTTGACGGCTTCCGCACATCGCACGAAGTCAACAAGATTATCCCGGTCACGGATGAAGACATCCGCGCAGTGCTGGATGACAAGTTTGTGATTGAGGCGCGTGAGCGCGCACTCAGCCCGGACCGCCCGATTCTGCGGGGTACCGCACAGAACCCTGACGTCTTCTTCCAGGCACGTGAAGCCGCCAATGTGTACTACAACGCAGCACCGGACATCGTGCAGAACGTGATGGACCGCTTCGCCAAGCAGACGGGCCGCCAGTACAAGTCATTTGATTATTTTGGCGCACCGGATGCAGAGCGCGTCATTATCCTGATGGGTTCCAGCGCAGGCGCCGCCGAAGAAGCCATTACGCATCTGCTGAAGCAGGGCGAGAAGGTCGGCGTATTGAAGGTCCGCCTGTTCCGTCCGTGGGACATTTCGCACTTCCTGCGCGCACTGCCTAAGACGGTAAGCAAAATCAGCGTGCTGGATCGCACCAAGGATCCGGGCTGCGTGGGCGAGCCGCTGTACCAGGATGTGATGACCGCTGTAGCCGAGGGCTTATCAGAGGGCACGCACCCGGTAATCGTCGGCGGCCGCTATGGCTTGTCGTCAAAGGAATTCACCCCGGCGATGGTTGCCGGCGTCTTCGAGGAACTGAAGAAGTTCAAGCCGAAGAATCACTTCACTGTCGGCATTGAAGACGACGTTACTTTCACCAGCCTGCCGTACGATCCGGATTTCTCCACCGAGGATCCGAAGACTGTACGTGCACTGTTCTACGGCCTGGGTTCGGATGGCACGGTTGGCGCCAACAAGAATTCCATCAAGATCATTGGCCAGCAAACTGATAACTATGCGCAGGGATACTTCGTGTATGACTCAAAGAAATCCGGGTCGATCACGACGTCGCATCTGCGGTTTGGTCCTAACCCGATCAGCTCGACGTACCTCATCACCAAGGCGAACTTCGTGGCTTGCCACCAGTTCTCATTCCTGGAGAAGGTGGACGTACTGGAATGCGCCGCACCGGGAGCCGTCTTCCTGCTGAACTCGCACTATGGTCCGGACGAGGTGTGGCAGCATCTGCCGCTGAAGACGCAGAAGACCATCATTGACAAGAAGCTGCAGTTCTACGTGATTGACGGATACCTGGTGGCGAGCAAGACCGGCATGGGCAACCGCATCAACACCATCATGCAGACATGCTTCTTTGCCATCAGCGGCGTGCTTCCTCGCGAAGAGGCGATTGAGCACATCAAGAAGGCCATCAAGAAGACCTATGGCAAGCGTGGCGATGCAGTGGTGGCGAAGAACTTCGCTGCCGTTGACGGCGCACTCGCAGAGCTACACCAGGTGAAGGTGCCGACGGCCGCAGACGCGAACTTCGACATCCAGCCGGCCATCTCAAGCGAAGCGCCAGAGTTTGTGCGCAACGTGCTTGGCACCATCGCAGCCGGGCATGGCGATTTGTTGCCAGTGAGCGCACTGCCTGCGGGCGGTACGTTCCCAACAGGCACGGCGCAGTACGAAAAGCGCAACATCGCACAGGAGATTCCTGTGTGGGATGCGGATCTCTGCATCCAGTGCGGCAAGTGCGTTATGGTTTGCCCGCATGCGGTGATTCGCTCCAAGGTGTATGAACCTTCGTACGCCAAACTGGCTCCGGCAACGCTGAAGAGCGCAAAGCCGAAGTGGAAGAGCATGGAGAACGACCTCTACACGTTGCAGGTTGCACCGGAAGATTGCACCGGCTGCCGTCTGTGCGTTGAGGTTTGCCCGGCCAAGAGCAAGAGCGAGCCAAAGCACAAGGCGCTGAATATGGCGCCCCAGGTTCCGCTGCGCGAAACCGAGCGGGAAAACTGGAAGTTCTTCGAGAGCCTGCCTACGGTGAACCGCGATGTGCTGAACCATAACCAGGTGAAGGACGTGCAGCTGCTGGATCCGCTGTTCGAGTTCTCCGGCGCCTGCTCGGGTTGCGGCGAAACGGCCTACGTGAAGCTGCTGACGCAGCTCTTCGGCGACCGCCTCTACATTGCCAATGCAACCGGCTGCTCGTCAATCTATGGCGGCAACCTGCCCACCACGCCGTATACGGTCAACAAACAGGGACGCGGTCCGACATGGTCCAACTCACTGTTTGAAGACAACGCCGAGTTCGGCATGGGCATGCGGCTTGCGGTGAATCAACAGGAGACGTTTGCACAGAACATGCTGACGAAGCTGCTTCCGGTTATCGGTGAGGAGCTCGGCGGTGCTATTTTGGCGGCCGATCAATCCACAGAGCCCGGCATCAACGCACAGCGTGAACGCATCGAAAAGCTGAAGGCGATACTGGGCAAGCTTGATACGCAGGAAGCTCGCAACCTGGCTTCGGCTGCCGATGCGCTGGTGCGCAAGAGCGTCTGGATCCTGGGTGGCGACGGCTGGGCCTATGACATTGGCTTCGGCGGTCTCGACCACGTGCTGGCATCCGGTCAGAACATCAATGTGCTGGTCCTCGACACGGAGGTCTACTCGAACACGGGTGGCCAGATGTCGAAGTCCACGCCGCGCGGAGCCGTTGCGAAGTTTGCAGCCGGCGGCAAGCAAAACAGCAAGAAGGACCTCGCCATGGAAGCAGTGAGCTACGGCTCAGTGTATGTGGCCCGCGTGGCAATGGGTGCAAACGATACCCACACCATCAAGGCATTCCAGGAGGCCGAGGCCCACAACGGACCGTCCATCATCATCGCGTACAGCCATTGCATCGCGCACGGCTATGACATCACCTACGGCCTGGATCAGCAGAAGGCAGCTGTCCAATCCGGTTACTGGCCGCTGATGCGCTACAACCCATCGTTGCGCAACACGGGCAAGAATCCGTTCCAGCTGGATTCCAAGGCACCTTCCATTCCATTCAAGGAGTATGCATACCACGAGGCTCGCTACACGATGCTGGTACGCAGTCATCCGGAGGTGGCGAAGGAGCTGCTGCGGGAGGCGCAGGACGATGTGGAGCGCAACTGGCGGGTCTACTCCGCACGGGCAACCATGCCGGGCCGCGGTGAAACCCCGAATATTGCTCCGCCGGAGAAGGAAGGCGCGGTGACTCCGCTGGGACAGGGAGGCAAGGCCTAGTGATCGACCTGAGCACGAACTACCTCGGGCTGAAACTGAAAAGCCCGATCGTAGTTTCATCCACTCCGCTCTCTGATGCGAGCGATAACGTACAACGCATGGAGGACCACGGCGCAGCTGCCGTGGTCCTTCCATCGCTTTTTGAGGAACAACTCAACCTGGAGAGCCGCGCGCTGGATCGCAATCTGACGCGCGGTACCGAGTCGTTTGCCGAGGCGCTAAGCTACCTGCCCGATTACGAGGAATACCGCGCCACGCAGGATGCCTATCTGGCATACCTGGTGCAGGTGAAAAACCTTGTATCGATCCCGGTGCTGGCCAGCATCAACGGAGCTACGCCGGGCGGCTGGGTGCGGTTCGCCAAGGACGTGGAATCCGCGGGCGCAGACGCGCTGGAGTTGAACACTTATTCGCTGGCCATCAATCCCACTATTCCAGGCAAGGCGATTGAGGCGCAACTGGTAGAACTGGTGCGCATGGTGCGGAAGAGTATCAAGATTCCACTGGCAGTGAAGCTCTCACCGCAGTTCACCAGCATTCCAAATCTGGCTGTGCAGTTGGACGAGGCTGGTGCGGATAGCCTGGTGCTTTTCAATCGCTTCTATCAGCCGGATTTTGATATTGACGCGCTGGATGTGATGCCGCGGCTTGCTTTCAGCCGGTCCGATGAATTGCTGATGCGCCTGCACTGGATCGCCATTCTGTATGGCAATGTAAAGGCCGATCTGGCCATTACCGGCGGGGTGCATACTCCGGAAGATGTGGTGAAGGGAATCATGGCGGGGGCAAAGGTAGCCATGATCGCCTCTGCGCTTCACCAGTGCGGAATCGATCAGCTGCAGGATATTCACGACGGCCTGGCGAAGTGGATGGAAGAGCACGAGTATGCATCGGTAGATGCGATGCGAGGCGCGCTTAGCCGTCGCTCGGTGCCGGACACCTCACCGTTTGAGCGCGGCAACTACATTAAGACGCTGAGCTCGTACACCGTACGGCAGTAAATATTTCCGGTTGTGCAGGAAGGCCATCGCGGTTGCGGTGGCTTTTTTGTGTTTAGAGGCTGAGCAATGCTTTGTGTATAGCTGCAACGGCGGCAGGGATGGCTGCTTCAACCGTAGCTGTAAGTGTCTCGCCCATCTCAAAGGAGCCAGCCCCGACGGTGACAGCAAAGGCGCGTGCCGGCATGTGGCCGTAGAGCTCCTGCGACATCGTGAGCATGGATGCGGGATCAAGATGGTGGGTGAGGATGCGTGGAAGCTTTTCAGCGGGCTGAACGGCTAGAGTTGTGACGACGCCAGCGGCGGTGACGGCCGAGCAGTCCACAAAGACAACGATGTCCGCTTCGCTGACGTCCAAGGCATGTTCGGGAAGAAGTTGGTGCGAGAGAATGACGTTGAGATTGCCGCGCGGTGGTTGTTGCTCCACCGCGCAGCCAATCTTCAGACCGACGCCGTCGTCGCTGCGCAGGCTATTGCCACAGGCCAGCACCAAGGCACGCCCAGCTCCACGAGAGGGTGCGGGCGTAGCCATTAGCGCCGGTGGACCGAGTCCAGCAGTTTGCCATCAGGCGATTGCAGCTCAATGGAGAGCGGCATCTGGCCGAAGGCGTGGGTTGAACAGCTGAGGCAGGGATCGAAGGTGCGGATCACAGCCTCTACCCGGTTGAGCATGCCGTCCTGCAGCTTGTCAGCCTTCACGTAGCGCTGGGCGGCCTGCAGAACGCCGCGGTTCATGGCGTTGTTGTTTTGTCCGGTGGCGATGACGAGATTGGCCCATGTCATCTTGCCCTCTTCGTTCACCTTGTAGTGATGCATCAAGGTGCCGCGAGGCGCCTCTGCAATGCCCGCGCCTTCCAGCCGATTTACGCCGGCAGTGGCGCGCACATGCGTGTCCAGGATGCTGGGATCGCCGAGCAACTGCTCGATGGTCTCCAAGCCGTAAAGGATATCAATCAGGCGTGCATGATGGAAGTGGAACGAGCCGAGCACTGGGCCGTTCGCCAACTGCTTGAACTTCTTCAGCTCGATATCCGCAAGCGGGGTGCCGGCATGGGTGGCGATGTTCAGCCGCGCTAAGGGGCCAACACGGTATGCGCCGTTGGGATAGCCGAGTGCCTTGTAGTAGGGGAACTTCATGTAGGAGAAGGGCTCTACCGCTTCACCAATCACGTCATCAAAGTGCTCGGCATCCAGCTTATCGTGCAGGATGTTGCCCGTTGCATCAATCAGTCGCAGCTTGCCGTCGGTGAATTCCAGACCGCCATCTTCGCCCACCATGCCCAGAAATGCTCCGGGGAAGTTGGCAAAGTTTGCAATCTCATCCTCGAATTTGCCAGCGATATTTTTGTATGCGGCGAGCGCCATCTTGATGTTGGTATAGGCCTCCGGCAGCAGCGCCAGAATTTCCTCGCGCTTGACGGGGTCTAAAGGCTCATTCACACCACCCGGAACAATCCAGCCGGGATGAATGCGCTTGCGGCCAAGTAACTCAATCATGTGCTGCCCGAAGCGGCGCAGACCGACGCCAGCGCGACCCAACTCAGGGAATGCCTTGGCCACGCCGAAGATATTGCGGTCGGCGGGGGCAGCATCCATGCCAAGCAGAAGATCAGGCGACGCAAGGTAGAAGAAGCTCAGCGCATGCGACTGGATGCTCTGAGCCAGGTTGAGAGCGCGGCGCAGCTTCGCAGCGGTCGGCGGAATCTGCACGGCCATAATGGCTTCGCAGGCTTTCGCCGATGCAATGAGATGGCTGACGGGGCAGATACCACAGATGCGCGCCATCATCGACGGCATCTCGTAGAACGGACGGCCCTCACAGAACTTCTCAAAACCACGGACCTGGGTTACGGTGAAGTACGCCTCGCTGACCTCGCCCTGCTCATTGGTCTTGAGCGTAATCCTGCCGTGTCCTTCAAGCCGGGTTACCGGGTCGATCGTAATTGTTTGCGGCATTTGCTCTCTCCTACGCACCAAAGCGGGTTAGACTTGCGACGTCCGGCACGCGACCGGCCAATAGTTCGCTCACCACGGTAAAGAACGTGGCAGCCGACGGGGGACAGCCGGGCAGATAAAGGTCCACATCCACAAACTCGTGAATGGGGCGAACCTTCTGCAGCAGTGCCGGCACAATCTGGCAGGGCGTTTGCGGTTGCGCCGTAGCGTTCTCATGATAGGCGCGCTGCAACACCGCTTCCGGGCCGAAGGGATTGCGCATGGAGGGCACGTTGCCCGTCACGGCGCAGTCGCCCATGGCTACCAGCAGATTGGTGTGCTTGCGGATGTGATGAATCTTGTGCTCATCTTCCACGCTGCTGATGGCGCCTTCAACGAGCGCGACATCCACCGATTCCGGATAGGTCTTGAAGTCGACCAGCGGACTATATACCAGATCAAACTGACTGCTCAGATCGAGTAGGCGCTCATCCATGTCCAGGAAGGACATGTGACATCCAGAGCAGCCATCCAGCCATACCGTTGCTAATTTAATTTTGCTCATTATCCCTCTCGCATCATGTTGAGGTAAGGCAGGAACTCCGGATACTTCGGATGATCGGAGCCCAGTTTGCTCTTATCGAAGAGTGCACCTGTCGGGCATACCTGAACGCACTTACCGCAACGCGTGCAGGTTGACTTGCCCCAGGGATCCATGAGGTCAGTGATGACCATGGAATCGATGCCGCGGCCCATCACATCCCAGACGTGCGCGCCTTCAATCTCAGCGCATACGCGTACGCAGCGAGTGCACAGAATGCAGCGATTGTGATCGGCCACGAAGCGTTCGTTGGAAGCATCCACCGGCAAATCCGGGCTGCGATAGGGGAGCCGGATGTGGGTAAGGCCCTGCGATTGCGCGATAGATTGCAGCTCGCAGTGTCCGTTGGCGACGCAAACGGCGCAGACATGATTGCGCTCGGCGAAGAGAAGCTCCAGGATCGTCTGGCGATAGTGCAGCAGACGTTCAGAGGTCGTGGTGATCTCCATACCCTCTTCTACCTTGAGCACGCAGGCCGGGAACAGCTTGGGAGAGCCCTTCACCTCTACGAGGCAAAGCCGGCACGCACCTACATCCGTCAGTCCGTCGAGATGACAGAGCGTCGGGATGAAGATTTTGTTCTCGCGCGCTACATCGAGCACCGTCTGGTCGGCACGAGCACTTACGTTCACACCGTCAATGACGAGTGTTTTGATATCGTTGGCAGCGCTCATGCTGTCACCTCTTTCTTCGCCTTGCTGCCGCATGCACAGACGCCGGCAGGACAATTCTTGTTGTCAATATGTTCGAGGTATTCGTTCTTGAAGTAGCGCAGCGTGCTCAGTACGGGGTTGGGCGCTGTCATGCCCAGGCCGCAGAGGCTGCTGTTCTTCACTACGTCGCACAGGTCGACAAGGAGGTCCAGGTCAGCATGAGTTGCTTCGCCTGCACAGATCTTGGTCAACAGGCCGTGCATCTGCGCCGTACCTGCACGACAAGGTATGCACTTGCCGCAAGACTCTGTCATACAGAATTCCATGAAGAATTTCGCTACATTGACCATGCAGGACGTATCGTCCATCACGATCATGCCGCCGGAACCCATCATGGAACCGACGCCGATGAGCGCTTCATAGCTCACCTGCAGGTCCAGGTGCGCTTCCGGAATGCAGCCGCCGGAAGGTCCGCCAGTTTGGACCGCCTTGAATTTGTGTCCGCCGGGGATGCCGCCGCCGATATCAAAGATGATCTCGCGGAGGCTCATGCCCATCGGCACTTCAATCAGGCCAGTGTGAGTGATCTTGCCAGTCAGGGCGAAGACCTTTGTGCCCTTACTCTTCTCCGTGCCGATGCTGGAATACCATTCCGGTCCCTTGCGAAGGATGGGAGCGATATTTGCGAAGGTCTCAACGTTATTCAACAGCGTGGGAGACTTCCACAGACCGGAGTTAGCAGGATAAGGAGGACGCACACGAGGCTGGCCGCGTTCGCCTTCAATCGATGCGATGAGAGCCGTTTCTTCGCCGCAGACGAAAGCGCCTGCGCCGAGACGAATCTCGATATCGAATGCGAAGTTGGTGCCGCAGATGTTGCTGCCCAAGAAGCCGCGCTTGCGGGCCTCGCGAAGGGAAGCAGTAAGGCGGCTGACTGCCAAGGGGTACTCGGCACGCACGTAGACGTAGCCCTTGCTGGCACCCACGGCATAGGCCGCGATGGCCATGCCTTCGATAACGCGCTGCGGATCGCTCTCGAGAACACTGCGGTCCATGAAGGCCCCGGGATCGCCTTCGTCACCGTTACAGATGACATACTTCTGAGTTCCCTTGGCCTTTGCCACCATGCCCCACTTCAGGCCGGTGGGGAAGCCGCCGCCGCCACGTCCGCGGAGGCCGCTCTTGGAGATCTGCTCGATCACCGTCTGCGGATCCATCTGCGTGAGCGCCTTCATCAGCGCCTGGTAGCCGTCGTGCGCAATATATTCATCGATCTTTTCCGGATCGATGTGGCCGGAGTTCTCCAGCACGATGTGGTGCTGGCCCTTGAAGTACTTCTCCAGGTGGGTCTGCAGCTTTTCAACCGGCTTGGCACCGAGACTGGCAACGATCTCCTTGGCGTCAGTTTCATGCGCGCCACCGTAAAGCGTCTCAGTAGGGTCAACAAGCACAAGCGGACCGGCGGCGCAGAGGCCCATGCAACCGGTCTTGCGTACATGGCACTTCTTGCCGGAGGTTTCCACTTCCTTGATGAGGGCATCGTGCAGCTTGTCGCTGTGTTGCGACATACAGCCCGTGCCTTCGCACACATTGAGTTCGTACTCAAACTGCTTGTGCGTCTCCGCGGTTGTTTCCGCGATTTGCAACAGCTCTTCATTAGTCATTGGCTGCCCAACCTTCCAGGTGTTCCAGCAACTGCGCCGGCTCAATCAAGCCAACCAGTTCACCGTCTTCCAGTACGACGGGTGCACGGCCACAGGCTCCGACGCAACGTGCGGTCGTCAGCGAGATGTTGCCATCTGCCGTGGTTTCGCCGGCCTTGATGCCAAGATGCTTCTCTGCCTCAGCCACCAGCTTGTCAGCGCCCTTGATGTAGCAGGCGGTTCCAGTGCAGACGGTGCAGGTGTGCTTGCCCGCGGGCTTCATGCTGAAGTGGTGATAGAAGGTGACCACGCCATAGGCCTGGCTCAGCGGCACGTGCAGAGAAAGCGCTACGAAACGAATCGCATCGCGATCAAGATAGCCAAAGGATGATTGGACAGTGTGTAGTGTTTCTATGAGGGCGTTGCGGTTGTAACCATGGCGGCGCATCGTCCCGTTAACAATCTTCCACCGCTTATCGTCGGATGGAAGCGGGGGCATTGGGTAGGCTGACAAATTTCCTCCTGCGTTGTGCTGATCCGTGAAACCTGGCGCCCAACTAGAGACTGCCGGGAACCGCATGCGTATACCAAAAACTACGTCAGACAATGTCTTTTTACTTTGACCGAGGCAATATAGTCGGTGACGGTTATCACACACGTAGCACAAGGCTTAGGGGGAATCCGTGCAGATACCTCACTCTATTTGGATTAGCGTGATTTCACATGGTGAGAGGGTGCGGGTGATTAATGTCACATCATCTTGGATGCAGGTCGACTACCATTGCATTCAGCACGCAGAAAGCAGCGCCGACACATTTTATGCATGAACTCTCCATCGCGGAATCCATACTCAACGGAGTCCGCACGGAACTTTTGCGCTATCCTGGTGCGCGGCCGACGAAGGTTGGCATACGCATTGGCGAATTAGCCGCGGTCGATGTGGATTCGCTTACGTTCTGCTTTGAAGCTGTAGTGCACGGAACCGAGTGGGAATCGTTACAGCTGGACGCGCGCGTCTGCAAGCAGGTTCGCGTGTGTACGGAATGCAGTGAGACGTTCGACGTGGTGGAATACAACGCCGAGTGCCCAAAGTGCGGGAGCAACAACACCACGCTGCAGAGCGGGGATGAACTGGATTTTGACTACCTGGAGGTAGAGACCGATGGAACGCCTGCCGCTTAAGTCGAAAGTGCTGAACGAAAACCAGATTATTGCGGAGCAGCTGCGTGAGCGCTACCGCGAGCACGGTATTCTCTGCCTGAACCTGATCAGTTCACCTGGCTCCGGCAAAACGGCGCTGCTGGAGCGCACGCTTGCCAGCCTGGACCCCGCAACGCGCGTGTGCGTGCTGACCGGCGATATCCAGACGGACAATGATGCACGCCGGCTGGCTCAGTACGGCTTTCCGGTGCAGCAGATTACGACGGGGGGCACATGCCATCTTGACGGCCGCATGATCGAAAAACATCTTGCTGCGTGGAACCTGGATGATATCGACCTGCTGTTCATTGAGAATGTCGGTAATCTGGTGTGCCCATCGAGTTACGATCTGGGCGAAGCATCGAAGATTGTGCTGCTGAGCGTAACCGAAGGCGACGACAAACCGCTGAAGTATCCGTCCATCTTCTTCAAATCAGACTTGTTTGTACTGACGAAAATCGACCTGCTGCCGTACGTGCCATTCAGCGCAGCACAGGCGGAAGAAAATGCACGGAAGGTGCATCCCGGCATGGAGATACTGCATGCATCGTCCACGGCGCCCGGCGGACTGGATGCGTGGCTCACATGGTTAAAGCATCGCATGGAGCTGGCGAAGCAGGGTGCGCTGTCTGCTGTAGGAAAGTAAGAAGTGGTGAATTGCAAATGAAACGGCGTCCGCTGAGCGGACGCCGTTGTTGTGTTAGCGCGTCCCAGATGGTCAGAAGGTGAATTTACCTGCAAATTGCAGCAACCGGGCATCACGATTGCTGGTTACCTGGCCGAATGAAGTGGAAGTGGTTGAAGTGGTTACGCCTTGCCAGTTGGTGTGGTTGGCGACATTGAATGCCTCTGCACGGAACTGGAAAGCAAGACGGTCATAGATGCGGAAGTTCCGGAAGATACCAACATCGGCACGATTGAAACCAGGGCCTTCGATAGTTCCACGCTTCTCATTGCCGGGGATCGTGCTTGTAGGCGCTGGAGAGGCAAAGGCACCGGTGTAGAACCAGGCGAGGCGGTTATGAATTGGCCGCCCATAGCCATTGTTAGGATTACCCAGCATGTCCGGGCGAAGGCCTGCATTCGTATTGCCAAGAATGCCTAATCCAGCGTTATCCGTCGGGTATCCGCCTACGGCGGAGTTATTGAAGACACTGGTATAGCCGTAGTTGATCTGGCTACCCGAGCTGGAGGTTGCGGTAAGGGGCAGGCCGGAGTTGATCGCATAGATAGCTGATAGCTCCCAGCCACCGATCAATCGCGCTTTCAAACCCTTCTGCTCGCGGAACCATGGTATTTCGTAGACAGCATCAAAGTTCAATACGTTGGTGCGGTCGATTGCCGCACGACCGTAATCGGCATTGATGTTGTAGGTATTTTGCGGCGGTGTCGAATAATCATTCTGGCTATTCGTCAGATCGCGCGACCAGGTGTAATTTACATCAACGTAAGTATGACCAGAGAAGCGCTTGGTCGCCTTCACCTGCATGCTGTTGTAGTTTGAGCTGAAGATGGATTGCACGGCATCCACTGCGAAGTATCCGAGGTACGGCTTGATCTGATTCAACGAACGATCGCAATTCGTGCTGATAAATGCCGGCGTCGTGGTTCCTGGATACACGCAGGTAGAGCTGTAACCGAGAGGGGAGACCTTGCCAACGTATGCACCCGGCCGCGACTCATTGATATCTACGAGACCGATAAGATGAGTGCCATGCGTTCCAAAGAAACCTACATCAATCATGAACGATGGGGTAACCATCTGCTGTAGATCCAGCGAATACTGTTGGACATACGGAGTGTGATAGTTTATCGGCGAAGCGATCACGCGGCCCGGGGTAGTGCTCGGCGAACTGGTCGGGCAAGCTACGCTTGGGTTGTCAAGAGTTGAGACAGAAGCAGAGCAGTTGCCCAGCGGCGGCGGATATGCCCAAACCTGAGACTCGTAATAGCTCACTTCAGACTCGTCATAGGACCAGCCGTAGCCTCCACGCAGCGCGGTTTTGCTATCGCCAAAGACATCGTAGGCAAAGCCGAAACGCGGCGCGAAGTTCTTATTGTCTGCCTGACCGATTTTGTTGCCGAAGGGAGATGCATGGTTGTTGTTAGAAGCGGATGGATTGGCAAAGATCATGCCGTTTACATAATTCAAGCCGGCATAATCCGCGCCGGCATTTGGCAAGCCCGTGTTCAATCCCGATGTATTAGCACAAGGCGCCGTGAAGCAGATTGCGCCGGTGCTATCAATTGTGGGAGCCTTGGATGCACTATAGGTCGCCGGATCGAAGTTGTTCAGGCGGCCAACTGAATCCGTCGGCTGACCATAATAGCTATAGCGAACCCCGAGGTTAAGGCTCAGGCGCGGGGTTACCTTCCAGTTGTCCTGGACATAAGCCTCGAAGATGTTCTCCTGAAGATCCGCTAATTGCGCCAGGGATTGCTGGCTGAAGCCATTGTTGGCATTGCCAAGCAAGAAGTTGGAAAACGCAACTTCTGACGTTGCACCAGACGACTGAGGAATGCTCGTATCGTTGATGAAGGCAAACGATCCCTGGTTGCCGGCAGCATTGTTGTTCTCATTCTTTTCGAAGTGGTTATAGCTGATGCCCACGATGATCGTATTGTTCTTGATCGTTTTGGTAACACTACCAAAAACATTGTGATTAATGTCGTGGTCGTTATAAACTCCCGCTCCACCAATGGTTGTGAGTCCCGAGACCCCAATCGTCGGTACTACACCAAGGAAATTGGCATAGGGCAACGTGGGCTTGATGTCCTGCGAATTCACCGACTGCAGCGAGCCTTGTGGCACAGTAACGACGGAGCCGTTGGAATACGCATAGCCAAGGTCCGCCAGCAGCGTGGACGAAAATTGGTAGGTTGCATGCCCCAAATGTTGCGTGCCCGGTGAGTGCGAAACGGTTGCCGAGAGCCCGGGAATCGGTACGGCCACAAAGGTGCCGGCACCCTGGAAGGTTGGGAAAGTGTCATGGAGGTAGCGGTAGAAAACGCTCAGCTTCTGACCAAATTGCTGATCGATGCGAACCACCGTATTGTCATTGTTGAACGTATTTGCCAGCGTTGAAGTGAGCGTATGAGGGTCGACGCCAATGGATGCATCCAGCGCACTTGGCGGCGCAGGAATGCCAGCATAGATATCCTTGAGATATGCCGTAGCTGTCGGGGAAATATTTGTGACCTGGGTTCCGTGCGCAGTACAAGCGCCCCCACCGGGAGCATATGCAGTGCAGACCTGGATGGGACCCTGCACCCATGCGCCGCTGCCGTTCTTATACCAGTCGTTGCTGAAATCGCCCGTGCGCTCTGCCGCTGTAGGCACCAGCGCGCTGCCTGACGTGTAGTTCACAAAACGGCGCCATTCCTCAGATACAAAGAAGAAGGTCTTGTCGCGACCGTCATAAATTTTAGGTATATAAACCGGTCCGCCAAAAGAGAAGCCAAAGTCGTTGTAGCGGTACTTGGGCCGAACGACTTTGTTCAGGTTATTAAAATAACCATTGGCGTTGAAATAATCGTTCCGGATGAATTCATAAGCGCTGCCGTGAATGGAATTCTGACCGGATTTTGTAATGACGTTGATCTGACCGGAGGCACTGCGGCCGAACTCGGCGCTGTATTGCCCACGCAGAGTCTTGAATTCGGCAATTGCATCCACACTGGGAAAAGTGAGAAGCGTAAGGTTTGCGCCTCGGTCTACGTTGTCAGCGCCGTCAATGGTCCAGTTGTTCGAGGTATTGCGGCCACCATTGATGGAGAAACTCACCTGATTGGATCCACCAGCTGGATTGGTTGGCCCGACATAGACCTGATCGCTTGCGCCGCCAAACGAAACACCTGGCTGTAGGTTGATGAGTTGTTCGTAGTTTCGTGTGCTCAAAACCATTTCATTAATCTGCGTGCCATTGATCAGGCCAGCCGATGTTGCATTTTCAAGATCGAGTTGCGCTTCCGTTGCAGTGACCGAAACAACTTCTGACTCGCCGCCGGGCACTAATGTCCGGTTCACCGTCAGAGCGTCATTGGCGTGCAGCACCAGGCCAGTGATGGCTTGCGTCTTGAAGCCGCCGGCGCCAATCTGGACCGTGTAAGTGCCGAGAGGCAGGGAGGTGCCGGTGAAGAAGCCAGCGGAACTGGTAGTGAGGGTACGCACCTTCTGACCGCGATCAGTATTGATGAGTGTCACAGTGGCGTTCTTGATTACGGCTCCTGACGCATCACTCACGGTACCGCTGATGCTGCCTGTGGTTTCCTGGGCCGTGGCGATTATGGCGACGCTGAACAGCATCACCAGGCAAAGTGCAAAGTGGGTAAGACATCTCATCTTGGTCAAGGTGGTCTCCTTAAAGATGTGCAGTGTTCTTTGCTAAGGCCTATGATGGCCGACTCTGCTAAGGGTCGGCTCTATATCGTTTCTGCTTATCCGTTCAAGCTTCCAGTCGAAAATGGAATGCCAGTCATCACAAGCACGAACAAGGTTAAAAACGTATTACCAGTGGGTTCATATACAGTGAATTACCCAATATGCTTTGTCAATAATTTTTCTCTCAGTCACCACCAAATGAACAAAATAACTGTTCATTTTGAGCAATTAAATCAGGAAATGAACATTTCGGGCGCTGGTGGGTGTGGAAACCAGGCTTACGGGATGCGAATTCAATCGCTTCGACGGAATAATGGCCGTCTGCAGCCAGGACAATTGCTACAAAGCGCGGCTGCAAACTCCAGTGCTGTCGGCACCCCTATACTCGTGAAGGCAGGCATTGCGTGACGCTAAACATACAGGAACAGTTTGGGCAGATCGACATCTATGTATTCGATCAGATTCTGCGCGGCAATATTACCCATGAGATGCGTGTGGTGGATGCCGGCTGCGGATACGGCCGCAACCTGGTTCATCTTCTGCGCGAGGGGTGTGAGGTGTTCGCGCTGGATGAGGATGCAAGCGGCGTGGACCATGTCCGCCGACTATCGGCCTCTCTGGAAACAGGGTTGCCCGCGGAGAACTTTCAGGTAGGCGCCATTGAGCACATGCCATTTCCCGATAATTTGGCAGACGTCGTGATCTGCAATTCCGTACTTCACTTTGCGCGAGATGAAGAGCATTTTCGTGCGATGCTGGCAGGGCTATGGCGCGTACTGCGGCCCGGCGGGGTGCTTTTCTGCAGGCTGGGCTCAAGAATTGGAATGGACTTCGAACCAGTGGGTGGCAATCGCTTTATCGTTGGAGACGGGTCAGAGTGGTTTCTGGTGGATGAGCAGATGCTGATGCAACTCACCGACGAGATGAACGCCGTGCTGGTTGATCCGCTGAAGACCACCATCGTGCAAAACTTCCGTTGCATGACGACCTGGGTGCTGAGAAAACGCATAGCCAGGTGACAACGGATTCGCGATGAGCGAATCTCATGCAGCGGCTTCTGCTATTGCTACTCTTTAGTGTCCCGCCTTCGGCACTGCGGGCTCCCACAACTCAATCGGATTCCCCTCAGGATCATGCACCCGCGCAAATCTCCCATTCGGGTACGTCTCCGGATCTACCTTCACCGCAATCCCTGCCGCTTGCAGCTGCGCCACCATCTTGTCCAAACTGCGCACGCGAAAATTCACCATCCACATTTTTGTCGCGTCGCCAAAATACTTCGTCGTCTCAGGGAAGGGACATAAAACCGTCTCCCCCGCCTCCTGCGTCCACACCGGACCGCCGTAACTCGTCGGCGAGGGCGCGATGCCAAGATGCTGCTCATACCACTTTGCCAATCCGTCCGGATCTTTCGCCCGGAAAAACAACCCACCAATCCCCGTCACTTTTTCCATCGCTACGCCCGCCTTTTCAGAAGAAGTTACCGCCGCCAATCCAGCGGGGCTACGGTTGAGCAGAAAGCCAGACCCTAAGCTGCCCGCCAGCATGCGAACCAATTGCCGCCTTTGCAATTTCATACTGCCAATCTCCTCGGAATCAAGCCAGCCGCTGCTTTAGAGCGACATTCTCCGGCTGCAACGCATAAAACGCCTTTGGCTGAACAATCAAGAGATTGTCCGGCTGGAGCCATCGTACAAACGTTGTGCAGAAACTTGAAGTGTTTTCTTAATAAATAAAGGACTTTAAAAATGGTGGAGGCGGCGGGAGTCGAACCCGCGTCCGAAACTACTTCCAACAGAGAGCCTTCATGCTTTTTCCAGTTCTATTTGTCTCGTCACCGGAGCTTGGAACGGACGAAGATACGCCGGCGACCAGCCTGATTGATCTCACTCGTGGCGTCCAGGCGGAACACGTTGAGCCAGCCTACTGTGCGGCGCTCCGTACACGCCCGTAGGCGAAGCGTGAGGGAACGGCTACTTATTTAATTAAGCAGCGAGTGCGAATTGAGGTTCGGCACTTATGGTTTTGTGAGCGATTACGGGTGTCCACACCCCGGCATGCCTCTCTGCCACAAGCAATCCCGTCGAAGCCGTGACGCCCCCATCTGGAGCTGGCCCCAACATTGCGTTGGGCGTTGCAAAGAACTATTTCTATCTTACAGGGATTGGATGCAGAATCGCGCCTGCGGTCGCAATCGCATTATCGGCCGAACATCACATTGACCGTTGTATCGACAGCTACGGGCTGTCCATTAAGGACATAGGGGCGGTATTGCCATTTCCATACGGCAGCAGCCGCAGCTTTGAACAGGGCTTCAGGACCACTCTCAGGCGTGATAGATACGACGTTGCCATGCACATCAATAACTACGCGCAGAGTCACCAGTCCGGATGCTGTGGTGCCGTGTGGATAGGCAGGCTGCACCTTTTTGATTAGATTGCCAGTACTCACACCAGAGGAGATGCGAATTGGGCCGAGGAGCTTTGTATGTGGAGGGACTACCGTTCCCGGGGACTGCGCTGCCTCAGGTGAGCCCGGATTCTGTCCCGGTGGGCAACTCATGGGATCGCAGTAAGGCTGGGCATGGCCGTTAGGTGCTGGAGCGGCTGTCTGAGCATTAAGCATAACGTTGGTCATAGCGAACATTAATGCTATGAAGATCACACATTTCAGGATGCGGTTCATCTGCAAGACGATAGAACGTCTTTCCCCTTTATCGCAAGATGTTTTCTATTCCGCGGCGCCTACGCCAGCGCCAGCACAATCGCCCCTGCCGTAATCAGCACGCCACCGACCAGCTTCATCGGCGTCAACCCTTCGCCCAGAAAGATCCATGCACCCAGAATCACCAGCACCACGCTCAGTTTGTCTACCGGCGCTACGCCACTCGCGGGGCCAAGCTGCAGCGCGCGGAAGTAGCACAGCCACGAGAGTCCCGTCGCAATGCCGGAGAGCACCAGGAAGATCCAGCTACGGCGGCTGATCTCGGCCAGTTCGTGGTGCTTGCCCACTGCAATGGCAATGGCCCAGGTGAAGACCAATATGACGCTGGTGCGGATAGCCGTAGCCAGGTTGGAATCAATGCCGGCCACACCGACTTTGGCCAGCAGTGCAGTAGCCGCAGCAAAGGCGGCGGAGAGCAACGCCCAGACGATCCAGCTTTGCGAGGTAAAGGTCATTGGTGGGAATCCAGTCAGCTACTTGTTGAGGTCATTTGACCACAGACCTGTCAGAGGACAAAAAAAGACGCCACGAGCATTTTCATGCTCGTGGCGGGAGGCCAGTGACGCAACTTGTGAGGATGCCGTGTTCCGCACCCTGAATCTTCGCTCAGGAGCTATGCAGCACCCTCTGAACTGTCTATAAAGTAGCACTGGTTCGGGCCTATGTCTACCGTTTTTCATATAATATTTTCCACGGCCTATGTTATTTCACACAGTAAACACTTAAGCCTTCCGAAAATGAGCATAAATTCATCTACCTGAAGCATTCCAGACAGGTTATCTTTTCAAGTGTGAAACGCCGTCGTTTTCACCCCAGCAAACGGATTGTGGAGCTTCAGACGGAAACGCTGAGGCGATTGCACCTTGTTGTGTTTGCCTGCTATTTCCTGGCAAATGTGACGGCCTGTAGCGTTATTTTTCATCTGGCACCGCTAAGCGCTGCATGCGTCTGGTATTCAAGCGCGCTGGTGTACTGTGTTCAGCATCTGATCGCTACGACAGCCGTCATTCTTGTGATTACCCTGGTCTGGTGGCTGGTGGGTAATCCGGCGGTCTGGGAACAGCTGTGCAAAACACGCCAGCCGGTGAAGGTCATGGTATGGAGCGGGGTTGCCGGCATGGGCATCGATACTGCTGCCAGCCTGTTGATTCGCTTCTATAGCAGCGGGGATCTCCCCACGCTGTGGGTGCCCCATAATTTTTCGCAGTGGATCACTGCACGCCTTCTGGTATGGGCCGTGGCGTATAGCGCAGCCGGAAGTATCCTGCTCATCGTGCTGCAGCCCAAGAAGCGCAGACCGGCACTTGATCCGCTCCCCAAGCTGCCGGACTAGCCCAGCACTACGGTGTTCAATTCTGCCGCCACCAGGCTTTCGACCACCTGTGCCAGTGCAATATCTTTTTGCGTGATGCCATGGGCGTCATGCGTGACCAGAGCGAGCCGCACCTGGTTGTAGCGGATGTCGATATCCGGATGATGGCCGGCTTTTTCCGCTTCTGCCCCCATCTGGTTTACAAACTTCAGCGCACCCGCAAAGTCTGCAAACTTGAGCTCGCGGACCAGCACCTGCTTGTCGCCATGGCCTTTCAGCTGCCAGCCGGGCAACCCTGCAAGCCGCTGCCCCAACACCTTGTCTGAAAGCTTTTCTTCGCTCATGGGTCAATGTCCTTCCAAATGTAAGGTTCTTGCATTGGATGCAAGCCGGACAGGGAAGTCTGCCTTTTTTTGACGTATCTTCTTGGTCTCGTCTACCTGTGGAAAGTGCATCCGAAAAGGTAACCTTTTTGCCATAGGATTCGTCTTGACGAATGCATCCGCGCGGTAGGAGACTCTACGGCGGTATGCAGGAGTTGTAATGTCCACAATGAGTTTTGCCCCGCAAGCGGGTCATTTCGAAAGTTCCCAGCCAGCAGCTACTCCCCACTTCACCAAACCCACTTTTCTGATGTGTCCGCCCACGTATTACGACGTCAACTACGTCATCAATCCGTGGATGGCGGGCAACCTGCATCGCAGTTCGCAAGCAAATGCCGCTGCCCAATGGAAGGGCCTGCACGACGCCATCTGCCAGGTAGCTGATGTGGAATTGGTGGAGCCGCAGCCGGGCGTACCGGATATGGTCTTCACCGCAGGAGCGGCGCTGGTGCTGCATGGCGTGGCCGTACTCTCAAGCTTCTTCCACCGCGAACGCCGCAACGAAGAGCGCTACTTCCGTGAGTGGCTGTTGCAGCATGGATTTCTGGTGATGGATACCCGCCGGGAGACGCCATTTGAAGGCGAAGGCGATGCGCTGTTTGAGGCAGAAGGTTCGCGCCTATGGGCCGGCCATGGCCAGCGCAGCTGCGACTGCAGCCATCGCGCACTGGAAGAGAACTGGGGCAAGCCGGTGGTGGCCTTGCGTATGGTTGATCCGCGCTTTTACAGCCTGCATACCTGCTTCTGCCCGCTGACCGGTGGGTATGTGATGTACTACCCTGAAGCCTTTGACCGCGAATCGATCAAGAAGATTGAGGCTCACTATCCTGCGAGGAAGCGCATTGTGGTTTCAGAAGAGGACGCAGTCCACTTCGCCTGCGGGGCGCTGAACATAGGCCGCCGGGTGATTATGCATGACGCCACTCCGCGCATTGCAGCAGAACTGCGTCACCGTGGCTTCGAGGTCGTGGAACTTCCGCTCAGCGAGTTTGTGCTGGGAGGCGGAACCGCCCGTGCCATGACGCTGCGCCTGAGCGATCTGGATGTAACCCACGCTCCAATCGCCACAACCCGTTATGCCGTCCGCAGCGGCGCATCAGCAGAGTGTAATTAGAAATTTTCGGAGGCTAGCGGCCTGCAGCAGTGATCTGCTCCAGGATGCCGCGCGCGGCAGTTGCCGGATTATCAGCTCGCGTAATCGGCCGGCCAACTACCAGCATTGACGCTCCACTGGTGATCGCCTCTGCCGGTGATGACGTACGCTTCTGGTCGTCTGCCGCATCTGCTGCGGAGCGAATTCCAGGGATCACCAGCAACGGCTCCGCACCGAGCGCGGCTCGCAGGGCAGCGGTTTCCAGTGGAGAAGCGACCAACCCATCCACCCCGGCAGCTCGAGCCATCCGCGCCAGTTTCAATACCTCTTGACTGGCAGGGGGTGGCAGCCCAATAGCCTGCAGCTGTGCTTCATCCATGCTCGTCAGCAGCGTAACGGCCAGGAGCTTCGGAGGGTTCTGCAGCTTCGCAGCCTGGTTTGCGGCAGCTTCCAGCATGACGGGCCCGCCGAGGGAGTGCACGGTCAGCAGCGAGGCGCCGCTGGCGGCAGCACTCCGTACCGCACCCGCCACGGTATTGGGAATGTCATGAAGTTTCAGATCGAGGAAAACGGAATATCCGCGCTGGCGCAGCGATTCCACCACAGAATTGCCGGCAGCGAGGTAAAGCTCCAACCCAACCTTGAACCAGCTGCACGCGCCTTCCAGACGATCGACAAAATCGAGCGCTGAAGCTGCTGCTGGAAAGTCGAGCGCGACGATCAGCTTTTCACGCGCAGTCGCGAGATTCTCCGAGGTGGGCGCAGGCACAGGCATATCTCTATAGCCGGAGTGTAGCGCGGCTTGCCGGGAGCAACTGTGGAAATAGTGGTGAATTCCCCTAGCGGTTACGGGGGAGGAGGGTGGGAGGCTGCAGTTCTGAGATCTTTGTAATCACGGACTTAGCCATCTCCTCGGTGGAGATGAGATCGATCCGTACACGGCCTAAACCATTGATATCAATAGCCGTAGCGGCCTCGTGGGACAGGTCGACGATACGATCATCCTGCAGGGGGCCGCGGTCATTTACGCGGACAACGACTGACTTATGGTTACGCAGATTGGTGACCCGAAGCCAACTGCCGAGGGGTAGGTAGCGATGAGCGCAGGTCAGCTGTTTGGAGTCGAAAACCTCTCCATTGGCGGTCGACTTACCGTCGAAGTGCGGTCCATACCAGGAGGCTCCGCCCACCTGATACCAGTGGCGTGGTTTCTTTTCCGGGATGATTGTGCTAGAAGTATTCTTTATAGGGGACTTAGCGGTTGGTGCCAGATCCTGAGAGGATGCCCCATTGGCTGCGACGATGAGACCAGCGGCCATTAGTATTGAGACTGTATGCCGACGTCGAAGCCTGACGTGCTGATGTGGACTTCGAAGGGCAGTGCTATGGATTGATCGGATCATTGTGCTCCATCGTTTATTTTAATGAAACGCAAGCCCATAAGTCAAAGATTCCAGAGGATTTATTTTGCAAGAAAGCTTGCAGAAAACAAGCCATTTATGCTAGGTTTTTGGCTTGCAAACAACTACAGCAGGCTACGCTTTTTAGTGGTTCTGACGCACTAGTTGAGATGCATTTATCGGCATCCAAGACGATACTCTTCTTTGGTACAGTCACAACTGTTTTAACTTGACGTGAAAAACACCCCTCCACACACGACGGGCGCAAAGCAGCCGGAAACGGCTGCTCCCCCCGTGCTGCTCAGCATCGCTGGGTACGATCCGTCGTCTGGCGCTGGAATCACCGCGGATTTAGCGGTGTTTGCGGCGCTCGGGGGCTACGGAGTCTCCTGTATTACCGGGCTGACGGTGCAGTCTACCTCTGGCGTGGCCGGGGTGGAGGCGGTTCCGGCAGCGACGGTGGCGGCAACGCTCGCCTGTCTGACGGCAGATTTGCCCATCGCCGGGGTGAAGATGGGGATGCTGACGAACGGGGAGAATGCCCGCGCTACCGCGAATTTCTGCCGCGCGCATCCCGCCATTCCGTCGGTTCTGGACCCGATCTGGCGCTCCAGTTCGGGGCGGGAGCTCATAAATATTTCAGGAAAACAGGCCATTCAGGAGGATTTGATGGGGTGCGTGGGCTGGATTACCCCCAACCTGGCCGAGCTGGAGATGCTTTCCGGCGTCACAATAACCGATGCCGCGGACGTTCCGGGCGCGGCACGGCGCGCGAAAATGCGGGGTGCGGCGCGCGGCAATCCGGGGCTGAACGTGGTGGTTACGGGGGGACATTTGGGGCGCCCGGACGACTTCCTGCTGACAGATGAGGAGGAGCGCTGGATAACCGGAACGAGAGTTGAGACCACCTCCACCCATGGAACCGGCTGCGCCTTCTCCAGCGCACTGCTGGCCGGGCTGGTGATCCACCCGGAACGCAGTGCCGCCGAACAAGTGCAGGCGGCGAAGGACTATGTGAGAGGGGCGCTGGAGCGTGCGGTGCCCCTAGGACGGGGACATGGACCGATGAACCTGCTGTGGCCGTTGCGGAAGGAATCTTAACCATCCGCCAGTTGTCTTTCCGCCGCGCTGGAGCGTCTACTGAATGGAGCAGTGAGCACGGGGGGGAAGCTTGGGCAAGCGGATTTGGTCAGGGGCAGTTCTGCTGGTGATTGGCGCCGTATTGGTATTGGGGTGGGGAGTTCCGGCCCGCGCTCAAGGCAACCTGCACACCTATCCGCTGAACCTGGACCCGACGGTTCGTGACGCCTACCAGCACTTCAATAACCTTGATTTTGACGGAGCAGCCGCCCGCTTTCAGCAGGTGCTGAATGCCCATTCGCAGGACCCGATGGCGCAGAACTACATGCTGATGACGCTGATGTTCCGCGAGCTCTATCACCAGGACCTGCTGGACACCACGTTGTATGCGCATGAAGGATTCCTGACCTCAAAACGCATCGGGACGGAAGACCCGGCGGTGCGGAAGCAGATTGAGGACTATTACAACCACGCGGTGTCGTTGAGCGAGCAGAGGCTGCATAGCAATTCGAACGACAAGGATGCATTGTTTGCCCGGGGATTTGCCCGCAGCATGCACGCAGCCTATATCGGCATGATGGACCATAGTTTTGTGACCGGCATTCACCAGGCGGTGCAGGCCAAAGGGGACCATGCAAGGGTGCTGCAGATAGATCCGCAGTACGCTGACGCCAAGATGGTGGTGGGCATTGAAGAGTTCTGCGTGGCGTCACTGCCGGGGTATCTGCGGGTGGCGGTGGGGATGTTCGGGCTGGGCGGCTCGAAGGCGAACGGGCTGAAGCATCTGCATGAGAGCGCGGACCAAGGGACCATTACACCGGCTGAGTCGCGCACCTCCATCACCATTTTTCTGCGGCACGACGGGCGCTACCAGGAGGCTCTAACGGTGCAGCATGAGCTGGCAGCTGAGTATCCGCACGACTACCTCTTCCGGCTGGAGGAGGGAAACCTGACCAAGGACATGGGCGACGGCCCTAAGGCAATCGCCCTCTACAAGAACGTAATTGCCGACGCGCGGCGACCGGGATACTTCACCGATCCGCGGCTGCAACTGGCGTGGTACGGACTGGCGGAGACGGAGCGCGGGCAGAATGATATTCGGGGAGCGGCTAATGCGTACCTGGATGCCGCCTCGCAACCCAAGTGTGCGGCATGGCTGAAGCGGCGGGCGGAACTGAATGCGGGCGAGATGCTGGACCTGCTGCACGAGCGCGATAAGGCGATGGTGCACTACCGGCTAGCGGCTGCTCCGGGAGGCGACCAGAGCCAGGCCGATGCGGCGCGACGGTACATGAAGACGCCATATACGGGACGGTAAGTAAAGAGCTTTCTGCTAAACTTTCGCGCATGAGGGATATTGCCTGCGATCGCTCGGCTGCGGAAGTGTTCGGCAGTAAGCTGTATGCTGCGGTGCTGTTGACCGGTATTCCGGTGGTAATTCTTGTCGGATATGAACTAGGCAAGCATCTATCGAAAATTCGGCCCTACTCATACTGCATCTACGAAGCACTTGTACCAAGCCTGCTTTTGGTCTGGATATTTGCAGGATGGCGTCTTGTCAGGCCGGATTCTATGCTGCCGGTTCTACAGCCAAGTTCAGATCCCATATTGAGGATGCGCCGACTGGGTGCAGGATGTACTTACATTGCGCTTGCAGGAGTAATTGTTCCTTTTGTGTTCACCAGATACCGATTGCTTTTGCCTGAGCCGCAGCTGGGATTCCGAACTCTCCCTGAAGTTCTATTGAATTTTGCAATTCCTGCAATTCTAGCGAGAACGTATGTGCGGTTGCGCACACCTAACCAGGGCATTGCCTTTCATTCGGGTAAATTACGGGCTGCGTCATTGGTTGTGCTGGCGGTTCTGACCGCAGTAACTGGAGCCATCACAGTCTATACATGGGGAAGTCTCTGGGGTATTGCTGCCGTACTTATGGCTCTGCTCTGCGGCCAGCTATTCCTGGCGTTACTGCGGCAGCAGGCATACCAGCCGCCCGGAGAACCGGAAGCAGGAAGTGAAATCTTGCAGCCAATGCCAGGCGACAGTGGTCCAAACCAAGGTTCACAGGGATACGGTTTCACCGTCCTAAAATAGTTGAAACTTTTCACCTCAGCGGTGGTCTACAATCTTCGAAAAGGCTCGACCAAATCCCAAGTCCGGAGGCGGACATGTATTGTTCACATTGCGGAACGCAGGTAGGAGCAGGGGCACAGTTCTGCTCAAAGTGCGGGGCACCGATGGCAATGACCGGGAATCCCTTCAAGGACGGAATGCGTCATGTGGTGCGTCCGCTGGCGGACCGCAAGATTGCCGGTGTATGCGCGGGATTTGCGCAGGCCTACGGCTGGGATGTGACCGTGGTGCGGCTGGTGGCGCTGCTGCTGGTGTTCTGCGGCGTTGGCGGCGGAGCATTGGCGTACGTGATTGCATGGATCGTGATTCCGAATGAGGTTGCAGGGACGAAGACCTATCCGGTGACGCCTCCGCCAACGTCTGAGATATAGTGTTTCGATACTCACATTGCCCAACACTTCCCCTCCGTAGTGTTCTTGTGTGAATGGAGCCCCATGAAGACGTCTGCTCTGATCTCACTCGTGATGGTTACCACCATCTCAACGGTTATTTATGCTCAGCAGGTTGCAGGCGTAGAGGCGGCCACTGGTGCTGTAACGGGGCACGTCGTTTGTGCGGATACGCAGCGGCCGGCGCGGTTTGCGGTGGTAATGCTCTTCGGCGTGCCCAAAGCAGTGACGGAAGCGCCAAATCTCGATGCCGATCCGGCAAAGGCAATCTCAACGTTTAAATCGTCCGTGGGTGAAATGAATCTGTCGCAGACCCAGACGGACGTGAGCGGCTACTTCAGCCTGTCTGGCGTGCAGCCGGGGGATTACTACGTCTTTGGCTCAGTCCCGGGCTATGTGGAACCGAAGAACATGGTGCAGGCGGCAATGGATGCGGGTGTGGACGTGAGCAAGCCGATCCCCGGCATTCCGATCGTGCATGTGGTGGCGGGGCGAACGTCCCAGACGGACGTGAATGTCGAGCGTGGCGCGGCAATCTCAGGCAGGGTAGTGTGGGATGATGGCAGCCCGGTGACGCATGCCGTCGTGTCAATCATTCCTGCGAAGGGTAAGCAGAAGGACCTGCTGGAGGAGTACCAGATGCTGGTTATGGGTACAGCCATGAGCGGCGGATTCGGCGGTCTCGTGGCGATCACTGACGATCTGGGGCAGTTCCGCGTTTCCAGCCAGGCACCGGGCGACTATCTGGTGAAGGCGTCACTGCAGACGCACTCCATGATAGCTATGAATGGCGGTGTAATTAAGACGGACAGCATGGTGCCTGAGGCGCCGCTGGTTGTGTATGCTCCAGCCTCGTTCCATCAGGCTGCCGGCGAGCCGGTAACGCTGCATGCCGGAGAAGAGCATAGCGGAGAAGTGGTCACGGTCAACCTGAATGGGCTGCATTCTGTAAGTGGACGAGTTACATCTGCAGGAGATCACCATGGCATCAACTCGGCGAGGGTGAAGCTGGAGGATGCATCAGACGAAAACTTCTCGCGCTCCGGTGGGGTGGATGTGAATGGGAATTTCACGATCACATTTGTGCCATCGGGAACGTACAAGATGACGGTAAGCGATGCAGGCGATGCCGAGCCAGCGAAAAAAACGAGCATTCAGGTATTCTCGCGTTTGCGAGCCAACACACCTTGCGCAGCTACGAAGACGGCAAGCTGGGAGTCATCGTGCTGGACAGCGATTTGAGCGGGCAGAATGTGGAGCTGACGGCGGCTAAGACGACAAAGAAAGATCTCGATATGAACGAGCTGTTCGGCGGGGATGAAAAAGAATAGAACCGCTGGTGGTCAAGGCTGAGGGATTACGTGCTGGTTTATGCTGGAAGGACTCCAGCATTTTCGTAAGTGAGGCACGTTGAAGCAGACCACGCAGCAGATCACAACCCGGCCCTTCGTCTACAAGAACAAGCAACTGATGTGCGATGGCGTGCGCATGGATACGCTGGCGCGCACGCATGGCACGCCGCTGTACGTCTACTCTGCCAACCAGATTTTGTACCGCGCAGGGCTATTTGCCCAGGCGTTCCAGGGCAAGCACACCATCTGCTACTCGGTGAAGGCGAACTCCGCGCTGGGCATTCTGAAGCTGCTGGCCGACGCAGGAGCAGGATTCGACATCGTCTCAGGCGGTGAGCTGGAGCGGGTGCGCGCGGTGAGCAAGGCGGCTGCGCGCCGCGTGGTGTTCAGCGGCGTGGGCAAGCAGGCGGAGGAGATGGACGCGGCGCTGAGGGCGGGCATCCTGATCTTCAATGTAGAGAGTGAGCAGGAGGCGGAACTGCTGGCAGAGCGCGCGGCAAAGCTGCACAAACGGGCACGGTTTGCCCTGCGGGTGAACCCGGACGTGTTCGCGGAGACGCACCCGTACATTTCAACCGGGCTGCGCGAGCATAAGTTTGGCGTGGACATCAAGGTGGCGCGGCGGGTGTACCGCGAGGCGGCGAAGAGTAAGTGGCTGGATGCCGCGGGCGTGAGCGTCCACATCGGCTCACAGATACGCAGCGTGGTTCCGTTTGGTGCGGCGCTAGACCGCGTGGCTGCCCTTGTACGCGACTTGAAGAAGGATGGGCATGCCATTCGCTACGTGGACGCTGGCGGCGGCTTAGGCATCGATTACAGCGCAGGAGCGGAGAGCTACGATGCCGCCGGAAAGGTGAAGGCCTATGCCGCCGTACTGGAGAAATCCGTCGCCGGGCTGGGCGTGCATCTGCTGCTGGAGCCGGGGCGCTTCATTGTGGCGCAGGCGGGAGCGCTGCTGACGCGGGTGCTGTATGTGAAGAAGAACGGGACCAAAACATTTGTGATTACCGACGCGGCGATGAATGATCTGATCCGGCCTTCGCTCTACCAGGCACACCACGAGATTGTGCCGGTGAAGCAGGCGACAGGGAAGCAGCAGGTGGTGGACGTGGTGGGCCCGGTGTGCGAGAGTGGCGACTTCTTTGCGCGCGATCGCGAGATGGCGAAGCTGGCACCGGGAGATCTGATTGCAGTGCTGGATGCGGGAGCTTATGGCCTGTCGCTCAGCTCAAACTACAACACGCGTCCGCGACCGGCAGAGGTGCTGGTGGAAGGACGCAAGGCGCGGGTGATTCGCAGGCGTGAGACGGTGAAGGAGTTATTTGAGCAGGAGATCTTCTAAATGCCTTGGTGTAGAAGCGCGAGTTCCTCATTTCGACTGCTCTTGCTCTCTTCGCTATGTGCCAGCCTGTTGCAGGCCATTCTTCAATTACATTGCCCGTCAATTCGGTATCGAAGCTTTGGAGCACGTCCACTTGGAGCCGTAATTTTTATCGGAGCACAGGTGCTGCTACTGATGAGCTTCGTTACCGTTGGCTTTGGAGAGTGGAGCAAAGACAGCAGCAACGAAGACTACAACCCCTTGTCATCTGCGCCACATAAGTCACATGCAGGTTGCATTGTGGGGATATTCGCTGCGGTGGCTGCATGGTGCATTGCAACGTTTATGCTCTAAACACCAACTTAAACACAAAAGGAACCCGAGAGGGTTCCGGCGGGCGGGCAAGCTGAGGGGGAAGTTAGTTCAAGCTATCCTGCGGAGCGGCGGGAGAAGCTGCGGCCGCAGTCTCGCTGGCGGGGGTGCTGTTGGGGCCAAGGCCGAGCTTGATGAGAGCGCGGGAATCCGGCGTGAGCTTGGTCTGCCAGCCGTTGTCACCCTGAAGCTTCTGCAGAGCTGCCTGGGTCGTCGAATCCCACTGGCCGGTTGGCTCGCCAGTCATGTAACCAGCTTTGATGAGGGCGGTCTGGATCTGCGTGGCGCGTTGCGGAGCTATACCGGAAGCAGGCTTAAAGCCTGCCTTCAATTTCTTCTTCACAAAAAGATGTGACGTGGGCCCACGGCGAGCGTGTGTTGCGCTTGCTGGCAGAACAACTGCGAAGAGAAGTGCCACAATGGTGGCGAGTTGACGGAAAGAACGCATGGGTAGTGCAAACCTCTTTTGCATTATCAAATGCACGGTAAATCTCTGGCGGGGAATCCTTAGAGAATGTACCTATTAAGTGAACACTTGGCAAGCACAAAAGATGCGCGGCGGTGTCATTATTCTGTCACTGCTACGCATCTTTTGTTTTCTACCTCAACTCATTGATAATGGGAGGCTTGTTCCGGCTATGGAAGAGTGCCTCCCACATAAGTGTTACCGTTAGCCTTATTGTTGGGATCGCGCACGATAAACACCACATCGCTGCCGGATTTCAGGGCGTTGACGGCGGCGTTGAAGGAGTTCAAATCGGTCACGGGTTTGCGGTTGATGGAGATGATGACAACGCCCGGAGGAAGGGCGATATCATCCGCGAAGGAGCCGGGGCGGACCTTCTTCACCTGGACGCCACCGGGGATGCCGAGTTTGGCGGCCAGATCCATGGGGATGGCCTGAGGAGTGATGCCGAGCTTGTTCTCAGCGGAGTTGCTCTGGTCGGGCGCAGACTCTTCTGGCGCACCACCGAGTAAGCCGGCGAAGATCTTGGCGCGGTCCGCAACGGTGACGGTAGCGGTACTCTGCTTACCGTCACGCATGTACCCGATTCTGGCCGTGGTACCGGGGCGACGGACGGAGATGTTCGCAACCAGGTCGTCACCGGTTTTGACGGGCTTACCGTCAACCGAGGTGATGATGTCTCCCGGCTGGATACCGGCAGCAGCAGCCGGACCCTTGGGCTCAACCGTGTTGACCAGAATGCCAGAGTTGAAGCCGTAGACGCGGCCTACCGCCGCAGGCAACGCGGCCTGGAAGGTAATGCCGATGGAGCCGCGGACGACCTTGTGTTCCGAGCTAATCAGCATGTTGTAGACGTTCACGATGGTGTTGGACGGCATGGCGAAACCGACGCCTTCATACCCGCCGGAGCCCTGGGTATAGATGGCGGTGTTCATGCCGATGACCTCACCATTCATGTTGACCAATGGACCACCGGAGTTGCCGGGGTTGATGGCGGCGTCAGTCTGGATAAAGCGCTGGAACTGGCTGGGGCGTCCGCCCTCATCGAGGCTGCGGTTCTTGGCCGAGACGATGCCGGCAGAGACGGTCTGCGAGAGGCCGAAGGGACTGCCAATGGCAAGCACCCAGTCACCTACATCAGCACTATCAGAGTTACCCAGCTTGATGGTGGGCAGCGGCTCCTTGGTCGTGATCTTGATGACGGCGATGTCCGTGTCTTTGTCTACGCCGACGACGGTTGCAGGACGGCCATTGTCGCCGGGGCCTCCGTCAGGATCAGTGGAGAGCTTCACGTAGATCTTGTCAGCCTTCTCAACGACGTGATTGTTGGTGATGATGTAGCCGCGGGGATCGACAATGAAACCGGAGCCAAGAGCGCGGCGCGTGCCTGCACCTTCGCCGCCGTCACCACCACCGCCAAAGGGATTCTGGCCGCCGAAGAAACGGTTGAAGAAGTCCTGCATGCCACCTTGCTGATCGTTGTCAGAATCGTCGCCGTTGGGATCCTGCGGTTGAGGCTGAGCCTGGAAGCCGCGGTGGTTGCGGGCGGTCTTTTCCTGGTGGGGAGTGGATTCCGTGTTGATGTTCACCACGGCGGGGCCGACCTGCCTGGCGATGGCGGCAAAGCCGTTGCCAAGGTGGGTGGGATCAGGAATGTGCAGGGGGGCGGCGTCAGACGAATCCACCTGTCCGTTTTCCTTGCCATGTACGCGGCCGGAGAGTACGGAGCCGATGAGAATGCCGACGGTAAGGGTAGCAAGAACGCCGAAAGTAGCCGAGAGACGGCGGCTTCGGACCCATTGCAACAGGGATGACTTATCTATTTTCAAGGTAACTCCTCGTTCAAGTAGTTCAGGCACAACACTATGGAAGTATAACGGGCCGGATAATGCATTGTGCCCGCTCATGGCTTAGACGTGGAGATACGGCGGAGGGTAGCCGGGATGCTAGTCCACCCCGAAATTACCGTCGATGTCTACCACCAGAGAGTCATTTTCAACCATCATGGAGTGGATTTTCAACATCAGCAGGCTCATGGAATAGCCTGTGCTTTCAGTGGATTTGGTGAGCAACTGGCGGATCTGGTCAGCGGCGTTCACCTTCATGGCCTGGGGCAGCTTGCGGCTGAGGAAGGGCGTGAGCAGAAAGTTCAATTCTTTCGACTCCGAAAGCTTTTCGATGCGGGCATCGCGGAAGCCGATGGACTCGCCCTCTGCATTGGGGACCACGGAGACATCCGCTTCAGGATTCAGGCTGACGCCGATGCACTTGCCGCCTATTGAGGTGCCGAGTTTGGCATGGGCGTGGACGTGCACAACGACGCGGTCATCCTTGAAGGAAACTTTGGGATTCTCAGCGTAGACATAGCAGGGCGAATGAGAATCGCCACGCATGTAGTAGCGGTTCTGGTCGCCGGTGAAGAGTTGCTGCAGCAGCGTGCGCTCCAGCGCTTTGGCGGAGATGTGAAGTTCAACAGCACGAGCGGGGATGGCAACGAAGAGAAGCGCGAGAGCGAGAAAAAGACGGCGCATGTAGATAGTTTAGACCGTGAGGCTGCAGTGCATGTGAATGTTCTGCGATGAAGGCATCATGCGCTGCATAGATCGAGCACGGTGAGCAGGATGCGACGTAGCGCGATTTCACGGCCAGTGGGGTCGTACCATTCACCGGTGGTGTGCACACCTCCGCCGGTTCCGCCTGCGCCCAATGCGACGGCAGGAATGCCGAGAGCCAGCGGAATATTGGCGTCTGTCGAGCCGAGGCGTGGTGCGGTCTGGATGCTGAGGTGGCGATCGACAGCGCGAATGGTCTCCAGCAATGGAGCATCGTCTGGCAACGACGCGCTGGGGCGGTCGCCGATGACCTCAATGGTGTAGACGATGCGGCGGCTGGAGTCCGGCAGGGATTGATTGGCGGCAATTACGGCGTCTTCCACAGTGCGATGCAGCAAGACCTCGAGCCGCAGCAGTTCAGCGGAATCCTGGGAGCGGACATCTACGCTGGCAGTGGCACGCTGGGGAATGGAATTGACCGTGGTACCTGCAGCAAGCGTGCCGATGTTGAGTGTGGTGCGTGGCGTGATCTGCAACGGCAGGTCGCTGAGCGTGACCAGGGCGCGGCTGAGAATGACGGCGGGATTGGGTGTGCCGGCATCGGACCAGGAGTGGCCGCCCGGCCCGGTGATGGTGACGCGGAAACGGCGGCTGCCCAGAGCATGGGTTACGACGGGATTGGTGCCGCTGCCATCGAGCGCCACGGTGGCGGCGATTTGCTGAGCGTGGGAGCGGAAGATATGGCGCATACCGCGAAGATCACCTTCACCCTCTTCACCAACGTTGCCGGCAAAGAGCAGTGTGCGGTTGTGGCTAGTGAACCCAGTGGCGCGCAGTGCAGCAGCAATGCCAAGCAGTGCGGTGACACCCGCGGCGTTGTCGCAGATGCCGGGAGCGTAGATGCGTGGTTCTTCCTCACGCGGCATGCAGTCCGTTCCCGCAGGAAAGACGGTGTCAATGTGCGCGGAGAGCAGAATTTTCTGCTGAGCCTCAGGGGAGGACTTGTCTGCGATCTGTAGTGATAGTCCGGCGAGGACGTTTCCTTCGCTGTCAATGATGGGATCAGCCAGCCCGAGTTCACGGAAACGCTCCAGTAGCCATGCGGCACGCGCTGATTCACCAAAGGGCGGGGCAGGAATGGCAGTAAGGTCCATTTGCCAGCGACGCAACTGACGCTCATGCAGATGCAGCCACTGGAAGGCGGCATGCACCTGGGGCTGGGTGGCGAGTTGCTGGATGCGATGGAAGGCTGACATAGGTTTCAGCATAGCGGGAGTGAGGGATATTCGACGCCGACAAGAAAGAGACCGGTTGCGGGAGCCGTGGCTCCGGCAGCAGAGCGGTCCTGCGCGGCGAGTATCCGCGGAATATCCTCCGGCGTAGCGCGGCCACAGGCTGCATCCACAAAGCAGCCGACCAGGTTGCGCACCATGTGGTGCAGGAAGCCACTGCCGCGTACACGGTAGATGAGCAGGGGCGGCAGGGAATCCGGCGACTGCGTGGTGGGGAGGGCGTCAGCGGAATGGCCCACCGTCCACGAAGACGAAAAGATGCGGCGGACATGGCCCAAGGGGGCGGTGGATTCACGCGGGGCGATGTTAGTGTGCTTCTCGGGATCGACGGCGGTGAAACTCGTGAAATCGTGCTCTCCCAGAATGTGTGCGGCAGACTGCTGCAATGCAGCCATATCCAGTCGCCACGGGCAGTTCCAGGTGTAGCGGGCGAGGGTAGGGGGGCAGACGGTCTCATCCAGGGTGGCGGGATTCTGAAAGCGATTAAAGATGCGGTATTCGTAGGTTTTTGCGATGGCCTGGTACCGCGCATGGAATCCCGCGGGGGCAATTTCCGCGGTAAGGACGCGGATGGATGGGGGCAAAGCGCGGTTCAGGGCGCGATGCAGATTGGGGACGGGGATGGGTGACGGGGTAGCGAAGGAGACGACCTGCGCCAAGGCATGGACCCCGGCATCGGTACGGCCGGAGGCCTGGGGCAGAATATCTTCGCCAAGGACGCGGCGAAGGGCCTGCGCCAGTTCACCCTGGATGCTGGGGCGCCCAGGCTGCACCTGCCAGCCGCAGAAATCCGAACCATCGTACGCAATGGTGAGTTTGACGATGCGCAAACCGGGGCCGGGAGGAGCGGGGATCATTGCCTTCCATTGAATCATGCCGGATGTGCCGGGAAGAGAAGCGTGGGCCGGATTCGCAATATGAGGCCGCCTGCTCGGTTATACTTCTGTCTTGCGCAAGTTGCGCCGGGCGGATTGCCCAAGCAACAGGAAACTTTTGCGTCTTCGGCCACCCTGGCGGCGTCTTATGCAATAGCCCGCCATATTGAGATGGTAGTTTCACCCATCCGGCAATGCCGGAGCCAAGCATGATCTGGAGAATGTAACGTGAGAATTCGGGACTTAAAGGCGGCAGCCGCCACCTCTTTGCTGGTAATGAGTTGTATGCAGACGACCGTTGCGTACGCGCAGGCCGCCCAGGCGCCAGCGGCCACCACCGTGAATAATGCTGCTGCACCGGCAACCCCGGTTGCTGCTGCTCCTACCCAGATTCCCCAGCCGGTGCTGAGCCAGCCCTTCTACCTGCGGGATACGCAGGTGGACTACACCCACGCGAAGAGCCCGATTCCGAACCCGATCAAGCAGTACACGCCGACGAATTTTGACCTGCCGCGGCTGACAAATACGCCGCGCCTGGACCAGTTGCTGCGCGACGGGAAGATCTACCTGAGCCTGTCAGACGCAGTGACGCTGGCACTGGAAAACAACTTTGACATTGCGATTGCGCGTATCAACCTGGACATTGCAGATTCCGACATTCTGCGCGCCCGTGCCGGCTCCGCACTGCGCGGCGTAAGCACAGGGCTGGTGACGGGTACGCTGGGCGGCACATCTGCCACGGTAACCGGCGGCGGTGGCCCAGGCGGTACCAGCACGGCTTCAGGCGGCTCCGCGACCGGTAGCAGCGGGCTGGTGGAGAGCACCAACGGCGGCGGGCCGACACCGGAGAATTTTGATCCGTACGTGACCGGCACGCTGCAAGTGGAGCATGCCACTTTTCCCGGCGGCTATTCAAGCTCGTCGAGCAGCACTTCATCGACAACGAACGCCTTTAACAACCTGAACACCAATAGCTACAACTTCGGGTACTACGAGGGCTTCAGCACCGGCACATCGCTGTCTACAACATTCAACAATTCGCGCACGGCTTCTTCGTACTACGGAACGAGCTACAGCCCGGAGTTGACCTCGAGCTTCCGCGTACAGCTGCAGCAGCACCTGTTGCAGGGATGCTGCACGTGGGTGAACAAGCGCTTCATTATCCAGGCGAAGAACGACCGGCAGATCACCGACTCATCCTTCCGCCAGCAGGTGATCTACACCATTACCCAGATAGAAGACATCTACTGGGGACTGGTAAGCGCGTATGAAGATCTACAGGCCAAGCAGCGCGCCATTGAACAGTCACAGAAGTTGCTGTCAGACAATCGCAAGCAACTGCAGATCGGCACACTGGCACCGCTGGACGTGGTGAACTCAGAGAGCAGCGTGGCCAGCGATCAGCAGGCGTTGATCTCATCGCAGACCAACCTGGAATATCAGCAGCTGATTATGAAGCAAGCCATCGCGCGCGATCTGGATGATCCGGCGCTGACTGCCGCGCCCATCATTCCGACAGACCGGGTGAGCACGGAGCGGCTGCCGGAAGAGGATTTGACGGTAGACGCGCTGGTGCAGCAGGCATACGCAAACAATCCGCAGATCGAGCAGGCGGCACTGGACCTGAAGAACGACCAGATCACGGTGAAGGCATTCAAGAACGGTCTGCTGCCGACGGTGGACGTGTACGGCTTCTACGGCGCATCTGCCGTAGGCGGACAGCAGGGCAAGAATGCGCTCTGCACCACGGGCGGGACGACTACCATCTGCCCGCCGAACACGCTGCCTACAACGACATACGGCGGCGTGATGAACAACCTCTTCAACAATTCCGCGCCGGACAAGGGTGTGGGGCTGAGTATTAACATCCCGCTGCGTAACCGCACGGCGCAGGCCGACCAGGCGCGTTCGCAGATGGAGTATCGCCAGGCACAGATGCGGCTGCAGCAGCTCTACACGCAGATTCGCATCCAGGTGGTCAACGAGCAGTACGCGCTGACCAACGACAGGGCGCAGTTGCTGGCGGCTATCTCAGCACGCGACTACAACGCGCAGAGCCTGGACGCAGAGAAGAAGAAGTACAACCTGGGCGCTTCCACGACGGCGAACGTACTGCAGCAGTCACGCAACCTGGCAACGGCAGAGGACAATTTATTCTCAGCCGAGGCAGCGTATGCGAAGGACCGTGCTTCGCTGCGACAGCTACTGGCCAGTACGCTGACGACCTACAACATCGCGATCCAGGATGCGGCCAACGGCGCGGTGACACAGAGCCCGATCATTCCGGGCGTGAAGCCAGCGCAGCCGGAGAAGCCAGTACAGCCGATCACTGCACAACCGTAGTGCTGCACGCACGGCGTGAGCAAAAGCAAAGACGGCATACTCGATGCGAGTATGCCGTTTCTTTTTGGCTGAGATGCGTTGTATTCGGAAGGATACGGACAAGCGTTTGGTCAGTGGAAATCTGCGCGCGTCGCGCGGCCGTCGCTCCGCGACGCTATCCCACCCTAGCGCGGTAGAACTGCGCGAGGATGGGGCACCCAGATTTGTGGCGGGATGATGTCTTAATTCCTAGCGTTCTGCGATGTGATTGAGCAGGGTGTAGAACTCAGGGAACGAGATACTGGCGGCGTCAGAGCCGTGGATGATGCTCTCACCCTCAGCACGCAGCGCGGCGACGGAGAAGGCCATGGCGATGCGGTGGTCGCCACCTGAGTTGATGGCTGCGCCGTGCAGCTTCTGGTTGCCGGGAACGTCGAGGCCGTCTTCGTACTCAGTTACTTCGGCGCCCATGGCGCGGAGATTTTCCGCGACCAGAGCGATGCGGTCTGACTCCTTCACGCGCAGCTCCTTCGCATCGCGAATCTTAATGCCGTCACGCGAGTAAGGGGCGATGGCGGCGAGCACGGGAAGCTCGTCAATCAACTGCGCGGCGACGGAGCCGGAGATGGTGACGCCGGTGAGGCCAGCGGCAGAGGAACGCGCGGAGACGGTGCCGACGAGTTCGCCATTCTTTTCTTCCAAATTGAGAACATTGAATTTGCCGCCGAAGCTGGTGAGCACGTCGAGGAGGGCGGCGCGGGTGGGGTTCATGCCGAGGCCGTCGAGGACGAGGTTGGCATCCGGGAAGAGCAGCGCGGCACAGAGGAAGAAGGCGGCGGAGGACATGTCGCCGGGAACGGCTGCGTCAATGGCGTGTAATTTCTGACCGCCGGTGATGGAGATGGTGTCTGCGGTGCGGGTAAGTTCGGCACCGAAGGCGCGGAGGGCGATCTCGCCGTGGTCGCGGGTACGGACTTTCTCACTGAGGCTAGTGACGCCGTTGGCTTGCAGACCAGCGAAGAGGACGGCGGTCTTGACCTGCGCGCTGGGGATGGGGGTATCAAACGCGATGGCGGTGAGCGGGCCGCCGGTGATGGTGACGGGGGCGTGGCCATCGGTGAGGGCGATGCGCGCGCCCATCTGGGTGAGCGGCTTGCGAATGCGCTCCATGGGGCGGCGCGAGAGCGACTCATCACCGATGAGGGTGAAGGTGTGCGGATGCGGCGCGAGCAGGCCGGCGATCATGCGCATGGTGGAGCCGGAGTTGCCGCAATCGAGTGGCTGCGTGGGTTGCTGAAAGGCTCCGGCGACGCCGGTGACTTCGATGAGGCCGTCGGTGCGGGTGACTTTGGCGCCGAGAGCTTCAACACAGGCGAGGGACGAGGCACAGTCGGCACCGGTGGAGAAGTTGGTCAGGCGGGTGGTGCCTTCAGCGAGGCCAGCAAGCAGGGCGTAACGATGCGAGATGCTTTTGTCACCGGGAAGGCGCAGGCTGCCGACGAGGTTTCTGGCGGGACGGATGGTTTCGGTCGCGGTGTGCGCGGGGGGCGTGGTGGACATGTCTTAGTTATTTTAGCGGAGTGGAGAGCGGGCGGCGAATAGCTCTCCTTATCCGAAGGGACAAGCACGAAGTCCCACTACTACTTGCCCGGATCGTGCTTTGCCGCAGCAAGATTGGTCGTCGTATTGTGGGCAGAGCGGATGAGCCAGCGGTTGTGCTGCTTCACCAGGATATAGGTAATGCAATCGTGCACATTGGACATCAGTGTGCCGCTCGGCTCCGTATAGTCGTCCAGCGTAAACGTGATAACAGCGATCGCGACGCCCGGAGCGACGTAGCCGAGCTGTCGACCGAGTTCATGGACACCAGTCTCTTTGAACATCGTGGCGTGGAAGGCGCGGTGTGCCTTGAGAACCTGGGCTTTTCCGCTCCAGTGCATGCCGACCACGTTGACCCAGTCGCAATCGTCCGTAAGGAACGTCCCGTAGGCGTCCATATCATGCCGATTCCAGGCATCGGAGATGCCGTCTATTGTGCGGTTGACTCCGGTCTGATCTTCGAGAGAGAGCATGGCAGGCTCCTTTGCATACGCGCTTAGACTGGCGGCTACTACGACGGGGATGAGAAGCAACAGGCGAAGAGATCTCATGCCGTCACTGTACGGCGAGGCGGGAAGTATTCGATAGGACGGATGCGACATCCATTTGATGCAGGGCAAGGAATCGGGCAGGAGTTTCTCCTACAAGCGCGCGGAAGTCGCGGATCATGTGGGACTGATCGAAGTATCCGGCGGCTGCCGCCACATGCGCCCAGTCAGGAGCAGGGGAGCCACGGCTCAGGCTTAGCGCGATCTTCAGCCGAGAAAGCCTGCCCACCATCCGGGGAGCCAGACCAACAATCTCCTGGAATGAGCGTTCGACCTGGCGGACGCTGAGATGGTGCTGCCTGGCGATTGCAGCGACCTGCAAGCCGTTGCCAGCTGATTGCAACGAACGGACCATCTCCGCCACGGCAAAGGTATTGTGCAGAGGCCGGTTGCGCCGCAATTGCCGCAGGAGAAAGGATTCAGCAATAGCACATAAGCCGACACCACCGGCGCAGGCCAGCCGCTCTTCCAGTTCAGCAATGGACGTATTCAGAACCGCACTTGAGCTCTCCGCGCGGTCCGTGATGAGATGCGCGGGAATGCCGAAGAGAGTGCGGAATCCGGTTGCCGAGAACTTGATGGTAAAGACCTTGAGGCTTCCGGTGTAGAGAATGTCTTCGCGGCGGCGGGTATGAGGGCCGACTACAACGGAGCGTGGCGCGCTATGCACGGCTCCGGACGCAACATCGACGATGCGATAGGCGTCGTGAAGATAAAACTCGAGCAGACTGTCTGTTCGCGCAGGTAAAGGTTGATATATTTTTGCAGTGCCGAGCTGTGCTTCTCGCAGGCAGAAAGCCTGGACAAAGGGAGCGAGGGCAGGGCTTGCGAGACTGAACGCGCATGGCCGTTGTGGGCTCGGGGAAAGGCATGCTTAGTTATTTTAGCGGAGTGGGGAGTATGGGGCGAATGCGATGGAAAACAAACAAAGGCATGCGCGTCGCGCGGCCGCCGCGTAGCGACGATATCCCACCTTAGGCGCGATGATGCCGCGCCGAAGATGGGGCACCCGGATTGGTGGCGGGGCAGGATGCGGGGTAGAGAAGTAGATCCCTCCGCTGCGCTGCGGGATGACAAACAAAAAACAATGGCAACAGCAAAAGCAGATTCTTCGCTGCGCTCAGAATGACAAGTAGTGGAGGGAGTATGACAAGTTTTTGGTGGGAAAATTATTCGCCGAGGACGCGCAGTGCGACTACGGTTTCATCATCGAAGTGCTCGGTGCCGCCCTGAAAATCGGAGACGGCTTTCAGGATGGCTTGCACGATGGACTTGGCGGAAGTGCGGTCGGCTTCCGCAAGGACGGTCTTCAGGCGGTCGTCGCCGAAGCTTTCACCAGCGGGGTTCAGGGCGTCAGTGATGCCGTCTGAGATGAAGACGATGCAGTCGCCGGGACGGGTGGAGAGGGTGAACTCCTCGTACTCCACATCAGCAAACATGCCGAGAGGGAAGCCGGTGGCATTGATGGTGCTGACCTCGCCCGCGGCGGTGACGAAGAGTGGCTGGGCGGAGCCGGCGTTGCCGACCTGGAGGGTCTGGTTGCCGTCGTTCCATACAGCGTAGAGCATGGTGACGTATTGCGAGTCCAGCTTGCGCTCCTGCAGGGCATCGTTGAGCGCGACGAGCATGGGCGCGGGCGAGTGGTACTGCAGGGAGAGCGAACGCATGATGCCGGAGACCAGAGCGGCGTAGAGCGCTGCGGGAGCTGCCTTGCCGCTGACGTCGCCCACGGCAATGGCAAGGCGCGCCCCCTTTTCGCCGTCGGCGTACTCGAGAAAATCGTATAGGTCGCCGCCGATGGAGCGGGCGGGCATGAACTTGGCGAACATCTCAGCATGCGGCATGCTGGGTGCGCTGGGCGGCAGCAGGCGAAGCTGGACCTGGCGGGCCATGGCGAGGTCGCGCTCCATGCGGGCTTCATCTTCCACAATCTGCTGGTAGAGGCGGGCGTTCTCAATGGAGATGGCGACCTGCGCGGCGAGGGTGACCAGGGTGGTCAGGTGTTCGGTGTTGTAGTAGTGGGCGCGGGTGTGCTCAAGGTCCATCACGCCGATGACTTTGCCCTTGTAGATGAGCGGCACGGCCAGCTCAGAGCGGGTTTCAGGGTTGGCGACGATGTAGCGCGGGTCTTTGCGGACATCGGGGGCGAGGACGGGGAGTTTCTCCTGCGCGGCGGCGCCGACCAGTCCGCGACCGAGGGAGATATTGTGATCGCGGTGCACGGTCTGTCCGTAGCGGGTGGAAAAACGATGCTCGAAGCTGTGGCTGGCATCGCTCCAGAGGGCGATGGTGAACATCTGGTAATCCACCACGCGCTTGAGCAGGTGGCCGATGCGCTCCAGGAGATCATCAAGGTCAAGGATGGACGTGAGCTCGCGGCTGATGTCATTCAGCACGGTCAGCGTTTGCGCCTGACGGGCGATGCGGGTGTAGAGGCGCGCATTCTCAATGGCGATGGCCATGCGCGAAGCGACCAGTTCCAGCAGGCGCTGATGCTCCAGCGTGAAGTAGGCGAGTTGCTCCGACTCAAGATCAATGACGCCGATGACCTTATTTTTCACGATGAGGGGCACGGCGAGCTCGGAACGCACATCGGGGTTGGTCTCAATGTAGTTCTCGTAGGTGCGGACATCGTGCACCAGCACGGTGCGGCGGAACTCAGCGGCTTCACCGACGATGCCGCGGCCCATCTTGATGCGGACGCGCTCCGTCTCCTGCGTGTGGCCGATCTGGAAGCGAACGCGAAGGTCCTGGGTGCGATCGTTGATGAGCAGGATGGCGAAGATACGGAAATCAATGACGGCACGCACCATATCAGCCACGCGCTGCATGAGGGTCTGCAGGTCGAGCGTGGTGTTCAGGGTATCGGCCAGGCGTAGCAGGAAGTCCATCTGCGGCGGCTCAACATGCACTTTGGCGACGGAGGTAGAGGCGTCCGCGGGGCGATAGTCGCCCTCAAAGGCGTCAGCCGACTCATGCTGGCTCAGGGCCTCAATCGCATCACTCACGTCCACGGAGCTGGTGGCATTGGGGTCAAGCAGGGCACGCGTCTGCTGGCTGCTCAGGCGCGAAAGCGTCAGGGGCGGCGTGGGTTTGCGACGGGATTTGGTAGGCGGCGCCATCGGTCATTGGATGCAGGGCAGAGCGCGCACGAAAACGCTTCACACTCACCCAGGAGTGAAGATATCAGGATGGATGCCTGCGCGAACAGGGGGAGGGTGAACCGGGAGCGTCAGCCTGGGGGGTGAAGCAGATTCCTCCGCTGCGCTGCGGAATGACAAATAAAGCGCTAGTGGCCGCCCTGCTCCGGGGGCATGAGGCGAATGTCCGCGACGTTGCGATATTTCTCCGCATAGTCCATGCCATAGCCGATGACGAAGTGATTGGGGATACTGAAGCAGACGTAATCGGCTTCGATTGGCTCGATGCGGCGGGCGGGCTTGTCGAGGCAGGCCACGATCTTCAGTGACTTCGGCTTCTGCTGCAGCATCATCTTGCGCAGGTAGCCCAGGGTGAGCCCGGTATCGAGAATGTCTTCCACGATGAGGACGTGCTTGCCTTCGATGGGCAGGTCGAGATCCTTGATGAGCTTGACCGCGCCGGACGTGCGGGTGCCCTTGCCATAGCTGGAGACAGCGACGAAGTCAAAGGTATTGTCGACTTCGATGGCGCGCGCAAGATCTGCGAGGAAGATGGCGGCGCCCTTGAGCACACCGACAAGCACAATGCTCTGGCCGGCGTAGTCGGCTGATATCTGGTGGCCGACGGCCTGGACGCGCTCGGCGATCTGTTCCTTGGAGAAGAGAATCTCCATCTTGCTGGCAGGTATGAAATCGATCATGGTGGTAACAGAGTAGCGCGGATGGGGCTGAGGAAATCAGGGCCGGAATGGGCCGGAAGTATGGGGAGGGGGACCCACCGTGTTGAGCGCACGACGGGACGCTTCGCGAAGCTACGGATATACTTGAAGCGACTCCTATGATTCCTTTTATCCATATTGGCCCGGCGACGCTGGGCACCTTCGGGCTGATGCTCTGGCTCGCCGCCGTTTGCGCCACACTGACCCTGCACTTCAACCTGAAACGCAACCGCATTGACGCAGATGCGCTGAATATTGTGGCGTTTGTGACCATTGCCGGGGTGCTGGGCGCCAAGGCGTGGCACGAGTTGCAGGATATTCCGACGCTGACACTGGCGCTGCACCAGATCGCGGCACCGGGAATTCACCGGCCACTCGATCTGCTGGCAGGGTTTCTGCACTGGTTCCAGGCGGGATTCGCGTGGTTTGGCGGCATGCTGGCCGGAATTGCCACGCTGATCTGGCAAGGCAGGCAGAACAAACTGCGGCCACTGCGCATGCTGGACCTGGCTGCACCCGCTGCAGCCGTGGGCTATGGCGTGGGGCGGCTGGGATGCTTCACCAGCGGCGACGGCGACTATGGCATTGCAACCAAGCTGCCGTGGGGAGTGAGCTTCCCGAACGGGCTGGTGCCGACGGCGCCAGGCGTCCACGTGCATCCGACGCCGATCTATGAACTACTCTTCTCGCTGATGCTGGCGTGGTTTATCTGGCAGCTTGCCAAGAAGGCGCGGCCGATCGGATGGATTACCGGTGTGTACCTGGTGCTGAGCGGCGCAGGAAGATTTCTGGTGGAGATTATCCGCATCAACCCGAAGATCTACTGGCCGAAGGCGTGGTGGGGCACCAGCAATGCACAGCTGGCGGCACTGGGTTCCGTGGTGGCGGGGATGATTTTGATGGCGGTGGTACGAAGTAGAGCGCCGGGACTGGACCCGTTGACGGAGAAATCCTAGAGTGACGAGTAACTCTAGAGCAAGAAAGAATAACGACAAAATACTCGTGCTTTTACTGATGAGCGTGGGGTTGCTTATTTTCGGCGGTTTCAAATTCGTCGAAGCTTGTTTATCTGCCCATGCAACGATTACTGCCGAGATTGTCGACAAACAGATAATTCAACAATACAAATCGCAGTACCTTATTTGCCTTGCCGTGGAAAAGAAAGGCTTGCCATTCGGGAGCGAGCCTACAAAGCTTTTCATGGACGATGGATGGTTCACACATTCTCGTGACATGGTGCGTGTCGGTGATCAGATCACCGCAGAATACCTTCAGGCTAACGGGAGGATTCTGAATCTGAGGGTATTGTCCGGGGAGAATCCAGGTTGGAGCAAGGAAGAGAGTAGTGGCTTGGTAGGTAATGGCCTGATGGCTTTATTGGGAGCATCCATTCTTCTGTTCCTATTGAAATCCGGTGCATAAGATCTAAAGCCGCTTCAGATAAGCCTTAGCTTCGGCGAGGTCGGGGAAGAGTTTTTCTTCGGCCTGAAATTCGCGGGAGTGGACGCAGCGACGGCCACCCTTCACCTTGACCGGGTGCTTAAGGTGCAGCATCTCGTGGTACAGAAGGTATTCGGTAGCGGCGCGAGGTGTATCTGCGCGGTCGAAGACTTTGCTGACTACGATGGTGTTGTGCGCGGCGTCATAGTGGCCCAACATGCGGCGGGCGTGCTGGGTACTCCAGGTGAGCGTGGGGCGGCCCATGAGGCCGTGGAAGAAGCGGGTGTTCAACACTTCAAATACTTCGTCAAGATCGTAAAACTTTCCCTGCGCGGTGGAGATGCGCTTGCGGCCTCGCGTCTGGCGGACGTGCTCTGCCTGACGAGCCACCGCCTCACTGGTGGTGTAGCGGCGATAGCGGCTGGCGCGGGCGGCATCAATATCTTTGCGGTAGAGCTTGGCGATAAGAATGTGGGCGATGGCGGAGTGTACATCAGTGGGCGCATTCTCGAGAATGTCTGACAGGCGAACGTTCAGGCGGCCTTCGCGCAGGCGGATGGTAGTGTTGAGGCTGGTGAAACGCTTGAAGCGGATATCGAAATGGGGCATGGGCGCGCGCGGACGCAGCTCGCGGTACTCGTGCTCAAAAATCTCACGCACGCTTGGTGCAGCGGCATCGTGCGGAGCTTTCTTCGGCTTCGCAACTTTCGCCTTCGCGGCAGGCGGCGGTTCCGGTATGCCGAACAAACGCTGAAATAGAGAGGGCGAGGTCACGGTTGTCTTGAGGTTAACATGCGAAGGCTGGAAAGAGTGCATGGTTCCTTGCACGACACTCGAGCAGCCGTGCAACGGAACGGTTGAGCAGTATGAGGCACGCAAGCATCATCGGGATCCTTCGCTGCGCTCCGGATGACACTTCATGAAAATCAATAGACTCGCAAATCTATTTCTCATGTGCGAGCGCAATGAGCCGGTGCTTTGCTTCCCACTCTTCATCAGGAAACTTGCCCTGAGCCGCGGCGATGAACTGGGTGTAGAAGCTGCGCGCCTGCGCAACGTGGTGCAAATGGTCGTGCGCGGTGGCGCGAAGGAAGAGCGTGGCGGGCGTCTCATCAGCATATTCAAGCCGCTGGTCCAGCGCGGCGAGGACTGCGGCGGGCTGGCCATTCTCAGACGCGGCAAAGGCGAGGGAACTGGTGAGCTGCACACGGTCATCCGTGGCTGGGAAAGCCGAGGGGCGTGCAAGAAAGAGAACGTCAGCATGCTGCAGCGAGGTTTGCGCTTCAGCGAAACGCTTTTGGCGGATTAGCGCATCGCCCCGTGCCGATAGGAGGCCGATGTCGTTGGGCGAGTCCGCCAGCAGCACCTGGTATAGCGCGTCTGCGCGTGGCGCATCACCAGTACGGTTGCAGACGTCTGCCAGCATACGCGTGACAGCGGCGTCCTTTGGATACTTCGCATGCTCACGCTCCAGCAACGGCACAGCCTTTTCCTGCTGGCCGCTCTGCATGTAAACGCGCGCAAGCTGCGCATTGTTCGGCGTGTACTCCGGGTGAGCCTCCAGAGCGGCTTGCAGCATAGACTCAGCCTCGCCCAGCTTCTCCTGCGCGATGAGTATCGCGGAGAGGGAATAGACGATCTCCGGATCGCTGGGGACCGCTTGCAGCATGCGCCGGTAAATCGCCTCAGCGTCTTTTGTGTCGCCCATCCTGGCGGCGATCCAGGCGGTCATGCGCGTATCTTCGCGCGTCTCACCGGTAAGACGGATGGCCTCAAGCAGTTCATCTCGCGCTTTGGCAGGCTCGTGATCCGCATGCAGAGAGGCGAGGGTGCGCAGCACCTCCGCTTTTGCGGCTACAGGATTGGCCGCCGGAGAAAGCGCAGCGGCGGTCTCAAGCTCAGTGATGGATGCAGCACGATCTTTGTTGATAAGCACCCGGCCGAGCGCCGCATGCGCTTCAAACTGCTTTGGGTCGGCTGCGATGGCGGAGCGGTAGGCCGCCTCAGCCGCTGCGCCGTTGCGCAGCGCTTCGTTGGCAATGCCCAGGTCATACCATGCACGCCCGTTCGCCACGGCATCCGGCCCTGGCTGCGCGGTGAGCGGAAGCAGCAAGACCATGGCTTTGGCAGCATCGCCCGCAGCTAAAACATCTTCCGCTTTCATCAGTGGAGTCTCCTCGCGCACCGAATCTGGCGGGCGAGTGCCTGCGGGAAGATTCTGGGCGTGCGACGGAATCGCGCATAGTAAAAGGAGAAAAACAGATTCCTTCACTACGCGGCGGAATGACAAAAAGCATGGACTGTTCATGCGCTGCGCACCTCAGCAGTTTCAGCGGCCGAGGGCAGAACGTGCTTCAACCACTGGCCGGTGTGGGATTCGGGGGTTGCGGCAATCTGCTCAGGTGTTCCAGCGGCCACGATCAAGCCGCCGTCGCCACCGCCTTCGGGGCCGAGGTCAACAACCCAGTCCGCAGATTTAATGACATCGAGATTGTGTTCAATCACCAGAAGAGAACCGCCGCCATCAATCAGTTTGCGGAACGCCGTCAGCAGCTTGCTTACATCATCGAAGTGCAGGCCGGTGGTCGGCTCATCCAGGATGTAGAGCACGCGGCTGGCGGCTTTGGTGGTGCGTTCGCCGCGGGTGATGGTGGAGGCGCGCACGGCAGCGAGATGCGATGCGAGTTTGACGCGCTGCGCTTCGCCACCGGAGAGGGTGGTGGCGGATTGGCCGAGGCGCACGTAGCCGAGGCCGATCTCGTCCAGCACGGCGAGTTTATCCACGATCTTGGGATGGCCGGCGAAGTAGTGCAGCGCCTCCTTCACCGTCATATTCAGCACATCATGGATGTTCTTATTCTTGTAGCGAATGTCGAGCACGCCGGGCTTGTAGCGGGTGCCGCCGCATTCATCGCAGGGCAGTTCGACATCAGCCAGAAACTGCATTTCCACCGTCACAGTGCCGTCGCCTTCGCACACATCGCAGCGGCCACCGGGAACATTGAACGAGAAGTGTCCGGCGGCATAACCCTTGCGCCGGGCATCTGGCTGTGCTGCAAACAAGTCGCGAATCGCATCGAAGGCCTTGATGTACGTGACCGGGTTCGAGCGAGGCGTACGGCCAATGGGCGACTGGTCAATCAGCACCACATCATTCAAGTACTGCGCGCCGCTTAGACCACGGTAGAGGTTCGAAGGATCAGCACCCTCAGTGCGGCCAAGCGACTGCATGAGCGCGCGGTAGAGAACCTGATGAATTAGCGTGGATTTGCCGGAGCCGCTTACGCCGGTGATGGCCACGAGCATGTTCAGCGGCACTTCGAGATCCACATTGCGGAGGTTGTTGGCACGCGCTCCGGTGAGCTTGAGCGATTCACGACCCAAAGGACGGCGGCGTGAGGGCACAGGAATATTCAGCTTGCCGGTGAGATATTTTCCGGTGATGGATGCAGAATTCCTGCGTACCTCGGCAACCGTACCAGCGGCCAGCAGCCTGCCGCCGAGTTCGCCGGCACCGGGACCAAGGTCGAGCAGATAATCGGCAGCGCGAATCACATCCGGATCGTGCTCGACGACGAGGATAGTGTTGCCAAGGTCGCGCAGGTCTTTCATGATGCGGATCAACTTGGCGGTATCGCGTGAGTGCAGGCCGATGGATGGCTCATCCAAAACGTAGAGTGCCCCGACCAGCCGCGAACCAAGCGATGTGGCGAGCTGAATGCGCTGCGATTCGCCGCCGGAGAGCGTGGAGCTGAGGCGGTCCAGCGTGAGGTAATCCAGCCCAACCTCATGCAGAAAACGCAGGCGCTGGCGCACCTCTTCCAGAATTTTTCCGGCAATCTCCATCTGGGCAGGAGAAAGCTGCAAGGAGTCAAAGAACTCCTTCGCGCCTGTGACGGTGAGCGTGCTGGCCTCGCAGATGTTCTTGCCATTCACCAACACGGCGCGAGCCTCAGCCCGCAGACGCTGGCCACGGCAATCCGGGCATAGCGCGTAGCCGCGATATTTCGACAGAAAGACGCGCACATGCAGCTTGTATTTCTTGCGCTCCAGCGCGGCAAAGAATCCGCGAATGCCAGGGAAACTGCCGCTGCCTTCTTCTACCCAACGCTGCTGCTCCGGGGTGAGATCAATCCACGGCACGTCCAGCGGCACACCTGCGGCCTTTGCAGCGCGGCGCATCTCGCCATGCATGGGGCGATACTTCAACCGTGCCCACGGTTCCACGGCACTCTCATCCAGGGTCTTGTGCTTGTCAGGAATGATGAGGTCAGGATCGAAGTCAATGGTGTTGCCGAAGCCCTGGCAACGCGGGCAGGCGCCGTAGGGATTGTTGAAACTGAACAGACGCGGCTCAGGCTCGCGATAGGCGCGATGGCATGTGCTGCATTCAAACGCAGCCGAGAATTTCAGGCACTCGGGCTCTGCCGGTGCATCGCCGCAGGGCAGAACCTCAAAGATGATTTCTCCGGATTCGCGATAGCCAGTCTCCACCGCATCCACAATGCGAGCGCGAACTTCTTTGCTGACCGCAATGCGGTCCACCAGAACAAAGATAGGCTGCGTAAAGTCGAGTTCGAGCAAGGATTCCGGGGTAGAAAACTCCACAATCTTTCCGGCTCCGGTGGCATCCAGCTGATACAAGCGGTTATAGCCACGCTTGCGCAATTCAAACAGCCGCTCACGCAGCGCATCGCTCAGTGAGAGTTCGGTTGCAGCTATATCAGCTTTCTTCGGCTTCTTTGCAACGCGCTTTGGCTTGGGCGGAGGCGCATCGTCGGGTACAGACGCTTCCTGCATGGGCGCTATCACTGGCTCACGGCGCACGATGGGGAAGAGCGCGTACAGCCGTGTGCTCTCAGGCAAGGCGAGCACACGCTCGGCAATTTCGTCGACGGTGTCATGCTTGACTATGCCACCGCACGCGAGGCAATACGTGGTGCCACAGCGCGCGTACAGAAGGCGCAGATAGTCATAGATCTCAGTGGCCGTGGCGACGGTAGAGCGCGGATTGCGCGTCTGGTTCTTCTGCTTGATGGCAATGGCCGGAGCAAGGCCCTCGATGTGATCGACATCGGGCTTCTCAATTCGCTCCAGAAACTGGCGCGCATACGCAGAGAGAGATTCCACATAGCGGCGCTGCCCCTCAGCGTAGACAGTATCAAACGCGAGCGAGGATTTACCTGATCCGCTCACGCCGCTGACAACCGTCAGCTTGCCGTGCGGAATCTCCACGTCCACGCCCTTCAAATTATGCGTGCGTGCGCCGCGGATGATGATGCTGTCGTTGCTGGGTATGGGGGGAGCCATGTTTGCGATTTATTTTTCAGCAGTTTCCGCCGGAGGTTTGAATATCTCCAGCACCAACAAGCAGGCGGCAATTGTGATGCAGCTGTCTGCAAAATTGAAATCGGGCCAGTGATAGTGGCCGATGCGGACCTCGAGGAAGTCCGTCACGTAATTGAAGCGCATCCGGTCATACAGGTTGCCGCAGGCTCCGCCAAGGATAAGAGCGAAAGCCAGTGTGGTGAGCGAGAAGCGACGGCCTGCGGTAAATAGAAGCGCCAACACGGCAATTATTGCCATGATGGAGAATGCTTCCAGACCCCAGCGCAAGCGGTCAGGGTTGCTCCATTCAGCGAACAGGCTGAAGGCGGCACCGGTATTGTTTACGTGTGAGATGCGGAATATGCCAGTGATGACATTGATGGTCTGGCCCACGCGCAGATGTGAGACGATCCATATCTTGGTGATACGGTCGGCAATAAACGCGGCGGCAGCAATAGCGAAGAGCGCAGGGCGAGCATTGCGATAGGCAGGGGATGTCATTTGGCCTCCGTGGTTCCGGCGGTGTAGGGCGCAAAGCCGATAGCGGTGAGCGCCTCAGCACAGCGCAGGCAGACGGTGGGATAGTTCACATCCTGACCCACGTCTTCAGTGAAGTTCCAGCAGCGTTCGCACTTGGTTCCGTCAGCCGCGACGGTACGCACACGAACAGCCTTGCCTTCGAAGTTTGAGCCGCGCAGAATCTCAACCTGCGACACATTGAACAGCTCTTTCAGCGCAGGCTGGTAGCGCAGCAGAAGGTCGTAAACCTCAGGCACTTCGCAGTCAATGTAGACCTTGGCATCCAGCCCCTTGCCGACGAGCTTGTCCTGACGCGCAGCTTCGAGGCTAATGAGAACTTCGTTGCGCACTGCAAGCAATTCTTTCCATGCATCCAGCGTTGCCGCACTATCCGGCACGCTGCCGTCTTCAGGGAACCAGGCGATGTGTACGCTAGCTTCGCGCGCTGCCAGCTTCGGCAACTGCTGCCACACTTCCTCTGCGGTGAAGCTCAGGATGGGCGCGACGAGCCGCACCAGCGCTTCAGCAATTTGCCAGATGGCAGTCTGCGCGGAGCGGCGCGCGGATGAGTCCGGCGCAAAGGTGTAGAGGCGATCCTTCAGCACGTCGAGGTAGAGCGCGCTCAGTTCGGTATTACAGAACTCGTTAAGCGCATGGTAAACGCGGTGAAATTCGAAGTCGTCGTAGGCCTTGCGAATTCTGCTGCTGACATCAGCCGTGCGCGCCAGGATGTACTGGTCAATGGGCTGAAGGTCGGCGTAGGGAACCGCATTCACCGCCGGATCAAAATCGCCGATGCTGCCGAGCAGGAAGCGGAAGGTGTTGCGCAGCTTGCGGTAGTTGTCACTCACGCGCTGCATCAGGCTTTCGCTGGCGGCTACGTCCTCTCGGAAATCAACCGATGCGACCCAGAGGCGAACGACTTCAGCGCCGAGGCGCTTGGCGATGTCTACAGGGTCCACCACGTTGCCGAGTGACTTCGACATGGCGCGGCCTTGCTCATCCAGCGTCCATCCGCTGGTCGCAACCATCTTGTACGGCGCGGCATCGCGCACCCCGATGGAGGTGAGCAGTGACGAATGGAACCAGCCGCGATGCTGGTCGCCGCCCTCGGTATAGAGATCGGCGGGGGAGTGCAGCTCGGGTTCTACATCGAGGACAGCGTGCCAGCTTGCGCCGGACTCAAACCACACGTCCAGGATGTCCATCTCCTTGCGAAATTCGCCGTGGCCGCACTTGCACTTCGTGCCTGCCGGGAGCAGCGATTCGGCATCGTGGATGTACCATGCATCCGCGCCTTCCAGCTTGAAGCGTTCCACAATGCTGGCGTTAATCTTCGGATCGTTCAGCGGCTCGTGACACCTCTGGCAGAGGAAGACCGCGATAGGCACACCCCAGATACGCTGGCGAGAGATGCACCAGTCGGGGCGCGTGGCAATCATGTTCGAGATGCGCTCCTCACCCCACGAGGGGTCCCACTTGACCTGCTTAATCTCGTCGAGCGCACGCTGGCGGAAGGTGGTGCCGTTCATCGGCGTTTCCATGCCGATGAACCACTGCTCGGTAGCACGCACGATGACCGGTTTGTGGCAACGCCAGCAGTGTGGATAGGAGTGCTCAACCTGCGACGAGCCAAGCAGTGCAGCGTGTTCACGCAGGACTTCCATGATGACCGGGTTCGACTTGAAAACCGTGAGGCCCTCATACGGCTGGCCATCGGTGTGCATCTGGCGGCCAGCATCGTCCACATAAAATTTCACGTCGATGCCGTAGCGCTTGCCGGTGTAGAAGTCATCCACGCCGTGAGCGGGCGCGGTGTGCACAGCGCCGGTGCCTTGCTCGGTGGTTACATAATCAGCCAGCACACCTAAAATTTTGCGATCGAGGAATGGGTGCTGGAAAGTTGCATTCTCAAGCGCTGCGCCCTTGAAGCGAGCAATCTCGTTCGCATTCAGTGAGCAGGCTTCTTTCGTTGCGGCGGCGAGAGCATCGGCCACGATGTAGACGTTACCGTCACCATTCTCCAACGCGACGTAGTCCAGCTCGGGATTGAAGGCGACGGCCATGGAAGCAGGAATCGTCCACGGCGTTGTGGTCCAGATGATGGTGTACACCTTCTGGCCTGCAAGCGCGGGGTCAATCGCAGCGGGGTCGCTGGTGAGTGCGTAGCGCACATACACGCTGGGGCTGGTGTGCTGCTCGTATTCCACCTCAGCTTCTGCCAGTGCGGTGCGGTCATGCAGGCACCAGTAGACCGGGCGCAACCCCTTGTAGACGAATCCCTTTTCAAAGAACTGAAAAAAGGTTTCGGCGATGGCGGCTTCATACTCCAGGCTCATGGTGGAGTAGGGCTTCTGCCAACGGCCAAAGACGCCCAGACGGATGAATTGTTCACGCTGGATGTCAACATACTTGGTTGCATACTCGCGGCAGGCACGACGCACGGCGATGGGTTCCATCTCCAGCTTCTTGCGGCCCAGCTGCTCGTCTACCTTGATCTCGATGGGCAGGCCATGGCAGTCCCAGCCGGGGACGTAGGGCGCGTCAAATCCGGCCATGGTGCGCGACTTTACCACAAAATCCTTGATGCACTTATTCAGCGCATGGCCCAGGTGGATGGCGCCGTTGGCATAGGGCGGGCCATCGTGCAGAATGTACTTTGGCCGGCCGGCGCGGCTGGCGCGGATCTGCGCATAGAGGTCATTCTCTGCCCATTGGGACAGGCGTATCGGCTCATTAACCGGCAGGTTAGCCTTCATGGCGAAGGCGGTCTGGGGCAGGTTGAGCGTGCTCTTCAGGGTGTTCGACTTGGGTGCTGCGCCATCATTTGTTGCGGCGGACATGCGGTCTCCGGGAGTGTTGGGTGTAGCCAAAAGCGCAGGATGCGCAAGCTTTTATTCTAACTGCTACGCGGCATCAGCGTTGCCCACGGACAAGGCGGGTACCGGGCCAGATTCGCCGCGCGACTTCACCGGAGGTATTTGCGTCTATAACTGTAAGAAGACGAAGAAGCTCAGCAGCTAGTAGAATTGCTGACGACGAGAGACGGCGTGACCGTGAAGCGCCGCATCCAAATATTTAAGGAAGTCCAGCAGTGACGTAAGCAACATGGCCACGTCCTGCGGTTTTGGTACGCATCTGGAGCTATGGGAAATGAAGTTTTGACGCCGCCGGAGTTGGGCCCCCAAGAAAATGAACGCATCATCCTGCATGCGGCACCACCGAAGCATCATGAGTCGTTTGACCACCTTGGCATAGGTGGTGGGCTGGAAGAAGAGGGCATACTTGCCTCTTTGTGGACGAATCTGCACGACGCTTTCTTTCCCCCGAAGCTGCCGCCACTGGTTCTAACCTCGAAGCCTATTGCTGTCCCCGACCGCATGAAGGTAAAGCGCAGCCCTGCTTCTACCGCGACCTCGATCGTGGTTCATGCGCTGATTTTTCTGCTGATCGGGTTTCTGCTGGCAAAGAAGATTTTGAAGCTGTCTGCGCCTGCGGCTAAGGTCGCAACTGTCGATATCAACACACCGCCGATTGCTCCTCAGGGGGCCAAGCCGATGGGCGGCGGCGGTGGAAATCATGATGCCACGCCGGCGACCCAGGGCAAGCTACCTCCGCCGGTGAAGACACCGATGGCTCCCATGATGCACCCCATCATTGAGCAGCCAAAGCTGCCCACGCCGATGGCGCTGGTCATGCCAGATAGCCTGAAGCTGCCGAGCAACCCGAATCTGCCGAACTTTGGCGATCCCAATGGCCCAAGGGTCGCAGGACCCGGTTCACTGGGTAACGGCGGCGGTGGCGGCATTGGAAACGGCAATGGCGGCGGGTTGGGCAATGGATCGGGCGGCGGCTATGGTGGCGGTATCTACCAGGTTGGCGGCGGAACCTCTGCACCCGTGCTGGTCTATGGCCCGGAAGCCGAGTTTACCGACGAAGCGCGCCGTGCCAAGTACCAGGCTGACGTGGATGTGCAGGTGCTGGTTGGGCCGGATGGCCTGGTCAAGTCTGCCCGCGTACTGCGCGATCCCGGCATGGGGCTGGGCCAGAGCGCTCTGACCACAGTGAAGACCTACAAGTTCAAACCTGCAATGAACGGCGGCAAGGCTGTCGCGGTCTACGTTACGGTGCAGGTGGGATTCACAATCTACTAAACCGAGAAACAAGAACTCAGCACGGATTGTAAGGAAAAGACAGATCAAGACGGATAAGGCCCTAAGGATTTAATTCTTAGGGCCTTCTACTCCGTAACGATCCGCTCTTCCCGTGTAATCCGTGCTGAAGTTTTTTTAGTGCAGCCAGAAGAAGCGATAGGTCTGGTTCACGACAAGCGCTGCGGTGTAGGCCATGCCAGACATATACAGGAACTGGATGATGGGCCACTTCCAGCCATTGGTTTCGCGCTTCACAATCGCAAGCGTTGAGGTGCACTGCATGGCGAAAGCGAAGAAGACGACCAGAGCCACAGCGGCTCCAGGCGTGAGGTCGCCGCGGACGGCACTCTGCAGGCTGAGGGCATGGGTGGCGGGGTCAGCGGCGTAGATAGTGCCCAGCGTGCCCACAATTACTTCGCGGGCTACCAGCGAGGAGAGTAGACCGATACCGATCTTCCAGTTGAAGCCGAGCGGGTGGATCAAGGGTTCAAAGAAGCGGCCCGCGTCCGCGAGCCAGCTGTTGCTGATGTTTGAGATCACACCGTTATGCACCGGCAACGCGGCCAGCGCCCAAAGGAAGACGGTAACGGACAGGATGATGGTGCCGGCGCGGGTGATGAAGACCTTGGCGCGGTCATACAGGCGCATGGCGATGGATTGCACCGTGGGCCAGCGGTATTGCGGCAGTTCCAGCACAAAGGGGGCCTTTGCCTTCTTCAGCACGGAAGACTTGAGCAACTGCGCAGTAAAGAAGGCCGCAGCGAAGCCAAGGAAATACAGGCCTATCATGGCCGCGGCGCGTAGACCCAGCAGGTGAGGGATGATGGCCTTATTCGGGATAAAGGCCGCAATCATAAGCGTGTAGATAGGCAGCCGGGCGGAGCAGGTCATGAACGGGGCAATCAGGATGGTAGCCAGCCGATCGCGTTTATTCTCAATGGTGCGCGTGGCCATAATGGCGGGGACGGCGCAGGCATAGGCGGAAAGCAAGGGGATGAAAGCCTTGCCGTTCAGTCCGAAACGCGCCATGGTGCGGTCCGCAATCAACGCTGCGCGTGCAAGATAGCCGGAATCCTCCAACAATCCGATGAAGAAAAAAAGGACCAGGATCTGAGGCAGGAAGGCCAGCACGGAGCCGACGCCCTTCCACACGCCATCAAGCAGCAGCGACTGAAGCCAGGGGATGTGGACGTAGACGGCCAGATGCTCGCCAGTGCGCTGGAGGAGGTCAGTAAAGCGGTCGCCCAATGCTTGACCGACCGTAAAGACGAGTTGAAAGACCGTCATGACGATGGCGAAAAAGACCACTGCGCCCCAAACGGGATGCAGCACGACCTTGTCCAAGCGGCGCGTCCAGATGGGGGAGGCGGGAGCGTTATAGTCAGAGCGGCGGCCGACTGCGACGGCCCAATCGCGACACAGGCCGGGGTTCTGCAGCACGGGAAGCTGGACCATTTCGCGCTTGCCGCCAGTCTCTTCGAGAAAGCGGTAGATGGCGTCCAGTCCATCAGTCTGGGTGGCGGAGATGAGGGCGACGGGAGCACCAAGTTCCTGCGCCAGCTTGAAGGTATCAATCGAACCGCCGCGCTGTTGCATCTGATCCTTCATGTTGAGCAAAACCAGCGTGGGCAGTCCTAATGACAACACCTGCGCGGCCAATACGAGGTGGCGGCCGAGATTGGTGGCGTCAAGCACGAGCAGAACAGCATCGGGCTGGGGGACGCCGGGCATTTCGCCGCGGAGGACGTCAATGGAGACGCGCGCGTCTTCAGATTGCGCTGTCATTCCATAGATTCCGGGCAGATCGACCAGGGTAACGCCCTTGATGCCGTGTCCGCCGACCAGCTTGCCGGAGTGCTGCTCAACAGTCACGCCGGGATAGTTTGCTATCTTCTGGCGCAGGCCGGTAAGGCGATTAAACAGGGTCGATTTACCGCAGTTTGGCGGCCCAATTACGGCTACCGTGCGGACCGTTGTGGTCTGGTGGCGGCGCGGGCCGATGCCCCCCCCCTCAGGCAGCCGGATCTCAAGGTCTTCGGCGCTCACTTTCGCGGGGGCGGTATGGCAACTGCTCATAGCTTGGCCGTCTCTGCAATGGGATGAAGCTCAGGTTCTGCCGTATCGACGCGAACAAGAATGTTGCGAGCGGTCTCATTGCGCAGGGCAATCTCAGACTGGTCGATGCGGTAGATGCGGGGATCGCCACCGGGGGCCTTGCCACTGGCGGTGACGCCCACGCCGGGGAAAAAGCCCATCAGCCCGAGGTGATCAGTCTCTTCGGCCCCCAAATCAATGTGGATGAGGACGCCGGAGGCATTCTGGGCGAGTTTGTGTAAGGGAACCAGGGCGGCCTGCTGGCCAGTGCTACTATCGGAGATATTTTTCTTGCTTTTCAATGCTCTACCTGTAGATAAACTGCTTCCATTCTATTCCGGACTGAAATAGTCGTCAATCGTTGACGGCAACAGGTGTGACGAAAATCACACCTGTGCTGTTAGACCCGGAAATTATGGACACGATGCAGGATACGGCCACATCGGGGAGAGGGGAATAGCCCCGGAACAGGCGTTCGGGATCGCAGGTGCGACCGAAAGACGCTAGGTTGTAGGAGGGAAGTATGGTGCACCCGGAGAGATTCGAACTCCCGACCGCTCGGTTCGTAGCCGAGTGCTCTATCCAGCTGAGCTACAGGTGCACACCGTTGCTTGAAGCAACTTAGCTAGGATACCAAGTCGCGGGGGATAGGGCAACCTGCACAGGATGCAAATGCCAGCTATTGGAACGCGACGGTATAGGTCTCTCCCTTGACTGCGTGGAAGGCGAGTGATGTGTTGAGGTCATACGAGATGATGCTGACCGGCTTGCCATGGCTCGTAACTCCCAGCAGGCGCTGGTTCTGGGGTGCAAAGAGGCGCTGAGTACCGTCTTCCGTGGCATGCAATGTGGCGGTAGCAGCTTTGCCAGAGTTCCATGTGAGGCTGACTTCATCGCCTCCGCGTGCGCGTAGACCGGTGAATGCACCTGCGGCCCAGGCATGCGGAAGCGCAGGCAGAAAATGAAGTTCACAGCCTTCAGGCGTCCAGCGGGATTGCAGCAAGGCCTCCATCATGCCAGCCGCGGCACCGAGATTGCCGTCGATCTGGAAGACGCCGGGCGGATGAGTGTCCATCATATTGGGGAATGTAGATTGCTTGAAGAGAACCTGCAGTGAGTTGTAGGCCTGATTGCCGTCGCCAAGGCGGTCCCAGTAGTTGACTACCCAGGCACGACTCCAGCCGGTCTGTCCGCCGCCGTTATCGAGCCGACGCTGCAGCGTAGCGCGAGCGGCCTTTGCCAGCTCTGGGGTCTGATCAAGCGAGATCTGATTGCCGGGGTAAAGTGCCCAGAGATGCGAGATGTGGCGGTGGCCAGGTGCATTCTCGTCATAATCAAGCTGCCACTCCTGCAACTGGCCGAACTTGCCAATCTTGAACGGCGGGAGCTTCTTGATAGCGGCAGTCAGCGCCGCGCGGAAGTCTGCGTCTACCCCCAGAATGTTCGCCGCGGAGATCGTACGAGAGAACAGCTCACGCACAATTTCGATGTCCATGGTGGGCGCCATGGTGAGACCATGCACGGTGCCGTCGGGAAGCTTATATCGGTTCTCAGGCGAGATGGATGGGCCAGTCAGCAGGTGACCAGCGTCGTCTTCTACCAAGTAATCCAGAAAGAACTGCGAAGCATTCTGTAGTGCCGGATAGCCACGTGAGCGCAGAAAATCCTTGTCGCCGGTGAAGGCGTAATGATCCCAAAAATCCAGTGAGAGCCACGCGCCGCCCATGGGCCAGACGCCACAACAGACACTGTCAATGGGCTCTGCGTCCCCCCATATGTCGGTGTTGTGGTGAGCCACAAATCCGCGTGCACCGTAGTATTTCTTTGCAACCTGCATGCCCGTGCCGGTTGCAGGATCCTTCACCATCTCTACCAGCGCGAAGAGCGGCTCGTGCATTTCTTCCAGATTGGCAGCCTCGACCGGCCAGTAGTTCATCTCAGTATTGATGTTGATGGTGAACTTGGAACCCCAGGGATTATTGATGCCGCTGGCCCACAGGCCCTGTAGATTAGCGGCTATGCCTGCGCCGGGACGGCTGGAACCAATCAGCAGATAGCGCGCGAACTGGAAGTAGAGCATCTGCAGATGGAGATCGTCACCGCCCTGCTGCACACGCTTCATACGCTCATCCGTAGGCGTGTCTTTGAAAGGGTCAGAATCAGGGCCAAGCTGCAGCCAGACGCGACGGAAGTATTTCTGCTGGTCGGCGAGCTGGTCCGAGCGGAGCTGCGCATAATCCTTACGCGCGGCATTGTGGAGAAGCTGCTCGCAACGCGCCTGCGGGTCGCCGCCGGGAAAGTTGCCGCCCTTGAAGTCTGTTGCAGCGGAGATCAATAACGTGACACTGGTCTGATTGGCGAAGGCAAGAGTGTTGCCAACAACATGGCCATCTGCAGCAGACAGGGCACGCACGATGGCTCGGAAGTGAATGTCGCCCTTGTGCTGGGGGCCATCGCGCAGCATGATGGCGTTAGCGCCTAAAGACTGCGTAGCAAAGTCTTCAGGGCGGTCCATGCTGACGGAAAAATTTAGTGCGTAGGGACGGTCCGCGGAGATATGCAGCACGATGACACCGTCTACTGCGGTAGCAAAGACTTCGCGGGTAAAGTGAATGCTGTTCTGCGTGTAGGTCGTTCGCGCAATGCCGGTATCAAGATCCAGTTCGCGGCGATAATCCGTGACGGGCGAAGCGTCTGCGGAACGCAGATACAGGTCGCCCAGAGTGGAGTAACCGGGTTGCCTTGCTGGGATAGCAATGAGGTCTGCCTGTGCCAGCTTTTCAGCCTCGGATATTTTTGCACCGTCGATGCCTTTGGAGTCGAGAAGAAGCTTGCGAATCTGCGGAAAGGCCGCACCTGCGGCGGGATTGAGCCGATCTGCGCGGCTACCTTGCCAGACGCTGGCTTCATTCAATTGCAAATGCTCATCTTGTCCGCGTGTCTTACTGCCATCCAGCAGGCCGGAATTTTTCTTATCATCCTCCGCATCGCCGTTGTTGCCGCCGATATTGGCACCACCAAAGACCATAGCGCCCATGCGACCATTGCCAATGGGAAGCGCATCTGTCCATTCCGGAGCCGGCTGGCGATACCAGAGCACCATGGGAGTGCCATGGGATGATGTTTGGGCTGGCGACTGTGCTGGAACCAGCGCGAGCGCGCTGAGCGATATTGCAGTAATAAAGGCTGACTTCCACAAGTCCATGGAGACCAGCCTACCGTAATCCATGCCTCGCATGTCTGAGAGCGGCTATTGAAGGGACTACGAGAAGACGTGGCCTAGCAGTTGCTATTTTTTGGCGGCCTGGGCTGCGGCTTCTTTGGCAGCGGCTGCGGAGGCAATCTCTTCAGCCGTGGGCTGAGGGGGAAGGGTGGATACGGCTTCGATGATGTTTAGTCCGGTGCGGCCAAGGAGGCCGCGAATGGTGGGCTCAGTGAGGCGGGTAGCGTCGTACTCCACGAGCACAGTTTTGTCGGCTTCAGAGAAGTCTATGCGGCGGATGCCATATACCTCACGCAGATCGTTCAATGCGATCATGGCGGCTTCAGCAGGGGGGATTCCGTAGCGGTAGAGGACATCAACGGTCGTCATGGGGACATGATAACAGTCCCGTTACAGGCCATGAATGCGGGGCAGCGGATAAAAGCAAAGGCAAAAGCAGATTCTTCGCTGCGCTCAGAATGACAAGTCAGGGGAATGAATGACAAGCAAGGAATTACAGCTTGTTCAGATAGTCGGCCAGTTCCGGACTGGTCCAGATCTGGGGGCCGACGAATTTGCGGCGCAGCATACCGCTGCGATCAATCACGTAGGTTTCAGGATATCCGGCGGTTCCGTAAAGTTCGGGCGAGTGATGGGAGGCATCACGTACGGTCACAATGCCGGGCATGGGATGCGTAGTAAGGAAGTTGGCATAGGCGGTGGCGTCATCATCGTCACTGACGGCAAGGATGGTTACCTGCGGGTCCTGCTGCGCCAGGGCGACCAGCGTGGGCAGTTCCTGACGGCAGGGGCCGCACCATGTAGCCCAGAAGTTCAGGATGACGAGGTGGCCCTTGTAGCTGCTGAGGCGTACGGTCTGCGCACCGTCAGTGATGGTGAAGTCGGGCGCGGGCTTGCCGAGCTGCTGGGGTTTGGCGCTGCGGTCGCAACCGGCGGAGGAAAGCAAGAGCACCGCCAGGGCGGCAAGCGCGACGATGGCACGGCGTGGGGCGGGAACGCGAATCGGCAAAGTAATCAGCAAGAGAACATCCACTTTCTATAATACAAAGTGTGAGCGACTTTGCCGCAGTGCCTGGACAGTCGAAGATTCTGCTGAGCGTGATTATTCCTGCTCGCAATGAAGCGGCAAGCCTGGGCGAGTGCCTGTATTCGCTGGCGGGACAGACGGATGAAGGCTTTGCGCTGGGCCGTGATTGGGAACTAATCTGCGTGGATGATGGCTCAACGGATGCCACCGCGAAGATAGCAAAGGGCGTTCCGAGGGTGGAACTGCTGACTGCCCCTGTTCCGGCGAAAGGCTGGACGGGGAAGAATGCGGTGCTGTGGTTTGCCGTGGCACAGGCGCAGGGCGCGTTCATCCTGTTTACGGATGCGGACACGGTGCATGAACCGGGCTCTCTGCGGCGGGCACTGCATGAGCGCGAACGGCATGAGGCGGCGATGCTCTCGTATTCGCCGCGGCAGATCGTAGCGGGATTCTGGCAACGCGCGCTGATGCCGCTGATTTTTTCGGAGCTGGCGGTAGCGTATCCGCCGGGCAAGGCGAGCGATCCGGCTTCTGCGGTAGCGGCGGCGAATGGACAGTTTCTGCTGGTGGAGCGCGAGGCGTATTTCAGCGCCGGCGGACACAGCGCGGTGGCTGGGGAAGTACTGGAAGATGTGGCGCTGGCACGTCGATTCAAGCGGGCCGGCAGGGTGGTGCGCTTTCGTTATGCGCCGGAGCAGGTGGCGGCACGGATGTATCGCAGCTTTGGCGCGATGGTGGAGGGCTGGACGAAGAACCTGGCTCTGCTGTTCCCACTGCCGCTGCTGCTGGCGCTGATGCGTGGACTGGATGCAGCGCTGATTGTGGGACTGCCGTTGCTGCTGTGGGCGCTGCCGCACCTGGCGCTGGTACTGTGGTGGCAGAAGCTGGCGCTGGTATTGCTGTGGCTGCATGTGCTGCGGCGCTACTTTATGCGGGTGGCGAAGTCGAATTTCAGCGCGCTGGACTGTGTACTGTCAGTTACAGGGGTGCCCCTGTTCTGCGCGCTGCTGGTGCGCAGTTGGCTGCATCATACGCTGCGAAGACGCGTAAGCTGGAAGGGACGCGAGTACAAAACGAATTCCTCGAAAGCGAGCATTGACCCCCGATGATGCTGTTGACACGCAAAGCTGAATTCTCTGCCGCGCACTACTACTGGGTCGAAGGGTGGAGCGAGGAACAGAATCTTCGCGCCTTCGGCAAGTGCGCCAACCGTAACGGCCATGGGCATAATTACACACTGGAAGTGACTGTCGCGGGAGAAGTGGATCCGGTCAGCGGCTTTGTGGTGGACCTGAAAGCGCTGAAAGAGATTATGGAGCGCGAGGTGGTGGGCGCGTGGGACCACCGGCATCTGAACCTGGAAGTGCCTGAATTCAAGACGGCGCTGCCGACGACAGAGAATATTGCAATTGCGGCGTGGAAGCGGCTGGAAGGAAAGATTCCGGGAGCGAAGCTGCAACGGGTGCGGGTGTACGAGATGCCCGACCTCTTCGCCGATTACATGGGAGAAGCGTAATGGCTGCGCCGATTGCACACCTGGGACGGCGTTATCACTTTGCCGCATCGCACCGGCTGCACTGCGATGCGTATGATGATGCGCGCAATCGCGAGGTGTATGGCAAGTGCAATAATCCGCATGGACATGGGCATAACTACACGGTAGAAGTGCTGGTGAGCGGGCCGGTGGACGCAACGACAGGCATGGTGTGCGACCTAGTGGAACTGGATGAGTTTGCGAGCAAAAATATGCTCGCAATCTTCGACCACATGAATCTGAATACGCTGCCGAACTTTGCGAATCGTGTGCCGACCACAGAGAATCTATGCATTGAGATCTACCGCATCTTCAAGAAAGGCTTTCACGCAGCCAACGTGGACCGCGTGAAGGTGGAAGAGACCGGAAAGAATTCGTTCGAGTACGCAGACGATTGAGAAAGAGAGCACGATGAGCGAGAAAGCTGATTCCCCCAGGCTGCTGGCCGACGCCACCACGCAGGAGATCTACGGCGAGTTGCTGAGGCGCTATGACAAGGACCCTACACGTGATGGACTGCTGCGGACGCCAGAGCGGGCGGAAAAGACGATGGCGTTCCTGACGCGCGGGAACGAGATGGACCCGGCGCAGGTGCTGCGTGATGCGCTGTTTGACGTGGATTACGACCAGATGGTGATTGTGCGCGACGTGGAGTTCTACTCGCTGTGCGAGCACCACATGCTGCCGTTCTTTGGTAAGGCTCATATCGCCTATATTCCAAACGGCAAGGTGATCGGGCTGAGCAAGATGGCGCGGCTGGTGGACATCTTTGCGCGCCGGCTGCAGGTGCAAGAGCGGCTGACGCGGGAGATTGCAGACGCAATTGAGGACGCAATCCATCCGCAGGGCGTGGGCGTGGTGATGGAGGCACAGCATTTGTGCATGATGATGCGCGGGGTGGAAAAGCAACACTCATCTACCGTGACATCCGCCATGACCGGCGTCTTCCGCGAACACCAGGGCACACGCAGCGAGTTCCTGTCATTGGTTCGCCACGGCAGGGAATAGCACATCGGCGGACCTGCTGCCGCACGCATACAATCAAGAACGATGAATGGACTTCTGGTACTGGATAAACCGGCGGGGATGACCTCGCATGATGTAGTGAGTGTGCTGCGCCGGGCGACGGGTGAGAAGTCTATTGGCCACCTGGGCACGCTGGACCCCATGGCGACCGGCGTGCTGCCGCTGCTGATGGGACGCTGCACGCGGCTGGCGCAGTTTTTCGGCCAGGCGCAGAAGAGCTATACCGGAACTATCCGTTTCGGCTTCGCCACCGATTCCTACGATGTGGAAGGCACTCCAACCAGCGAGCCGATGCCGCTGACGAAGCCGCTGGACGAGTTGCGCCAGTTGGCGATGAAGTTTCACGGCGTGATGGAGCAGATGCCGCCCGCGTACTCTGCCAAGAAGATTAACGGGGTTCCAGCATACAAGCTGGCACGCGCGGGTAAGCCGGTGCCGGTGAAGACCGCGACCATCGAGATACTGCACTTTGAGCTGACCGCATTGGAAGGCGATACGGCTACGTTTGCTATGGCAGTTTCTGCGGGCGGCTATGTGCGCTCCGTGGCGCATGAGCTGGGCATGCTGGCGGGATGCGGCGCACACCTCACCACCCTGCGCCGGACACAGGCCGGAGTCTTCACGCTGGCGGACGCAATCACGCTGGACGAGATGAAGGAACTGGCTGCGGCAGGCACACTGGCGCAGCGGATGCCTCACCTGCGCTCGCTGCTGCCGGAGATTCCATCGGTGACGGTGGACGCGGAGACGGCGGGGCGCATTCGCAACGGCATGGCGGTGAATGTGCCGGAGTATTCGGCATCAGAGCGAGTGAAGATATTTACCAACATGACGGACCTGCTCGCCATCGGCAAGCGGATTGCGGGGACGCTGGTGCATCCGGAGATTGTGCTGGGCTAGCGGCGAAGCAGCGGAGTAACCAGCGGTAGAAAATTCTGCGCTACCTGCTGATTGCCCTGTGCCGTGGCGTGGATACCGTCTTCCTGCATGCTGCCGGGCACGCCGTAGACCTTGGCCAGAACGAAAGCGAGCAGGGGCACACAGTACTTCTTTGCCAACGTGGGGTAGATCTTGTCAAAACCGTGGATATAGTCAGTGCCGTAGTTTGGCGGCAGGGTAATGCCACCCAACACCACGGGAATCTTTGCCGCGGTGAGCTGCGCCATGATGACGTCGAGGTTCTTCTGCGTCAGCGAAACCGGCTGCCCGCGCAGTCCGTCGTTGCCGCCGAGTTCAAGGATAACGAGAGCTGGTTTGAGCGCCAGGATGCGGGGCAAGCGGGCTAAACCGTCCGTGGTGGTGTTGCCGCTGACGCCTTCATTGACCACACGGTAGTGATAACCGGCAGCGTCAAGGTCCTGCTGCAGGTAGTCAGGGTAGCTCTCATCAGGATCGGCTCCATAACCTGCGGTCAAGCTGTCGCCAAAGCAAACTATGACGGGGCGCATATCCGGCGCGGCTGCGGGCTGCGATACTGAAGGGGATGCCACGGCCGCAGGTGCAGGAGCAGTGGTACGGTTGCATCCGGCGCACAGAGCAAGCGCTGCAGTCAGAGCGAAACGGTTCAACATTGGCGGCGTAAATAATCGCATTACACCATTAGACTGTAACAAAGCAATTCACGATGCAGGCGAGGGCGGATTTGAGCGAAGCAATTGTGGAAGTGCGCGGGCTGACGCGGGTGATCCGCAACGGTAACCGCAGCGTGGAGATTCTGCGAGGCATCAACCTCAGCATCGGCAAGGGCGAGGTGGTGGCTATCATGGGGGCCTCTGGCAGCGGCAAGAGCACGCTGCTGGGCCTGCTGGCCGGGCTGGACACGCCCACCAGCGGAGATGTACTGCTCTCCGGCACCAGCATCAGCTACATGGCGGAAGACAGGCTGGCGCAGATTCGCGGCAAGCAGATCGGATTCGTCTTTCAGTCATACCAGCTCATCCCTACACTCACCGCGCTGGAGAACGTGCTGCTGCCATACGAACTGAATGGCAGTGGCGAAGAGCGCGAGGGAATTGCGCGGGCGCAGCAGCTGCTGGGCTCAGTCGGGCTGGAGGACCGCATGCACCACTATCCGGTGCAGCTCTCCGGAGGCGAACAGCAACGCGTGGCGCTGGCGCGTGCTTTTGTAGCGCGGCCGCCGATTGTGCTGGCCGATGAACCCACCGGCAACCTGGACACCGCCAACGGCGAGCATGTGTTGAACCTGCTGCTGACGCTGAACCGCGAGCAGGGAACTACGCTGATACTGGTGACGCACGATGCTGCCATTGCACACCACGCCAGCCGCATTGTGACCATGCGCGATGGCCTGATCGTGAGCGACGCAACGACGGGAGCGGCCTAGCCATGGCCGCATTGCGCTGGAGCTCAGCCTGGAAGATTTCTACTCGCGAGATGCATGCAGCACGGGCGAAGTTCGTCTTTGTGCTTCTATCTGTGGCGATTGGCGTGGCCGCGCTTACTGGCGTACGCAGCTTCAGCGCCAGTTTTCGCCGTTCGCTGCTGACTGAGGCGCGCACCATCATGGCTGCCGACCTTTCTGCGCGGATGGCCGCCGCGCCCGGCACCAGCGAACAACGGCAACTGGACGCTATGGCGCAAGGCGGCATGCAGATGACGCAGGTTACGGAGATGATCTCCATGGCATCGCCGGCGAACAGCAATAATCCAGTGCTGGTTTCGCTCAAGGCGGTGGACCCCACACGGTATCCTTTCTACGGCACTGTGAAGCTGGAGCCCGCCGGCGCGCTGAGCCAAGTGCTGACGGATGACAGCGTAGTGGTTGCTCCGGAGTTGCTAATACGCACACAGACAAACGTGGGCGATTCGCTGCGATTGAATGGCAAGGCGTTTCGCATTGCGGCAACGATCCGCGATGAGCCGGATCGGCTCTCAAACAGCATGGGCATAGGCCTGCGCGTGATGATGACGCAACAGGGGATGGAGTCTACCGGGCTGTTTACGCCCAATGGCACCTACACGCGGCGCTACCTGTTCAAGCTGCCGGTGCGTAGCGACTCTGCCGTGGCCGCGGCGAAGAAAGAGTTGGAAGCCGCACTGCCGGAGGCGATGATCCTGGACTACCGCGAGGCAAGTCCGGCACTGACGCAGGGACTGGACCACGCCACCGACCTGCTGAGCCTGATGAGCCTGGTGGCCATGGTGCTGGGTGCAATCGGCGTGGGCATGTCAATGCGCGCGCACCTGCAGCAACGGATGGACAGCATCGCCATCATGAAGTCATTGGGTGCAAGCTCGGGGCAGATCATCAAAATCTACCTACTGCAAACGCTGCTGTTGGGCACCGTGGGCGCGTTGCTGGGCGTGCTACTGGGGCTGGGTGTGCAATTCGCGCTACCTCTTATCCTGGAAAAGTTGATTCACGTGGAGATGAGTTTTCACCTGGAGTTCGCTGCCATTGCAATCGGTTTTGCGACGGGCCTGCTCACGACACTGCTGTTCACGTTGCCACCGTTGCTGGATATCCGCAGCGTTCGGCCTGCGAGCATCTTTCGCCGCGCGGTCGAGGAGGCAGGCTCGAAGGATTGGAAGAAGCGGATTAAGCAGAACTGGCTACAGATTGTTGCAGGCATGATTCTCTTTGCGGGGCTGGCAGGAATTGCAGTCGTACTGAGTGATTCTGCGCGGGTGGGATGGTGGTTTGCAGGAGGGCTCGCCGTCACTGTGGGCACCGCAGTGGGCATGGCCGCGCTGCTGCTGAAAGTGCTGCGTGCGCTGCTGCGGGTATCGCGGCTACGCCTGCCGCAGGTTGTGCGCCAGGGATTTGCCAATCTTTACCGCCCGGGAAATCAAACGGCAGCCGTGCTGGCTGCATTGGGAACCGGCGTGATGCTGGTGGCGTCCGTCTTCTTTTTTGAACACGCCATTGTGACCGACCTGCGGCTGACGTCAGCGAATAATCTGCCAAACATTTTTCTGATGGGCATCACGCCGGATCAAGTGGACGGCATGCGCGCGCTGCTGAAGACGCAGCCGGGCGTTCGTGGCACGCCAGAGATGATTCCGGCCATTGCCGCGCACATTGTGAGCATCAATGGCGTTCCAGCCAAAGAAGTGAAGCTGAAGAACTATCCGCGGCGCATGATGCAGCGCGTGCAACTGAGCTGGTCTGACCCACTGCCACCGGGGACGAAGGTGCTGAAGGGAAGCTGGTGGACAGCCGGCACGAAGGCGGCGCAGCTCGCGATTGGGCCAAAGGAAGCGGAACGGCTGGGCGTACAACTGGGCTCGCATATCATGTTCGGCGTGGAAGACCAGCAGATTGACGCGATGGTCTCCGCCATTATTCAGTCTGACGGGCAGCATGGCGCGAGCCGTATGGAGTTTTTGCTTCCGCAGGCGGCGGTTTCCAGCCTGCCAGCGATGTGGTTTGGCGGCGTACATGTGGACCCACCGCAGGTCTCAACTGTGCAGCGCGCGCTATACGCAGCGTATCCCAACGTCACCATTATTGATGTGGCTGATGCGATGGAGACCATTCGCAGTCTGGTACTGCAGATTACGCACATCGTGCAGTTTCTGGCGGCATTCTCAATCTTCGCAGGCGTGGTGGTGCTGGCATCGAGTGTGGCGGGCACACGCTACCGGCGGCTGCGGGAGATCGTAGTGCTGAAGACGCTGGGCGCCACCCGCGCGCGCATCGCGACCATTTTCAGCGTGGAGTTTGCCGTGCTGGGGCTGCTGGCCGGGAGTATCGGCGTGATTTTTGCCACGTTGCTTACGCGGGTGTTATTGCCGAAGATGAATATCGATTTTCACGTGCAATGGGGTGCTGCCATGCTGACCGTAGTGCTGGCCATGGTGGTTACGAATGGGGCAGGCTGGGCGGCGAGCTTCCGGCTGTTGGGGCAGAAGCCGCTGGCGGTGCTAAGGGAAGAATAAGTGCGGTGGGCATTCAATTGACCCGCAACCGCTGAATGTATAAGATGATACGAGCGGCGCGTGAGGCACAATCGCTTCCGGCGCTGTTGCAAGGCGACTCATCCGCATTGCCCTCTCGTTCAATGGTAGGACAGTAGACTCTGACTCTGCTTATCGGGGTTCGAATCCCTGGGGGGCAACCAATATTCGCGCTGGTTAGACTTCCTCGCACTTCCCCGAACCTCCTCAGACATGGGGAGGTTATTAGTTTTCAATTATTTACAGGGAAATAGAGTACGAGGAGGTGCGAGTTGGCGCGTGTGCAGCCAAACTGTTCTGTGGGGAATTATGTGGGGTATGATGAGCCAAAGTGTGGGGAATGACAATAAACCGCACTGGAGGGCTCATTGTGGGACTGACGATCAAAGAAATCGAGAACGCAAAACCAAGGGACAAAAAGTACAAGTTGGCCGACGGTAGCGGGTTGTGCCTTCTCGTCCTGCCGTCTGGTGGGAAGCTCTGGCTTTGGCGGTATCGCTTCGCTGGCCCTGAGAAGAACATGACGTTTGGGGAGTATCCGCTTGTCACGCTCAAAGATGCCCGCGAACTTCACTTCGCTGCGAAGAAGCTACTGGCTACAGGCGTTAATCCAATGGCCGAACGCAAAGCAGAGGCCGAAGCGAAGCAGCAGGAGGCCAAAGCGATTCAACGTGAGGCTGACAGCAGCTTTGAGAAGGTTGCCCGCAAGTGGTGGGAATGGTGGTCGATTGGCAAGTCTCCGCGTCATGCGGATACCGTCATGCGGCGTCTGGAAGCGGATGTTTTCCCGGCATTTGGTCACAAGTTCATTGATGCGGTGACAGCTGCCGACATTCGGGAGCTCATGCTCGCAATCGAGAGGCGCGATGCGAGAGATGTTGCCAAACGTTCGCATGAGACCACATCACAGATTTTTCGCTTTGCGATTGCTCGTGATATCGCCAGTCGAAACCCTGCTGCGGACTTCAAGCCCAGAGACATTCTGGCCAAAGCCAAGACCGAGAACCGCGCTCGCGTGGATGCCAAGGAATTGCCGGAACTGCTGGCGAAGATGGACGGTTACAACGGGGACGCAATCACGCGCTTTGCCATGAAGCTCATGGCATACACGTTTGTACGCACCAGCGAGTTAATTGAAGCGCCGTGGACGGAGTTTAATCTGGACGATGCACGTTGGATCATTCCAGCAGAGCGCATGAAGATGGACACGCCGCATATTGTTCCCTTATCACGTCAATCCCTGGAGGTATTGCGGGCGCTCAAATTGCTCACAGGCAATGGGAGACTGGTATTCCCCGGAGCCAATGACAAAAACAGGCCCATGAGTAACAACACGATTCTGTTTGCACTGTACAGGCTTGGTTATCAAGGCCGCATGACTGGACACGGATTCCGTGGGCTGGCATCGACTATTTTTAATGAGAGTGGATTCGATGAGCCGCATATTGAATTGCAACTTGCCCACATGAAGCGCAATAAAGTGGCTGCGGCCTACAATCATGCGAAGTACCTGAAACAGCGCACAACGATGATGCAGTGGTGGGCAGACTATCTGGATGCGCAGCTTGCTAAGGGCCGGGGAGCAATAGCGGCCTAAGCCCATTTCTTCGAGGAAGCCCAAGCGTCCCGAAGCGCGGGTTGCGGCATCCGTTTGCTGCCCGGATGTGAAGCAGCTGACCTTGATGTAAGCACGCGCTCTGTAGCCCACTGCTTGATTTCTGATCTTACCCATGCGACTGTGCGTGGCCCAAGCCGGACGGGAGCAGGAAAACTGTTCGCACGGATCAGTGCGTAGAGGCTTGACTTCGAGAGGCCCGTGACCAATTTTACGTCTGGTAGACGCAGAAAACTGACATCCTCCGAAACACTTGGCAGAGCAGGGCGGCCCGCGTCCATTTGCACACGATCGGAAGGCTTTCTGGGTGGGAGATTGTGATGGGACAGCAAGCGGACCTCCAAGGTACGAATGACAACCTTCAGTGATACTGCCCGCCCTACGCGCTGCCGTCCAATACATATCCCCTATGGCAAAAAATGGATTGCCATAGGTTTTACCTATGGCGGAGGGGTCTGCTATTGTGCGGCGATCTTGCGGGTGACGCATTGACTTTGTAGGTACCCACGCCCATACTCACGGGAATAGCCTTGACTTACTTGTTGTACTGGACTACTCGCCGCATCGCAAAATTCGTTACAGAGAGCGTGCGGCATACATGTCAGATCGAGTGGAATTCCGGAATCTGAAAAACCTTATAGCGGTTGTAGAAGCAGGAAACATCACCCGCGCCGCGAAGCAGCTTTACCTGTCGCAACCTGCCCTCAGCACGCAGATCAAAGATCTCGAAGAGGAGCTGCAAGTTCCCCTCCTGGTGCGGGACCGCAAAGGAGTCCGGGCGACTCCTGCTGCGGAGATATTGATAGCCGGTGGAAGGGAACTCCTGAAGCTGCGCGACGACCTGGTTGCGACGGCTCGCGCCCTGCATCGCGTGACGTTCCTGCCGATGCGCCTGGGGTTCTCTTCTTTTGTAGACCACTCGCTCTATGAAATGGTGTGTTCCATCCACACATCGCTCTTTCCGGAGTGCGAGATTGCACCGAAGAGCGGCGACAACGCCGAGCTTCAACGTATGCTCCAAGGGGGAGAGATTGACGCTGCATTGCTCACTCTTCCGGTGAATGGGGCGGGGCTTAGAACGTATCCTTTTACCCAGAGCCGTCTTGTCGTCTGCATGAAATCCGACGATCCGTTGGCGCGTCTCAAAGAGATCGCGCCGTCAGAGATTCAAGCTAAACTGACGATCTTCCGCGAACCTAAACATCATCCCGAAGCGCATCAGCGTTTGATGGAGATGCTGGATGAAGTTGGCATTCAGGGGGACGTAGCCAGCAGGAACAATACACCAGGTGATATCCAGTGGATGGTCGAATCTGGTTATGGATACGCGCTGGTGCGCGAAGGCTCGGACTTACAGAGCGGACTCGTAACGCGGCCCATTGCCGGCGTTACCTGGACTGTCGATAGCGCATTGATATTGGGCAAGTCCACGTCGCAAAGGACGATTCCACATCTCATGCGAGAGTTGCGTAAGCGGTTGCGGGTGGAAGCAGCTCTCCCGCCGTCGAAACCTGTGCGCTCGGTTCGCACCATTGGAGAGAAAAACCTTCCGCTTTTCGGTTAGTGATTGACCATAGGCTGCTCCTATGGAAATGAAGAATAGGGCAGATTCTACCATCGAGGATAAGTATTGGACGCGCGCGAAAGCGCCGCCTAATGTCAGGGCATATCGCGACCGTTCCGGTCGTTGGAGGTGCCAATGTCCCGTATCCGAATCATCATTCCCGCAGCAACCATTGATCGCACAAAGCTCTATCTGGTACGCGGAGCAGCGCTGCTCCTCGGCGTATTAATCTTCCCACTCGCAGCTCACGCTTCGCCGTTCGATAGCGGTATCAGCTCCATCCAAACGCTCTTTACCGGGACGATTGCCAAGGCCGCCAGCCTTATAGCCATCGTGATCGGCGGTTACACATTCGCGCACGGAGAACCGGGGGGAAAGAAAAGCCTCGCAGGAATCGCGGCCGGCACCGGAATAGCGGTGATGGCGACCAACATCCTCACTTGGCTATGGGGTTCTTAACCTCACCACGGCTGCGAATGTCCTGCGATCCAATCACTTCCACTCCAACGACGTTCCACATGGGGGGCCTTATGCCGGAAACAACTCAGAAGCGCCACAACCGAGTCTTCAAGAGCCTGCATAAGCCCCTCACCTATATGGGCATCGAGCGCACGTTATTTTTCATGATTGCGGTGTCGGCAGTAGGGATGTTCAACCTCTTCAATTCAATCATTGGCGGCGTGGTCGTGTTCATCGGCGGCTGCATCTTCGGCCATTGGGTGACGAACTCCGACCCTGCCTTTCTCAAGATTCTTGGACGCTCCGAGAAGTTCAAACTGCGCTACGACGCCGCCAAGCAAAAAGTCCCGAACGTGGAGGTGCGGTGATGTTGAATCTCTCGAAAGTAATCAAGCCGTGGAAGGAAGCGGACGCCCTGAGCGCCCACATCAACCTCTACGGATTCTGGACAGAGACGATGTTTCTCACCAAGAGCGGCGACCTCGGTATGGTGCTGAGTGTTGCGGGTGTGGACTATGAAAGCCTCGACAATGACGAGCAGCAGTACGCGGTGAAGCGGCTCGAATCGGCGCTCAAGTCCTTCGGCGAAGGCTTCCACGTCTACCAGTATCTCTTCAAGACAAACCGCCCCGAGATTCCGTTCGCCACTTACGACGACGCCCTGATAGACGCAGCGATTGACCAACGGCGGCAATTCTTCGAGTCCAAGCGCGACCGGCTCTATGAAATTGAAATCTTCTACGTGATCGTGCTCGAAGGTGCGCGGTCGAAGACCGGTATCCTGTCCGCTCTTGGACGGATGCCACGCGACCCACAGGGCGGCATCCGTGAACTCAAAGCACAGTTCACCAGCGACAACATGAAGGTGCTGCTGCGGACGCAGATCGATACCGACCTCGTAAGGCTGGAGCAGCGGGTACAGAACTTTACCCGCCAGCTCGCCGACCTTATGCCCATCGAAGTGCAAGGGCAACAGGCGCAGTTCCGGTTCTTTCGGAGACTGCTCAACTTCGATGACTGGCGTATCGCGGGCAAGCCGCAATCGACGCAGTACCTCGACTATCAGGTAGTCAATTCCGACATCGAAGCGGAGCGCGACCACCTCCGCGTCGGCGATCACTTCGTCCGCATCCTCACCATGAAGGATGCCATTGCGGAGACTCGACCTTTGGTTCTTGACCGGCTCTTCAAGATCGAGGGCAACTTTTATGTCGTCACTGAGTGGACGCCGCTTTCGATGGCGAAGGCCCGCAAGGAAGTGGACAAGCGCCGCCGCCACTTCAATATGAGCAAATCCGGTTTCGTGTCGCAGATGGGGAGCGACCCGGCAAAGACCAACCAGCGCGACGTGCTGATAGACGAGTCGAAGCAGGCGGACATCGAGAACCTTGGCGAGTGCCTGCGGGCGCTGGGCGACGGCCAGACGTTGGGCGACTTCTCGCTTACGGTCGTGCTGTACGGTACCGACCTGCAGACGATCAATCAGGAGATGGGCGAGTTTACCGGCGTGTTCACGAACGCCGACGGCGCGCTCTTTACCGAGACGTACAACCAGCTCAATGCGCTGTTTGCGACCGTTCCGGGCAACTACGCCCAGAACCTCCGCAAGATGTATCTGCTCAACTCCAACTACGCTGACCTGTCGTTTCTCTTCACCATCCACCCCGGCGAAAAGACTAATCCCCATCTTCGTTCCGAGTATCTCGCAGTCCTTGAAACGGACAATGCCACGCCGTACTACCTCAATCTCCACAACGGCGAAGTAGCGCACACGCTCATCCTCGGGATGACCGGGTCCGGCAAAAGTTTTCTATGTAATTTCCTCCTCACGAACGCCCAGAAATATCAGCCACAGACGTACATCTTTGACATCGGCGGCTCGTTCCAGTCGCTCACCGAGATCTTCGGCGGAACCTATCTGAACGTCGGACAGGAGAGCCGGGACTTCACCATCAATCCGTTCAGTCTGCCGGAGACGAAGGAGAACATGCAAT